>Ga0316204_10001011_pt1 | contig 84961 bp, 78 predicted proteins | sample 6monrhotite_MG_2_FD_205661 | JGI IMG/M metagenome (GOLD analysis project Ga0316204, IMG submission 205661) | Microbial mat bacterial communities from mineral coupon in-situ incubated in ocean water Damariscotta River, Maine, United States -... | ecosystem: Environmental > Aquatic > Marine >... | reverse complement strand
GCTTCATACGCTCCAGTTGCGCTGGCGTCAGCCAAAATAAATCGCTCATATCAGGTGCCTACAATGTCGATGGAAACATCATCCGAGAAAATACTGAATTATTGATTAATGGGTCCTGAGCCTAAGTGACCGGCGGGGAATTACTAGTGACGCTGCGGAACAGCTTATGACGGATGACGATGCCGAAATTCGGCGAGAAGCCATCCAAATATTGTCGGGATATGGCCGTAAATTTGCATCTGACGAGCTTAAAAATATATTGGTTAAACCAAAACGACAATCTGGCTTCGGAGCCCTCGGAGCCCTTGGGTCCTACGGAGGCCTGAGCAATTTTAGCGCGCCAGATAAAGAAGGTGAGGCTGTATGGGACCGTTATAATCGAATTCGAATTCACGCATTGACTAGTGATCAGTTGGACCACTCGAGTGCCATTGAAAGAATGTTTGATCCTCTATATGAAATTGAGCGGTACAAACGAAATTTTTTGAAAATGGGACAAAAACTCCGAGAAGCAATTGACGGTCATTTCAAGATCGAATTCGAACACAACCTCCAAGAATTCAAAAAAAATCTCAATGTTACAACGTCCCAAGTTGAACAGATATTGGACGTGTCTGAACAATTACGAAAAGGACTTACACGCTGTGCAATGGACCTAATTTGCCAGAAAGGTGGCCCCGAAGATATCGAGAGGCTTCGAACATCGGTTAATGATGATTTTGTTGCATCTACGGATGCAGACGTAAAATTCCTAGGTAAATTTGGTTATTGGGACGATATTTTTCAGATTATTGAATTGTTCAAAAAATCTAAACGAGGCGGGCTTACCATACTTAACACAATTGAACATGATGTATCTTACGATATCGTGGCAGAGGCAATATATGCTCTAGGAAAAAACCGTTTCCAAGAATTAGTGGCACTCCCAATGCCGCCAATTTTAATGCAACAGCTAATTCGCACTTCGTCGCTAAAAGATTTCAAGGCACTTAGTGATACTGACATTATGCAATTATTAAGATCCGAAAATGACAGCCTAAGAAAAATGATCGCCTTGAAATGCGTTCGAACATTTTCAAAACAACGATTGACCGATCTCCTTGAAGACTATCTATCAAGTGACAATAGCCGATATTATAACGTAATATATTGGTTGGACTTTGGTGTTTCTATCTCTAGGGAACGTGGGCGCGCTGCAGCTGAAAGATTGATTGCGAAGAGTTAGCGCGGTCGTAAATTGGCGGTGCTCCCAATGACCGTTCATGGCTAAGAACGGCTGTCATCAATGACCTCGGGTAACGTCCGGGCCTGTGGGGGAAACGGACATTATATCCTCGTTTCGTGCGTCAAAGAACATTGATCTGGTGCGTTAGTACAACGCCGGGTCAGCTCTCAGGCGTTCGGCCATGAAATCGACAAAGGACCGGACTTTGCCCGATACCATTCGGCCTTCCTGATGGACGACGTGGATGGGCAGGGGCGGTTGTTCAAACTCGCTGAGGACGGTTTGCAATCGATCGGCGGCCAGATCTGAGGCGATCTGATAGGACAGCTGATGGGCGATGCCCCATCCGCGGACGGCGAGCTCGATTACCGCGTCATTGGTGTTCATGCGAATGTGCGGGTCTATGCGGATCGTCAGGCGTTTGGCGTTATCCTGAAAGGTCCATTCCGGGCCTGACCCCATGGCGGTGGACTGGATCAGCCGATGCTGGCTGAGGTCTTCCGGGCGTTGTGGCAGGCCGTGGGTTTTGATGTAGTTCGGCGATGCGAAAAACATGCGACGGACCGAGCCGACCCGGATGGCGGTCAACGACGAATCGGGTAACTCACCAATGCGGATGGCGACGTCGAGGCCTTCATCCATCAGGTTGACAACGCGATCGACAAACAGGGTCCGGGCTTTGACCATGGCGTAGCGATCAAGGAAGTCGCCCAGGATGGGGGTGACGAACATGCGCCCGAACAGCACCGGGGCGGTAATGTGCAACTCGCCCCGTGGGGCGGCATGAGACCCGACCGCCGCTTCCTCCGCCTCTTCCAGGTCCAGCAAGATTTGTCGGCTGTCTTGCAGGAAACGTTCGCCACTTTCCGTCAGGCGCACGGAGCGGGTCGTGCGCACGAACAGCCGGGTCCCGAGACGGTCCTCGAGCATGGCGATGGCGCGGGTCACAGCCGGTGGAGACATGGCGAGGTTGCGGGCTGCCAGTGCGAACCCCCCGCATTCCGCGACTTTTATAAAGACCTGAATTGCTTGAAACCGATCCATCGGGATCTCTTAATTATTCCATAAAATGGAATAGTATATTCACTAATAAGTATATTCAAATAATTATTGAAATAAATTACCTTCTGGGTGTCCGACGCAAATAGTGTTGGGCACCTTTGTCCCCCAATTTGAGAGAGACCTGCATCATGAGCCGTATTAAAGTTGTTACCCAAGACGACGCGACCCCCGACCAGAAAGAACTGCTCGACGCCATTCAGGGCAAACTTGGCATGGTTCCGAATTTTCTTGGAATTCTGGCCCAATCTCCGGTCGCCCTGAAAGCCTTTCTCGGTCTTCATGGGGTTACCGAAGGCGGTCGATTGGATTCGCAGACCGGCGCGCGCATTGCCCTTGCCGTGGCGCAGGGTAACTCCAGTCAGTATTGTTTGTCGGCCCATTCGGCTATTGGCAGTCAGGCTGGTCTAAGCGGTTCTGAAATCGCCGCTAACCGCAAGGGATCATCACAGGACGCCAAGGCTGCTGCCGCCGTCGAATTCGCCACCGCGCTGAACGCAAATTTGGGTGGTATTACCCAGGCGGAATTCGATGCCGTTCGTGAAGCGGGTTACGGAGATGCCGAGATCGTTGAGATCATTACCCACGTTGGCATGAACATCCTCACCAACCTGATTGGCAAATCAACGCGGGTTGATATCGATTTCCCAAAAATTTCACTGCAAAACGAGGCTGCGTAACCCCATTGATGTCCTCAAGGTAAACTCTGGGCGGGTATCGCACCTCAGCCGGTACCCGCCCCATTTTGTTAAAGGATGCCGCTATGGCCCGCAGATTTGCTGAAATTACCTTCACGCCTGCCGTTAAATCCGCACAGATGCGCTACGGCAGCCGAGACCAGAACGAAATGTTCGAATATGCGGCTGATCCCGGAAATGTCATTGGCCCGGCCGAAGCAGCATTCATTGAAGCGCGGGATGGGTTTTATCAAGCGACCGTCAATGAAAACGGCTGGCCTTACGTGCAGTTCCGAGGCGGGGCAGCCGGGTTTTTGAAGGTGCTGGATGAGCGGACCATCGGGTACGCCGATTTTCGCGGCAACGTGCAGTACCTGAGTGTAGGAAACCTCAAATCCAACGACCGGGTAGCCCTGATCCTGATGGACTATGCCAATCGCCGCCGTCTTAAAGTCTGGGCGCGGGCCAGGATTGTCCATTATGAGGAAGACCCGGACCTGCTGACCCGTCTTGAAATCCCGACGTATCGAGCGCGCGTTGAACGTGCCGTCGTCATGACCATCGAGGCACTGGACTGGAACTGTCCGCAGCACATCACGCCGCGGTTCACCGAAAACGAGATTAATGAAATGGCCGCGCCACTCAGGGATCACATCGCCGGGCTTGAAGCCAGACTGGCGGAGATGTCTGGCGGACATCTTGAGCCGGCGAAAGTAATTGGAAGCGGTCCGCTGGAGCTGGTGATTACCGGTATTCGCCAACTGACCCCCGAAGTCCGAGGTTATGAACTGCGCCGATCAGATTTCACGGATTTGCCGGAAATCACTGCGGGATCACATATTGAGGTGCCGCTGCCATCCGGTGACGAGACCCGAACCTATTCCATCGCCAGCAACCCGAGCCGCCGCGACGTCTATGAAATTGCCGTAAGGCTGGATGCGGAGGGCTCAGGTGGATCGCGCGCCATTCATGCCGGTTACGCATTGGGACAACGCCTTCGCGCCAGTCACCCGAGAAATGGTTTTGCCCTGCACGAAGATCAGCGACCAGCCGTATTGATCGCCGGTGGCATTGGCATCACCCCGCTGAAAGCCATGGCGCAGCAATTGATTGCTGATGGGCGAGGTTTCCATCTGCACTATGCAGCCAGGTCAAATTCGTTATTTGCCTATCGGTCCAAATTGACCTGTGCACTCAAGGATGCCGTCACTTTCTACGCGAGCGAGGAAGACCAACGGATAGATAATGAGGCGGTGTTGTCAGCAGCACCTGCAGATGCGGTGTTCTACGTTTGTGGACCGGAAGGCCTGATCAATGACGTACGGCGTATGGCAGATCGTCTGAAGATTGATGCCAAGAGGGTCCGCTATGAATTGTTTTCCACGGCGACACCGGAAGCCGGCGATCAGGTTTTTCAGGTGCATCTGGCGCGATCAGGAACCGATGTTACGGTCGCCCATGATCAGACATTTCTGGATGCGCTGCTTGATGCCGGTATTGATACTGACTATGGATGCAAGTCCGGCACCTGCGGGGCCTGTGCGCTCAAGGTTCTTGACGGAACGCCACTGCATCGTGATTCCGTTTTGTCAGATGGCGAACGACAACAGGCCGGGCTGATGTGTCCCTGCATATCGCGCGCAAATGGCGAGCGCCTTGTTATTGATCTGTAATACCAAAGAGCAATCCCCTCACCCCATCCAGTGGTCCTGCCATGAGGTCAGGTTGAACAGCGTCCAGAGGTGCAGAGCATGGTCGGCCTGGCCCTGGCGGTGTTCCCTGAAACGGTCTTCAACGTAGGTTTTGCTGAGCAGACCGTCACGGAGGAGGGAGGAAGCGAGGACCTTTTTTTCGGCGTCGCGGCCGAAATCGCCCTTCAGCCATTGTTCAACGGGGGCGGCGAAGCCCATTTTTTTGCGGTGGATGATCTGTTCCGGCAACAGGTCTGAAACGGCCTGTTTAAGCAGGTGTTTTTTGACTCCGCCCTTGACCTTGAAGGACTGGGGGATGTCCATTGTGAACTCAACCAGGGCATGATCAAGGAAGGGAACCCGTCCTTCGATGGAGGTTGACATGGCGATTTTATCGACGCGCATAAGCAGCAGTTCAGGTAAGCGCAGTCGCAGTTCACTGAAAGCCATGCGAGTCAGATGGTCGGCATCAGGCACCCGCGCCGCGAGGTCACGGTAATATCCGTTTGCGACCTCTCCGCTTTCGCGTGAGGTGATTCCGCTGAGATCAATGCCCGACCCGGCCAGGTCGTGTTCAACGGTACTGCTGCTCAGACTTCCGCCCAGCAGGCGATCCTTGTGCACGTTCCAGAATGCATTGGCACCGGAAAAGAACAGCTCCTGCCCACTGGCGGCGCGGTGCAGGGCTTCGGCAATCTGTCCAGCGCGACCGCGATCGGCTGGGGCAAGGGTGTGCGCGATCCGGCCCATCGCGGTTTTGATCGGTCCCGGCATTGTTTTTGTGTACGGGTCCCAGAATTTCTTGAAAAACCTGAGATAGGTCATCCAGCTGTCGTAGCCACAGAACTGCTCATCGGCGCCTTCGCCGACCTGCACCACCGTGACACCGCTATCGCGAGCCAATTTGGAAACAAAGTAGAGCGGCACGCAGACCCAGTCGGCAATGGGTTCGTCCTGATGATGCGCCAGACTGTCGAGATAACCTCTCATGTCGGCTTCGTCGATCAGCACTTCATGGTGATTGGTCTTGAATTTGTCGGCGATCAGACGGGCGTAGTCGAGTTCATTGAGATGCGTGTGATCCTTGAAGCCAACAGTAAAGGTTTCCATCGGGCGCTTGGTGAACTGGTTCATCAGGGCGACATTGGCGGACGAATCGATACCGCCCGACAGAAAGACGCCAAACGGCACATCGGACATCATGCGTTTTTCGATGGCGGCTTCCAGGCGTGAGCGGATGCCGTCCACGTAGAACTGTTCCCGCGCTTTGTCCGACAGGCCGGAAATTTCGGATGGGTCGATGCCCTGACCGGGCAAGGCGTCCCAATACCGCCAAGCCTTCAAATCATTTTTGTGATTGATTTCCATGATATGGGCGGCCGGCAATTTATAGATACCCTGAAACATGGTCAGTGGGGCCGGAGCCACCATAAAGCTGAGATAGTGGTTAAGCGCGTTGGTGTCGATCTGGCGGGTGACAGCGGGGTCTGAAAGGATGGCCTTGATCTCGGAGGCAAACCGAAATGTTCCGCCGACGCGGGTAAAATACACGGGTTTGATGCCGATCCGGTCGCGGGCCAGGGACAGAACTTGACGCTCCTTATCCCAGATGGCGAATGCGAACATTCCTTCCAGCCGTCTGACCAGTCCCTCCACACCCCATTCCTTGTATCCGTGGATCAGGACTTCCGTGTCGGAATGATCAGTTTTGAAGCGATGACCATGAGTTTCCAGTTCGGCCCGAAGTTTCAGGTGATTATAGATTTCGCCGTTAAAGGTGACCTGAACCGTCCCACCCTCGTCCGACATGGGTTGAGCGGCGTCAGCCGACAGATCAACAATGGCCAGACGCCGATGGGCCAGCCCGACGCGCTGATCATCGGATACCCAGATGCCGTCGCCATCCGGTCCACGGTGGGCCATGGCCCGGTTCATGCGATCCAAGGCGGGGGACAGCGATGTGTCCGAGCCAAGCGCACCTTCCGTCCTGAACAGGCCGGCTATTCCGCACATACTGGTAAACCTATGGCTGAAGGGTGTGGATTTGGCATGAAGCGTTCAGTCAATTGAGAATCACATATTCAGTTTCAGGGACAGGTTTGTATGAAATGGATCGTCCTGTCCAGTGGCTTTGGCCGGATACAATTAATCACTTTCCCGACAGAATAGTTTTTTTGGAATTTAATCCCGAGCAATCAAATTTGGCATCGAAAATAACGGCGCAGGCGTTATTGTGTGCCGCCTCGAGGCGAATGTCAGGCGGAAGTATCAACAACGAAAATTGTCGTATTTAGGACATTTATTGCTCTCTGAATGGGTAAATGTTGACCAATAATAAAATTTTGCGGTTTAACTTGGTGAAAATTCCATGTTAACCTCTGACAAATTCGCCAAAAGGCGGCAGGCTGATGTTAAGTCAGGCTTGATAAGAACAGACAGGGATGGTGAATTCATATGTCGGAAGTGCCCGATACTCTTGTAAGATTCGATTCCGTTCAAAAAAGTTACGATGGCGAGACGCTGGTCGTAAAAGATTTCAACCTTGATGTGGCCAAAGGCGAATTTGTGACCATGCTGGGGCCATCGGGGTCCGGCAAGACCACATGCCTGATGATGCTGGCCGGGTTTGAACCGGCGACCCATGGTGAAATTTATCTTGGTGGGGTCCCCATTAACAACGTGCCGCCACACAAGCGCGGTATTGGCATGGTTTTCCAGAACTATGCCCTGTTTCCGCATATGACGGTGGCTGAGAATCTGGCGTTCCCACTGGAAGTTCGCGGAATGGAAAAGTCCGAGATAACAGAAAAGGTCAACCGCGCTCTGGATATGGTGCGCCTCGGCGGCTTTGGTGATCGGCGTCCGGCGCAACTGTCCGGCGGTCAACAGCAGCGCGTGGCGGTCTCCAGGGCCTTGGTTTTCGAACCCCAACTGGTGTTGATGGATGAACCGCTGGGCGCGCTGGACAAGAACCTTCGCGAAGAAATGCAATACGAAATTAAACATATCCATGAAAGCCTGCAGGTGACGATGGTCTATGTGACCCACGATCAGTCAGAGGCCCTGACCATGTCGAACCGTATTGCTGTCTTTGATGATGGCATCGTGCAGCAGTTGGCGCCACCTGACGAACTTTACGAAAAGCCGAATAACGCGTTTGTTGCCGGATTTATCGGCGAGAACAATCGTCTTTATGGTGAAGTCAAGGCGGTGGATGGTGATTTCTGCCAGGTCGAACTGGAAGGCGGCGGTGGCATGGTTAAGGCGCTTTGCGTCAATATTGGCGGCGTCGGTTCGCGTACCACTTTGTCGTTGCGCCCGGAACGGGTGACGATCGGGGCTGCGGAAGGAGTGTCGACCAATTCCCTGGAAGCAAAAGTCGAGGAGTTGATTTATCTGGGGGATCACATCCGCAGCCGGGTCAGCCTCTCTGGGAATGATGAATTCGTTATTAAAGTCCCCAACTCTCACGGTCATGTTCATCTCAAAGAAGGAGAGATAACCCAGATCGGTTGGGAAGCGGAGGATTGTCGCGCACTTGATGCCTGACAACAGACCAAGGCGACGGCCCTTGCGCCCCGCTCACTTGGGTTCCGAATAAGAAACTCATTGATCGGATCAGGGGTCCAACATCAAAATTGTTGAATTGTAAATAATAGGGAGTACTACAGTAATGAAAAAATTGTTGAAATATTCCGCGTTTGCCATCGCTATGGTAGGTGCGACATCGGCGGCGCAAGCTGTTGACCTGAATGTGGTATCATGGGGCGGAGCCTATACGGCAAGCCAGATGAACGCCTACCACAAGCCTTATATGAAGGCGAACCCCGGCGTGAAGATTAATTCGATTGATTACAGCGGCGGACTGGCCGAAATGCGCGCCCAGACGGAAGCCGGAAATGTAACCTGGGATCTGGTTGACGTTGTTCTGTCTGACGCCATCACCGGCTGTGATGAAGGCATGTTCCGTCCGATCGATATAGATAAGGAAATGGCCGCGGCTCCCGACGGCACACCTCCGTCCAAGGATTTCCTGAAAGGCACGCTTCTGTCGGAATGCTTTATCCCGCAGATCATCTACTCGACGGCCTTTGCTTATCGCACAGACGCCTGGGGCGGCAAAAAGCCGACCAAAATGGCCGACGTGTTCGATCTTAAGAACTTCCCCGGCAAACGCGCATTGCAGAAAAAAGCGATCAACAATCTGGAATGGGCGTTAATCGCCGATGGCGTTCCGGCGTCCAAAGTCTATGAAGTACTTGATACGGATGAAGGCAAAGACCGGGCGTTCAAGAAACTGGGAACGATCAAAAAAGATGTGATCTGGTGGACCGAGGGTGCCGTGCCGCCGCAGCTTCTGGCGGATGGCGAAGCCGTGTTTGGCACCGGCTATAATGGTCGCTGGTTCTCGGCGATCGCCGAAGAAAAACAACCATTTTCCATGCTCTGGGACGGTCAGGTTCTGGATATTGACGGTTGGGCTGTCCCGGCCAAAGGAAAACACGTCAAAGACGTCATGACGTTCCTGAAATACGCCACCGACACGCAACGGCTGGCCGATCAGGCGAAGTACATTTCCTACGGTCCGGCCCGTAAATCTTCCGGCCCGATGGTGTCCAAGCACGCCACGCTCGGTATCGAAATGGGGCCGCATATGCCGACCAAGTATGCCGATCAGGGCTTTATGACGGGCTTCAAATGGTGGGCGGATAATGGCGACGAAATGAACGAACGTTTCGCTGCCTGGCTGCTTCAGTAGCACCAGTATTCGGATGCGGGACAGGGAGACCTGTCCCGTAATCGGATTTTTCATTAAAACATTTCTCTGACGATTAAATTGATTTTACAAGGGGATCGGAATGGCTGATGAAAATACCGGCGGTGGTGTTGTTCTTGCGGCCGATGGCTCACCGCTAAAGGTCAGTCTGAACCGCGCCATGCGGAAAAATCGCATTCGTGCGCTGCTTCTGGTCACCCCATTATTTGTATTTATATTATTCTCATTCCTGATTCCCATATTCGACATGACCATGCGTAGCGTCGATAACTGGCACGTCGGGACATTAATGCCGAAAACCACGGCTGCGCTTGAAAACTGGGATGGGAAAAACATACCGGATGAGCCCGTCTTTGCCGCCCTCGTCGCCGATTTGCAAGCAGGCTTGAAGTCACGGGAAATCGGCAAGGTCGGAACCCGTCTGAATTATGAAAAATCCGGCATGCGGAGCATGATCACCGGCTCTGCCCGGAAATCAAAAAAAATCAAGACAGGACCCTATAAAGAAAAGGTCCTCAAGATGCATAAAAAATGGAGTGACCTCGAGACGTGGACCGTCATCAAGCGCAATACGTCGCCCTATACGATTGGATATTACCTGAACGCCGTCGATATGAAATACGACAAGAAAGGTGATATCGTGATGCAGCCGGAAAACCGGCGGATATATGGCAAGCTGTTCATGAGGACGTTCGCGATCAGCCTGGCGATCACGGTGATCTGCATCGTTCTGGCCTATCCGATATCCTACCTGTTGGCGACGTTGCCGCTGCGTTATTCCAATCTGTTGATGATCTTCGTGCTGCTGCCATTCTGGACGTCTCTGCTGGTGAGAACGACAGCCTGGATCGCCATGCTTCAGTCACATGGGGTTTTGAATGACCTGTTTGTATTCTTCGGTCTGGTTGATGATGACCACCGGCTGCAGCTCATCCATAACTTGACCGGTACGATCATCGCGATGACCCATATACTGTTGCCGTTTATGGTTTTGCCTCTGTACAGTGTCATGAAGACCATTCCGCCCAGCTATATGCGTGCCGCGCTATCCCTGGGCGCCAATCCGGTTGTGGCTTTTGTGCGTGTCTATATGCCACAGACACTTTCCGGGATTGGCGCGGGCAGTATCCTCGTTTTCATTCTGTCAATCGGTTACTACATTACGCCAGCCCTCGTTGGCGGTACGGGTGGGACGCTGATTTCCAATCAGATCGCCTATCACATGCAGTCGTCGTTGAACTGGGGGCTTGCCGGGGCGCTGGGGGCGTTGCTTCTGTTCTCGGTGCTGGCGCTCTATCTGCTGTATAATAAACTCGTTGGTATTGATAACATGAGGTTGGGATAACACCATGGCCTTACCCGCTTATGCTGGTCCGCTTGAAACCACCTGGTATTACACGTTCCGTGTCCTGTGCGGGTGCATTTTCCTGTTCCTGATCATGCCTATAATCGTGATTATCCCCTTGAGCTTCAATGTTGAGCCCTATTTTACCTTTACCAAGGGTATGTTGTCTTTTGATCCGGACGCTTATTCATTGCGCTGGTACCACGACTTTATCAACAATACCCAATGGACCCATTCGGTTAAAAACAGCTTCATCATCGCCACGGCGGCGACCATTCTGGCGACCGTTCTGGGGACTCTGGCGGCGTTGGGTTTGAGTAAACCCCACATGCCCTATCGTTCCTTGATGATGGGACTTCTTATTTCGCCGATGATCGTGCCGTTGATCATTTCCGCCGCGGGCATGTATTTCTTCTATTCAAATATCGGTCTGGACCAGACGTTCACCGGAATTATCCTGGCTCACACCGCACTGGGGACGCCATTTGTCGTCATTACGGTGACGGCCACGCTGGTCGGGTTCGACCATTCGCTGACCCGGGCGTCGGCCAACCTGGGGGCAAACCCGTCAACGACGTTTTTCAAGATCATCATGCCGCTGATTTTGCCGGGGGTAATTTCGGGGGCGCTGTTTGCCTTTATCACGTCGTTCGATGAAGTGGTCGTGGTTCTGTTCCTGGCCGGGTTTGAACAACGCACCATTCCGCGCCAGATGTGGTCCGGTATTCGCGAACAGATTAGCCCGACGATTTTGGCGGTCGCGACGATTCTGGTGATGATCTCAATCTCGCTTTTGGCGACGCTCGAACTTCTCCGCCGCAGAGGCGAACGGTTGCGTGGAATTAGCCCCGGCTAAGAACAAAAAAGCCGCCCATAACCTTTCACGTCACCGGTCGTCGCCCCGGCGATCCGCAGGCTTTGCCACAACAGGCACTGATTGCTGGTGAGTATCGGCTTGCCGTGGCGTTGTTCTAGCCGTTCGATAAGATGGCCTGCCGTCAATCCGGTACAAGACAGGAAAATTGCCTCGATATTTGGCCCGTCCAATCGTTCACAGGCGTCCACAATTGTCTGCTCGTCAACGGCGGCGATTTCGTAGTCTGATCCGATGCCGAGGGCGATCGAGTCGATGACCTGAAGGCCCGAGTTGCTAAAATAGCGAATTACGTTATCGGATGTCTCCTGGAGATACGGGGCAAGCACGGCAATTTTTCTAATATTCAGATGCTCAATTGCTTCGGAGGCGCCGGTAATGGGGGTGGCGACGCCGACACCGGGGTGAATTTTTCCGATCAATTGCTCAAGACCCTCGGGACCTATCGCAACCGAAGCGGATGTACAGGCGTAGGCGAGGGCGTCAAGGCGCTTGCCTGGCAGGATCAGGGAGGCCGAAACTTCGATTTCTTTGGCCATGGCTTGAAGATTTTCCATCGTACAGGAATTGGCGTAGCGAATTCTTGAGACCAGGAAGTCCACATCCGCGGGAACCATCGCCCGCCATTCGCGTTCAATCGTCGGATCGCTTGACAGGACGATCAATCCAATTCTAAACATGGTTCGGCCTCCGGAATTATTATGTCAAAAATAGCTGTCTCAGACACTGGATTTTTTGGATTGTAATATCCCGGCGTTCATCGGAACATCCTAAATTCGCCGCTTGTTGGCGTGGCACTGGGCAGGGAAAACCGTTTGTGTTCGGAACAGATGCTGACAAAAATACCCACCGGATTGGGTTTTTACTGATTAATGATTTTTCCATGATGGGTTTTACATCGGCGGTGGAACCGCTGCGTCTGGCCAATCGGGAAAATGGGGACGCCATTTACACTGGAATCTCCTATTCCCTAACCGGTGAACCGGTGACAGCGTCCAACGGCATCCCGATCATCGTCGATGCGCCATTGTCGGAAGCCAAGGGGCTGCACGCGATGTTTGTCTGCACCGGCCTCAAGGTCAGGCGATACGCAGACAAAGCCATCATGACCGCGCTTCGCCGAATGGCGTCCCACGGTACGGACATCGGCGGCATCTGTACCGGGTCCTATATTCTGGCCAAGGCCGGGCTTTTGGATGATTACCGGTGCACTATCCACTGGGAAAATCTGGCGGCTTTTACCGAGGACTTTCCCGACGCGGATGTCACGTCCGAACTGTTCGAGATCGACCGTAATCGCTACACCTGCGCCGGCGGGACGGCGGCAATTGATATGATGCTGACCATTATCGGGCTTCAGGAAGGCACACGCCTTGCCGCTGCTGTTGCCGACGCCATGCTGCATCACCGAATTCGCGACGGCCATGAATCACAGCGCATGGAGTTGCGGTCCCGTCTGGGGGTGGCCCATCCCAAATTGCTCGCGGTGATCCAGCATATGGAGGAGAACCTGGAGGAGCCACTCAGTTGTGCGCAACTGGCGTCCCGGGTTGTCCTTTCGACCCGGCAACTTGAGCGCCTGTTCAGCAAATATATGAGCCATGCCCCGACCCGGTATTATCTGGAACTGCGGCTTAACCGGGCGCGGCATCTGCTTCGTCAGACCAGCCTGCCGGTGCTTTCGGTCGCTTTGGCTGCTGGGTTTGTTTCCGCATCGCACTTTTCCAAATGCTACCGCGAACATTTCAAGCGAACCCCATCCGAGGAACGGCGGCAAATCATTTGAATCCCCTAGCCCTTAGGGCGCGCGGTGATTGCCCGTTCAATGCGCGGGTACATTACGCCCAGGGTCACCCCTCTTGCGGCCATAAAGATCGCCATCGCCAGCCATGCCCCGTGGTTACCCCAGATGGGCATCAGGATGACCAGCATCAGAACATAAAATATTAGGGAAATGGCCATGCCATTGCGCATTTCGCTGGAATGGGTGGTGCCGATGAAAATTCCATCAAGCTGAAAACACCAGACCGATATCACCGGCATCATCGCCGCCCAGGGTAAGTACATGCGGGCGGCTACGCGGACTTCCGCAATGCCGGTCAGGGCGTCGATGATATAGGGGCCGATGACGAACAAGCAAAGAGTGATCACAACCGAAAGCAAGATCGCCCAGCGCGACGAGGCAAGTACCGCAGCGCGGAAGGTCGTTCGGTTCCGCGCCCCGTAAGCTTCGCCAGCAAGTGATTCGGCGGCGTTGGCGAAACCATCGAGACCATAGGCGACAAAGGACTGGATGTTGAGCAGGACGGCATTGGCGGCGAGGATAATGTCGCCGTGGCGGGCCCCCAGAGAGGTGAAAATCGCAAAGCTTGCCTGCAGGCACATCGAGCGGATGAATATGTCGCGGTTGACGCGGAACATGGCGAACAGGCGGTGACGGTCCAGGATGCGGTAAAAGTGCCAGCCGCCGGATAATGACATGGAAGTCCGCCAAACCAGCCACAGGCCGAGGACGGCGGCGCTGACTTCCGAGATCAGGGTGGCTATGGCTACACCTTCGACTCCCCAACCAAGCCCCATTACAAACCATACATCAAGGACGATATTGACGCCGTTCATGAAAATTTGTGTGAGCAGGGCGGCGCGGGTGTTCTGGATGCCGAAAAACCAACCCAGGATGGCGAAGTTGAGAAGGGCCGCCGGTGCGCCCCAAATGCGGATCGCAAAATAAGCTTGCGATAGGGGGCGAACGTCGTCGCTGGGGGCTATCAAATCAAGCGCCAACCGAGAGATAGGCGTTTGGATCAGTAACAGAAACAATCCGATGCAGATACCGATCAGGGCAGATCGGGTCAGCCAGGCCCGGACTTCATCACCATTCCCGGCGCCAAAGGCCTGGGCCGTTAAGCCGGTGGTTCCCATCCGAAGAAAATTCATGGTCGCGTAAAGGATGCTGAAAATGAGGGCGGCGACAGCCACACTGCCGAGATAACGCGGTTCAGGAAGGTGTCCAACAACGGCCATATCGACGGCGCCCAACAACGGCACGGTGACGTTCGATATGATAACCGGCGCGGCGAAGCGCCAGGTTTTATGGTCCCAGGTTGTCAACTTCAATGGGGTGTCTCCGGCAGGTCTTCAACTGACGCCCGTCGGCGTCGATTGAAGATGTAACTGATCACGCCGAGATAGGCCAATGAGCCAAGCAACCCGATCATAATGGAGAGATTGATGCCCAGGGGCACTGCCGTCAGGTTGACCAACGCCAGGTAACTGACCAGCCCACCAAGACCAACCGGAAAGTTTCTAATGACCGTATGGGCATGCCGGTATGAGTAGGTGATATGGATAATCAGTAGAAAAGGTAAAAAAGTGATGGGGAAACCCATCAGCAAACCCGCCCACCTTGGCCCCACGGTCTCGGCAATTTCGGTAATAATGATAACAAAAAAGGCCGCCATCCCGGCCCGAAAGCAGAGGTGCCAGAAGGTCAGGCGAACCCGTTTCATGACACGTTCTTCGGGGATATGGAAAAACAGACGCGCGGCGATAACGATGGAAATACCGGTTAACAGCATCCCGCTGGCCAGTGAAAAGTCGAAATGCCTAAGGGTATAGGCGATCAGCAGATAGCACGGCAGGGCGGCCAGGGCGCCGAACAGTGGGCCTAGAATGTGGCGGGTGCGTGATGTCAGGTAATAGACCCCGGCAAACGCCAGCGTCCCGATGAGCGCAGGAATTCCGTATAAGGCGCTTTCCGCGGCAAACTCAGGTCCGAGATCATGACCGACAAAGATCAGGACCAGTAAAGAGCCCAGCGGCATTCCAGACAGGATTCCAGCCAGACGTGTATCAACACGTTCGGCAATCCACGACAGGCCAAGGACAAGAGTGACCGTTGTCAGGAGCTTGACGAGAAACAGGCTGGCGATCATCGGGGCCCCGGAAAGAAACGATCAAGGCCGGAACAATGCCACGTGTGTTATCTGTTCACCAGACTGTTATGCGCGTTGACGCCTGCGTCGCCGTCCACCGCGTCCCTCCGCGCCAACTGTCGGCGCCGTGGTAGAGGCTTTTGGCAGCGATACCACTTTGGACAAATTGGGTGAGGGGGCCGATTTGTGAGGAATCGCCATCGCTTCGATGAAGTGATCCTGGAAATTAGGCTCGATCGCGGTTTCGATCTTCTCGATACGTTTGACCAGGGCCTGGATATCGTCCCTCGCCTGTTGATTCAGCAAGGCGATCCGCGCACCTGTCCCAGCGGCGTTTCCGGCGGCATACACCTTTTTCAAATCACAATCGGGTATCATGCCCAATATCATGGCGTATTTGGTGTCGATGTGGCTGCCGAATGCGCCCGCCAACACGATCTTGTCAATGCTTTCAATTCCCAATTTATCCATGAGCAGTCGGGCCCCGGCGTAAAGCGCGGCTTTTGCCAGCTGAATGGCGCGGACGTCATTCTGATAAACGGATATTTCCATTGCTCCCATGTGAAGAAGGTAACGGAATGTGCGGCCTTCCGCTTTGATGCGGTGGGTGCGTTCGGCCAGCGAGCCGTCGATAATGCCGTCGGTGGTGAGCAGACCACACAGATACATTTCGGCCAGAACCTCGATAATGCCCGAGCCGCAGATGCCGGTAACCCCGGTCGCGGCAATGGCGTCGGCGAAGTTCGGGTCGTCAGACCAAAGGTCGCATCCGATGACTTTGAAGCGAGGCTCAAGTGTGTCAGGGTCAATGCGAATCCGCTCGATGGCTCCCGGCGCAGCGCGCTGGCCGCAGATTATTTGTGCGCCTTCGAAGGCCGGGCCCGTGGGGGATGACGCCGCCAGCAACCTCTCCTTATTGCCAAGGACAATTTCCGCGTTGGTTCCAACATCAACGATCAACGTCATTTCATCGGACAATTGCGGTTCTTCCGAAAGCAACACACCCGCCGTATCGGCACCGACATGTCCGGCGATACAGGGCAGGATGTAAACGCGGGCATCGGGGCTGGTTTCGGTAATCCCCAATTCTGTGGCCCACAGCGTCATCCCCGAATTGGTCGCCAGCGCAAACGGCGCGCCGCCGAGTTCGACCGGGTCGATGCCGAGCAACAGATGGTGCATGACGGGGTTGCCGACAAAGGTAGCGTTAAGGATTTCCTGCTGTTCCACACCGGCCTCCGTCCGCACGCGATGGATGAGGTCGTTAATGCCGGTTCGAATGGTTTGGGTGATTTCTGTCTGGCTGCCCGGATTCATCATGATATAGGAAACCCGGCTCATCAGGTCTTCGCCGAATCTGATCTGCGGGTTCATGATACCGTCAGAAGCGAGGACGTCACCGCTCGCCAAGTCGCAGAGATGCACGGCAACGGTTGTCGTCCCGACATCGAACGCAAGGCCGAACGCGCGGTCCTGAAATCCGGGCCAGATGGCGGTGATACGTTGGCCGCGATGAACCGCAACGGTGACTTTCCAGTCACCCTCGCGCAACGCCTTTTGCAGTTTCTGTAACGAACGGATATCGATCTCTTCGAGATCATGGATATCCCACTGTTCCGCAAGCGCATTGCGCAGGCGTTCCAGGTCTCCTTCGGGTTTGTGCATGTCCGGTTCTTCCACTTCGACATAGTGGAGGCGGATCGCCGGGTCCATTTTGATGGCCCGGACTTCGGCCCGCTTGCGCACGACCTGTTTGTGGACTTGGCTTTCCGGCGGCACATCAATGACGATGTCGCCATTGAGCTGAGCGTGACAACTGAGTCTGCGCCCTTGAATCAGGTTGCGCCGTTCTTGATATTTTTCTTCCGGCGCACTGAATGGCGTCAGGTTTTCAGGGCGGCTGATGATGCCGAATTTGCTAAACTCACCGTCGCCGACGTTAACCTGACAGCGCCCGCAGATGCCGCGGCCACCGCAGACGGAATCTATATCCACACCCAGTCGGCGCGCGCATTCAAGAACCGGCGTGCCATTGGGGAACCGTCCCCGTTTGCCCGAGGGTTGAAATACGACTAACGAGTCTTCGCTCAATCCATATGTCCTTTACGTTCTGCGACGACGTCGCCCTTCGCGTCGTCCACTTCCGGCACCATCACCCGACTCAGGCGCCGGTTCCCGGTATTTTTTGATCCAGTTCTTGCAATTGGCATCCTTGCCCATAAACACGTCAGCACCCTTGATGGCCTGCATTTCGGGGTCGTGAAGGGGATTGGTAATGGCGGAAGTCAGCCCGGCGCCGATGGCCATGCTGAGGAACGCAGCGTTCATGCCGTGACGATTGGGCAGGCCGAAGCTGAAGTTTGACGCGCCGCAGGTTGAATTGACTTTCAGCTCATCGCGAAGACGCCGCAGAATATGGGCGACCTGACCGCCAGAGGTGTTGATTGCACCAACCGGCATGACCAGCGGATCAATGACCACATCTTCGGCGGGAATACCATAATCGGCGGCGCGTTCGACAATTTTCCTGGCGACTTCAAAGCGCACATCCGGATCTTCGGAAATGCCGGTTTCGTCGTTGGAAATTCCGACCACCGCGGCGCCGTATTTTTTCACCAGCGGCAACACGGATTCCAGGCGCTCTTCTTCGCCGGTTACTGAATTGACCAGTGGTTTGCCCTTGTAAACGGCAAGGCCGGATTCCAAAGCGGCAACGATGGACGAGTCGATCGCCAGCGGGGCGTCTGTCAGGCTTTGTACAAGCTGCACACATTCCGCGAGAATTCTAGGTTCATCCACCATGGGAATTCCGGCGTTTACATCCAGCATTTGTGCGCCAGCCGCGATTTGCGCGATTGCATCTGCTTCGACCCGGCTGTAATCACCGTCAGCCATTTCCGCAGCCAGAAGTTTTCTGCCAGTAGGATTGATACGCTCGCCTATGATCACAAAGGGTTGGTCAAATCCGATGATAACGTCTTTGGTGGCTGAGCTGATAACGGTTCGTGTCATTTTTGTCCTGTCTCCAAAATGCCGCCTGCGTAGGTCCGCGAGGGCTTTGATATCTGTAGCTCAATATACCCTGATCTGGGTTCAAACTGTCTCGGGTGCGACCTTGTCGTCTTCAAGGGCGGCCAGAATTTCCGCTTTTTTCCCGGCGGCTTCAATCAGCGCGTTGTCACCGACATCCGGTTCGCGACGCCAGGGTTTGCGACCGGCCAAAACCCCTGATTCATGAACGATATCGGAAACCAGTTCTTCCTGACGATAGGCCATCACATGAACGCCAGATACCCCCGGGATTTCCTTGATCTGCTGCATGATTTCAATGCAGATTTTCTTGCCTTCCAGCTTCTGGTCTTCGGCTCCTTCCATACGGGCAATTACCCGGTCCGGGATATGGACGCCAGGGACATTGCTTCTGATCCATTTTCCGGCGCGCGCTGACGCCAGCGGGCCGGCGCCGACCAGGATGAAGCATTTTTCATGAAGCCCCATGTCGGTAACGGGCTTCATATATTCCTTCAGCATGTCAATGTCATAGCAGTACTGACTTTGCACAAACTGGGCGCCGGCGGCTATTTTTTTCTTGAGCCTCAGCGCCCGGAACTCATGAGGGGGGGCAAAGGGGTTGATGGCGGCGCCGAGAAACAGTTTCGGCGGATCAGTGATCTTGCGCCCTGACAGGAAACGGCCTTCGTCGCGCATGATGCGAATGGTTTCCAGGAGCGACATGCAGTCCAGATCAAACACCGGTTTTGCTCCCGGTTGATCACCGGCCTGTACGCCATCGCCGGACAGACAGAGAATATTGTTTACGCCGATGGCGGCGGCTCCCAACACATCGCCTTGAATGGCGATGCGGTTGCGGTCTCGGCAACTGATCTGCATGATGGGGGCGTAACCGACCCGGGTCAGCAGGGCGCAGATACCAACGCTGGACATATGGCAGTTGGCGCCGGAGCCATCGGTGGCGTTGATGCCATCGACCCAGCCATCGAAGATGCTGCCGCGTTCGTAAACTTCATTAGGGTCTGAGGAATCCGGTGGATTGAGCTCCGCCGTGACGGCGAATTCACCACGGCGAAGGATACGTTCCAGCCTGCTTCGTGAGGTGTGCCCGGGCAGCTGCGCCAGCTGAATTTCAGGGTTGTTGATGTCTTCGTCCGGTTCACGGGTCATTTTGTGTCCGCCTGACTGGATTGCGCACGTTCCGCTGCATGTTTCGCGGTGACCCTCAGCCACGCCGAAGTCCCCCGCAGACTTTGATCAACCGCAGTCTGAACGTTCAGGATATAGCTTGATTTCCGCATGCGCTGGCTGCCGTCCCAGGCCTGTACCCAGACGCAGGGCATGTCGGGTTCCACTTCGCAATTTCCGTTCGCCCGGACCCCGCCACAGGGGCCGTTGCGTAATGTTTTCGGGCAGTTCATCGGACACGACATGCCGGTTTGCGACAGCACACAATTGCCACACATACGACAATCGAAAAGAAATCCCTTGATGCGTTTTTCAAAAAATACCACGGGCCGTTCGACCCGGTGATACCCGAACAAGGTCCATACACAGTGTAGACGTAGCATGATGTCGGCGAAGGTATCGTATACCCACTCCAGAAACCGGGCATTGCGCACCGACCATAAACGCACCGTATATTTGGCCCCAATGCGGCGAACCGGGTTGACGCCCGCCGGAACATAAGCTGTTTTTCCAGCGGAGTTAGGCAAGGGCGTGTCCTCCATTTTTGGCGATGCTGTCGAGCAGTTCGTCGCTGAACCGGGATTCCAGTTTCCGGGCAGCCGCGTCGGCTTCCGCCTCAAGGTCATCGCTGCAAGTCACGGGGTCTCCGCGCCGCCACTCTTCCAGATACGCGCCTGAGTCATGAGCTTTTGAGCGCATGGCGGCGACATCAATGGCTTCCTGAAACCGATCAGATAGTTGGCGTTTGGCTGACTTCCGCCCGGCCTTGACGATGACCTGTGCCGGGATGTCACGCCAGTAAACTATGGTCAAATTTGTCATTATGAATTCCCGTCGCTATTGGTTCTCAGAAAAGCGTCCAGGCCGCCATATCCGGTTCTACGGCGCTCATAGGCCAACCCCAAACGCTCGGCGGCGGCTTCTGCCAACGTGTCGATTTTTGGGTCGTCCGTCTGTGCCAGATAGACAAGGCGTTTGTAGTTGCCGAAATACATGTCCCTGAGTTCCGGGTGTTTGTCGATGCCAAACCCTTTGATGATCAGGCGGTCAAAATACCGGGCCAGGTAGTCTGTTAGATAAAAAGTACCCAGCTCTTCATCCATCATTTCGTCAAACTGCGCCGAACCTGCAAAAAATTCGTAGCAGTGCGCGCCAGGGATACGGTCTACTCCTTCTTCTTCAAGCAGGCGATCAAGCATGCCACCGGTGCCGCAATCACCATAAAGCGCCAGGATACGACCGTATTTTCGGCTCGATTTGGCGTCGGCGATTTTCTCCTTCATCGCCGGGGTAATTCGTTCTGGATGGTTGTGCCAGATCGCCGGTAGGCACTGAACCTCAAAACAAGGCCAGCCGTTCACATCAATCAGCTGCGTGATCTCGCGGCCCAGTGCGCCACAGGCAATCAGTAACGTTGGTTTCGGGACGGCCATATACCGCCCTCCGTCTGTCTTTGCCGCTCCCGGATCAGGAGGCAATCTGGGCTTGAGCGGAACCCTGGCGGCGCGACATGAAGTCTGAAGCCATTTCAACCGCAACTGCGGCATCCCGGCAATAGGCGTCGGCCCCAATGCTTTCCGCGAAGGCTTCGTTCAGGGGGGCACCGCCAACCATAACTATATAGTCGTTGCGGATGCCTTTTTCCTTCAGGGTGTCGATGACGACTTTCATGTAGGGCATGGTCGTCGTCAGCAGGGCCGACATTCCAAGGATGTCAGGCTGATGTTCTTCCAGGGCGGCGAGGTAATCCTCGACCGGATTGTTGATGCCAAGATCGATGACTTCAAACCCGGCCCCTTCCATCATCATGCCAACCAGATTTTTACCAATATCGTGGATATCACCCTTAACCGTACCGATAACCATCTTGCCCATTTTAGGCGCGCCGGTTTCAATCAGCAAAGGACGCAGGATCGACATGCCTGATTTCATCGAATTGGCGGCCATCAGGACTTCCGGGACAAACAGGATACCGTCGCGAAAATCAACACCGACGATACGCATGCCTTCGACCAGCGCTTTGGTCAGGACATCATAGGGCTGCCAGCCGCGTTCCAGCAAAATATTGGTGCCTTCGACAACCTCATCAGCGAGCCCGTCGTAAAGATCGTCATGCATCTGTTCGACAAGTTCGTCGTTAGAAAGTTCCGAAAGAATGATATCGTCTTGGTGATCTTCGGCCATAACTCAACTCCTAAAAAACAGCCCCTGCGTAAAACATGGACCCGGGCCACGCGATTACTGCGCGTTTCGATATTCCACGTAAATTCATTTGACCCCTCAGTCTGTTCAACTGAGGACATTTTTTGATCAAAGCGCGACACAAGGCATTTTGCCCCAGACATTTTTGAATCAGAAACGTGATTTAAAATTCCTCGGATTATCTAAGAATTTGTTATTAAACGATAAATTAGAAAAAAAAGAAAAAGACCTCGAAACGACTTTGCCGACGTCAGGTCCATTTTGTTTTAGGGTGCCGGAATCATTGATATCCGGCTGTTTTCTGTATTTTAACAACAGGGAGTGCAGGTAACGGATATAATAGGAGGTACGCGAAGCAGTTCCTGATATGGGGACCTGCCGGGTCCGCCGGACTGATTTTTTGAGCCATGGTCCGATGGACCAAGCCGGCAGACCGTCAGGCCGCGTCCCCAGGGGCCTGGAGAGAACGACCCGACGATGGGGTTGCCGGTTGATTACGCCCTGAGCTTCTCGTTTTCGGGGTCGTAAGGGCTTTCCTGGATGACGGTGACCTTATGCAGGGTGCCGAGGATGTCCATTTCCAGTTCCGTTCCCAATTCGGCGAATTCAGGCTGAACCATGCCGAGCGCCAGGGACTTGTCGAGGCGGAAGCCATATCCCCCGCCGGTCGCTCGTCCTACGGCCTTGCCGTCCTTGAAAATGGGATTATTCCCCAGCGCATCAGCGTCCGTTGTATCGTGAACTTCCATGGTGACGAAGGCGTTGTTGAACCCGCGGTCTTTCCATTCCAGGAGGGCATCGCGACCGATAAAATCCCCCTTGTTCGGATGCACGAAACGATGCAATCCGGATTCATACGCCGCATATTCGATGGACAGTTCAGTCCCCACCAACCGGTAGGATTTTTCCAGGCGCAGGCTGTCCATGGCGCGGATGCCAAAGGGCTTGATGCCCAAATCAGACCCCGCGCTCATCAATGTGTCAAAGACATGGTTTTGCATCTCCATGGGGTGATGAATTTCCCAACCGAGTTCGCCGACAAAATTAACACGGGCGACGGTGCAGTCGGCAAGGCCGACGTCAATGCGTTGAGAGGACAGCCAGGGGAAGGCTTCGTTGGAGAAGTCGGTGTCGGAAACCCGTTGCATCAGTTCACGGGACTTTGGCCCGGCGACGACAAGCACGCCGATCTGATTGGTTATCCTGTCGAACCGAACGGAGCCGTCATCGGGTAGTTTCTTTTTCAGGTAATCGTGGTCGAAGCGTTCCATTGCACCTGCGGAAACCATGTAGAACGAGTCATCCTGATTGCGCAGAACGGTGAATTCGGAACGCACGCCGCCATGAATATTCAAGGCATGACAGAGGTTTACCCGGCCGCTCTTTTTGGGGATGCGGTTGGCAAAAAGATGATTGAGCCAGGCTTCCGCGCCGGGACCGGAAATACGGCATTTGGCAAAGGCCGTCATGTCCAGAAGACCGACATTTTCGGCGACATTCCGGCATTCATTGCCGACGTGTTCGAAATAGCTGGAGCGGCGGAATGACCAGTCGTCTTTTTGTTCGACACCTTCCGGTGCAAACCAGTTGGCGCGTTCCCAACCGAATTTCTGTCCGAATACCGCGCCGAGGGCCTTCAACCGATCATAACACGGCGCTGTGCGCAATGGGCGGGCGCCTTCGCGTTCTTCATCGGGGTAATGGGTGGCAAACACGTTTGCATAAGCCTCTTCATTTTTTTCACGTAAAAAGGCTTTTGAACAATAGTCACCATATCTTCGCGGCTCGACACCCAGCATATCGACCGTGGGCGCACCATCGACCATCCACTCCGCCAGTTGCCAGCCAGCGCCACCCGCCGCCGTGATGCCGAAGCTGTGACCTTCGTTGAGCCAGAAATTCTTGAGATCCCAGGCGGGGCCGATAATCGGGTTGCCGTCAGGTGTGTAACAGATGGCTCCGTTATAGACTTCCTTGACGCCAACCTCGCCGAATGCGGGAACGCGGTTAATGGCGGCTTCGATATGTGGCTCAAGGCGTTCCAGGTCTTCCTGGAACAGTTCGTATTCCGACTCGGCGCTTGGCCCGTCCAGATAACAGCACGGTGCGCCCTTTTCGTAGGGGCCGAGGATAAACCCGCCGGCTTCTTCGCGCAGATACCAGGAGCCGTCGGACTCCCGAAGCACGCCCATTTCCGGCAACCCCTGCTCGTGACGGGCCAGAATTTCCGGGTGAGGTTCGGTGACGATGAACTGGTGCTGAACCGGGATAACGGGGATATCGAGGCCAACCATTTTACCGGTCTGGCGGGCAAAATTGCCCGTGCATGAGACAATGTGCTCGCAGGTGATGTCTCCCTTGTCCGTCTCAACAACCCATTCGCCTGACGGGGTCTGGCGCATGCCGTTGACGACGGTGTTGCGATAGATTTCCGCACCCATTTTGCGGGCCTGACGGGCCAGCTCCTGGGTTAGATCAGCCGGTTGAATATAACCGTCTTCCGGGTGAACGATGCCGCCGACAAGCCCTTCGGTCTGGCATAGCGGCCAAAGTTCTTTGATGTCGTCCGGTGTCAGGAACTGAACATCGACACCAATGGTCGCGGCGACCCCCGCGTACTGGTGATATTCGTCCATACGGTCCTGGTTCATGGCCAGACGAATATTGCCGACCTGTTTGAGCCCCGCTGTCTGTTCCGCCTGTTCTTCCAGTTCCCGGTACAGGTTCACGGAATATTTGTGGACCTGTCCGACGCTGTAGCTCATGTTGAACAGCGGCAGCAACCCTGCGGCGTGCCACGTCGAGCCGGATGTCAGTTCCTTGCGTTCAACAAGGACGACATCGGTCCAGCCTTTTTTGGCAAGATGATACAGGGTGCTGACACCGACAACACCGCCACCGACAACAACTGCGCGCGCCTGAGTTTTCATGGTCGTTTATCCTCAAATGCAGGGGGGCTTCTCGGGCCCGGTCTAATTTCGAATGTTACTTGGTGTGGTATGGGTTTGCCGGAACTCCCGCTTGGTGCGGTGCGACACTCGGTATTCAGATTTCGCCACGGTGCGCGATCCTGAATTCCCCATTTGTACCACCGGAATAAATAAAGCAGAATCTCAATATCGGTTATTTGAAGCGGTACATACAGGGCTTGGGGATGAATTCGGAGATTAAGCCGTCAAGGCGTGAATGCGAACGGAACAGTCTGTCGGCTGCAAATCTGTTGCATGGCGTCGAGGCTTTAAAAAAGAACGGTTATCTGATTGTTCGGGACGTTCTTCCCCGCGAGCATCTGATGCGGTTGAAAGGAATACTCGACAGTGAGTGGAACGCTTTTATCCAGTCCCCACCGGCATGGCGCGGAGGCGGTAAAATTATCGGTCACCTGGGCCTGATTCCGCCAAAGACTGACGATTTCATCACCCCCGAAATTCTCTGCAATCCAATTGTTCAGTCCATTGTCAACGGGGTTCTGGGTGAAGTCGTATGTATCACCGGGATCGGTGGAAATGTGAATATGGCGAACAGTGTTGATCAGCAGTTTCACAGCGATCTTGACTGCCCGCAAACGGATAAGCTGATGGTAAATATCCCGCTTGGCGATGTAGATGAGCGAAACGGCAGTCTGGAATTGATTTCTGGAACGCATATGTCCGGCGCAACTGGAGAGCAGCGGTCCCTTCGGGCGAATACCGCCAATGGTGATGTGATCATCCGCTTTCTGCATCTGCAACACCGCGGCAAACGCAATCCATCCCGTCACCCGAGGCACATGTTGGGAATTTGGCAAACGGCCATGTCGGCGGAACGCCAAAAGACCGAACCGTTCTCGTTGGCTCCCCAAACCGCCGACCTTCTGTAAGGTTGCCAGCGGCAATTTGAGCGGCCTGGACTGGGAGGACGGCAACCGGTTTTCAGCCCTAATATTTTGCGCCCAATACCCCGGGGGTGATTAAGGAACTGATTTATAGGTTTTCCCCATCGATTTACCGGGGCCTGACGAAAATCCTGGGATGATTGCCGTTGGCAAGTGCCGTTCGACGACGCCATTGAACAACAAAGTGGCGGAGCGGGATTAGTGGTTGGGGCCACGCTGAATAAACTGCACGCAATTAGCCATCTTCTGGAGGAATAATCATGAGCGCATCCGTACAACGCGCCTCGCGTCGCGGTCGCGACGCCCGCCGCGCCGCCCGCGCCGAAAGCACCACCGTTTCGCAACCCTATATTTCACGCAATATTCCCTTGACGGAATTTTGTTCCGAGGAAGGATTGGAAATCATTGAGGCAAATGCGGATACCATTCTTGAAGAAACGGGAATCGAATTCACGGATGATGAAGAAGTTCTTCAGTTGTGGAAAAATGCCGGGGCGGATGTTAGCGGAACCCGGGTTCGGTTTGCCAAGGGACTGCTTCGCGATCTGCTGAAAATGGCGCCTTCCAGGTTCATCCAGCACGCGCGCAACCCTGCCCGCAATGTGGAAATTGGTGGTAATAATCTTGTCTTTGCACCGGTTTATGGGCCGCCATTTGTCCGTGATCTTGAAGGCGGGCGGCGCTATGGAACGATTGAAGATTTTCGCAATTTCGTCAAACTTTCCTATATGGCTTCGTCAATCCATCATTCCGGGGGAACTGTCTGTGAACCGGTCGATCTGCCGGTTAACAAACGCCATTTTGACATGATCTATTCCCATATGCGGTATTCGGATAAACCCTTTATGGGCTCCGTCACACACCCGGATCGCGCCCGTGATACGGTTGCCATGTGTGAAATCCTTTTTGGTGAAAAATTCGTCGATGAGAACACGGTTTGTGTCAGCCTGATCAACTGCAATTCACCGATGACCATGGACGGCACCATGCTTGGGGCGCTGAAAGCCTACGCGCGGGCCAATCAGGCGGTTATCGTCACACCGTTCATCATGCAGGGGGCGATGGCTCCCGTATCAGCGGCCGGAACCCTGGCGCAGGCGCTCGCGGAAGCCATGGCCGGGATGGGGGTCAGCCAACTGGTGCGGCCGGGGGCGCCGGTCATATTCGGCATGTTCTCGGCGGCGCTTTCCATGCAGTCGGGCGCGCCGACCTTCGGGACCCCGGAACCGACATTGGTGATTTCCGCTGCGGCCCAACTGGCGCGACGTCTCAACCTGCCGTTTCGTTCCGGCGGGTCGCTGTGCGGCGCCAAGATTCCAGACGCGCAGGCGGCCTATGAAAGCGCCAATTCACTCATCCCCGCGGTCCTGTGTGGCGTCAATTTTATGCTACACGGCGCCGGTTGGCTGGAAGGCGGTCTGGTGTCGTCCTATGAAAAATTTATCATGGACGTTGATCAGCTTGGTATGATGGAAACGCTGTGCAAGGGCTACGATTTTTCCGAGAACGGTCAGGCGATGGACGCCATCCGCGAAGTCGGGCCCGGCAATCACTACCTGGGGTGCCAACATACCCAGGATAACTTTGAAACGGCGTTCTATCGTTCGAACATCGCGGACAATAATTCCTTTGAGCAATGGCAGGCGGAAGGCAGTCTGCGCACGGTGGATCGGGCGTCGGCAATCTGCAAGGAAATGTTGGCGTCATATGAAGCTCCGGTGATGGACCCGGGTATTGACGAGGCGCTGCTTGACTTCATTGCCGGGAAGAAGGAAAGCTTCCCCGACTCAAATGTTTGAGGCCGAATAGCCTGAATCTTGGGAGGGGCGACATGGCGCGAAAAAAAACAGGACCCCTGAGTATCGGCTGGGAAGAATGGGTGAACCTGCCCGAACTTGGTTTGCCTGCCATCAAGGCGAAAGTTGATACCGGTGCGAAAACATCGGCGCTACATTCCTTCGCCATCGAAGAGATCGGGACCGGGCGGAACCGTAAGATCCGTTTTGGTATCCACCCTATTCCCGAACGCCCGGAGATAGAGGTCTACTGTACGGCTCAGTGGGTGGGTGAACGGGAAGTCACCAGTTCCAACGGCCAGACTGAACGCCGTCCGGTTATACGGACGCTACTCAAAATTGGAGGAGAAGAGTGGCCGATTGAAATCACCCTGACCAACCGCGAAACAATGTCATATCGCATGCTGCTTGGCCGTTCCGCCATGAAAGACAGGATTGTCGTCAGTCCGTTCGACTCTCTGATGTGCGGAGAGATGTCCGAATCCGTATACGACAAATTGCCCAGCGGTGATGCGATAGAGCGAAATTTGAGGATCGCGATTTTAAGTCGTGAGCCGGACAATTACTCTACTACCCGGCTGGCCGATGTCGCCGCAAGCCGCGGCCATACGGTTGATATCATCAACACCACGCGGTGCTATATGAACATCACATCGGCCAAACCGGAAATTCACTATCAGGGTGAAAAACTCCCGGACTACGACGCCATCATTCCGCGGGTCGGTGCGACGGTCACATTTTATGGCATGGCCGTTGTTCGTCAGTTTGAGATGATGGGGGTCTATTGCCTGAATGGATCGGCGGCGATTGGAGCGTCACGCGATAAGTTGTTTGCGCATCAGTTGCTGGCTCGCGCCGACATTGGCATGCCGGTGACTGGTTTCGCCCACTCCCCATCGGATATTAACGACATGCTGAAGACAGTCGGGAAGGCGCCATTGGTTCTGAAGTTGCTGGAAGGTACGCAGGGACGCGGTGTGGTGCTGGCGGAAACCATGAAAGCGGCGGAATCCGTAATTCAGGCGTTTCGGGGGCTGAAAGCCAACATTCTGGTTCAGGAATTTATTGGCGAAGCCAAAGGTGCGGATTTCCGCTGTTTTGTTGTCGGCAGCAAGGTTGTCGCCACAATGAAGCGACAGGCAGAAGAGGGTGAGTTCAGGTCAAATCTTCATCGTGGTGGTAATGCTTCGAGAGTGCGGATCACCAAGGAAGAACGCGCCACGGCGGTGCGCGCTGCGAAAACTCTTGGTTTGCGCATGGCCGGGGTAGATCTGTTGCGGGGTTCCGATGGCCCGAAAGTCTTGGAGGTTAACTCCTCCCCCGGACTTCAGGGTATCGAGACTGTATCTGGAAAGAATATCGCAGGCCTGCTGATCGATTACGTGGAAGAAAATGTTCGCGCCATGGCGATCAAGAAGACCAGGTCTGCCAACCGGCGGGCACGAAAGACATAATAGAAAATTCCCTCAATTAGGGGTTTTTGCCAACTCAAGACAGGCGGTACGGCAAGCCGCCAATACCTCGTCTGAGGTCTTGTTCTGGCCGAGCGCTCTGGAAACAACCACAGCACCAATCATCATTGATAGCATGGCGTACGAAGTTTCGGTCAGTTTGGGAGCTGTCTTCTTTTTCAGGCCATGCGTCAGAATTTTTGCAAATTTCCTGAATATCACCCGGTAGCGGTTTTGCGCCGTCCCGCCAGCCTTTGCAATGTCAGCGGATAATGCAGGCAGTGGGCAGCCGATTTCCGGATGGTCCCGGTGTCCCTTGCTCAAATAGTAATCAAAAATCTTGTCCAGAAAAACCTGTTGTTCCTCAGGGGTTTCGGGTTCTGGGACATTGATTGGACGCGGCGAAACAATTTGGGAAAACAGGTCCTCCTTGTTGGGGAAGTGTGCATAGAAGCCGCCACGTGTCAGGCCCGCCTCGGCCATAATGGCATCAATCCCAACACCTTCGTATCCTTTCGACTTGAACAGCCTTCCAGCGGCAGCGAGGATTTTTTCTTTTGTGCGATGTTTGTGTTCGAGAGAATAGCTCATTCCGGCCCCATTCAATTTTGCTTGTAGTTTGATATATGTTGTATATCATATTTTAAATATGATCAATAACATATTTAAAGGGGGAATAGAAATGGTTGTTTATATAACGGGTATTTATGCGGGTTTTTTAGCGATCATGTTGGTCATTTTGACAAAAAGAGTTGTCAATCTCCGCCATGCAAAGAAGATCGGTATCGAAACCGGAGCAGATAAGGAGTTGACCCAGGCAGTTCGGGTCCATGGAAATTTTACGGAATACGCACCGATAATTTTGATTTTGATGGGAATCCTGGAATTGAATGGAATGCCCTCAGTTTACCTGCATGTCATGGGGAGCGTGTTGGTAATCTCTAGAATTTCTCACGCCGTAGGACTTAGCCGGACGACACGAGGTGGGAAGCTGCGGGTCTACGGGATGTTTGCGACGATTACGTTACTGGTCGCCGGTGGAGGTGCATCCATACTGTTTTCGATCCTGCACTAATCTATATCTCTCAGGTCTCTGTCCCGCCATTGACCTGAATAAGCTGGCCGCTAATGAACGCCCCTTCATCTGACGCCAGCAGTGCAACACTGGCGGCGACTTCTTCTGGTTTGCCAAGGCGACCCATGGGAACGCGGGATTTCATGGCTTCGATATGAGCCGTCATTTCCGGGTCTTTGTGATCAGATTGTATGGGGCCGGATGATATGATGTTGGCGGTGATGCCGTGGGGGGCAAATTCCTTGGCGAGAGATTTTGTCAACCCCCAGACCGCGTGTTTTGAGACACTGACATGGGCGCGGCCGTTATAACCTTGGATCGCATTCATCCCAGCAAAGTTGATGATCCGGCCCCAGCCAGCTTCGACCATGCCGGGCAAGCAGGCGCGGCACAGCCGGAAGACCTGTCCCAGATTGACGGCCATGACCCGGTCCCATTCGTCTTCATCCATTTCCAGAAACTTGGAAGACGGGCGGATGGCGGCATTGTTGACCAGGACATCAATGCGTCCAAAGCGTTCAAACGCTTCCGATACCAGATGGCCGGTTCCCTCAGATGTGCCGACGTCAGCCATGACCACCATGGCCTCAACCCCAAAAGCACGGCAGTCTTCAGCAACCTGTTCGCAGGCTTGCCGGTCTGTTGAGCCATTGATGATCACCCGCAAACCGTCTTTGGCGAGCCGCAAGGCGACGGCCCGACCAATATTCTTGCCGGATCCGGTGATAAGGGCCGTGCGCTCAGGGGTGTTGCTCATGATAAGGTTCTCCTGCGATCAGAATTGGCAGTATGGTAACGGCAACGTCAGCAATGACAACAGGGGAGGAGTAGCCAATATGAAATTGCGCGAAGGGGACAGCTGGATTTCTGCAGATGAGTATGGGCGATCACTTAGTGGCATGGGGATCAATCTATTGGTTGCCGACATGTCACGCGCACTCGCTTTTCAGATAGATGTGCTAGGGGCCGAAATTGTCTATTCGGACCAGGATTTTGCAGTGCTTCGTGGTTATGGGACGGAATGGATGCTGCATGCCGATCATACCTATAATGATCACCCCTTAAGCGGTAGTCTGACACAGGATATTCCGCGCGGCGTTGGTATTGAGCTTCGTTTACATCATTGTGACCCCGACCAAGCGGAGGCGCGGGCACGTGCCGCTGAGTGTATCGTTCTGGCGGGGGCTCTGGACAAACCGCACGGTTTACGCGAAGTGTATATTGTTGACCCGGATGGATATGTCTGGGTGCCTGATTTCCCAATCCGTCCCCCTTCTTGACTCAATTCAATGAGGGGATAACGTAATTTTCGCTGTGGGCAGCGGTACATCTGAGGGCTGGCATCCCTCCTAACGATAGGCGGGGGAGGTCCTGTTGTTCAACGCAGAACCGACTATCTATCACGAAGAGATTATCGAGCCGGACCTACGCAAAAGCACGTTGGGACGAACCTCCGCCTGGCTGATTCTGTTGTTTATCGGTGTGATCTGGGGGCTGACGTTTTCGCTGGCCAAAATCGCGGCGCAAGGCGGGGGGCACCCGTTGGGGATAAGCTATTGGCAGTCGTTGATTGGAGCCGCTTTTCTGATTGTGCTGAGTTTCCGCAACCGTGAGAAAATTCCGCTGAAACGAAACAGCATATTGTTTTATTTTGCTTGTGGTCTGCTTGGTTCAGTGGTCCCCGGTGTGCTGTTTTTTTACGCCGCTTCACGGGTTTCACCGGGTGTCCTGTCGATCACGGTTGCCACGGTACCACTCATGACGTTTTGCGCAGCGGCCATGTATGGCATTGAAAAACTAAAGGCTGGCCGTGTATTGGGGGTACTATTCGGTATTCTTTCGATCATTCTTCTGGTCGGTCCCGAAGAAAGCCTGCCTGACCCGTCTGCTGTGCCGTGGGTGCTGACCGCGTTGCTGGCGGCGGTCTGTTATTCGGCTGAAAATCTTTTGGTCGCGTTACGCATGCCGACAGGTGTCAGTCCGTTCACCGTGGCTGGCGGCATGTTCATCGCCGCCAGCATCATCACCACGCCAATTGTAATATCGACAGGCACTTTCGTCTCCTTGTCCTGGCCTTGGGGTCCTTCTGAATGGGCCATCGTCGGCATGGCCACGCTCAGTGTGACCGCCTACAGCCTGTTTATTTTTCTGATCGCCCATGCGGGGCCGGTATTCGCCAGCCAGACCGCTTACGTTGTGACATTTTCCGGCGTTTTCTGGGGGGTGGTGATTTTTGATGAACAGCATTCGTCCTGGATTTGGACCTCCCTGATCGTCATGCTGGGGGCCTTGGCGCTGGTGGCTCCACACAAGCGGGAAAAGGAAATGTCGCCCTAAAAAAACCGGGCCAGCCGCATCACCAGAAAGCTGTCGTTCTGGGCACCCGAAAAAAACCCGCCATTGGGAACATTTAGCGGCCAACGCGCCTCAAATTTCGCTTTCCAGTGATCGGTCAGCCGACGCTCGGCCTCAAAGGACAGAAAGGTTTCCCGGGTTACATTGTCGATTACGGCGCCAGCCAGAGCAGAGGAATCCTGTGCGTCATTGAGTGTCATTCGGGCGCCGACAAAGATGTCATGGTTGGCAAGTGTTGCCGGTGCGTTTTTATCCCGACCATCGTATAGGTATTCCGCCAAGACGCCGATATCCGCCGCGCTGTCAGCGACCTGATAGAAGGTGTATTCAAGCCCTGCCACGGTGGCGGCGAAGCGCTGCCCTTGACCGGCCCGTGCGATCGCCTCGAGTTTCCACAGCCATGGACCCGATGTTAACTGGGCGTCCAGACCGCTCTGGTCGATAATGTCATAGTGGGGCTGAAATGCGGCCACGCCGTCCGAGCGGGTTACTGATTTCATCACCGGTTCACGGCTGGTGCCATGAAAGTGGCTTACGCCGATATCGACATCGCCGATGGTATGAGACCAGCGAAGCGCGAAGTCGATATGTTTGTCTTTTCCCCCTGAATCGTAAGTGGCGTCATCGACCTGAACCGGTTTGGGACCGCGTAACCTTGCTTCATCGTCGGCGAAAGTGCGTTCGCGGAAACCGGGCAGGACAAAAACCCCGAAGGCCCCCCAGTCGGTGATCAGATTGGCATTGAGCAGCGGTTGTCCCAGTTTGTCTTCACCATCGATGTTCTCGACGGCATCTGTCTGATTGATGATGTCAACCAAATGGCGGGATTCGGTTACGCCCCAAAAGACCTTGCCGATACCAACTGTCGTATCCCAGCTGTTGTCCAGATGAACCCAGGTCAGTTCACGCACATCCAGATGGGTGCGCCGTTCGTCTTGAGCGTCAAATCGCGCGAACGGCGTGAATGTCAGCGTGTCGTCTCCGCCATTAAGCGGATAAATGAACTCTGGTTCGACAACGACTGAAGGTGACAGGCGTGAACGATCCTGACCGCTGTAGGAAGCATCGCCGGGAAACACACGAACTTCTACAGCGACGGAGCCGCCGATTTCGACGTCATCGGCAAAGGAAGTGGCGACGTTGCCAGGAAATAAAAGCAACGCCGCCAGGGACAGGGCGCTGGGGTATCGCCCTTTGGGGTTCATGATCGTCCGCCCTTGTTATCTGATGCGTTTAAGGCGGTTGGGGGTGAAATCCTTTTCATTGACGCCAACCCGGAATTCATAGGATGAAAATGAGAGTTCAGTCGCTTTTCCGGTCTGATGGTTTTTCATGACCATCTTCAGCGGTCGCCAGTATTTACCGAGATAACGTTCGAATCCCGACTGAACCAGCGTTTTGAGCAGCGTTTCCTTGCGGTCATAAAAATCGATTTTGTGAATGCGATATTCAGATTTATCGACCCAGACGGTTTGCCGAGTATAGCCGGATTTTTCATATTTTGGAAAACGCTCGACGACAAAACACTGGAGTGCGCCGCAACTTTCGTCGCGTAGCCATTTGTAGCTGTATTTCCCAACTTCGAATGAAACCAGATCCTCATAGGCGAATTCCGAGCCGACAAACGGCCCCGATTTGTTGGCTGACGAAATGCGTTTGACGCGCTTCAGGGCAGGCAGGTAGAGCCATTGGTCGTCGGGGTCGAGAATTTTGGTGAAACTGAGGAACGCCGTTCCCTTGATGTCACGCGGTTGGCTGAATACGGTCAGGCTCTTGTCGCCCAGCCCAGGGTCCTGATTTTCCAGGGTTGCCAACCTCAGCTTGCGCACACTTTTGTCACCATTGCGGTTGCTGAGCACCATTTGCAGTTCGGTTTGGCTGTCGCCGAACCCAAGATCGCGGTGATCAATTTCGACGGCGATTTCAAGGCCTTTTTCTTCCGGCGTGGCGGCATGCGCCAAAGGCGTTTCAAGGCCCAGGATAAAAAGAGCCGGGATGAGTGTTTTGGACATATATTTGAACTGCATATTACTACTCCGCGGGTGCAAGTTGTGGGTCAGGGGTTGTGCCATCGGAATCACCTTTGGCGACCAGTTGAGTCCGGTCCGCCATCAATAACAGGGCCGGCAACATCAGAAAATCGGCGACCAGGGCGCAGGCCAGCGTGATCGCCATCAGCAGACCCATTTGCTGATTAAGAGCAAAGGCCGAGAGGGCGAGAACGCCGAACCCGGCAATCAGGATAAGAGAGGTTACCCACACGGCCGTGCCAACGGTTGAAAACGCATACCGGATGGCATTTTCGGTGGTTTCTCCGCGCTGCTTGCGGGCCCGGACATACTTGCTGAGGAAATGCACGGTGGCATCAACAATGACCCCAAGGCTTGTCGCCGCCACCACGGAAGCCGCAAGACCAACCTCCCCGACAAAGATGCCCCATAATCCGAACGCCATTACGGCCGGTACCAGATTGGGAACCAGACTGATGAGGCCCATCTTCAGATTACGCAGGGCGAGAACAAGAAGCCCGGATATCAAAAACAGGGCGAGGCCGGTACCGAATAACATTCCTTCGATGTTTCGCTGAGAGATATATGAAAACATCAGGAACGGCCCTGTAGCCTTCGCGCTGGACGCGGTTGGGAAGTTGCTGGCGAGCCATGCTTTTGCCCGCGCTTCCAGCTTCCGGGCAGAACGTGTGGAAATGTTTTTCAAGGTCACTGTCAGGCGGACGGCTGATTTTTGCACGTTGATCTGATTGTTGAGGTCCAAACCATAGGGCAGGGACATTTCAAACAAGAGCAGATATTGAGCCGCCAGATTGCGGTCCTGGGGTAACCGGTAAAACTGTTGATCATCGGCGTGCATGTTCTTGTTAAGGCGTTTCATGACGTCGGTGATACTCTGGACATGAACAACTTCGGGCTGTTGCAGGAACCAGGATTTGAAGGCGGCGACGTTGGCCAGATAGTCAGGTTCGTTAATCCCGCCTTCATTTTTGGATGGCAGGGAAAAGTCCATCTGGTAGATGCCACTCAGGTTGTCCATGGCAAAATCCGTATCGTTCCGAAACTGAATGGAATGATCGAAGTATTCGACAAACTTGTCGTTGAGTTGAATCCTCGGAACCATGAAACCGAGCGCCAAGACCAGCGCTGACGTACCCCAGAACATCAGGCCCTTTCGGCGGATAACCAATTCCGCCAGACGCTGCATGCCCGACGTTTTTAATACGGGTTCGACTTTTACGATTACCGGCAGAATTGCCATCAGGGCCGGCAGAAAGATGATCGAATAAACCCAGGCGGCGGCAACGCCAACGGCGGTAATATTCCCAAGATCACGGAACGGGGGCGAGTCGCTGAAATTCAAGGACATGAAGCCAATGATCGTGGTCACGCTGGTCAAGAGGACCGGTGTGAAATTTATCCGCATGCTTTCGACGATGGCTTCTCGCTTGGTTGCGCCCAGGCGCATTTCATGAAGCATGGAGATCAGTAGATGAATACTGTCGGCGACGGCCACAGTCAGGATAATCGTCGGCGCCGTTGCCGACGGGGGAGTCAGTTTAACGCCAGCCCAACCGGCCAGCCCAAGCGCCGTCGCGGCGGAAAACCCGATGATCAACACGGTCGTGAACGTGCCGCTAAACGAGCGGAGCAGGATGATCATAATTCCGAGGAGGGCCGCATACATCAGCGGGATCAGGGTCTCCATGTCGCTTTGTGACGCATCTGAGAAGGCGTGATTTAGCGCCGCGACGCCGGTAATGGCGACCTTCAGGTCAGGGTTTGCCTTTCTGACCTGTGCCGCCAGATTGCGGGCGTATTCCATCACTTGTGGGCTTTCGGTCATGCTTTTACCCGGCAAGTTAACCGTCACGTTGACACCCGCTGTCGTGCCATCGGGGGAAATCAGTTTATTCAGGAGCAGCGGTTCGCCAAGGGCGGTGTTTCTGATGTAGGTCAGCCTATCCGGAGTCAATTCCATATGTGTGCCAACCAGATCCTGAACGGTCAGGTCGTCGCCATTGGCGAAGCTGTTCTGGAAATTGCTGATTGAATCAACCCGGGTGGCAAAGGGGACCTTCCAAGCCGACTCGGTCAGTTTTCGAATCGCCTTCAAATGTTGGACGTCAAAGACATCGCCGCTTTGCGGTTTGAGCACAAAAGTGATGTTGTCATCTTTCGTATAAATTTTCTGCAGGGAGTCAAATGCAGACAGCTGCGGGTTTTCCTTGCTGAAAAATGCCCGGTAACTTGTCGAAAAACTTAGGTACTGTGCGCCATACCCGGTGCCAATGACCGCGACTAGCGTCGCCAGGACCAAAAGCCAACGCCAGCGAATGGTCCATTTTGCGTAGGCTACAATTTTCTGGTCAAATGAGTTTAGAGTTTTTTGTCGCTGCTGTGTATTGTCGCCCGTGCCTGTCATTGTTACGCTCCTGATCGCTTGCCGCTTCACCATTTGGCAGCAGGTTGCCGATTGGGGAATTGTGGTGTAAACTAAGTGGTGTAATTCAGTATACTATACGGTGTAGTGTACTACTGTGAGTCTTGATTGAGGTCAAGAGGAAAATTTATGAGGCAGTCTGTCTTGAGTATGGAGTTTCCCACCCCGGCGGCAGCTAGCCCCAAACGGCAGGCGATCATCGATGCGGCGACTAAACTTTTCCTTAGTCAGGGGTTCGGTGCGGTCAGTGTTGACAGTATTGCGGCGGAAGCAAACGTATCCAAACGTACGGTTTACAGTCACTTCGAAAATAAGGAGGCGCTATTTTCGGGGGTTATGACCGGAGTTTGCGAACGGGCTGGCGGCCAGGATGCCTGCCCGTTGGCCAATGAAGAGGCTGTGCGCTATATGCCAATGGAAGACCTTTTGCGGCAAACCGCTGAGCACGTGCTGGGGGTAATTACCTCACCGGATGCAATAAAGGTGTACAGAATAGTGGTCGCGGAAGCACAGCGATTTCCGCAATTGGGCCATGATTTTTTTGAGTTTGGGCCAGCATTCATCCTTCAAATGATCGGTGGGTACCTCGCGGAAAAGTCAAAATTCGGTGAACTGAACATCAATGATCCCGAACAGGCCGCCAAGTTTTTGGTGGGCATGATGGTGTTCCCGGTTCAGATGGAACTGGCCTGCGGCATACGCGAACCGGTGTCAAAAGACGACGTTGGCGAAATCGTTGCGAGAGCACTTGAGGCCTTTATGGCGCTTTATCGCCCTGGCTCAGCTGAGGTTTCCGCTTAATGGACTACTCCGCCGCGGACGTTTTTCTCAGCATATTTTTTCGGGTTCTCAGGAAACGTAGCGCTTTTTGCGCAACTTGTGGGGTAATACGCTGATAGACCCCAAGTAGATCAGCCATGTCGGGCCCTTCGCGTTCTTCTTCCATATTGACGCAGTAGACGATTTCCCCGAACACATCGTAATTGATGTCGATTGCCTTGCAGATGACTGCAAGCTTTTCCGCTGATTCATCGAATACGGCCTGACGAACCGTGCCAAGATCGATATTGGCGAGCCGCCCAAGACCGGCGACAAATTCGGGCATTTTTTCCTGGCGAATAAGTTCCAGCAGCAAGCCGTTGTTTAACTGCCCCAGTTTGTCCTTGCGGACGATGAAATTTTCAGCCGGATCAAGAGAGCGTTTTTCCTTTTGTTCGGCAAACCATTTCTCGGTTTCGTCGATCAGAGCGTCGATTTGTTGGTCATCAAGATTTTCATCAGAGTCCAGTATCTGCTCGCGCATGGCCCACGAAACACGCCAGAACATGTCCTGAGCCAAGTCATCAGGAACATCCGTTCGTGATGACAAGGACTGATTCAACTCGTCATTGCCCTTGGCTCTTTCGACGATTGTTTCCATGCCGTCTCTGGAGAATCTGGCGCCATCGTTACTGGCGAGCGTTCCCAAAACCTGATCATTGCCTTTGACAACCAGTGCGTCCGTAACTGTTTCACTGACGGTGGTGCGCCGAGAAATGGCGTTAAGGTGTTCCTGGCTCTGATTTTCAACAATTTTGACAAGGTCTTCGTCACGCAGCACTTGGCTGCCGGTAAGAACCGGCATGGCGACTTCGATTTCGTCGCTGGCGAGAGAGACAATCAGGTCATGCGGGGCATTGCCTACTGAGGAAATCGTTTCTGACAGATGCTGGCGGACCATTGCTTCGACCTGTCCGACAATGCCGCCCATGATTTCCCCAAAATAGATGACTTCACGATCATTAAGCGATTCTGGTTTAACCATGAACATGTCAGTGACCTCACGCAGCAGCTCCTGTCGTCCTTCGGCGGAATTTTCTACTGTCAGCCGGGCAAGGCTCTCAAGGTGTGTCAATTTGTCAGTCACGATATGAAATCTCTACTCAGGTCCGTCTTTTTTTTCAAAGATGGGGCTATTCATTATTGGAACTTAGAGATGACGGCAGGGTATTCATTTTTGCAAGAAGGTATTCCAAATCGTCGGATTCGAACTCGACTCCCAGTTCATCGTACTGGGTTAGAACCCGTTCAATCAAGCGTCTGGAAAAGCGCTCACGGTCATTTGTTTCTCCATCGTATTCCAGTTCCTGGGAGGCATCAATGGCGGCGAATGCGGCGGGCAGTTGCGCGGCGGGTAATTTAGCGCTGCTCCACAGGCGCTTCAGGCCCAGGCGACCGGGGTCGTGGATCAGCGTCCGTGCATTCACCAGTGGGATTTTTGCCAATACCCCCAACGCGGCTTCAAAAAAACGGAGGTCGCCCATGCAAAGTGCTCGGAGAACGATGGAGGATGTCAGACGCCCATGTTTATGGAGTTGCCTGACCAGGGCCTGTACATCGCCGGCTCCGGCCTCGGTTGACAGTAGCACCGTGGCGCGCTCTCTGGTTTGCAATAACAGGTCCGCGGCGACGTCGTCTGATAGGGGATGTTTTTCCAGCAGTTTATCGCGTAATGCGTCTGAAACTCTTGCTACCAGCTTCTCCGCCACGGTAATGGGCAGGACAGAACGGTTGACCATGGCGTTCTGAACCTTCTCACTTTCCCCCAGCGTATCCACGGCCTTTTCGAATGAATGATCGGAAATCCTTGCCCCTTCATTTGAAATCAAGGTCGTCACGACGTCTTCGTTGCCGGTGTCAATCAGCGCATCGGAGACGACTTCCGAAACGTCTTTCCGCCCGGCAATCGCCATTTGCTTACTTTCGCCCTGGGTGTGAATGATTTCCGCCAGGTCGGCATCATTCAGAACTTCAGACAGGCTGAGAACAGGAAGGGCGACGGAGTCGACATCGCGGGCAAGGATCAGAGCCACGTCTCGCGGCAAGCTTGGACTCTCTTTCAGATTGGCCGCCAACGCCTCGCGAACCCTGATTTCCGCATCTTTGACCATGATGCGGAAAATTTGCTGCGCCAGATTTCGTTCCTGATCGGTGAGAGACTCATTATCAACGCCTGCCGTTATCTTTGTTGCGGTTTCAATCCTTGATTCCGGCGAAGGATCATCCAGCAGACGGGCGACGTCCTCTTTCGTGAGGAAATTATTGGACATGACAAATCAGTTCCGTTCACCAAACACGCACAGCACAACCCCGGATGAGGACGCCAGCGTTATCAGCAGAGTATATCACCGCAAAATGATTAGCTCTATGAGGGATATCACACCCAATACGGAAGCTGCTTCGAAGATTGTTTTGGGCTTACGCGCTAATCATACTCACGCGTCGCATCCTCCAGCCACGACCACAAATATTCGGCAAAACTGCGGTGGACGAAAATGTCATAGGCGGGATCTTCCTCATCGGCAATCTGATGAAGCGTGACATGGGCCTGGGCTAGCAGAGAATTTACCACCCGCCCTTTAGCAAAGGCGCGTGGATGCAGGTCGATGGAACTCCCTTTGGACAAGGTTTCGCGGGCCTTCGTTCCGGACAGGCGGATCGTGGTTCGGCTTTCGCTGACATCGACGACAGAAGCATGAACCCCGGTGAGCGCAGACGCGAGCCTGATTGCCAGCCCGTCATATTTATCTTCTGGCGCGACAACCAGCCATTCGTCTGGTCCCATCCAGAGGACATGAACGCCTTCGGGATCACCGGAGGACGTACAGGGCGCAAGCGGGAGGTCGACCGACAGCGCATTCTCGATGGCCGGGATGAATGCCTTATCCGTTGGCGATCCGCGAAGCGCGATCATCAGCCGGTGCGGGACCTCTGTTATTTTCACGCTCGCATCTGGCGCCTTGCTGTCTCTTTCTTTCTGCATATCGAGATGAAGGTGGGAAAGCGGGCTTTGACGGAGGTAGGTTTCAACCATGGAGACGGCTTCCTTCCGGATCAAGAAATACCGGACCGGTCACCTCAGCGCTTACGGTCCTGTCAGGTAGCGGGATATAGACTTTCTCGCCATGGCGATGGGCCCCTCCCTTGACGACGGCAAGCGCGATGGAGCGGCCTAGGTTGGCGGAATAGTAGCTGGATGTGACATGGCCGATCATTGGCGCCGGGATGACGTGGTTTCTGTCGGTGACGATCTGCCCGCCTTCTGGCAACACTGTCGTGGGATCGTCTGTCAGTAACCCGACAAGCTGTTTGCGGTCCTCACGAACCGTATCGGAACGTGACAGCGAACGCCGCCCGATGAAGTCTTTCTTTTTCGAGACAATCCAGTCCATGCCGAGGTCTAGCGGGGTGACCGTGGCATCGGTTTCCTGACCAACAATGATGTACCCCTTTTCGGCGCGCAGGATATGCATGCTTTCCGTGCCGTAGGGTGTGATGCCGAATTTTTCTCCGGCGTTCATCAGTTGGGTCCATAAAGAAAGGCCGTAGCTGGCGGGAACGTTGATTTCGAAAGATGATTCACCGGTGAAGCTGATCCGGAAGACGCGCGCCGGAATACCTGCGACCGAACCTTGGCGCATGGTCATGAATGGGAAGGCATCCGGCGACAAGTCGATGTCAGCGGTGAATTCCTGCAACAACGAACGCGCATTGGGGCCGCAGATCGACAGGGTCGCCCAGCTTTCCGTGACCGAGTTGCAATAGACCTTCAAATCCGGCCATTCCGTCTGCAGCCATTCCTCCAGCCAGCCCAGCACGCTTGCCGCGTTGCCGGAGGTGGTGGTCATCAGGTAATGATTTTCACCCAGCCGGGTCGTTACGCCATCATCCATGACCATGCCGTCTTCTTTCAGCATCAGGCCATAGCGGCACTTGCCGATTTCCAGCTTGGACCAGGCATTGGTATAGATACGGTTCAGGAATTCCGCCGTGTCAGGCCCCTGAATGTCAATCTTGCCAAGTGTGGTGGCGTCCAGAATGCCGACGGCGTTTCTTGCGGCCAGGCATTCTCGGTTAAGCGATTCCTGCATGGTTTCGCCTTCATTGGGATAATACCAGGGGCGTTTCCAGTCGCCGACATCTTCCCATTTGCATCCCGCCCGGTCATGCCAGTAATGCATGGGCGTCATGCGCACGGGCGCGGCCAGAGAGCCAACGTCGCGCCCGGCAATAGCGCCAATCGTTGTCGGCGTGTAGGGGGGGCGGAACGTCGTGGTCCCCACGTCACCTGGGTTTTCGACACCAAGCGCCTGCGCCAGTGCGGCCATCCCCGGGATATTACCGGTCTTGCCCTGATCCGTTGCCATGCCGAGCGTGGTATAGCGTTTTGTGTGCTCAACGGAACGATACCCTTCCCGAGCCGCCAGCTGAATGTCGGCGACGGTCACGTCGTGCCCAAGGTCAAGGAAATGTTTGCCACGCTGTCCTATCGGTTTGGTGGTGGGGATGGCCCATAATAACCGGACCGGGCTTTCGTCAATTTCCTCACCCATGGGCAGTTTACGGCGGCCGCCTTTTCTAAACCCGGCCTTCGCGGCGGCGTCCTTACCAACGCGGGCACCGTCTTCAAGGCAGCTGTTCAGGTCGAACGTGCCCGCCGCTGCACCAATACATTGAGAGGCCTGCGGGCTTTCGCCAGGCACAAAAATTCCCCGTTCCAGATCGAACACGGCTTTGCCGCCGCTATGGGAATGCAGATGAATGACCGGGTTCCAGCCGCCGGAAGAAGCGACGCCGTCGCAGTTGATGGTGCGCGCCTGACCGGTAACCCCGTCACCATCGGCGTTGAGCTGCATGACCTCGACGGCGCGTACCGCCTTGGCGCCAATAACGCAGGTGATTGCCGTGTTATCCAGAATTTCAATGCCCGCTGCGATGGCCCGGGTCGGCAATTCGCCATCAGGATCGGAACGGATGTCGATGATCGCGGGAACGTTGACTCCCGCCGCTTTCAGGTCAAGTGCTGTACGGTAGGCATCATCATTATTCGTGAAAATGACGGCGTTTCGGCACGGTGTAACGCCGTACCGGTTGACGTAGGCGCGATATGCTGCGGCCAACATGACGCCGGGACGATCATTGTCGGAAAACACCAGCGGGCGCTCAAGCGATCCGGTTGCCAGAACAACCTGTTTCGGATGAACCCGCCACATCCGTTGGCGTGACTTCTCGCCGCCATCGGAAATTTTGTCAGTGCGCGTTTGAATCAGGCCGGTGAAATTATGATCATAATACCCGAAAGCGGTCGTGCGTTTCAGAACCGTCACTTCTGGCATGGCGGCCAGCTCGGCCTCTACATCCGCAACCCACTCCAGCGCCGGTTTTCCGGAGATGTCCAGGCGTTCGTTCAACAACTGTCCGCCCAGGTCCGCTTGCTCATCGGCGAGAATCACCCTGGCGCCCGTGCGCCCGGCATTCAGCGCCGCCATCAATCCGGCAGGCCCGGCACCAACAATCAGCACGTCGCAGTGGGCATTGATCTTATCATAATGGTCCGGATCCGCTTCCACCGGTGACTGCCCGCCGCCCGCCGCATGTCGGATGATATGTTCGTAGTATTTCCACGCCTTGGCCGGCCACATGAAGGTTTTATAATAAAAACCCGACGGCATCAGCCGATGGAACCAGCTGTTGACGGCCATCACATCGAAATCGGGGCTGGGCCAGCAGTTGAGGCTTTCCGCGTTCAAGCCTTCATACAGCTCAACGCGGGTCGCCAGTTGATTGGCCAGGGTACGCGACGTCCCCGGTTCCAGTTGCAGCAGCGCATTCGCTTCTTCCGATCCGGCAGACATGATGCCGCGCGGGCGGTGGTATTTGAAGCTGCGGGACACGACGCCAACGCCATTGGCGAGCAAGGCCGACGCCAGCGTGTCACCCCGGTATCCCTGATATTGGCGACCATTGAAGGTAAAATTCACAGGCGTTGAACGATCAATGCGACCGCCAATTTTCAATCGACGTTTCTGAGCCATCAACGAACCCCCTTGGGCGGTTTCTGGCCCATCTTGTAAACAGTGATAATGGCGTTGGTTGCTGTGTTACGCGCGACATTGAACCAGCGTCGGCAGCCATGGTCATGAACCCAGCGTTCCAGATAAACACCTTTGGTGTTTGATGTCATGAACAGGTAATCGGCCCATTCTTCATCATTCAGCTTGTCCGGATTTTTGGGACGCTCAATATGGGCTTCGCCACCATTATGGAATTCGGCTTCTTCGCGTTCACCGCACCAGGGGCAGGGGATCAATAACATCTCTATAACTCCTAGTGAGCGACGGCGGCCGCGCCGTGTTCATCGATCAGGGCGCCGGAGGTGAAACGGTCCAGATTAAAAGGCGCATTTAGCGGGTGCGCCTCATCGCGGGCGATTGTGTGAGCGAAAACCCATCCCGATCCCGGTGTTGACTTGAACCCGCCGGTGCCCCAGCCACAGTTGATATACAGCCCTTCAACCGGCGTTTTCGATACGATCGGGCTGGCGTCGGGGCAGGTGTCTACGATACCGCCCCACATACGCATGATGCGGAGTCGGCTGAACAGTGGGAACAGTTCGCATAACGACGCCAGTTGGTGTTCAACCACGTGCAGACTGCCGCGCTGGGTATAGCCCGTATAACCATCCACCCCGGCCCCCAGGACCAGTTCGCCCTTGTCTGATTGCGAGACATAAACATGAACGGCGTTCGACATGACAACGCAGTTGATGATCGGTTTTACCGGTTCGGAAACCATCGCCTGAAGCGGAAAACTGCTAACCGGTAACCTGATCCCGGCCATGTCGGCGACAACCGAACAGTGTCCGGCGGTTACAATGGCGACTTTTGGGGCCTTGATCGTGCCGCGCGTTGTCTCAACGCCGGTAACCTTGCCGCCGTCGCGCAGAATACCGGTGACTTCACACTGCTGGATAATGTCAACGCCCCGGCTATCCGCCGAGCGCGCCAGCCCCCAGGCGATGGCGTCATGGCGGGCGACGCCGCCGCGCCGTTGCAGCGATGCGCCCAGAATGGGGAATCTGGCATTGGGTTCCATGTTGATGATCGGCACCATTTCCTTGATCTGCGCCGGAGTCAGGAACTCGGAATCGACACCATTCAATTTGTTGGCGTTAATCCGTCTTTGCAGTTCGCGTACATCGTGGAGATTGTGGGCCAGATTGAGCACGCCGCGCTGTGACAGCATGATGTTATAATTCAGCTCCTGGCTGAGGCCTTCATAAAGCTTGAGGGATTTTTCATAAATGGCTGCGCTTTCGTCCCACAGGTAATTGGAGCGGATAATCGTCGTATTGCGGCCTGTGTTGCCGCCGCCGAGCCAGCCCTTTTCGATGACCGCGACATTGGTTATGCCGTGTTCTTTCGCCAGATAATGCGCCGTCGCCAGCCCATGCCCGCCGCCGCCGATAATGATCACGTCATAGGCGGGTTTCGGGTCCGGGCTGCGCCATGCCTGTTCCCACCCCTGATGAAAACCCAGGGCATTCCGCGCAAGGCTGAAAATTGAATATTTTTTCATGAAAATTCCGCTGTCTGGCTCTGATCAATGTTGTCAATTTAATTGTCAGGTATTGCCCTTCAATTGGCAGGGTCAAGGAACGATGTCTGTTCTTGTCGCGACCCCGCAAGGCGGATTTCCGACAGACCTGGCCGGGGCCCGGTGAGAGACCGACACACCATCAACATATTGTAGCATTGATGACACCGGTGCGCATATAATGCGGCGTCATGAGGTATTTTTCCGCGATCTCGCTGTTTGTTCTAGTGCTGTTTTTTAATGGTATTTCCAGCGCCCAGACACAAAACGAAGATGAAGCGTTGCTGGCGGTGCCGGTAGAGCCCGGCGATACCGAAAAAACACCACCAGCATTCGTCAACGGTATCAAGGCTTATCAAAAAAGAGATTACGGTTCCGCCCGGACCTACTGGTCGAATTTGGCAAAGCAGGATTATGGACCGGCTCTCCATAATCTGGGCGTACTTTATGAATATGGCCGTGGCGTGGCGCCGGATTTTGCAAGGGCCGCAGATTTCTATTTACGTGCATCCGAGCACGATCAGGCGGAATCATTCAATAATCTGGCCCGTTTATATGCCCGCGGTCTGGGGGTCGAAAAAGATGAGGAAACGGCCGCCGATTTTCTTCAGGCGGCGGCGGATCTGGATTTCCCGCAAGCCCAGTTCAATCTGGGCATTGCCTATCTCGAAGGTCGGGGTGTAGACACCGATGACGAGGAAGGGCTGCGTCTGTTTAAGGCTGCCGCCGAAGCCGGGTATGCGCCCGCCCAGTATAACCTTGCCAGCCTGTACCAGCGAGGGCGTGGTGCGGAACGGGATACGGCAAAGGCTCTCCACTGGTATGAGATGGCCGCGCGTTCCGGTGATCCCATGGCGCACTATGGCGCCGGAATGCTTTATTTGTCTGGTGACGGCGTCAAAAAGGACGAAAAGCTTGCCCTGGCTCATATGGAACAGGCGGCGGGTGCAGGCGTCGTATCGGCGCAGAATCAGCTGGGCATCATCTATGCGCGGGGCCATGGCGTTAAAGCGGATAAGGAAACCGCGATGATGTGGTTTTTTATCGCTGCGTCGATTGGCGATCAACAGGCCATCCACAACCGCGACACCTTATCGCCACGGCTGGATAAAGAAACCCGGACAAGGGCGCAAAAACGCGCCGATGCCTTTCGACCCAAATCATTATTGCCGTAAGGCACATAACCAGATTAAGGAAATATGAAATGTTCCGATTGATCAGTGGTCTGATCCGCCTGATTGTCAAAATCTCGGTCCTTGCCGTCGGGATCGGGATGATCATCGCCTATGCCAACCTCAGCGATCTGGACGGCTGGAAACAGGACATCTCCGAACGCATGCTGACGGTTGCCGGGCGGCAACTGAGTTTTAATGGTGATATCGATTTCAAGGTCTCGTTCCCACCCCGGATCATCGCCCATGATGTGCGAATTGAAAACGCCAAATGGGGATCGCGCAAAGACATGCTGAAGGCCGATACCCTGATTGCCGAAGTTGATTTCCTGCCGCTACTGGTCGGTGATGTCGCGGTTCCGCGTCTGCGTCTTGTCGGCGTCGATATTCTGGTGGAAACCAACGCCAGCGGCGAGACCAATTGGGATGATTTGAACAGTTTTCAGACGGCTGCCGGTGGCCCGGTTACGACGGGGCCGGGCTTTCCTGTTGTCGGGCCGGTTCTGGGCTCTGGCGGAATTGGTGTGTCTGGAGGAACGGTGACGCTGGCAAACCTCGCCACCGGCACGGTCAATACGCTGACTTTGCCGAATGTTGCAGTCGATGTCGGCGGCGGAACAGGTCTTGGAATGCCATGTTTCTAAGACCTACAGCTTACCATTGTCACTTTGTGGGAACGCCGGAAGGTCATCGCTGATTTCATAATAATCCGGTTTGTCTGCAACAAATATGTTGCCAAGCGTTTTAAGTCCGCTGGGAACATCAAAAACGCCAGCGGCGATGGATATCGTGTCACCGTCTTCGCGCTCCCAGAACAATCGTGATCCGCATTTTGAACAAAAGCCGCGCCGGGCATCGGGGGAAGCGTTATACCAGGTAACGTGTTCGATGCCTGTCACTTCGATATCGACCTTGGCACATCGACTGTAGGCAATGTAATGCCCATGGGTCTTAACACATTGTGCACAATGGCAGTTGACGACACCACGAGCCTCGCCAGTTAAGCGAAAGCGCACAGCCTCGCAATGACATCCGCCCGTTTTGATTATAGATTCTGTCATGATTCTCCCCTCTATAAGCAATCCTTATATCAGGTGCCGACAGTAGACAGAATACAAAAAAGGCGGTGCCACAAGGACACCGCCCAAAGGAGGTTTGTTTATAGAAGACCTACAGGGAATACTGATTGGGACTCTAATTTCTATTGTTTGAATTGAAAATATGCCAAAATTGAATAAAATTCATGAAGAAATGTCATTAATTGAATTGGGAGGGGAAGCGGCATGGACTGGCAAAGCGAAATGGGTGTATTTGTCCGGGTTGTCGAGGATGAAAGTTTTTCCTCCGCCGCGCGCAGCATGAAACTGACGCCTTCGGCGGTCAGTAAACTGATCGGGCGCCTGGAAGACCGGCTGGGGGCGCGTTTGCTAAGCCGCACGACCCGGCGCCTCAGCCTGACCGAAGAAGGGCACGCATTCTATCAACGCTGCGTACCTATCCTGTCGGCGATAGAAGAGGCCGAGCGTGCGGTAACCGAGCTCCACGCTGAACCACGGGGGTTGTTGAAAATCAACGCGTCCACGGCATTCGGTCAGTACCATATAGAACCCCTGATTCCTGAATTTCTGGCGCGTTATGAGGATCTTCGTATTCAATTGATTCTGTCTGACAGTCTGGTCAATCTGGTTGAGGAAGAAGTGGATGTCGCCATACGCATCGCTGACCTGCCGGACAGCTCCCTGATCGCACGCAAGCTTGCCCCCGCCCGGCGCATGGTGACGGCTTCTCCGTCTTATCTTGAAAAGCATGGCGTGCCAAAAACGCCGGAAGAACTGACCGAGCATAATTGTCTGACACTCAGTTTTGAAACCAGCCTCAATCAATGGGAATTTCAAGGTTTCGAAGGCCCGAACCGGATACGTGTTTCCGGCAATTTTGAAACCAACAATGCGACAGCTCTTCACGAAGCGGCGCGTGCGGGTCTTGGGTTGATGCGCACGGCGAATTTTATCGCCATGCCGGATATTCGAAAGGGGAATCTGGTTCCCGTGCTCGAGGAATTTGAAACGAAGGGAAATGCCAATATTTACGCCGTTTACCCTCACAACCGCCATCTGTCGCCAAAAGTCCGGGCGTTTATCGATTTACTGACCGCAACCTTCACCCCGGTCCCACCCTGGGACTTGTGAGGTAAATGACTTTGTGGCGATAAAGGTCAGGTGTATGATCCACCTGTTCTCCATGTATAAGAGGGAGTAGACAAATAGATGAGTATCGAGTTTTTCATTACGTCTTTAGTGGTGGTGCTGGTGCCAGGGACGGGGGTTATTTATACCCTGGCGACCGGGCTGACTCGGGGAGGGGGGATCAGTATGGCGGCGGCGTTTGGCTGTACGCTTGGAATTCTTCCTCACATTGCGGCGGCTGTACTTGGATTGGCAGCCCTGTTGCACGCCAGTGCAATGGCCTTTCAAATCGTAAAGTTTGCCGGGGTTGTATATCTGCTTTATATGGCTTGGGCCGCACTCCGAGAAAAAGGTGAGTTGGCGGTTGATGAAAAGATCGATGTACGCTCAATTAGAGGTGTGATTCTCAAAGGGTTTCTGATCAATATTCTCAACCCCAAGCTATCAATCTTTTTTCTGGCCTTTCTGCCACAATTCATTCCGGCAGGCACTGAATATGTAGCACTTAGAATGACCGGTCTTGGTGGTATCTTTATGCTAATGACTCTGGTTATCTTTATTGGTTATGGCATTTTTGCCGCGTCGGTGCGCCGCCATATCGTATCACGACCCAGATTTATGACTTGGGTCAGGCGAATTTTTTCTGCAACATTTGTGACCCTTGGCGTGCGGCTTGCCTTGGCCGAACGCTAAATGCGCCATTCCTGGATGTTTCTGCCTTAAGCGCATTTAACGATAATTGGCGGCGACCTTTAGCGGCGTTTTGATGGTTAATTCCATGCAGTGCTGGCGTTTCCTTTTCAGTGCGCGGCATGCCCGATAGGCTTGGCGTTTGGAGATGCCATTGATCCGTGCGCGTTGCAGGGTGCGCCCGTTACGTTTCTTGAGCGGGACGATCTTGATTTTGCCGGTGCGAAGCAGGGCCGGGGCGGTATCGATCGCGGTCCGCGCGGCTTCATACGCCTGGGCATAGCGCGCAAATGCGCCAACCTGTACGGCCCATTTGGTGCGGGTTTTAACGGCAGGCCTGGAAGTGGTTTTCTTCGATGCCGAAGCGGACGCCATGACCTTCCCGGTGGATGTCCGGCCACCAGCAAGCGCTTTGAAGCCGTTGTTCAGGAGGTTGGTCATGCGGCGGTTGCGGTGTTTGGATGAATCTCCGCCGAAAACCACACCGATCAAACGCTGGTTCTGGCGTTTGGCGGAAGCAACCAGATTATAGCCCGACGCCCGAATATAACCGGTCTTGATGCCGTCCGTGCCTTCATACGTGGTCAGTAATTTGTTGTGATTTTTGTGCACGCGACCTTTGTATCTGAAATTCTTCACCGAAAAATAACGATAAAACTTAGGGTGGTTGGTTAACAGGGCGCGCGCCAGCTTGGCCATGTCACGCGCGGTGCTCAGCTGTCCGCGATTGGGCAGCCCGGACGCATTTCTGAACGTGGTCCGGCTCATGCCGAGCTTGCGCGCCTTGGCGGTCATCCGAAGGGCGAAGGTGCGTTCGGTCCCGCCCATGTTTTCGCCGATCATGGTCGCCACATCGTTCGCAGACTTGGTTACCAGCGCCAGAATAGCTTCCTGAACGCTCATGGTCTGTTTGTACCGCAGGCCAAGTTTGGAAGCGGGTTGGCGCGCCGCCCGGCGCGAGGCTCTGAACCTGGAGTTCAGGCTGATTTTTCCGGCCTTGATCGCATCGAAGACCATATAAAGCGTCATCATCTTGGTCAGCGACGCGGGATAATTCCGGGTATCAATATTGACGCCATGAAGAATTCGCCCGGTATTGGCGTCAACGACAATCGAGGCGTATTTTGCCATACTCGGCGACGGAGTCGCCAAAAGCGCCGATGCAACAAGTAATGTTGCGGCTATCGCTCTCAAAAATTGCCTTCCCCAAGGCGCAATTCCTGCTTCATTCCTCAAAACGGAACCCCTCGTTTCTATTCTATTTTGGTCTTGGACAGCGATGACAGAGTTTAAACACGAAATTTCTCCGCGTCTTTATAAATTTCGCTTCCGATTCAATAACTTCTAACGCAGCCATGATGAAGAACTGGTTAACGAACTGATGCGAGGGCGAGGAACGGGAAGAAGATTTTAGTGTGATATTGCAGTTGCGAGAAAAATTAATCACATTTGATTTTTGAAATATTAAAATTAGTTAAAACAGCATGTTAATTAATTATTGCAAATTGATGCGGCGCACAAATTTCGCTTGACGAATGACAAAAACAGAGTAAATTCAGTTTAAATATTGCAGTGCAGCATTGATGAATAGAGGCAATGCATAAATTTCGGTTCAGGTTGCACCGAAATCTTTTTGGAATGTAGGCCCTCGTTCGAATTCACGATGCCAATGATGGAGAAGAAAATGTCTGCCGCTAGGAAAAACACTTCCAACAAAACCGTCGTCAAAACGGAAAACGGTAATCCGTCGCCGATGAAGAAGGCTACCGGACAGGATGGTGGTGACTCACGCAAGCTGGCCAAGGGCAACGAGGCGCTAATCGCCGGGAGTGAACAGAACAGCGCGGCGGCGCCAAAGCCTTCTGTTGGCAAAAAGGCGGTCGCAAAATCCGCCTCGAAATCTCCCCAAAAAACACCCTTGAAATTGCCTTCGAAACCAACCGACGTCAAAACGACAGGAGTTAGCATGACTGATCCAAAAATGACCAAGGAAGCGGTCGAGGCCGCTGTTAATGCTGGTAAGGAAACCGTTGAAACCGTTGTCAAGGCAGGGGCCAAGGCCACCAGTGAAGGTGTTGAAAAGGCTGTCACCCTGAGCCAGGAACACGTTGCCGCCGTGGTCAAGGCCGGTGGTGAAATCTTTGAAAACTACGAAGACGTCATCGCCTTCAACAAAGACAACTTCGAAGCGGTGGTCAGCGCCAATACCTCATTGGTCAAGGGTATTCAGGCCTTTAACAAGGAATTTTTCGCTATTGCGCAGGCGGCTCTTGAGCAGAACGCCAAAGCCACGCAGAAGATTTTCGCCTGCAAATCCGTTCAGGAAGTCGTTACGGCGCAGAATGACCTGGTCAAGGAAAACTACAGTTCCGTGCTCGACAAAAGCCGGAAGCTGAGCGACCTCGGTGTTAAGGTGGCTGAAGACAGCACCGCGCCGCTGGCGGCCCGTGTCAATGTCGCTGTTGAAAAAATCACCAAACCGCTTGCTGCCTGACCCAACCCGGCGCCGGGAGCGATCCCGAGGTCGAAAAGACAGCAAACTGTACGCCCGACGGAATTCCTCCCTCCGTCGGGCTTTTTTGTTTGCAATATTCCGTCTTCGGCGAGGTTTCTTCCTGCAATTCCCTTGATTGCATGATCAAGGAAATGACAGTTTCTTGGTTCTGCGTTAAAATTCAGGCATAAAAGGGGTTTCGCCAGACGCGTTTGAACCCATATTATTAACTGTCCGGTTTGGTGACCGGGCGGGACGGCAATCTGGAGCACAAAGTTAGGTACGATGAGCAAGACACCCAAGTCACCAATCGGGCAGGACGACGACAATACGGGAACAGGCCTTGCCGTCAAACCCCGTACGCGGACCAAGAAGCCCGCGATGTACAAGGTTCTTATGCTGAACGACGATTATACACCGATGGAATTTGTCGTCGAAGTTCTGGAGCGGTTCTTTTTCAAGGGGCACGACGAGGCGATGCAGATCATGCTCCACGTGCACCAGCGTGGTGTCGGTATATGTGGTGTCTATACCTATGAAATCGCCGAAACCAAAGTCACACAGGTCATGGATCTGGCCCGCCAGAGTCAACACCCCCTGCAATGCACCATCGAAAAGGATAGTAGCGGAGATGAAGGTGAATAAATATGCTGTCTCGTAATCTGGAACAAACACTTCATCGCGCACTGGCGTTAGCGTCCGAGCGCAGTCACGAATATGCGACGCTGGAACACTTATTGCTGTCGCTGGTTCATGATGCGGATTCGATGGCGGTGCTCCGGGCCTGTGGTATTGATCTTTCACGGCTGGAAGAAGAACTTCAGGAGTTTCTGGATGGCGATCTGGAGGATATCTCGGTAGCCGGTTTCAAAGAACCCAAACCGACCGCAGGATTCCAGCGGGTTATTCAGCGCGCCGTCATTCACGTGCAAAGTTCCGGTCGCGAAGAAGTTACGGGCGCCAATGTTCTGGTGGCCCTGTTTTCCGAACGTGAATCGCATGCTGTTTATTTTCTGCAAATGCAGGAGATGACCCGCCTGGACGCCGTTAACTATATTTCTCACGGCATTGCAAAGGTGCCGGGCGAAAGCGAGACCCGCACGGTCCACGGAGCCGATGAAGACGTTGACGAGGACAAGATCGTTCCGTCCGGCGAGACCGCGCTTGAAGTTTATTGTGTCAACCTGAACCGCAAAGCCAGCGACGGGAGGATTGATCCATTGATCGGCCGCCAGATGGAGGTTGATCGGACCATCCAGATTCTGTGCCGCCGCAACAAGAACAATCCGCTCTATGTCGGTGATCCCGGGGTTGGTAAAACGGCGATTGCCGAAGGTTTGGCCAAACGCATTGTAGAAGGCGACGTTCCGGATGTCCTGACCGGAGCGACTATTTTTGCGCTCGATATGGGGGCGCTGCTTGCCGGCACTCGATATCGCGGCGACTTCGAAGAGCGCTTGAAAAATGTCATGTCGGAAATGGAAGCCACTGACGGGGCTATTCTGTTTATTGACGAAATTCACACGGTCATCGGCGCCGGCGCCACCAGTGGCGGTTCCATGGACGCCTCAAACATCCTGAAACCGGCGCTTCAGAACGGCGGGCTGCGCTGCATGGGGTCGACCACTTACAAGGAATACCGTGGGCATTTCGAAAAAGACCGGGCCCTCGTTCGCCGGTTCCAGAAAATTGATGTTTATGAGCCCAGCGTGGAAGACGCGGTGAAAATCCTGAAAGGTCTGAAACCTTATTTCGAAGAACATCATAATGTCCGCTATACCGGTGAGGCGATTCGCACCGCCGTCGAATTGTCGGCGCGTTACATCAATGATCGCAAATTGCCGGACAAGGCGATTGATGTGATTGACGAAGTGGGAGCCGCGCGCATGCTGTTGCCGGAAAACAAGCGGCGCAAGACCGTAACCGTCAAGGACGTCGAAGGCATCGTCGCCATGATCGCCCGTATCCCGCCGAAATCCGTTTCCAAGGATGATCGCAGCGCATTAAAGACACTCGAACGTGACCTCAAACACGTGGTCTTCGGTCAGGACAAGGCGATCGAGGATGTGGCCAGCGCCATCAAACTGGCCCGCGCCGGACTGCGCGACGCCGAAAAGCCCATCGGCTCTTACCTGTTTTCCGGGCCAACCGGCGTTGGCAAGACCGAGGTCGCCAAACAACTGGCTCATGTCCTGGGTGTCGAACTGGTGCGGTTTGATATGTCGGAGTATATGGAGCGCCACTCCGTTTCCCGCCTGATCGGTGCGCCGCCGGGGTATGTCGGATTTGATCAGGGTGGCCTGTTGACGGATGCCATTGACCAGCAACCGCATGCCGTCCTGTTGCTCGATGAAATCGAAAAAGCCCACCCTGATCTGTTCAATATCCTGTTGCAGGTCATGGATCATGGCAAGCTAACCGACAACAATGGCAAGAGCGTTGATTTCAGAAACGTGGTCCTGATCATGACGACCAATGCAGGCGCGGCGGAAATGGCCAAATCGGCGATCGGGTTCGAACGCGAGGAACGGGTTGGTGATGACACCGAAGCAATTGAGCGGATGTTTACGCCCGAATTCCGTAATCGTCTGGACGCCATTATTCCGTTTTCCGCGTTGCCGCCGGAAGTGGTTGCGCGGGTTGTTGACAAGTTTGTCATTGAACTGGAACTGCAACTGGAAGACCGTGATGTTGTCATCGAATTGACCGATAGCGCGCGCGAGTGGTTGGCGAAAAAGGGCTATGATAAACAGTTCGGCGCCCGGCCCCTGTCGCGGGTTATTCAAGAATACATCAAGAAACCGCTGGCTGAAGAACTTCTGTTCGGTGAACTGGAGAAGGGAGGTGTTGTTGTCGTCAAGATTGAGGACGGTAAACCGGCATTTGAATTTTCCAAAGATACCAAGGTTCCGGCCAAACGTAAAAAGGGCAAGGTCCCTGCGCTGGTCAAGTAACGCCACTAGGGGACGCCATGTCTGACGAATTCCTGAAGGGCGTTCGCGTCCTTGATCTGTCGCAGTTTTTGCCGGGGCCATTTGCCACCCAGATGCTTTCCGACATGGGGGCTGATGTCCTTAAGGTGGAACCGCCGAACGGCGACCCCATGCGGGACTTGAACCCGGTCACCAACGAGCGCGGACCCGCGCCTTTCCACGGTGTGATCAATGCCGGAAAGCGTATCGTACGGATCGACCTCAAGTCTGATGCCGGAAAAGCGGATTTTGAGACACTGCTCAGGTTGGCTGATGTGTTGCTTGAATCCTATCGTCCGGGTGTCCTTGAACGACTGGGATTTGGCGCTGCCCGCCTCCGTCAGCTTAATGAAGGGCTGGTTCATTGCGCTCTCTCCGGGTACGGACAGACGGGGCCTCTGCGACTGGCGTCCGGGCACGACATGAATTACATCGCCATGACCGGAGCCCTGAATGTCACCGGACCTGCCGAAAAACCGGTCGCCGCATTCCCGCCGGTTGCCGATTACGGCGGCGCGTTACAGGCCGTCATTGCTATTCAAGGCGCTTTGTTCAGTCGAACCCGGACCGGCAAGGGCGCATATCTCGATGTCGCCATGGCTGACTCGATTCTTGCGTGGCAGGCCTCCGCCATGACACAAGCGGAACAGGCGACCAGGGCCCCGACCAGGGCCCGTGACCTGCTCACCGGAGGCGCCGCCTGCTATCAGAATTATCAGACATCGGATGGCAAGTTCATTTCGCTCGGAGCCATCGAAGAGATTTTCTGGAATAATTTCTGCGAAGCCGTTGAGCGCCCGGCTTGGGTAACCCGTCAGCTTGAGCCGCTGCCACAGACCGAGCTGATTGAAGAGGTGGCGACCCTGATCAAATCGCAACCGCTTAACTATTGGGAAGAAAAGCTGCGGGCCACGGATTGCTGCTATCACCCCGTACTTGAATACGCCGATGTGGCGGAGTGGCCGCAGGTCATGCATCGCCAGCTGGTCGATGGCGGGCGGAACGGTGATCCGTTTGAAAGTATACGGTTTCCGGTCTGGACGGATGGAAAACCGCCGTCAAAACGCCAGCCCGTCAATGAAGTATCCGTGGATGATGCGCTCAATGCCTGGGCTTGATTCAGCCTAACCGGGGCAGGCTACTTCGCCAGATATGGCAACGCTGACGGCTCCTTTCGGGGCGACTCTTGCGACGGCCTGGGGGAACAGCTTGTAGGCCTGAAGGCCAAGTGAACGTCCGCCCTGATCAATGCGATTTACAGCGACGCCGCGACAGGTGCGACAGGAATTGACCAGAACGACGCCGCCCTGGGGGCGTTGTTCAAGGGTGACACATTTTTTACCCTGTGCGGGATTCGCTGGCCGGCCAGCCTGTTTCTGTACACCTTTGCACGGGATGTCGCTGGTGATGCGTGAACTGCCGGGGCCCCGGAACGGGACAGGAAACTGGGAGCGCGCGGCGAGATTGAATTCGCGCCGGACCGGTGTTGAAATGCCAACACGTTTGCGGATCACACCGACAACACGGCAGGTATCGCACGTATTGACCAGCGTTTCGCGATTCCCACGCCGGATCAATCGTGTGCATTTGGCGGCAACGTTCTGGAGAATCGGATTCCCGGTGTGGCCGACCTGTGGAATAACCGGGCCAGCCGCATAGACAAGGTTCGTTCCCACGATGAGCACCAATGTGCCTAAAAATCCTGATATAACTTTCATTCAGCCAGATATCTCCATCGACTAGATCAAATCTAACAGGCAATGGTTAACGGAGAGTCACCGCGTGGTGGAACAAGTTCATTGTTTTTAATTGGCGCACTGTATAGCTGAGGCGAGCTTGCCAAGGTTGCGTAGCCATTGTGGAGTAGACTCACCAAACTATTCGCCATGAGTGCCAAAACCAGGGCTACTTGAAACAGCGACGCCTGCTATGATCGAATAGGCGGCCCATCTGAAAAAGCTCTCCGATGATTTCCCAAACATTCGGCTGCCCACCCAAATGGATATAGCGTAGGCAGGCATCAACGTCATCGCTTGATAAAATATGTCCCATGAAAACAATCCGTGTGTGGCATAGGTAATCCCGGCGACAAGTGTCATTAGTCCGAAAAATATAATAATGTTGGAACGAACTGTTGCCGCCGCATTTTGCCCACCTAACCAGAATATAATGATCGGAGGGCCATAAAAGCTTGTCATACCGCCTAAAAATCCGGAAACCATCCCTACACCCCCTGAAATAAGTTGACCGGGTGCGCGATGATAACGCCAGCCCGAAGCCAGCGCGCCGACCGCACCAAGTGCTAACGCCGACATCAACCAGCGCAACGCGATTGGATCAGCGTATACCAGAAACATTGCGCCCAGAGGAACTGTAACCCCGGCGCCTAATGACAATGGCAAGACCTCGCGCCAATTCACATGGCGAACGGCATTCTTCAGCAAAGGCAAAGCAATTATACCGTCAATGATAAACAACAGGACGACGGCCCTTGTGGGTGCGACGATCATACTCGCCAAAGGAATGAACAGAAGTGCGGCGCCAAATCCCGAAAATCCACGTATCAATCCAGCAAGCGATGCTGCACCCAGCAGCCATCCAAACTCTGGTTTGAGGAATATCGTCACCGCTCCATGCACTATTGTATCATCAAACAATTGGCCGCTCCTCCATTTTATCGGTACCAGTCCAAACTCCGACCGGTCCCGTAACGTCAATGATGTTAACCTGGTCGAAGACGACGATTGAGACGGGTCTGGAATGTGGTGATGTATTGACCATGCTCCGAGTGTCGCCAATTTTTTAACTGGCAACAATGACATAATTCCCTCTTTTCACGCCAAAAAATACAGGCCGCAAATCATGAAATGATTAAGAGAAATCGGTATTTCGGAACGGTGAATGTTTCATGAGTTGGGCGATTTCGTAATCCACTCCACGTCGTTCACGATTCAGAAAGTCCTGAACGGCGTCACGCAACCCAGGATCGGCGATCCAGTGAGCGGAATAGGTCAACGAAGGCAGATAGCCACGCTGTATCTTGTGGGGACCCTGTGCACCAGCCTCAACACGCTTGAGGCCGTTTTGTATGGCGAAATCGATGGCCTGATAATAGCAGGCTTCAAAATGCAGGAATTTGTGTTCGTCATCACATCCCCAGTTGCGTCCGTAAAGCGTATCCCCGTCGCGGAGATTTAGCGCGCCGGCGACCAAACGGCCTTCTTCTTCGACGGAAATCAGCACGACCTGATCGCCAAGGTTTCTTCCGAGCAACGAAAAAAACTCGCGCGTTAAATAATTTTGTCCCCATTTTTTGTCGGTCGTCGCAAGATAGAAACGGAAAAAGGCATCCCAGTGCCGTTCGGTGATTTCCACTCCGCTCAGCGCCTGAATCCGGAGATTTTTATCGGCAACGGTTTTGCGCTCCTTGCGAATAGCCTTGCGCTTGCGTGAATTGAGGGCTCCCAGAAAATCATCGAAGTTCTCATATCCGTGATTTATCCAGTGAAATTGCTGTCCCGTCCTTTGCATCAACCCAAGTTCGCCAAATTCAGCCCACTCCGTCTCGGTTGGGAAGGTGATATGGACAGAGGATACCTTCAGTTGGGAGGCCAGGCGCACCATTCCCGCCGCCAGGTGTTTGCGAAGGTCGCGACGCTGGTCTTCCGGAAGGTCAGGTCGAACCAGAAGCCGGGTGCCGGAGACCGGTGTGAACGGCACCGAGCATTGCAGTTTCGGATAATATTGTCCGCCCGCGCGCTCATAGGCGTCGGCCCAGCCCCAGTCGAAGACGTATTCGCCGTAGGAATGATTTTTGAGGTAAAGGGGAGCCGCCGCAAGCAAGCCGCCCGCCGGGTCTTCGATGATGAGGTGCTGGGCCATCCATCCCGATTGGGCGTTTGCAGATCCGCTGTCTTCCAGCGCACGCAGAAATCCATATGAAGTGAACGGGTGGTTGTTGGCGACACAGGCATCCCAATCGCGTGCGGTCACCTCACTTAGCGAGGGGATAACCTTGATAACAAGTGCATCGCTTCCATCGGGCATAAGCTAGACTTGAGGACAGTTACCCAAAAACGCAATAACATTCATCGGCGTTCATGAAATAAACCTGATTTCCCGAAACGCCCGTCACGGCACGGTTCAATTTGGATAAGGTCGGCGTATTACTGGTGAGTGGGCCCCGCTCCGGTGGAATTGGCGTGCGCTCAGGATATTTCGAACACGCCGTCAACTTCGACGGAGATCCCGAGCGGAAGAGATGGTGCGCCAACGGCAAATCGGGCGTGCGATCCTGTTTCCTGTCCGAACACTTCGACCATCAGGTCTGATGCGCCATTGATGACTTTCGGCTGGTCGGTGAACTCGGCCGTGCAGTTGACAAAACCGCCCAGTTTGACAACACGGCGGACTTTTTCCAGATCGCCTGAGCAGGCGACGCGGAGCTGTGTCAGCAGGTTAAGCCCGCAAATTCTGGCTGCCTGATAACCTTCGTCAACACTGAGAGATTCACCTAACCGGCCAACATGATGGAGTTCGCCATTCCACGAGGTGATCTGGCCGGAGATGAAAACCAGATTTCCCGACTTGACGAACGGCACGTAGTTGGCGGCTGGCGCTGCCGGATTTGGCAGCTCAATACCCAGTTCGGAAAGTCGAGCGTCGATGGTGTTTACCATGGTTTGGTCCTTGATTTAGGTTGGGAACAGCGCGGCGGGATTCAGCTTAGATCTTGAAGCGCTGTCCTTCGCGAGGGGCGATAACTTCCGTGTTGGAGTTCAGCTTCAGCAGCTGATTGACGGCGGTTTCAAGCTTGGCGTCGATATCACTGTCGGTCTGGTCCGGGTCATGGTGGAACAGGTACAGTTTTTTGGCGTTGGCGGCATGGGCCAGGTTGACCACCTGACTGATACACGAATGCCCCCATCCGACCTTGCTCTTGTATTCTTCATCGGTGTAGGTGGTGTCGGTGATCAGTACGTCCGCGTCCTGACAGAATTCGGCCAGCTTGGATTCATAGTGAGGCGTGTAATAATCGCTGTCTTTGAGGAACATCTCGTTGTCTGTTATGTAACAGATGGACCGACCATTGTAATTGACCCGATACCCCAGACATTTCCCCGGATGGCTGAGCAGTTTTGTCTGAATTTCAATGCCGTCCGTCTCAAATGTTTCTTCTTCCAGGTCTCCGAAATAGACACGGGCGGCAAACTCCACCAGGGTAATGGGGAAATAGACCCCATCCATCTGTGCGGAAATCAGCTCGCGCATTGTCGTGTCGCCCTGATTGGGCCCCAGAATCTCCAGCTCGTTTCCCTGAACGTATAGCGGAGAAAAAAACGGGATCGCGTTTATGTGGTCCCAATGGGGATGCGAGATGAAAATCTTGGCGCTGATTCGCCGCCTTTTCTGGGACATCAGGTAATCGCCCAGCGCTTTGATGCCACTGCCGGCGTCGAAAATAAAAAATTGCTGGCGTGGAAATTCCAGCGATACACACGAGGTGTTGCCGCCGTATTTCAAACTGTTTTCACCTGATGCGGGCAATGTCCCTCTCACTCCCCAGAAGGTCATGTCGATGTGGCCATCAAGAATACGGCTGATCTGATCGGCGAAGGTTTCCGTATTCAGCGGTTTTCGAATATATCCATCGGCACCGAAGGAAAACGAACGCTTCTGGTCAAACTCATAAGCCTTGGCCGAAACCATGATGAACTTAAGTTCATTCAGGTCGTCAATTTCCTTGATTCGCTTGCACAGTTGAAGACCGTCAACTTCCGGCATCATCAGGTCGCAGATGACACAGTCCGGCTTTCGTTCAATGATCTGATCAAGCGCGGCTTTGCTGTCCGTCGTTGACGCAACCATATGTCCGGCGCTTTCCAGCAGCGCGGTCATGACTTTCAGCGCCAGCGGGTCGTCGTCAACCAGATAAATATCGTAAATATTTGATGCCATTAGCTTTGACCCTCCACACGGGCCATTTTCAATCCCGGATGTTTATTTCCAAACGTAATTGCCGTCAGCAGGTATCGACGATTCCCTGAGTTATTAAGAGCTTATAAGGAGTATGGTCGTGTGTCGATAGAAGTTTCTCTCGATTTTGTCGGAAGTTTGGAATTGTCAAAAAAATGGGGTGCTTGTCAGAGAAATAATTTCAACAAACACCCCAAGTTTCCCAGGGAGGATCTTAGGTTAAGGAAAAGATCTCGTCCCTCATGAGCACCCGCTCGTTCCGCCACACGTATTGCACTTGAGACATGTTCCATTGCGCACCAGGGTGAAGTTTCCGCACTCCCCACAGGGGTCCCCTTCGTAGCCTTTCATTCGGGCTTCGCGGGAGTGGTCCATCTGGAAACCCGTCTTCTCGATCATGCTTTCTGAAATCGCCATGGTTTCCGCGACCTGAGTCTGGTTGGAAACCTGAACGCCAGACGCCACGGGCCCGTCGGTTCCGGTTGCCGCGACGGCCGGGGCGCTCTGGTCTTTTGCGCCTCTGATCACCATCAGATTGCGCATATAACCGCGGCTGGCGACTTTCTGAACGACCCTCATGGTATTGCTCGACGCCGAATGGAAATCTCCTTCGTCAGACCCGCTGCCGATCGAATCCGGGGCCAGGTCTTTCGGTTCCACATGGGCCAGATCGTTGCGTCCCAGATAAGACACCGCCAGTTCGCGGAAAATGTAATCCAGAATGGATGTTGACATCTTGATGGTGTCGTTGCCGGTAACCATGCCCGACGGCTCGAACCGCGTGAACGTGAAAGCTTCGACAAATTCTTCCAGCGGTACGCCGTATTGCAGACCAATGGAGATGGCGATGGCGAAATTGTTCATCAATGAGCGGAACGCCGCGCCTTCCTTGTGCATGTCGATGAAAATTTCCGACAACCGCCCGTCTTCGTATTCGCCGGTCCGCAAATAGACCTTGTGGCCGCCGACAGTGGCTTTCTGGGTATACCCCTTGCGCCTCTGCGGCGGGCGTACGCGCTCGGCGATGAACCGTTCGACAATCCGTTCGGCAACGATTTCCGCGCGGATTGGACTGGGCGCTTCGGAGATCGCCTCGACGATCTCTTCGTCGTCCATATCGACGTCATCAATAAGCGACGACTGTAGCGGCTGGGACAGCTTGGAACCGTCGCGATAGAGTGCGTTGGCCTTAAGGCCCAGACGCCACGACAGCATGTAGGCCTCCTTGCAGTCATCAACAGTCGCGGCGTTCGGCATATTGATGGTCTTGGATATGGCCCCGGAAATGAAGGGCTGCGCCGCGGCCAGCATATGAATGTGGCTGTTGACCGAAAGGTAGCGCTTGCCGATCCGTCCGCAGGGGTTGGCGCAGTCAAAAACAGGCAGGTGTTCGTCCTTGATATGCGGGCCGCCTTCCAGCGTCATCGTCCCGCAAACGAAAGCGTTGGCGGTGTCGATGTCCTTTTTGGAAAAGCCCAGGTGGTCAAGCATGCTGAACGTCACGTCGTCCATCAGGGCCGCATCAATTCCCAGGGTCCGGGTGCAGAAGTCCTCGCCAAGGGACCACTTGTTAAAGACAAACTTGATGTCGAATGCCTCTCCCAGTTTTTTTTCAACCTTCGCCAGGGCCTCGGCCGTAAATCCTTTTTCCCGAAGCGCCTGATGGTTGATCCCCGGTGCATCCTTCATGGTGCCTCGGCCTACGGCATGGTCAATCAGCTCCTTGATCTGCTCTTCCGTATAGCCAAGCTTGCGAAGCGCGGTCGGAACCATGCCGTTGATGATCTTGAAGTACCCGCCGCCGGCCAGCTTCTTGAATTTGACCATGGCGAAGTCGGGTTCGATGCCGGTTGTGTCGCAGTCCATCACCAGCCCGATGGTGCCCGTCGGCGCCACCACGGAAACCTGCGCATTGCGGTATCCGACCTTGGTGCCGAGTTCCAGAGCCCGGTCCCAGGCCTTGCCAGCGGCGTCCGTCAGCGTGCGGTCCGGGCACTCATCCGCCGTCAGGGGCACCGGATTGGTGGCCAGTTCTTCGTATCCGACCTGATTGCCATGGGCGGCGTTACGGTGGTTGCGAATGACCCGGAGCATGTGGTCCGCATTCGGCTGATAGCCGGGGAATGCGCCAAGTTGTTCCGCCATCTGGGCGGATGTTTCGTAGGAAACGCCGGTCATCAATGCTGAAATCGCTGCACAGATGGACCGTCCTTCCGACGAATCATAGGGAATGCCCGAGGCCATCAGATAACCGCCGATGTTGGCAAAACCAAGACCGAGAGTCCTGTAGCGATAGGACAGTTCGGCGATGCGCGCCGACGGGAACTGGGCCATCAGCACCGATATTTCCAGGGTGATGGTCCATAGCCTGACCGCCGCCTCGAACGACGGCACATCGAAGTTGCCTTCCGGGGTGCGGAATTTCATCAAATTCAGCGACGCCAGATTGCAGGCCGTATCATCCAGGAACATGTATTCGGAACACGGGTTCGACGCGTTGATCCGCCCGCTTTCAGGGCAGGTGTGCCAGTCGTTGATGGTTGTGTCGAACTGCAGGCCGGGGTCGGCGCAGGCCCAGGCGGAATGACCGATGTCTTCCCACAGATCGCGCGCCTTCAGGGTTTCGCTGACGGCGCCGTCCTTGCGCCGGATCAGGTTCCAGTCACCGTCGTTAAGCACCTGTGCCAGAAAATCGTCGGTGACCCGGATGGAATTATTCGAATTCTGCCCGGCGACGGACAGGTAGGCGTCTGAATCCCAATCTGTATCATAGGTTGGAAAATCAATTTCCGAGTATCCCTGCCGGGCGAACTGGATGACCCGCTGCACGTAGTTTTCCGGGATCATCGCCTTGCGGGTCGCGACAACGGCTTTTTTCAGTTCCGTATTGACCTTCGGCGAATATCGGTCTTCGCCTTCAAGGTCGTTGTCATTGCAGGCCGCCATGACTTCGTTCAGATGTTTGCTGGCCAGTTTCGATCCGGCCACCAGCGCCGCGACTTTCTGTTCTTCAATGACTTTCCAGCGGATAAACTGGGCAATGTCCGGATGGTCGATATCAACCACCACCATTTTCGCGGCGCGCCGCGTGGTGCCGCCCGACTTGATCGCGCCCGCCGCCCGGTCACCAATCTTGAGGAAACTCATCAGCCCGGAAGATTTGCCGCCCCCCGATAAGGGTTCGCCGTCTCCGCGAATTTGCGAAAAATTGGAGCCGGTGCCGGAGCCGTACTTGAACAATCGCGCTTCGCGAACCCACAGGTCCATGATGCCGCCTTCATTGACCAGATCGTCATCAACCGACTGAATAAAACAGGCGTGGGGCTGGGGGTGTTCATAGGACGATGCCGACTTGACCAGCTTCCCGGTTTTGAAGTCCACATAATGGTGGCCCTGTGCGGGGCCGTCGATACCATAGGCCCAGTGCAGGCCGGTGTTGAACCATTGTGGGGAATTGGGCGCGCCGGACTGGGAGCACAGCAAGTAGCGCATTTCATCGAAATAGGCGCGAGCGTCTTCCTCGCCATCGAAATACCCGCCCTTCCAGCCCCAGTAAGCCCAGGTGCCGGCCAGCCGGTCAAACACGCTTTTGGCGCTGGTTTCGCCGACGTAGCGGTCTTCCTTGGCGATTTTCGCCAGGGCGTCTTCATCGGCGACGCTGCGCCACAGGAAGGAGGGGACGGAATTTTCCTCGACCTTTTTCAGCCGCGCCGGGATGCCCGCTTTGCGAAAATACTTCTGCGCCAGCACGTCGCTGGCGACTTGTGACCACCCGTCGGGAACGTCAAAACCCGAAAGGCTGAAGACGACGGAGCCGTCCGGATTTTTAATCTCGCTGGTCGTTTGCCGGAATTTGAATTCGGCGTATGCAGAGCTGTCTGGTTTCGTAAAATTCCGCGAAATGCGCATAGTTTCCCCACGTATCCAAGGTCTCGGATTGCATCCTCAAATGGGCCAATATGGCCCCCCCAATATGCTGCCTCAGGGGCGGTTATCCCGCCTTACACGTCTACCAATACCAGATGTCGTGTCTGCCCAGGTGCAACAGCTGCAAAATGTAGCTCAAACGTTTGCGGACCGCAACAGCAAAAAACAACATATTGTGGGTAACCCTACATGAAAATGCTTTATATTGTGTAAATGGTCCCTATGTGGGGATGTCGCGACTCCGCGGAAATCCGCCAACGAATCGACGGCCCAGCGTGACCCATTCTCATCCCGGGGGCTAAATGCGGGATCGTGTCGGGGGTATATATGGGGCATATATAGGGTGTCCCAGTGCACAGCATGTTGTAATGGCGGACATCTGCCGCATGGCGAAGATATGAGGGTGCCCGCGGGGTTTCCGGCGTCCGTATTCACCTTCGGTTCAGGTGCAGGTTTTTTGCATAAAGGGACTCCGTGATTCGGCGGATTCGGTTATACTCGCGCCGAATCAATTTGGAACGGAGGCAACGGTGACAGACAAGGATCAAAGCGTTTCGGATATGGCCCGGGTGCGGCTCGGCATCCTGGCGCTTGTGGTATCTATGGTGACGCTGGGCATGGCTTTTATGTTCTTCGTTTCCGACAACCTTGTCATCATGCAACTCGATTTCTCCGGTGATGAAGATACATTTGGCTGGGTATTGGTCATCATCTCGCTGGGGGCCGCCGGAATCGGCATGTTCCTGTTCCTGACCATGCGGGAGGAATGAACGCCATCACCGTTCTTCGCATGGCGGTTCCTCGCCTTTTTGAAATAATTGGCGGCGCACGACTCTTGGGGACATGACCGTTTTCCATCGGAAAGCGGATCGTGTACCCGGAATTTGAGGGATATATAAGTAGGCTGTCCCCAAATAACCCTTTGGATGATCTAAACTTTCAGGCGGAGCTACAGGTGGAGGGGTTAAGTTGCGGGTTGCGCTCAAAGTCGGATGATCTAAACTTGATTTCACCGACGTTTGCACGGCGCTCAAGTTGCGGGTTGCGCTCAAAGTCGGATGATCTAAACTGATGATAGGGATTGTTGTCCAGAAATGGCGGTTGCGGGTTGCGCTCAAAGTCGGATGATCTAAACTACGATCTTCGATACCAAGGGGGCGTATAACGTTGCGGGTTGCGCTCAAAGTCGGATGATCTAAACTGATCATGCCAAACGGTGGCGGCAAGTCTGGGTTGCGGGTTGCGCTCAAAGTCGGATGATCTAAACTTTCAGGCGGAGCTACAGGTGGAGGGGTTAAGTTGCGGGTTGCGCTCAAAGTCGGATGATCTAAACTATCGCGGCTGAAATCGAAAAGGATTCGAGAGTTGCGGGTTGCGCTCAAAGTCGGATGATCTAAACTAGTCAGGCCTCAAGCCCTTGTAATATAAGGGGTTGAGGCCGATTCTCCGATAAAAAAACAGCGAAAACCGGGTTGAAACATGGTGAGTTGTTCCGTTTTTTCCAGAAATTCCACCTGTCGGTCCATGCAGGTTTTGTATGTCTGATGACACCTTGCTCATATCCATCTTTGTGCATCATCCCCCTCCACCTGTCTTTCCGAATCAAGGATACACGATCCGCTTTCCTGCGGAAATCGTTCACGTTCCCGTAATTCTGACGGTGAGAATTATTTCAGAAATCGCAAGAGATCGCCATAAGAAAACCACAATTGCGATATAGACAGGGACTTCCACGGATGTCGTCCGCTGGAGGTGCCGGTGTCTGCCAAGTGTTGGGCGGGCGCTGATTGTTATTGTGAAGATTTCTCCGTTGTCCGGCCCGTGGCTGGTGGCGGAATTTGTGTTGAATTGCGGCAGAAATGCTGCCGTATTGTGGCGGCGCGCCAGCGAAAAAGGCGCACAAAAGCGATTAAGACCGCACACAGTATTGCTTTAACGGGGGTTTTTATTGCCCAAACCGGCCCTTCGCCCTACGATTCGGCGATCATAAACCGCTGAATTTCGGGGGTATTCACAGCATTTTCTCAAATAAGGCGGGAACGCCGGGGGAAATATGGGGGTTTATGGGGGAAAGTGGGGTTTTACGGAGGAGCGGATGATCGACCATTTGGGCATATCCGTCAGCAATATTGAGCAAAGTAAGGTGTTTTATCTGCGGGTGCTGGGCGCGCTTGGTTACGTTGTTGGCGGCAACGGTCCGGGATTTGTGGGATTTGGGGTTCCGGAGGGGACGGGAAAAAGCGCTGATCCGGGCGGTGATTTCTGGATATCCGAGGGGCCCCTCATGACGCCACGTGTCCACATCGCTTTTAGCGCCGCTTCGCGGGCGGATGTCGATGCATTTTATGCTGCGGGGGTCGCCGCCGGCGGAACGGACAACGGGGAACCCGGCGTTCGCGCGCATAATCATCCGAGCTACTATGCCGCCTTCGTGCTTGATCCCGACGGGTATAATATTGAGGCGGTTTGTCATGTGAAATGATCCTGTCGGCCTTGGTCGTCAACGCTGGCAAAGCTTCCGTGTATATTCTGCGCATGCTTAAGGGATTTACGCCACCGGGTCTGGACGGCGGCGGGGCGAAGTGACATATTGTCAGCGGTCATTTGCGGCTTGCCGTACACTGGATAATGGGCGGACACCATGCACTTAGGCACGCTTTTCACGACTTGGATTCACGGCGATCTGGTCGGTTCCGATGAATTCGGCAATCGCTACTACCGTTCAAAAGGCCGGAAACTTCAGGGCCGGGAACGGCGCTGGGTGCTGTATAAGGGCAAGGTCGAGGCGTCGCGAATTCCGCCGGAATGGCACGCCTGGCTGCATCACACCTGCGCCGAACCGTTGACCGAGGAATCGACCCGCCAGAAGGACTGGCAGCTCGAACATGTTCCCAACATGACCGGCACGGCGGCGGCCTATCGTCCGCAGGGACACGCCTATCAGGGTGGACACCGGGCGGCGGCGACGGGCGATTATGAGGCCTGGACGCCAAAATGATTTGGCGCGCTCCCGTGCGGCGGGTATGATCCGCCGGAAACGGGAAGGGTGTGATACGGCGTGAACAGTAAAAATCGGGAAATCTGGATCGGGGCGGCGACGGTTACGGCTTTCGCGCTGGTGCTGGCGTTCATGAACCAGGGGCTACAGGCGGTCACCGGGTCGGGTGTTTCCAGCACCCGGGTTGTCGGGAAATTCAACAAGGTTGATGGTTTGAGCGAAGGCAGCGACGTGCGCATGGGCGGGATTCGGGTCGGCCGGGTCGCCACCATGAGCCTGGATGATGAATACCGCGCCGTTGTCACCATGGATATCGAGCGCGGGTATAAATTTCCCAAGGATACCTCGGCGGCGATCCATACGGATGGCCTGTTCGGTGGCAAGTTCGTCGTGCTGGAACCGGGTGCGGAAGAAGCTCCCCTGCAAACGGGTGATCAGTTTGTATTGACGCAGGACGCCATGATTGTGTCTGACCTGCTTGACCTGATCATATCGGAAGGCAAGCTGGCGCGGGCCAAACGCGCCGCATCAAAAAATTAAAGGACAGGAAAAGCAATGGGACGCAATGCAGTTGAAACGGTGTTAGGGGCGGTGGTTATCGGGGTTGCCGGACTGTTTCTGTTTTTCGCCTATTCGACGGCGCAGGTCAAAGCGGTGACGGGATACGACGTGACGGCCAAGTTTTTCAAGATCGGCGGCCTGACAACGGGCAGCGATGTGCGGATTAGCGGCATCAAGGTCGGAACCGTCAAGTCCAGCACGCTTGACGCCGAAACCTTCGACGCCGTGGTCACCATGTCGATCCGCCCGGATGTCAAACTGCCCGCCGATACAGTGGCGTCGATCGGCAGCGAAGGTATTGTCGGCGGCAAGTATGTGCGTATCGAACCCGGCAACTCCAAAGAGTTTATCTCGACCGGTGGCGCCATTACGGAAACCAGGGATTTCCGCTCACTGGAAGATCAGGTCGGTGAGATCATCTTCCTGGCGACGGGTGGCGACAAGGGCGGCAGTTGAACAAGATTTTGAAAATCTGGCCGCTGATTTTCCTTGGCCTCGGGGTTTTGTTGTCGCCATCGGCGGCGCGCGCCACACCACACAACGTGGTGGTTCTGCAGGCACTGGACAAGGTGACGGCGCGGGTCTACACGATCAAGGCCCGGCTGGGCGATCTGATCCATTTTGGCACCCTGGAGATCATTGCCAGACACTGCGACAAACGCCCCCCGGAGGAAACGCCGGAAAGCACTGCGTTTCTCGATATCTGGGAAGTTCGCCACGGTGAGTCCGCCATCAGCCTGTTCAGGGGCTGGATGTTTGCGTCTTCACCGGCGCTGTCTGCGCTCGAGCATCCCGTTTATGACGTCTGGGTCCTCGATTGTGAAGATGAGATTACGGATGACACGGGCAATCCGACGCCAGCTCAACCGGCCGAACCCGCGCCCACTCAATAATATCCGCGACACCTGCAGGAACCCGAGCCAGCGGATAAACCGTTTTCAGGTGGCCCGTTTTTAGTGCCGCCCTGAAATAAAAATACCCATAAATATTACTATTTTTATCGGAAATATGATTAAATTTAGGGTGTGTTTTTTGAGAAACCCATATTAATTTTAAGGAAATTTTTTTATAACATATTGAAAATAAAATATAAAAATAAACCTTGATAAGATTCAGCGCTCATCTATATAACCATTTATACAAGTTGGGTATTCAAGTGAATTAATGAGAATTTATAATCAATTCGGTTGTAGGTCAGGGTTATGATTAGAGCGCGAGAGGCCAAAAAATGAAGGACGATAGCGTACGCGTAAAAGACACCTCTGGGGCCATCGCCTGGGTTCGTCTGGCGTCAATGGTCGAGCTCGAAAAACAGGGACATTTGGTGGTCAGGGTGGGCGGCAGACAACTCGCACTGTTCCTGCAGGACGGTCAGGTTTTCGCCTGTAACAACCGCTGCCCGCATGAGGGATACCCGCTGTCGGAAGGCCATCTCGCGTCGGGTTGTATTCTGACGTGCAACTGGCACAACTGGAAATTTGATCTGTCTACGGGCGAGACGCTGGTGGGCGGAGATGAACTGACGGTCTATGAGAGCTGGCTGGACGGGGATGATGTTTTTGTCGGTATTGTCGAGCCGAGCCCGGCGGAGGTCGCTGCGAAGGCGGTCCGGGGGTTGCATCAGGCGTTCGATCTGCATGAGTATGACCGAATGGCCCGGGAGATTGCCCGCTTGATGCAGGTCGGGGAGGACCCTCTGGATGCGGTTCGCCAGACCATTGAATGGACTTATGAGCAGTTTGAGTTCGGCTCGACCCACGCCGTCGCGGCGACGGCGGACTGGCTGGCATTGGCGGCGGATGAAGGGGGAAATTCGGCCAAACGCCTGACGGCGATCATTGAATCAGTTGGCCATTTCGCCTGGGATGCCCGACGGGAACCCCGCCATCCGTTCGACGCTGACGACAGACCCTATGACGCGGAGCGACTGGTCAGGGCGATCGAGGATGAAGATGAAAAAACTGCCGTGCAACTCATCCGCGGTGCGTTCAAGGCGGGGCAGGGATATGCAGATATTGAGCCCGCACTGGCGCGTGCGGCGCTGGCCCACTATCAGGATTTCGGCCATGCCTTGATCTATGTCTACAAGACGGGGCAATTGATTGAACGCCTGGACGACGGGGACGCGGCCCTTCGGCTGACCCTGATGATGGTTCGTTCCCTTATCTTTGCCTCGCGCGAAGATCTTATCCCGGAATTCAAGGCTTATGCGCCGGTCCTGAAAAGCTGGGATGGCGAGGGAACCGAGATCCCGACGCACGACGAATTGACAGGTGGACGGGTCGGGAAAATTTTGGAGGCGATCTCCCGGGGGAGCGCCGACATCCGGCAAACTTACGACGCAGTCATGCAGGCGGTCGGTTGGCAACTGCTGCATTATGATATGAAATACCAGGAACAAACGGACAAGCCGGTTTCACAAAATACGACCTGGTTGGGTTTTACCCACGCCCTGACGTTCGGCAACGCGGTGCGCAAGCTGTGTGTGCGTTATCCGCAGCTCTGGCCTCAGGGACTGTTGCAGATCGGGTGTTTTCTCGGACGCAACGCGCCGTTTGTTGACCCTGAAATCGACGAGGCCGACTGGCTGGTTTTGGACCCCCAGCTGTTTTTGCGCGAAAACATGGAAGGCCTTTACGATCACGGTCATCCGGAATTCATCGTGTCCAGTCACCTGGTCAAGATTTTGACGGCGCTGGCGGAGGAGGTGAGAGAAACGGCCCCCTCACCGGCGTTGCCGATGATGTTGGCTGGTGTGAACCGGTTTCTAAATTCGCCGCTAAAACGAAAACATGCCCTGCGTTCAGCCAACCAGGCGCTGGCGCTGGTGGCGTCGGAACATTAGGCTTCCCGCTTCGGCAATGATCCGGCCAGCACCCGGTCGACGGCCATTTTCAGTTGTGGTTCGGCGATGGTGCTGTGAAACAGGCTTTGGTATTTAAGCGCCTGTTCCAGCCGGGCGATGTAGTCGTCGGAAGGAATTTCGACTGTTCCGAACATGCGCAGATGGTCTGTAACGAACTGCGTATCAAGCAACTGGTAATGCCCGAGATGCAGCAGCGCCAGCAGATTGACGAGGGCGAATTTGCTGGCATCGGTGTGCCGTGAAAACATGCTTTCTCCGAAAAACGCCGAACCCAGGGAAACACCGTAGAGTCCCCCCACCAGTTCACCTTCATGCCAGCATTCGATGGAATGGGCGAAACCCATTTCATGCAGGCAAATGACAGCATTCCTGATGGAGTGGTTGATCCAGGTGTTTTCCCTGTCCGGCGCGCATTCAGCGCAAAGATCGAGAACTTCGACAAAGGCCGTGTCAAAACGGGCTTTGAACTTGCCTCGGCGGACGACCTTTTTCAGGCTGCGCGGAATGTGATAGGCGTCGAGGGGTAAAATTCCCCTGGCATCAGGGTCTACCCAGAATATCTGGTCATCGTCCCGGGCTTCCGCCATCGGGAAAATACCTGCCGCATAGGCGCGCAACAGCAGTTCCGGAGAGAGTTCGCTCGGGGTTCCGGCCCGGCTCAAGAGTCTCCGCCGAAGACCAGATGTTCAAGCCAGTGGATGTCATAGACACCATTGACGAAATCCGGTTCCGCCATCAGGCGTTGATGCAGCGGGATCGAGGTTTGGATGCCGTCGATCACATATTCATCCAGGGCGCGGCGAAGCCGCATCATGCATTCATTGCGGTTGTTGCCATGGACAATCAGCTTGGAGATCATGCTGTCATAATATGGTGGCACGGAATAGCCGGAATAAAGTCCGGAATCGACGCGAATGCCAAGCCCGCCGGGGGCATGATAGTCGGTAATGGTTCCGGGCGAGGGCATGAAGGTATCCGGATGTTCCGCGTTGATCCGGCACTCGATGGCATGACCCGAGAACTTGATATCTGACTGAACAAAACCAAGCGGTGCGCCCCCGGCAACCCTGATCATTTCACGCACCAGATCAATGCCGCAGATCATTTCCGTCACCGGGTGTTCGACCTGAAGGCGCGTGTTCATTTCAATAAAATAGAACTTCCCGTTTTCGAACAAAAATTCAATCGTGCCGACTGAACGATAGCCGATTTTTTCAATGGCTTTGGAAACCGTCTCGCCAATTTCGGCGCGTTGGGATGTGTTCAGTGCAGGCGAGGGTGCTTCTTCCAGAACTTTCTGATGGCGGCGCTGCAAAGAACAGTCACGCTCACCAAGATGCACGACGCTGCCATGATGATCCGCCAGAATCTGCACTTCGATATGGCGCGGCTGATCAAGAAATTTTTCGATATACACCTCGCCATTGCCGAATGCGGCCAGTGCTTCCGTGCGGGCGGTCTCGAAGGCTTCTTTCAGATCGGATTCCGTCTGCGCCACTTTCATGCCGCGTCCACCACCTCCCGCCGACGCCTTGATAATGACCGGGAAACCAATATCCCTGGCAACTTGTAGCGCCGAGTCGGCGTCATCAACACCACCATCGGAGCCGGGAACGACGGGAATCCCCGCCTCCATGACGGCCTGTTTGGCGGCAATCTTGTCGCCCATCAGGCGGATGTGGCTGGGGCTGGGGCCAATGAAGGTGAAGCCGTGTTCTTCCACCATTTCAGCAAAATCGGCGTTCTCGGAAAGGAAGCCGTAACCGGGATGAATGGAATCCGCCCCCGAGATAGAGGCCGCCGACAAGACCGCCGGGATGCTGAGATAACTATCCTTGGCGGCGGGCGGGCCTATACAGACACTTTCGTCTGCCAGACGGACATGCATCGCATCGACATCTGCGGTCGAGTGCACGGCGACGGTCTGAATGCCCATCTCTCGACACGCCCTCAGGATGCGAAGGGCGATCTCTCCCCGATTGGCGATCAGAACCTTTTCGATCATGGCGCGTTACTCAATGATCAACAGTGGTGCGCCGAATTCCACGGGGCTACCGTTTTCGATCAGGATACGTAGGACCTTACCCGCTTTTGGCGCTGTAATCGGGTTGAAAACCTTCATGGCTTCAACCAGCAGCAGGGTCTGGCCGACGCTGACCTGATCGCCAACCTTGACGAACGGTGGCGAATCCGGGTCCGATGACGTGTAGGCGACACCGACCATTGGCGACGTGACCGCGCCGGGGTGTGCGCTCATATCTTCGACGCCATCTGTTGCCGGTAGCGTTGCGCCAGCCGGTGCAGGTATCGTCGCAGCGGGCATCGCGGCCGCTACGCTGACGGTTTTTACGACGCGGACGTTCAGCCCGTCCTTGCCGTACTCGATTTCGCTCAGGCCTGTTTCATCCAGCAGCCCCGCCAGCGTACGTATCAGGTCTTCATCGATATCCGTTTTGTTCGCCATTAATATTCTATGCCTCTTGCGTGGTGTTCAGTTTTTTTGCCAATGCCTCTAGCGCCAGTTCATAGCCCTGTCCGCCAAGGCCGCAGATGACTCCCGTGGCGGCTTTCGAAACATAGGAATGGTGCCGAAAGTCTTCGCGCTGAAAAACATTCGAAAGATGTACTTCAATGACGGGAAGATCTGCTGCCAGCAGGGCATCCAGTATCGCGACCGAAGTATGGGTGTAGGCGCCGGCATTAAGGACGATTGCATCCATCCGGCGTCCGGCTTCCTGCACGCAGTCAACCAGCTGACCTTCCGAATTGGACTGGCGAAAATCGATCACAAGCCCAAGTTCAGAGCCACGTCGATTGCACGCTGCTTCAATGTCGGCAAGCGTTTCGTTGCCATAAATGCCGGGTTCGCGAGTGCCGAGTAAGTTCAGGTTCGGCCCGTTGAGGACCATCACGGTCGTGCTCATTGTCATCTCAGAAAGTCCGTTGCGAATTCCCTGCTTATATCATGACTTGCCGGACAGGGAACATCCAGTTTTCCCTTAATCTGGGTATTGAACCGGCCCGTCCGCACGCTCATAATCACGTCACGACCCTCACGTGAGGCGTATCATTGTTATATTCAGGCGGATTTACGACCATGCAACTAACCATCAACGGTGAACAGCAAAATTTCGACGTCCCGTTGACCGTGGAAGGGCTTTTAGGCCGAATCGGACTTGACCCCAAAAAGGTTGCGGTTGAGCGCAACCTTGAAATCGTCCCCAAATCTCAATTCAGCGACATGGGGCTGGAAGACGGCGACAAGCTGGAAATCGTCCACTTTATCGGTGGCGGCGCACCGGACGGGGCCAGCAAGATCGACGATGACCCGCTGATTGTCGCCGGGCAAAAATTCGGGTCGCGTCTGATTATCGGCACCGGCAAGTACAAAGATTACGAAATCAATCGCCTCGCCTGCGAAGCCGCGGGAGTCGACATCGTTACGGTGGCAGTCAGACGGGTTAACCTGACGGATCGCGATCAACCGATGCTAATGGATTCCATTGATCCAAAAAAATACACCTACCTGCCGAATACGGCGGGGTGTTTTACCACTGATGACGCCGTGCGCACGCTTCGATTGGCGCGTGAAGCCGGGGGGTGGGATTTGGTGAAGCTGGAGATCCTTGCCGATCAGAAGACACTCTATCCGCAGATGATCGAAACCCTTCAGGCAACTGAAACCCTGACTAAGGAAGGTTTCAAGGTGATGGTTTACTGTTCAGATGACCCGATCATTTGTAAACGTCTGGAAGACGTAGGTGCGGTTGCCATCATGCCGCTGGGGGCACCCATAGGGTCGGGGCTTGGTATTCAGAATCCGGTCAACATCCGCTTGATTGTTGAACAGTCGAACGTTCCAGTCATTGTTGACGCGGGGGTCGGAACGGCATCCGACGCCACCGTCGCCATGGAGCTGGGAGCGGACGGCGTGTTGATGAACTCGGCCATTGCAGAAGCCAAAGACCCGATCCGTATGGCCAGGGCGATGCGCGCCGCCGTCAATGCTGGCCGGGACGCCTATCTGGCGGGGCGTATGCCTAAACGCAAGTACGCCGATCCTTCTTCACCGCTAGCTGGGCTGATTTAGCCGACACGCTTTCTCCACGTGATGATGCGTGGGGAAAAAGAGTTTTAAATAAAAAATACCCGCATACATTGTTTTGCGATTTGTTCATATGTTTGTTGTCATCTGTTCATATGGTTAAGGCACACAGAATTCGGAAAATGCCGAATAAGCCTTAATCAGGAATTACAGATGAGTGACAGTCATAAATTTGATGTGAAAAGACGGTTTGACGCAGTCTTTGGTATCGACCGGTTACCGATGTTTGAGGATTTTATTTCCTCTCTTGAAGCAAACGGACAGCAGGCGAATGCTGAGGCGCTGAAAACACTAATGGAAGAAGACCACTCTCCTGACCTTTAGGTGCGCCCCGGTTCGGATCATCAAACAACGATGTCTTGAATGTGACTGGAAGATTCTGGACTAAACGGTCCAAAATTCATATGACGTCCTAAGATTTGGAATGACAGGAGATTTTGATGGCGCGACGTCGTGAGTTTGATCCCCAAGTGGTGCTGGACCGGGCGATGGATGTTTTTTGGTCGCAGGGATATTCCGGCACGTCCATGATGGACCTGACAACGGCGATGGGGGTGTCAAAAAGCTCACTTTATGACACTTTTGGCTCCAAGCACGCCCTGTTTCTGGCCGCCATGGATCACTACCGTAACAACGTGACAGCGCGGATCAGGTCTGTTGTGGACTTGAAGGCCCCTGCGAAGCAGGTTATCGCCAGCGTTGTGGGGCGTGCCGTTGATCGAATTCTTGCACCAACCGGTAAACGTGGGTGCTTTCTGAACAATAGCGCAAGCGAGAAAGCTCCAACAGATGATCAGGTGGCTGAGCGTTGCGCCGCCGGATTTGCGGTTATGGAAGACACGTTTTTACACCTGATTGAAAAAGGCCAGAAGCAGGGAAGTATTTCGCCCGCGAAAAACGCCCGCGCTTTAGCCCGCTTTCTGACCAGCACGGTCAATGGAATCATGGTCATCGGCAAGGCTAACCCCAATCGCGAGCACTTGAACGACATCGCGGAAACTGCGTTGGCGGTACTTGATTAGATGGCTAAACTTGGATTTTTAGAAACGCCGGAACATGATCACCCATACCCTTGAACGGCTTATCTGTTTTTGCTGGCGCTGGTTTGGGCTTTCTCTCTCCGGACGAACGTTTCGGTTTATCGGTTTCGGAAGGTAGAGAATCCTGTTTTTGCGGTATGATTTTGGCCGGTTTATCGGCGGTATTTCTGGCGCCATTACGCCGACGGCGAGGCTTTTCTTCGACTGGAGCAACCTCGGCCCTCTCAAGTCCCTCAAGTTTAAATTCAGGGATAGCGTTACCTATTATTTTTTCAATACCCTGAAGGTATTTGGCGTCTTCCGGGGTGGCCAGCGTGTAAGCATGCCCCTTATGTCCAGCACGTCCCGTGCGTCCGATACGGTGAACATAATCATCAGCATGGGTGGGGACGTCGAAATTAAATACGTGACTCATTTCCGGAATGTCCAGCCCGCGTGCGGCGACGTCTGAACAGACCATATACTTGAATTCACCGTTTTTAAATTTATCCAGTGTTTCCATGCGAACCGGCTGAGCCATATCACCGTGCAGACGTTCGGCAACAAATCCGTGACGATTTAGAGACCGCCAGACGACGTCCACGTCACGTTTACGGTTGCAGAAAATCAATGCATTTTTGGGTTCATCCCGTCGGATCAGCTGACGCAGGACGTCGCGTTTTTCTTTCTGACCGCCGCCGGGCCGCTTGCCGTCCTTATGGGAAACAATGATCAGCCCTTGGGTGATCGTTTCGGCCGTCGTCGCCGGACGGGATACAGTGATTTCCTTGGGGTTGCTGAGAAACTTGTCAGCAAGTTTCTTAATTTCCGGAGGCATGGTGGCGGAGAAAAAAAGCGTTGTCCTCATGGGTGACAGCAGGGAGACGATTTTCTCCACATCGGGGATGAAGCCCATATCCAGCATACGGTCTGCTTCGTCGATGACCAGGGTGCGCACATCGTTCATCAGCAGATGGCCGCGTTCGAATACGTCAAGCAGGCGTCCAGGAGTGGCGATCAATACGTCAACACCGCGGCTGAGGACTTTAAGTTGATCAGCCATGCTTTCGCCACCGATCAGTAAGGCTTTGGATAATTTGTGGTACTTGCCGTAGGTTTCAAAATTGTTAGCCACCTGAGCGGCCAGTTCACGGGTCGGCTCCAGAATGAGAGAGCGGGGCATGCGCGCCTTGGCCCGGCCTGACGCTAAAATTTCAATCATCGGCAAGGTAAAGGAGGCGGTTTTGCCGGTACCGGTCTGGGCGCACCCGAGAACGTCGCGCCCCATAAGAACGACAGGAATCGCCTGTGCTTGAATGGGGGTTGGTTCGCTATAACCGGCGTCTGCGACGGCGCGCAACAGATCTTCGCTCAATCCGAGATCGGAAAAACTCATGGAGTGATTTTTTCTTTCGTTGGCGGGTAAGCCACGATTTATCAGTTTCCTGACCATGCCGCGAATCGGCAGGATCAGCGGGATATTAGGCGCAAACACCGACAAGTCAATGACTGTGGTGTTTGTGTGCAATAAGCTGATATTTGTGTGACAATAATGCAAACAGTGCGTGGAGATTGAAATGCTTATTAAACCGGAAGAATCCTGTCTGATCGTTATTGATATGCAGGAGCGGCTGGTGCCAGCTATGCAGGCGCCGGCGCGAACGATCAAAAACGCTGGAATTCTGATCCAGGCGGCAAAGCGTCTTGATGTCCCTATACTGTTAACCGAACAGTATCCGAAAGGCCTTGGATCAACAGTGCCGGACTTGGCAAAACAGCTAGACGGCGTCCCAGTGCTGGAAAAAGTACATTTTTCCTGCATGAAGGATGCGCCATTCGTCAGCAGGTTTCGCGAAGTCAACCGCAAGCAGGCGGTGATCGCCGGTATGGAAGCTCATATCTGCGTGCTGCAGACGGGAGTCAGCCTGATGGAGGAAGGGTATCAGATTTTTGTCGTCACTGATGCAACCTCCTCTCGTACAACAGAAAGTGAAAAAGCCTGTTTGGATCGGCTAGGTGCGGCGGGGGCGGGGATCGTGACGACGGAAATGGTGGTGTTCGAATGGTTGGGCAAAGCGGGAACGCCCGAATTCAGGGACCTCCTGAAACTGATGAAATAGATTTTACCTTTTCGCCTTGCGGGCGGTTGCGTCTCCGAACCGAGATGACTACCCTGCATACAATAGAGGGTTTCACCGTGACGAATTAGAGCGCAGAGAGTTGTTTTATGGATGATCCTGTTCCGTTCTCGGAAGAATTATTCCGGGCCGCCATTGAAGGTTCAAGCTCTGCGGTTCTGATAACTGACAAGTCCGGGACCATCATCTACGCAAATCAGGCTTTCACGGATATGACGGGCTATTCCACAAGTAATGCCGTCGGCCGCGACGCGGGTTTTTATGCTTCGGGATTGACCAAACCTGAGGTTTTTGCGGACATGTGGACCGAAATCAGCGAGGGTCGGGTGTGGCGCGGTGAATTGCAAAATCGTCGCAAGGATGGGACCCTCTTTTGGGAAAGCCTGACGATTACGCCTATTCGCACCAGCGACGGAAAAGTTACCCATTACGTCAGTATCAAAGACGATATGACAGTGCGCCGAGACGCTGAGCGCACGTTGAGACGTAATGAAGCCAGAATGAATACGATTCTCGAAAATGTTGGTGCACGGGTCTATATTATTGGAACCAATTTCACTTATCAGTACGCCAATCGCGAGGTCTGTGAAGCGCTAGGAAAACCGCCTGATGAAATTATTGGAAAATCTGTCGAGGACCTGTTGGCTTCGGACAGTGCCCGCGCTCAGATGGTGAATAATCGCACTGTATTTGAAAAACGTCAGACGGTAACCGCGGTTGAGCAAGCGGAAACCGTGCTCAGCGATGAAGACCGTTATTTCTGGTCAGTTAAGGTTCCACTTTTTGACGACGACAATGAAGTCTATGCACTGTTGGGGGTATCGACGGATATCACCGAACGAAAACATCTCGAAGACAAGCTCCATCAACTGGCGATGATGGATGGACTGACCGGGCTCTTCAATCGCCGTCATTTTCTTGAACTCGCTGAAAAAGAGGCGCGTCGCACGGGACGTTACAGTCAGAAATTGGGTTTTCTGATGATTGATATTGATCATTTTAAAAGTATCAATGATATCTATGGCCATGCAGCTGGTGACCGCGCCCTTCAGGAATTTGCCGAGGTCCTGGAAAGTGTCGTCCGCGAAGCCGATTTCGTTGCCCGCTATGGAGGAGAGGAATTTGTTGCGGCCCTGCCGGAAACGACATTGCCCGGTTCCGGCGTTCTGGCGGAACGCATCCGCGCCGCGGTCGAGAAGATTGAAGTGACGACGGACGACGGTCAAGTGGTCAAATTCACCGCCAGCATTGGAGGAACTCATCTACTTGAAGGTGACGATGCGGAAAAGGCGTTATCACGTGCAGATAAGGCGCTGTATGAAGCTAAAAGCAACGGTCGCAATCGGGTGGTCTTTCATTGACTGAGATGCGCTCGACGGTTGGCAATATTCTTTCCTTCAGGGGGCAGACACCACGAATTTCTGACCGTGCCTTCGTCGCCCATACGGCGGTGGTTATCGGTGATGTTGAGATCGGCGCGGGCAGCGGTGTGTGGTATCACTGCGTTGTGCGCGGCGACATGAATGAGATCCGCATCGGTGAAAACGTCAACATTCAGGATGGCACCATCGTTCATGTCGACAGCCGAACCTACGGGACATATATCCACAACAATGTCACCATCGGTCATATGGCGCTGATCCATGCCTGTGTTCTGGAAGAAGGGAGCATGATTGGCATGCGGGCCACCATCATGGATGGGGCGGTCGTTGAAAAAGGTGCGCTGGTGGCCGCCGGGGCGCTGGTGGCGCCGGGGAAAAGGGTCAGCGCCGGAGAGGTCTGGGCCGGAACCCCGGCGCGCAGGCTGCGCCAGGTCGGCAACCGGGATCAGGACATGCTCGACTACATCTGGCCGACTTACCGTGACCTTGCAGCGGAATATGTGGCTGACGGATTCGATGTTCGCTCCGTGGACGGGAGAGGCGAATGAGCCGTGTGTGGAACCGGGAAGAACTGCTGTCGGGCGTTCTGGCGGGACACCCCCGCGCGATCGCCCGCATGATGTCCTTGGCGGAATCCAGGCTTCCGGGCGGCCGTCAGGCGGTCGCTGAGCTATACCGTCACGCGGGCAAGGCGCATGTTGTCGGCCTTACCGGGGTGCCGGGGAGTGGGAAATCGACCATGGTGCGGGCGCTGACCCAGGAATTCAGGGGCTGCGGCAAGCGCGTCGGCATTGTTGCCGTCGATCCCTCCAGCCCGTTCTCCGGCGGCGCTATTCTTGGTGACCGGGTGCGCATGGGCGAACTGACCACCGACGACGGTGTTTTTATCCGTTCGCTGGCGACGCGCGGCGCGCTGGGCGGCCTGGCGCGGGCCTGTCTGGATACGGTCGATGTTCTGGATGCCGCGGGCTACGACATTGTTCTGATTGAAACCGTTGGTGTCGGTCAGGACGAGGTTGACATTGCCGGCGCCGCGCACAGCATTGTTGTCGTTTCCGCGCCCGGACTGGGTGATGGCATTCAGGCGATCAAGGCGGGGGTGCTTGAAATCGCGGATATTCACGCCGTTTCCAAGTGTGACCGGGCGGATGCAGGCGAAACGGTATCCGATTTGCGCGCCATGCTGCATTTGGGGCTGCAGGGCCGGGAGCGGTTTGGGTGGACGGTACCCGTCATTGCCACCAGCGCGGAAACGGGAGACGGGATCAAGGAACTGGCGGCGACTGTCCTGGCGCACCGCGATCATCTTGAGCAATCCGGTGAGTGGCCCGTTCGCCAACGCAAGATTGCCGAAACCCGTATCCTCAAGGCGGCAGAGGACATGGTGCGCGATGCACTTGAGAGCGGTCGGGAACAGCAGCTGCAGGCGTTGATTGATCAGACCGGCGAACGCCATCTCGACCCGGCGTCAGCGGCGCGCAAACTGATCGAAAATCTCAAAATAGATTCCTGAACGGTGCCTGCTGCTATTTTTTAGGTTTGGCGGCCTGAGGCTTGCGACCTGGCTTTTTAACGACGACCCCGGCCTTGGTCTGTGTGATTAGATATCCGCCTCTTGGAATTTTCAGCTTTCCGGAATCCACCAGTTTCGCCAACGCATTCGAGATGATGTCTTCGTTGCTTTTCTCCATTTCGTCACCGGAACCGTCGGCTTCAAACGTGGTTCTGAACCAGTCCTCAAGCGTTTCCAGTGTAACTTTACGGGCCTCCACCCGGATCACTGCGTCCTGTCTGGCCTGGGTTTCCCTTATTTCGATTTTTTCCAGGATGATGCGTTGTTTGTAGGGAACATAGTTATTCAGGTTATGCTTCATCTGGTACAGCTCGCTGAGGGATTTCTCGTCAACGATTTCATCGAATTGTTTGGCCATGGTGTCCTCGTTTCCCCGCGTCTCTGCCGGTGCCTGACACAATGATGCCGGACCGGCGGGGGTTCAGCAAGAGAGGGGTGTCGCGGAAGCGACTGACGATGGTTATTTGAGAATACTCGACGCGGGGCAAAAAACGAAGGCGGCCGGGGCCGCCTTCAGGGATCGAAACCGTGGATTCGGCGCGCCGTTTATTCCGGCAGCATCTCACCCACCTGACGTTCGACGGCTTTCGGGTCGCCCAGAATTCCGGCATGCATTTCGACGGCCACCGGGTCCGGGTAAACATCCTCGTCCCCGCTTTCGACGGCGTCCAGAACGGATCGGACGACGTCGGCTGGCGGTGTTTTATCCATCGGAAAATTTTCCGCCATGTCGGTGTCGATGGGGCCGGGGTAGACCCCCAGAACCTGCGTGCCCTGGGCATTCAGTTCTGCCCGGATGCCCTGGGTCAATGAATGCACGGCGGCTTTCGAGGCGCTGTATGAGCCGAGCACCGGGAAGTTTACGTAAGAGGCGATAGAGGCCAGATTGACCAGCGCGCCGCCGCCATTTTTGGCCAGAACGGGGGCAAAGGCGCGGGCCATGTTGAGGGTGCCGAAATAGTTAATTTCCATTTCGTTGCGCGCCGCCGAAATGTCGTCAGCGGCGATAAGGCCCTGGAAGGCCGCAACACCCGCATTGTTGACCAACAGCGTCACGTCGTCGTGTTTGGCCGCCACATCCAGAATTTGACCCGCGTCACTGACGTCGAGGCTGACCGGAACGACGCGCGGGTCCGAAGCGAGGGCAGCCAGTTTCGCTACATCCCTGGCCGAGGCGTAAACCTTGGCCGCACCAGCCGCCAGGAGCCCGTCCACAAACGCCCGCCCAATACCGCGATTGGCGCCGGTCACAAAAGCCACTGAATTTTTGATATCCATAAAATCGTCCTTGTTGGTTAGGTTTTGAATGATTGTTCAAATTCCATATAAGCTTATTTGAACAGTCGTTCAATACCTTGCCAAATTTTTTTACCCGAGGAGTCCGTCAACGTGGTCAACGAAGTTATCAAAGGCGCGGTCTTCAAGGTGACCACCGGCCAGAACGCGCTCTCCGACGATCAGCGCCAGAAGCACATGTGATGTCTTTTCCACATCAAGCGCCGGGTCGATGTCGCCTTCGTCCTGTCCGGCCTCGATCAGCTTTTGCAAAAACGCCTCAAACTCCTTCATCCCGGCCCGCACGGCTTTGTCGATGCAGGCGTCCTTGGGCGCGGCTTCAACGATGGAGTTGACCTGAAAACACGCCCGGTGTTCGGGCCCACGGCGGACGTCTTCGGCAATCTTTTCAAACAGCGCCAGGATCGCCTCGCGTGGGGAATATTTCTCCTCATATTCCCGGAACATTTCCCGCGATTGCGCGTGGTAATGTTCAAGCGCCTGGCAATACAGGTTTTTCTTGTCCCCGAAGGTGGCGTAGATGCTGCCCGGGTTGATCCCCATGCAACTGATCAGGTCTTTCATCGAGGTCCCGTCATAACCGTGATGCCAGAAGGCCTGCATGGCCTTCTCCAGAACCTCGTCACGCTCGAACTTTTTTTCCCATGGCATACTAGTCAGATAGCAAGTTTTGAACGCGCCTTCAAGGCAACGCAGATTTGATCACCCGACGAAGGGCCTTTCTTTTCACGGGCGGCGGACTAAGTATGATGGACCGGACGCCAGCACGAAAGCCCTCGAACGCCCATGAAAACGCCCCGCACGGTCACCAAAACGCTCAAGTCTCAGCTCACCTCGGACGGGGCCGGGGTAACGTTGCGCCGGTCCATCGGTTCACAAATGCTGTCTGAACTTGACCCGTTCCTGCTCCTGGATAATTTCGGCACCGACAACCCGGATGATTACATCGCCGGGTTCCCCGATCACCCGCACCGGGGCTTCGAGACTGTCACCTACATGATCAAAGGCCTGATGCGCCACCGCGACAATACGGGGGCCGAGGGTCTGCTCGGCCCCGGCGGGGTGCAGTGGATGACGGCGGGGCGCGGCATCATCCATTCGGAAATGCCCGAACAGCGCGAAGGCGAAATGAGCGGTTTTCAGTTGTGGGTCAATCTTCCGGCGGCAAAAAAAATGTGTGCGCCGCGCTATCAGGACATCGACCCCGAAGACGTGCCCGCCGTGACCACGGAAAGCGGCGCCGACATCCGCATCATCGCCGGGTCCGTAAACGGAAGGGAAGGCCAGATGGACGACAAGATCAACGGCCCGATCAACAACATCGCCATCGAACCGATCTATCTGGACATCACCCTCGGGGCCGGTGGCGTACACACGCAGGAAATCCCCGAAGGCCACACCGCCTTTGCCTACGTTTTCGACGGCGAAGCCGGGATCGGCGGCCAGGTCATCCCGTGTGATCATCTGGCGGTGCTGTCGGACGGCGACGGGGTTTCGGTCTCCAGCCGGGAAGGCGGCCGCCTGATCCTCGTCGCCGGTCGGCCCTTCAATGAGCCCATCGCCCGCTACGGCCCGTTTGTCATGAATACCAAGGACGAAATCCGCCAGGCCATTGAAGATTTCCAGAGCGGCAGGTTCTGAAACCCCCGCTTACCCCCATAAAACCCCATGTTTTTGCAGAGGGGGAATTTTAAAGAGAAAAAAGACCTGATTTCTGCGGCTTTTTCTCTGCCGTGAGTCCGCCAACCCCCATTTACCCCCATACTTTTGACGGCTTTTGGGGGTGACGGGGGAAGGGCTGAAGGACGCAAAATATAAAAGCCCGCAAAATCCAAAATTTCATGTGTTTTTCATCGACCGATCCGCAACCGTCTTACCAAACTCCCTCCCCCCTTGAGGGGGAGGGCCAGGGTGGGGGCTAGAAAAACCGCGCGCAGCACAAAATCCAGAATCTCTACACAATACAAAGTGTCACCAGCCCTAGGCCGGATGACAGAAACGTCTTCACAAGGGCAAACAGGCACATCCAGCCGGGCACCATCCGGGGAGTGTCCTGTTTATATCGTAATTGTGGTTTTGACCTGCCCCCCTGAAATGTCCTCGCTTTTGAGTTAGTGTCCGTTCGACATTTGAAGGAGACGGAATATGAAGCGCAGCAGATTTTCAGAAGAGCAGATTATTGGGATTTTGAAGGAACATCAGG
>Ga0316204_10001010_pt1 | contig 84971 bp, 95 predicted proteins | sample 6monrhotite_MG_2_FD_205661 | JGI IMG/M metagenome (GOLD analysis project Ga0316204, IMG submission 205661) | Microbial mat bacterial communities from mineral coupon in-situ incubated in ocean water Damariscotta River, Maine, United States -... | ecosystem: Environmental > Aquatic > Marine >... | reverse complement strand
CCATGCACATCGATCACGGCAGCCGTAGCCAACAATCCCCATAGCAACGAAAGACGCCCGCGCTTTCCTCCTTGTCAGATTTGTCGCCGCTGCAGCTCACGCTGACAGCAGCCACAAACCTTAGACGAAGCCGACATTAGATTTCCCAGCTTCGCTGACGCAGCATCTCCTCGCGTTTGCAGCACGGATTTGGCGCAACTTAGCGCAGATCACCGAAGCAGCCATTTAAGTCAGACATCCGGTGCCAAATGCAAACGACCGCTTCGCAGCGGGGGCCATTGTCTGGCTTTCGAAAGCAGACGTTCGTTGCAACATCCGATTATAAAGGTACAGCGTTGTCAGTCTCTTTAGACGCGTTTCTTTTGGAGAAACCAAACCTTGCGCACCCACTCAATTACTGGGGCATTGCACACTACCATGGTAGTGTGCAATGCTTATTTGTAAGATGATTCGTGGAGGGAGCTATGTGTATCGTCATAACGGGCGCGGCGAAGGGAATCGGCGCAGCTGTCTCGCGCCGTCTGTCTGATGACGGCACATCGTTGGTGCTAGTTGATTCCGATGAGGATGCGCTTCGCGATACCGCAGCGGCACTGCCCGGATCGCCAGTTTGCATTGTTGGCTCTGTTGCTGATGAAGCAACCGCGGAACACGCCGCTGCTGCGGCTGCCGATCTGGGTGGCGCAACTGGGTTCACTCATAATGCAGGTATTCAGCGCTATGGATCAGCGGCGGAAACCACGCCTGATCTTTGGGACGAAGTTATCGGCGTTAATTTAAGTGGAGCGTACTTGATGGCGCGGGCGCTCTTGCCGCAACTGGTTGAAAGCCGTGGTGCCTGCGTGTTTATGGCATCGGTTCAGGGGCTGGCGACACAGCAAAATGTTGCCGCCTATACCGCGTCGAAACATGGTCTGATCGGGCTGGCCAAATCTATAGCAGTCGATTTTGCGGCTGCGGGTGTGCGCTCAAACGCTGTCGCGCCAGGGTCGGTGCGAACGCCGATGCTGGATTGGGCCGTTAATCTGGCGGACGATCCCGATGCCGTCTGGGCCGAAATCAACAACATGCATCCGCTTGGACGCGCCGCAGAAGCCAGCGAGGTCGCCGAAGTCGTGGCCTTTTTGCTGTCTGACAAGGCATCCTTCATCACCGGTGAAGTTATCAAGGTCGATGGTGGATTGATGGCGCGTCTTGGTGGGTCTCCGAAATGAAAGGTCAGAATTCGTGACGATTGCAGACATCAAAGTAACGACTGTCGCTGTGCCACTGGAAGCGCCCTTGCGGCATTCCGCTGGCGCGCATTGGGGCAGGTTTGTCAGAACGATCGTTGAGGTCATTGGTGATGACGGTTTGTCCGGTTGGGGCGAGCTGGGCGGCGGCGGTGAGGATGCAGAGGGCGCTGTCATGTCTTTGCTGCCTTATCTGAAGGGACATGATCCGCTGAACCTGGAGCAGTTGCGCTGGAAGATTATGAACCCGACCGCGACCCTGTATAACAACCGGTTGCAATTGCATGCTGCCATAGAAATGGCTTGCCTAGATATTGCCGGCAAGCGGCTGGGTGTTCCGGCCCATGGGCTGCTGGGCGGTGCTATCCGGTCCTCTGTCGAATTCGCATCCTATCTGTTCTACCGCTACGAGGCGGACGGGGCAGGCGGCGAAACGATGCCAGACGAGATCGTGGCCCATGCAAAGGCGCTGCGCGATGAACACGGCTTTCGCACCCATAAGCTGAAAGGCGGCCATTTCACCCCCGATCACGATGTTGAAGTTTTTACCGCATTGGCCGAAGCCTTTCCGCAGGATCGCGTGCGGCTTGATCCCAATGGCGTGTGGTCTGTGGAAGAAGCGATCCATGTCGGGCGCGCCATTTCACACCTTAACAACGATTACTTCGAAGATCCGACATGGGGTCTGGACGGGATGCGGCGTGCCCGTGACGGCCAGCCAATCCCGACGGCCACAAACATGGTCGTTGTGAATTTTGAACAGCTTGCCCAGTGTATTCATCACGACCTTGTCGATGTCATCTTGCTGGACACCACATTCTGGGGCGGGCTGCGGCAAGCAGTGAAAGCGGGCCACGTCCTTGAAACATTCCAACGCTCTGCAGCGGTGCATTCGTCGGGCGAGTTGGGCATCCAGCTGGCGTCGATGCTGCATCTGGGTGCGGTCCTGCCAAACCTGAATTTCGCCGCCGATGCGCATTATCACCATCTCAAAGACGACATTCTGGAAGGCGGCAAGATGACCTACAAGAACGGTCATATCGACGTGCCGACCGGCCACGGATTGGGGGTCGAGGTCAGCCGTGAGAAGCTTGCGCAATACGCCGAATATTTCCGTGAAACGGGTGGCTACACCTATGACCGCGATCCCGCGCGGCCTGATTGGTATTCGGTCTGGCCGGAACGCAATTATGCCGACCCGTCGGTCAAGACTGCTCCGGGGATGTTTTGATGGCCGAAGTAAAGGTTCGCGATCTGGTAAAAGTCTACGGCCGCCAACTGGCTGTGCGGGGTATTGACCTTGATATCCCCGATGGCGCCTTTGTGGTTCTGGTGGGGCCTTCGGGTTGCGGCAAATCAACAACATTACGGATGATTGCGGGGCTGGAAAGCATCTCGCACGGTGAGTTGCTGATTGATGGCAAGCGCGCCAATGATCTGCCATCGCGGGATCGCGGCGTGGCGATGGTGTTTCAAACCTATGCGCTTTATCCGCACTTGACCGTGAAAGAAAACCTCGCGTTTTCATTGAAGTTGGCAAAGGTCGATCCTGCCGATCGGGAACGTCGAATTACCGGCGCAATCGAGGCTTTGGAGCTTCAACCCTATCTGGATCGCCGCCCGTCCGAATTGTCCGGTGGTCAGCGTCAGCGGGTTGCCATGGGCCGTGCGATCGTGCGCGAACCGGAAGTTTTTCTGTTCGACGAACCTTTGTCCAATCTGGATGCGAAGCTGCGCAACCAGATGCGTGTCGAAATCAAACGCCTGCAACACCGGCTGGGCGTCACAACCATTTACGTTACACATGACCAGATCGAAGCCATGACTTTGGCCGATGTCATTGTCGTGATGAAAGACGGCGAGATCGCCCAGCAAGGCACGCCGCTCGAGGTTTTTGAAAAACCCGCGAATAAATTTGTAGCGAGCTTTATCGGCTCCCCCCAGATCAATTTCTTTGATGGCGAGATCAAGCAGACCAGCAAGGGGTTCGCCTTTGTGACACGGGACATGACGATCCCGCTGGAGGCTGACAAGTATCAGGGTGCTTTGCACGACGAGCAGCGCGTGACAGGTGGCCTGCGCCCCGAAGACATTATCCCCCACGGCCACGGAATGCAGCCGGAGGGCGGACTTTCGATCAAAGCCGTAGTGTCCCTGACGGAGCTTCTGGGCAATGAAAGCCTGTTGTTTGCGCGGTGCGGAACGGTCGAATTCGTCGCGCGCATGCAGCAGCCGCGCGTCGTCAAGGACGGCGAGGTCCTTGAATTTCATATCGCGGGATCACGGCTGCACCTGTTCGATGCGGACACAGAACTGTCTTTAAGAGCGACCCTGAACGACAACTTTAACGAGGAGGAAAGAGAATGAAACTTAAAGGAAAACTTATGGGAACGGCCGTGGGCATCTTGCTTGCTGCCGCACCGGCTTTTGCGCAGGAGGTTCAGTTGTTTCACGACAAGGGCTTCTGGTCGGAGCAACTGCAAACGGTCGGGGATGCTGCGGGAGAAGCAACCGGCGTTACCATCACAGAGACACCCTATGCGAACGCCGAGCAATATAAAGCGTTTGTGCAGGCCTCGATTGCATCGGGCGAAACCCCCGACATGTTCACATGGTGGACAGGTGCGACCTTTGCCGAGCTGGTGAGCAGCGGGCAAATCGCGCCGCTCGACGACTTGTGGGCCGAAATGATCGCCAATGGCGGTTATGGCGAAGCCTCTAAAGAACTGTTTATGGTGGATGGTCAGGCATATGCTGTGCCGCTTTTGCTGGCCCGGTGGGTCGTGCTGTATAACAAGCCGCTTTATGCCGAGCTTGGTCTGGAAGAACCACAATCCTGGGACGACTTGATTGCCAACGCCGACGCGATTGTCGCCGCAGGTGAAACGCCGTTCCTTGCGACAGTCCACGAAGGCTGGCGCGGCTTTATCTGGTTCCAAGAACTTTTGCTGCGTATGCATCCAGAAGCCTACAACGGGTTGAATGACGGTTCTGTCGCGTATGACGGACCAGAAGTGCGCGCTGTGTTCGAGGCATGGTCCGATATGTATGCCAAGGGCTATTTCTCGGACCCGCGGTCCACGGAAGAATTCAACGACTATGTGCGTGGCGCGGGTGCCATGTATCTGATCGGTGAATGGGCCGCGGGTCTCGTTGTCGAGGCGGGTGTTCCGGCCGACGATCTAGGCGTGTTCATTATGCCCAATGCCGTTGAAGGCGCACCTGCGGCGGTTATCGTTGAAGGTGCCCCGCTGGTGGTATCAGTTGACGGTGCTCAGGATGAAAACGTGATGCAGGCCTTGCGTTTCTGGGTATCGGATGAAGGGGCGAATGCCTGGGGCGAGGCCACGGGCAACTACATCGGCAACAATTCCGCCGAGGCACCGAACGCGATCGTTGCAGAAGTAAATGCAGATATCGCGCAGACAGGTGCCACCGCCTACTTGCGCTGGTGGGAAGCTGTTCCACCTGATCTTCAGGGTGAATTGGTCGCAGAAATGAACCGCTTCATGCTTGACCCGACAATGGAGACGGCAGACGAGGTTATGGCCACGATGCAATCGTTGAATGCCGCCTATTGGGCCGACCAATAACTGAGGGTTAATGAAAATGGACCGCGCCGCCAAAGACAAAGCATTGCTCGACCGTATCGGGATAGATCAGATCGCCCGGAACCAACGGGCACGGCGGCGCGGCCAACTTGGGTTGGGGCTGGTGTTCATGGCCCCTGCCCTGATTATGGTTGTTGGCGTATTGCTGGTGCCGGTGTTGTTTAATATCTGGCTCAGCTTTACCAAATGGCGCAAATTCACGGGTTTTGGTGAATATGCGGGTTTCGCAAATTACGAGCGCATGCCATCCAACCCCTTTTTCAACGAAGCCCTGATCAACACCGCCATCTGGGTTGGCGCATCAGTCGTGTTTCCAATCGCGCTGGGTCTTGGCATGGCGATGTTTTTCCGCAATCTGCGCGGCGCTGAGACATTCAAGAATATCATCTTCATACCGCGCATACTGGCCCCCACTGCGGTCGGTGTATTGTGGTTTTACGTTTACGCACCCGATGGCCTGCTAAACCGCGGGCTTGGGTTGGTGTCGGGTCGCGATGTCGACATTGGCTGGCTTTACAACGACGCCACCGTGACGCCCGCGATCATCGCCACCTTTGTGTGGCAAACGGCTGGTCTGGTCATGGTGCTGCTGCTGCTTGGTCTGGCCGCGATCCCCAAGGACCCGATTGAGGCGGCCCATATTGACGGGGCAAACCGCTGGCAGATTTTCCGCTACATTACTCTACCGTTGCTGATGCCGACCTTGTTGATGGTCACTATTCTATCCGTCTTGGCCGGCTTCACCGTGTTTGATCTGCTTTGGGTAATGGGAGCGAATTACCCCGGTCAACGCAGCCTTGCCCTTGCCGTGTTCATGTATTTCGAGGCTTTCCAAAAAGGCAGCTGGGCCTTCGGCTCTGCCGTCGCGGTCATCATCGGCTTGGTCGTTTTGTGTGTGACATGGTTCCAAACGGTGCTTCAGGCCCGCGTAGATAGGATGACACGCTAATGGCATTTGATATATCAACACTTGATCTCGACGCGATCGAACGGCGCGAAGCTGCAAAGAACAAGGGCACTGCGCTAAAGCTGGTCGCGGCCATCGGGTTTGCCTTGCTCTGGATTGTTCCGTTCTACTTTCTGGCGATCTCGATCTTCAAATCCAGCAACGAATATTCGCGCAACCCGCCTTTGGCCCTGCCCGAAGGGTTGGCACCTTTCTGGGACAACGTTGCCCGCGCTTGGGAGCTGGGGAGTATGGGGCAAGCCATGATGAACTCGGCATTCTATGGCACAGTTGGGGCATCACTGGCGGTGTTCTTTGCCGCAATGGCAGCCTTTGCCATTACGCGTCTGGATATCCCGTTCCGCAACGGCTGGTTCATACTGATTTTCGCAGGCACGGTGTTTCCGTTCCAGATGTATCTTATCCCGCTTTTTTTCGGCTATCAGAAACTGGGGCTTCTGAATTCGCATATGGGCATGCTTCTGTTTTACACCGCAATTTGCGTTCCATTCCCGACGTTGGTGCTGCGCAACTTCATGTCCGGCCTGTCGCGTGAAATGGACGAAGCCGCGCGGATGGATGGGGCGAACGAATTCACCGTATTCTTCCGCATTATTCTGCCCAACACGATTGGGCCGATGACTGCGGTGTTCTTGCTGCAATTCACTTGGATCTGGAATGATATGTTGTTCTCGACCGTGCTCGGGAACCGCTTGGAGACGCGCTCGATCATGAATGCGTTGTTGGTGTTCCAAGGTAGCTATTCATCGATCGGGCCGAATATCGTACTGACAGCGGCCCTTCTGGCCTCTCTTCCCAGCATTGTGTTGTTCTTTCTGCTGAGACGACACTTTATGCAGGGATTGCAGGTTCAACAATCTTGAAAGGGGCAAAATATGGCACTTCTCAAAAGCGCAAAGTCTGGCCGCCCGACGCCATTGGCGCGACAGGTATATGAAGAGCTGCACAAGAGAATCCTCAGGTTTGAGCTGAAGCCCTATCAGGTTCTGTCTGAGGCTTCGGTCTCAGAGATGTTGGGGGTCAGCCGAACACCGGCCCGTGAAGCGCTTACAAAATTGGCAGAGAACAAATTTGTCGATGTGGTTCCACAGCGTGGGTCGCAGGTGGCACCTCTGCGCCTCGAGGATCTTGACCGGTCGCAGTTCATGCGCGAGGCCCTAGAAGTTGCATTGCTGCGACGCGCAATGTCTTCGGGCGAAGGGGCTACTATGGTCAAAGGGCTGCGCAAGGAAATAACCTTGCAGCGCACATATGTGACATTCGAAGACACCGAGAGCTTTTATGCGTCTGATGAAGCATTTCACGGTCTTATCGCGGAATATGCCAAACAGCCAAGCGTTCTGCCCGAAATCCTGCGCCTCAAAGATCACATGGACAGGTTCCGGCATCTGATGGTGGCGGCCGTCGAAGATCTCGACACCATTATCAAACAACACATTGCCATAGCGGATGCAATCGAGGCCGGCGACGAGGCGCTGGCCGAAGAACGCATGATCAAACATCTACGCCGCATTTTTGATTACATCGATGAAGCTCGCGACAAATTTCCTGACTATTTTGAACAAAGCGAAGAACACGCTAGGGCCGCAAGATGAACATCCGCATCCTCGGAGACTTGCGCGATGGCGTTGGCGAAAGCCCATTTTGGAATCCAAAAGATGGCAGGGTTTGGTCAGTGGATATCACTGGCAGGGCGCTCATTGCCCGCGATCTTGCGAGCGGTAAGACGGCAAATTTTGCAACTGACGATCTACCGACGGCGCTTGCACTCGACCTGGATGGGGGGGCGATTGTTTCCTTCGCCCAAGGTGTGGCGCGGTGGCACGACGGAAAGCCTGGCCCGCTGATCCAAGCCGAATTCGATCCAGTGATGCGGCTGAATGAAGGGGCCTGCGATCCGTCAGGGCGCATGTGGGTCGCAAGCATGGAAAACAATCTGACGGATAATTTACAGCCACGCGAGCAGGCGCGCGCATGCGGGCGGCTTTTCCGGATTGACGCGCATGGTGCGGTGCCTCTTTCCGAGCCCGAATTTGGAATACCGAACACCATGGTTTGGTCGCCTGATCGCGATCAGTTTTATCTTGGCGATAGCCTGCGCAATACGATCTGGGTTTGGGATTATGACGATGCGACGGGTGAGATTTCCAACCGCCGCATTCATGTCTCGGGTGGGCCCGGCGTTCCGGATGGATCCTGTATGGATGCCTCGGGTTTTTTGTGGACCGCGCGGTTCGGCGCAGGGCGCGTGATCCGGTATGATCCAAGGGGAAAACCGGACCGTGAAATCATGTTGCCCGCGCAAAACCCAACGGCCACCACGTTTGCGGGGTCGGATTTGTCTACCCTAATCGTCACATCTGCGCGGTTCGGGATGGAAAATCCGGCGGATGCGGACGGGGCGATGATGGCGGTGCAAACCGATGTCATCGGGCAGCCCGAAAACCGGTTTGTCCCTTGACGGCCGACTTTGAATCCCGCTGTCAGGCGTTGGTGGTCGAACTCGGCTTGGGAAATGCCGATGACATTCAATCCATAGAGCCGCTGACTGGCGGGGTTGCCTCGGATATCGGCAAGGTGGTGTTGGCCGACAAAACAATTTGTATCAAGTTTGCATTGCCAAAACTCAAGGTCGCGCAAGACTGGCGCGCCCCTGTTCATCGCAACACCGCTGAATATCACTGGCTTCGCACAGCCGTACAGATCGCCCCGAACATGGCACCCAAACTTTATGGAAGATCCAAGACACAACATGGTTTCGCCATGGAATTTCTGGATGGCAAGGACGTCTATCTCTGGAAAAATGCGTTGTTGCAGGGGCAGCAACCTCGCGGTGAGGCGGCTCGCGTGGCGGACGTGTTGGGGCAGATACACGCGACCTCTGCTCGGCCGGAATTTGACCGCAGCCCGTTTCAGAACCGTGATGACTTTGATGATTTGCGGATAGACCCGTATCTGCGCTTTACGGCGACGCGTCATCCGAAGGTGGCGGGCCAGATCATGGCCGTGGCAGATGCTATCTACGCTAACGATACAGTGCTGGTGCATGGCGATGTCAGCCCCAAGAACATCATGATCCGTGGCGATGCGCCGATCATTCTGGATGCCGAATGCGCAACGATGGGCGACCCGAGTTTCGACGTTGCCTTTTGCCTGAACCATCTTGTCCTTAAGGCGTTCCACCTGCCGCAGATGCGCACGGCTTTGCGTGCTGAACTGGTCGGGTTCTGGGCGACCTACGCGCCCCACATCCATTGGCAAGGCCTGGGCGACCTTGATCGCGACGTGGCGACTTTGTTACCTATGCTGATGCTTGCACGGGTCGATGGGAAATCTCCGGTCGAGTATCTGGATGCCACGACAGCCGATCTTGTGAGAACCGTTGCGCTGCGCCTTATTGCGACACCTCCCAAGACACTTGATGGCGTTATTGATCACATTTTTCAAACATTCGAAGGGTAGAAGCCGTGTCAGAAATCACATCCGTTCAGAGCCGCCGTGTGTGGGATTCGCGCGGCAATCCAACCGTTGAGGTTGAAGTGGGTCTTGCCTGTGGCCATTTCGGGCGTGGTATCGCACCAGCGGGTGCATCGCGCGGCACACGCGAAGCCATTGATTTGCGCGACGGTGGCAAAGCATTGCGCGGTATGGACGTGCAACGTGCGCTGACGTCCGTGCAAGATAGTATTGCACCCGCGCTACTAGGGCACAATGCAACCGATCAGGCAGGGATCGACGCAACCATTCTCGCGCTTGATCCATCACCGCTGAAAGACGTGCTCGGCGGGAATGCGACTGTGGCGACGTCTATGGCTGTCTTGCACGCGGCTGCCGCTGCGGCGCGAAAACCCTTATGGCGCCATATCGCGGATCACTACGGGCAAACACCAACGTTGCCCTTGCCTGAAATCCAGATTTTCGGTGGCGGGGCACATGCAGGGCGGCGCGTCGATATTCAGGATTTCATGGTCATGGTGCCGGGTGCCAAGACCTTTGACGAGGTGATGGAGGTCACCTCCGAGGTCTATTTTGCAGCTGGCGATATCATGAAACAAAAGGGGCGATTGGCTGGGGTGGCTGATGAGGGCGGTTGGTGGCCGATCTTTGACAGCAACGAGGAGGCGTTGGAAACGCTAACACTGGCGATCGAAAAGGCCGGTGAAAAACCTGGCGATCGCGTCGTTATCTCGCTTGATGTGGCAGCGTCCGAATTTTGCACTGAAGGGCGTTACCGCCTTGCACTTGAAGACCGTGACATGGATGCGGATGGCCTGATCGACCTGCTGGGCACTTGGATTGACAGCTATCCGATTGCGTCGATTGAAGACCCCGTCAGCGAAGATGATCCTGCAGGGATGGCTGAATTCACCCGCCGTTTTGGTGCGCGGGTTCAGATTATCGGTGATGATTATCTGGTTACAAATGCCAAGCTCGTCACTGAGGCTGCGGCACAGAAAGCCTGCAACGCGGCGCTGATCAAAGTGAACCAGGCCGGGACGATCACCGAAGGCGTTGACGCGTTCAAGGCAGCAAATGCCGCCGGATACCGCAGCGTGGTTTCAGCCAGATCAGGCGAGACCGAGGACGTCACAATCAGCCATCTCGCAACGGGCCTTGGGGCTGGGCAGCTTAAGGTCGGGTCGTTCACGCGGTCTGAACGCATGGCGAAATGGAACGAATGCCTGCGCATCCAAGATACACTTGGACGCGACGCCTTCGTGGGCGGCGCACCACTTGCAAACACATGGTGGGGCCGAAAAAATAATGGAGAACAACGATGAAATTTCTGAGACTTGGCCCTGTAGGCACTGAAGTTCCCTGCGTTTTGGACGCCGGAAATACGGCGCGCGACATATCCAGCATCATCCATGATTTTACACCCGAGACCATCCCGACAATCGGCGCGTTATTGGCGGACGTGGACCTTTCAACTTTGCCTATCGTCGAACAAGACGGCGCGCGCATCGCCGCACCCATGACCCAGCCCCGAAACGTCTATTGCATCGGCCTGAACTATTCTGATCACGCCGCAGAGGCAGGCATGGATATCCCCGCCGAACCGATCTTGTTCAACAAATCCGCAGCGACATTCTGCGCGCCCAATGCGCCGATCCTGTATTCACCGAAGATGACGAAACTCGACTGGGAGGTCGAACTGGGGATCGTGATCGGCAAGCGGGCGCTGAACATCACCAAAGCCGACGCGCTTGATCACATTCTGGGCTTTACCGTCGTCAATGATCTGTCGGAACGTGCTTGGCAGTTGGAGCGCGGCGGGCAGTGGGCGAAGGGCAAAAGCTTTCCGAACTTCTGTCCCACCGGTCCATGGATCGTCACGCCCGACGAGGTTGGCGATGCTGCGGCTTTGCCTATGTGGCTCGACGTGAATGGCGGGCGGATGCAGACCGGGAACACAAACACGATGATCTTCGATCCCGCGACAATCGTCAGTTACCTGTCAGAATTCATGGTGTTGGAACCGGGCGATTTAATTTGTACGGGCACGCCTCCCGGTGTCGGCGCGGGCATGAAACCCCCAAAATTTCTCAAAATTGGCGACACCGTGAGCCTTGGAATTGAAGGGTTGGGGTCACAAAGCCAAACTGTGGTTGCGTTGGAGGGATCATTATGGACCTGACCCAACGCCTGCAAGGTAAGACCGTTGTGGTGACAGCAGCCGGCCAAGGCATCGGGCGGGCAATCGCAGAGCGACTTCTGGCAGAGGGGGCGCAGGTCCACGCGTCCGATTTGAATCCGGATCTATTGTCGGACCTAAAAGGCGCGCGCGTCGCAGGTCTGGACGCGACGAATGCCTCTGATGTGACAGAATACTTCGAGACATTCGACCAGATTGACGTTCTGGTTCACGGGGTTGGCTATGTGCACCAAGGCACGATCGAGGAATGTAGTCTTGAGGATTGGCGCCGGTCTTGTGCCATCACCTTGGACAGTGCCTTTTTGGTCTTGGGGGCAGGTATACCGAAAATGAAGGCGAAGGGCGGCAGTATCATCACCATTGGGTCGGTTGCCAGTTCAATCAAAGGTTTTCCAAAGCGGGCAGCGTATTGCGCGACCAAAGGCGGGGTGTTGGGTCTGACGAAATCAGTTGCCTCTGACTATTTGCCCTTTGGGATTCGGTGCAACGCGATTTGCCCGGGTACCGTTGACAGCCCCAGCTTGCAAGGTCGCATCGCAGAATTGGCGAGCCAGATGGGCAGTCACGAGGCCGCGATGAAATTCTTCATCGACCGACAGCCCGCAGGGCGTTTTGGCAGACCGGACGAGATAGCAGGCCTTTGCGCTTTCCTCGCCTCGGATGATGGTGCGTTTGTGACGGGTCAGGCCATCAACATTGACGGTGGCATCACGATTTGACCGAAACGGTTTGGACATTTGATTGGGGAGGCATCCGCGGCGAAGTTGCCGCACTTGGCGGGATGCTTGGCCCTGTTTGGTTCACGCTTCCCGACGGTCCTGTCGTGCAGCCCTTTGCCGTCGCGCCCTGGGCCGATGATCCACCAGAAAAACTAAACGTGCTGCCACCCATCTTGCGACAACTGCGTGGAGAGTTCCCATGCGTGCCGTTCGGCGTTTCCCATGCGCGAACCGACTTGCCAGACCGATGGATGGACGGCCTTGATCTCTCAATCCCGCCCGCAGATGAATTTGCCCATGGGTATAGCGCAAATCATAAATGGCACCTCCTAGAACAAACAGACACCACCATCACGATCGGCATCGACTATCCTGAAGACCATGTCGTAAGTCGCCTGAAACGGCGTATTTCGCTGGACGGTGATCTGCAGATCAAGATTGATCTACACATTGAAATGCGGCGTGATGCTGCGCTGCCGATCGGGCTGCACCCGATTTTTGCATTGCCCGTTCATTCGGGGGCTGCGCACCTGAGTATTCCGTCGCTGCAGAGCGTACGATCATTTCCGGTTCCCGTGGATGAAGTGTCGCAATGCATGCCCGATGAGACCGCCGATACCTTAACGCAGATACGGACGAAAGACGGTGCGATGCTGGACGTCACGCGACTTCCACTTGCACTGCAAACAGAGGAATTCCTGGCCGTTTCGCTGACGGATGGTGATGTGCGCCTGTCAGACATCCAGAATGGCTATGCCGTTAGTCTTTCGTGGGACATCGACACGTTTCCTCGGTGCCTGCTTTGGCTCTCGAACCGCGGTCGCACGGCCTATCCGTGGTGCAGTCGGTTTTGCGCCATCGGCATTGAACCGGTTGCAGCGGCCTTTGATCTGGGTGTCGCGCATTCCGCTAATCGTCATGCGCCATTCGCAAGATCTGGAACAGCAACCCAAACGCCGCTTTCAGCCAGTGAACCATTCACCACAAGCTATTCAATCGCGGTGGGTAACCTTTGATCAGGTCGAGCCGAAAACGGCGCGTTCGCCATCATCTCCGTCGCCTAGCGTTTCAACAGTCTGCGGGCAACCAAAAGCTGCCACAGGGAGAGACGCTTTGCTGATCTTCAAACCAGCGGAGGTCACGCAATAGCAACACTGCAAGTTCGGCCAACGGGGTCATCTTTTATAGAGAGGGTACAAAATGGACGATTCAAAATGGGGATCAGAAGATCGTCGCGGATATTGGAAACCCTACAAGCCGCTGACCTATCCCAACGTTTTTGTATGGCCAATGAGCCTGAGCGGAATTCGCAGTTGGCTGCCCCAATACCTGTTCCCTTGGACGATCGTCTATGCGGGCCTTTCGGTTTTGGTTTTTCTGTATCTCACGCCGTCCGCCGCGCGGATGCAAACACTGAGCATGGATTGGGTGTTGCTTATCTTGTTGCGCAACTATGCGCTGCATATTGCGGTGGTCGAACTGCTGCACGTGTGGCTGTACACCCGTCAATCCCAAGGAACGGCGTTCAAATATAACCGCCGCTGGCCGCAACCGCACAACCCGATTTTTACCTTCAACAGCCAGACGCGTGATAATGTGTTCTGGTCACTTGTCAGCGGCGTGCCCATCTGGACAGCGTGGGAATGTCTGGCCTGGTGGCTATATGCCAACGGTTATGTGGCGCAGCTTGGCATTTCGGAAAACCCGGTTTGGTTTGTTCTGTTATGGCTATTGGTGCCATTGCTGCACGAATTCCACTTCTATTGCGTGCACCGTTTGATCCATGTTCCCTGGCTTTATAAGCACATTCATTATCTGCATCATCGCAACATCAACCCCGGTCCGTGGTCAGGACTTTCGATGCATCCCATGGAACATCTCCTGTATTTTTCAGGCTACCTGATCTATTTTATTCTACCTGCCCATCCGCTGCATTTCATGAACATGGGGCTTCTTGCGGGGCTGTCGCCGGCGCAGGGGCACACCGGTTTTGACCGTGTTGTGGCAGGCGAGGATAAATCGGTCAAGCTGTCCTATTACGCGCATTATCTGCACCATAGGTATTTTGAGGTAAACTATGCCGATGGTTCAATCCCGCTGGATAGATGGTTCGGGACGTTTCACGATGGCAGTCCCGAAGCTGATGAGGCTCTTAAACTGCGCCGCTCGAAACTATCGGGAAAGTAATCTGTAACAAGTTCCGGCAGGCTATGTCTGACGTCAGCGCCTATGGGTCCAAATAGGTAAGAAGCGAAGTAGCGGCACTTCAAGACTAGGTGAAATTGGCCGCAAACCCTGTACCTTTCGGCGCAGGGGTGCTTGCTAGACCTATCTGCCAACGCACAAACGAAAGTAAGACGCGATGACAAAGACCGACCTCCCCGACGATCCTTCGTCCAATGAGATGGCCGAAACACGAACCGAATGGGCGGAAGACCGGACGCTGTTGGCAAACGAGCGTACCTTCGCAGGTTGGATGCGCACTGGTATGGCTTGCATTGGCCTTGCTCTCGGCATGAAGGCGGTTTTCAAAGATGCGGCCTACCCGCTTCTTGCGAAAGGCGTTGCCGAGATTTTTATCGTCGCGGCAATCGCAATTTTCTGGTCCGCCCTTGTCAAAAGCCACAGGGCACAGCGCCGGCTGAGTGATCACGATGTCGAAGCACAACCCCACCAGGGAATGACAGTATTGGCGGCACTCTTGACCGTAGCTGCTGTTGTCACCGGAATAACATTGTGGTTGCTTTGATCGTCGCGTTCAACATTATTGTTTGGTTCTTGGTTATTACCGTTTTCGTGGGAACACTGTTGCCTCTGACAAAAAGTGTGCGCTGGTGGGTGCGCGCTTGGGAATTTCCACGGCTGCATCTCGCGCTGGTGTCCTTGTTTTGCCTGCTCTTGGTTTTGCTGAGCTCCATCGCGTTCAAGGCCGTATTGGCGACAGGGCTGATCGCATGTGCGGTCTATCAGGGCACGCGCATATTTCCTTATACACGGTTAGCGCGGTCGGAAATCGACATCATGCAAGGCGTCCCAGTCAATAAGCAGATCAAGCTATTCTCCGCCAACGTCTTGATGGAAAACCCTCGCAAGGACGACCTTGTTGGCATCATTGACCGAGAAGACCCAGACGTTCTGTTCTTGATGGAAACGGATCAGGGGTGGCTCGATAGCGTTCAATCCTGCCTTGATCGCTACCCGACCGTGGTCACCTACCCATTGGACAATCACTACGGATTGATTTTCGCCACGCGCCTAACCGCGCCAAGTGCCGAAGTGGTCTTTCTATCCGAGGACAACACGCCATCTCTGCTCGCCGAACTGCTTGGACCCGACGGGACGGGATTCAACTTCGTCGGGCTGCATCCAAGACCCCCAGTGCCGGGCAACGACACAGCCCTCAGGGATCGCCAGATCAAAAAGGCGGCCGAGCTTACCGGCAATGCTAATTGGCCGACAGTCTGTATGGGTGATTTCAATGACGTTGCATGGTCCTGGACCAGTAAACGATTCAAAGACTATGGAGGGTTTTTCGAGCCACGGGTCGGGCGCGGGATGTATCCAACTTTTCATGCGCAATACCCGATTATGGGTGTTCCAATTGACCAGCTTTACCTGACGGCGGGCGTTGGATTGGTGTCATTTGGTCGGCTTGAGGAGTTTGGGTCGGATCATTATCCGGTCAGCGCGAACATCACTTTAAAAGACATGGCGAATACCCATGCAGTCGAAGGTTCGACCTAGCTGTCGTTTTATATCGGGGCTTCAATCTCCGCCGTACCGTAACCTTTCTCGCGCAGGATCACATTATTGGGCGGGTTTTCGGATCATCCAGTGTCGTCAATCCAACCTCGGCCAAAGCCGCCAAATCATTGATCTGGATCGTATCGTCGCTCCATCCGATCAGCTGGCGGGATTTCAAAAGTGCGATTGTCTTGTTCGTGTGGACCAATGACAGGCCCAAGGCATCAGCCAAATCTTTTTGTTTGAAGGGAAACCGCATTTTTCCATCGCTGCCATTCCCGGTGGCGTTGGCACGCAGATAGAGACGCACGAAGGCCCAAGCCACAGCTTGTATCGCTGTGCGTTGACCTACGGTGGTCAATGTTTCGCCCATAAAGTGTTCTTCAACCGCCGCGAGCCACGCAAGTTCAAATCCGCGTTCCGGATCAGCCTTGATATAGGACCACAGTTCCTTGCGGTCGAAAACACACAGCGTCAATTTTGTTGTGGCCTCAACGGAATGGCCCATTTCGCCCATTAAACCAGCCTGAAGGCCAAGGAAATCACCAGGGAAGATAAAGTTAATGACCTGCCGTTCCCCATTTTCCAAATGATGATACCGAAGCCCCGTCCCGTGCAAAACAGTGTAGAGTTGCGGGCTGTTGGACCCTTCGAGCAAAATGGGCGTTCCTGCGTCAACAACCAGTTCACCGACCTTGAATCGCTGCATTCCCGCGACAGCTTCTGCATCCATCTGCGCAAAAAGAGGCTTTCGGCGCAACGGGCAATGTTTACATTCGGTCGCCAAAATAAACCTCTTTTCACCAAAACTGTGAGTTCGACAACCGGCTTTGCCGTTCCGATACCCTAACCCGAAAAATTCTTATTCGCTAATTGAAATGACGTAGCGCCGCATCGCCAAATTTCAGGCTTGGGTGCCCATCAAATGACCTCTGCTATGTCATTTGATGGTGGTGCACTTTCCAGTTTGCATAAAACAGACGTGGCTCTGTGCCCGCAATGACCCGTCCCGTCACATCCGCACAAACATCTCAAGCCCCACATTGAGAGCGGATCGCGGGTGCAGAGCCAGAAATTTGCCAAAAAGAATGGAATGACATCGGAGAAAAGCCAATCGCAGTCACTTTCGCCGAACTGAAAATCCTGCCCCAGCACAAAAGCGACGATGTGAAAGTTTGCATCGACGCAACGCAAGACGGACTGGAAGCACCGCCTACCTCTGACGATTAGGACTCAACCTTGGGAACCAATGTGTGCCCTGATGAGTTGAGCAGTACAATAACGGACACCACAACGCTGATATAGATGGCAAGGTGTCAAAGAAAACCAGTGTTCCCGCGAAATCGCGAGGACCGAACCGGAGATAAGAAATGACAGGATTAGGATGGATCGGCACGTTGATCATCGGCGCGCTGGCGGGTTGGATCGCTGAAATGATCATGAAGACTAACACGGGCCTTTTGATGAACATTGTTCTCGGCATATTGGGCGCAGTTGTGTTGAACGCTATTTTGTTTGCGGTTCTCGGCACCACGCTGGGTGGCTGGATTGGGCAATTGATCGTCGCGGCAGCAGGAGCGTGCCTATTGATCGCAGCGGTTCGAATGATCCGCCGCGAAGTATGACTATCAACGACGGCAACGGCTTATGCCGAACGCTGTCACAACCTAGAAAGGACATCAAATGAATTGGGACCAAATCGAAGGCAAGTGGAAAGAAATGACCGGTAGTGTCAAAGCCAAATGGGGTGAGTTAACGGACGACGAAGTTGCCGAAGTAGACGGAGACCGTGAAGCGCTTGAAGGGAAGATCCAGTCGAAATACGGCAAGACCAAAGAACAAGCAAAACAAGAAGTCGACGACTTTTTGAACGAAAACTAAGCGCGTCGGGGTCGTCGCACCGGCGACCCCGCTGGGCTGCCCGTTAAGTCAAACATCCCAGATCGAGAAAGGATTTTTACGTGAACCGCATTATATATATTGTCGGCCTCGTCGTTGTTGTACTCGTGATTTTGAGTTTCCTAGGCCTTCGATGATCGCTTTTCACAAGGTGATCTTGGTCAGTCGGCGTCTCGTTTCCGCAACCTTCATCAGTTCTTTGGCTTTCGGCACCATCGCTAAGGCTGAAAAGGCGGGACATGCAGACGTCGGCTGGTTGGGCAACGATGTCATCGTTGCGGCGCTTGATACAGGAAATTAGAATGAGAGATGACATCAGGGCCCTTCGTCGTAGCGCTGCAACCCTCACGATCATATCCATGTTTGTCATCGCCTATTTCGCGCGCGACCTGATCCTGCCTGTCATGGTAGGGTTTCTCATCGCGTTGACGCTGAGTCCGGTGAACAGATCGTTGCAATCCATCGGCTTTCCCGCAGGTGTGTCGGCCACCTTTCTGATTGTTCTGGCGACATCCGGCATCCTAGCGATCTTGTACTTCGCCGGTGAAACAGCACGGACTTGGTCCGAAGACGCGCCCCGGATCGCGCAAGACTTGCAGCTTAAACTTCGCGGAATGTCTGACGCCATAAGCGCGGTTCAGGATGCATCAGCGCAGGTCGAAGAAATGACGTCATCGACGGATACCGGCCCACAGTCAGTCGTTATTCAACAACCCGGCCTGCTGAACACAGCCGTATCTGTTGCCGCTAGCACAGCGACGTCCATCGGCGTTGCGTTGGTACTGGCCTTGTTTTTGCTGGCGTCCGGTGACTTGTTTTATGTGAAGCTGGTCCAAGCCTTCCCAACAATGCGCGAAAAGAAGCGCGCGCTTGCCACCGTTTACGGGATCGAACGACGGGTGTCGGTTTACCTGTTGACCATCACGCTGATCAACGCGTGCCTTGGCATTGTTGTTACGTTTGCGCTTTGGATGATTGGTCTTGAATATGCCTACATTTGGGGGATTGCAGCGTTCCTCCTGAACTACTTGCCGATCCTCGGTAGTATTCTGGGGACGGTTCTTGTGGGCGTACACTCGATTATTTTCTTTGACAGCCTTTCTTATGCGCTGGTTGCGCCGATCGCCTATCAGGTGTTGACGTCGATCGAAGCGCAGTTCGTAACTCCTTTTCTGATCGGCAAGCGGATGGAGCTGAATATTGTCGCAGTCTTTTTGACCGTCGTCCTCTGGGCTTGGCTCTGGGGGATATCCGGTGCACTTGTGGCCGTCCCGTTCTTGCTTGTGTTTAAAGTCCTGTGCGAGAATTTTCCGAGCCTCGAAACCATTGGGAACTTCTTGGGCGCAGCGGATCAGACTGAGGCAATAAAGCCTGGATAGAACAAGAAATCTGAACATAACATCCTCAAAAGAAAGACGGAGGAAACCGATGAAAAAACCGAGCAAGGCTGAGATTGCAATCGAAAAAGCGGAAGACGAGCAGTCAGTCAAAGATGCTGCCAAGCTTTCGCCCCGACTAATCTATGAAATCATCAGGCGCGATGGCGAAGAAGAACTTGAGCGGACGACGCGCTCGTTGGTCTGGTCGGGAATCGCTGCAGGGATCATGATCAGCTTTTCAGTTCTGGGCGAAGCGATTTTTCGAACTTATCTACCGGATACACCAGTCAGTTTTCTAATCGAAAACCTCGGATATAGCCTTGGTTTCCTGTTGGTTATTCTTGGCGGCATGCAGTTGTTCACTGAAAATACGATTACAACGGTGCTGCCATTCATGATGGCCCCAAATCGATCCATGTTTCTACGCATTTGCCGGCTGTGGGGGATCGTCCTGGCGGCAAACGTCGTTGGTGCCTTTGCAATTGCCATCGTTTTCGCACACACGTCGGCGATTTCGCCTGACCTGATGCCTGCGTTGATGTCGCTGTCAGAACATGCCGTCGGGATGCCCGCAGGCGAGAGTTTCATGCGCGCCATTCCGGCTGGGATCTTGATTGCCGCAATCGTCTGGATGTTGCCGCAGGTCGAAAACGCAGCCTTCCTCGTCATTCTAGTGTTTACTTGGCTCATCGCAGCTGGTGATTTCACGCACATTGTTGCGGGATCTGTTGAGATGGCCCTGCTGATTGTCACTGGCAATCTTGGGTTTAGTGGCGCGGTATTCGGTTTCTTCTTGCCAGTCCTGTTCGGAAACATTGTGGGAGGAACGGTCATCTTCACGCTCATGGCTTGGGGGCAGGTCCGCGATGAATTGGTCGATCCTAGCTAATAAACGCGATGCAACTGAACTGGTGTCTATCGTTAGAGTTTTTGGAACCAATGGCGGTTTGATCCAAGAGATCTCTTGGATTGTCAAATACAACGAATGGACCATTTTATCCAAGTTTATCAACTTGATCAGGTCTCGATAAGCTGCAATTTTGAGGAAGGAACAACCAATGACCCTGAATACCAACCAAACAAAGCTGTGCGACGACAACACGACGGACTTCAGTGACCTGAATGCGGTGTTCTTTAACTGCACGCTCAAAAAGCAGGAAGCCTCTTCTCACACCGGAATTTTGCTAAGCGTCGCCGAAGAAATAATGGCCAAGAGCGGCGTCAAGGTTGATGTGATCCATCCCGCATCGCATCAGATCGCCTATGGTGTCTATCCCGATATGACAGAGCATGGTTGGGACCGCGACGACTGGCCTGCAATCTGGAAGAAGGTGGCAGCTGCCGATATTCTTATTTTGGGCACGCCGATCTGGCTTGGAGAAGAAAGCTCTGTCTGTCGCATCATTATCGAGCGGCTCTATGGCATGTCAGGAGAACTCAACGACAAGGGCCAAAGTTCGTTTTATGGCAAAGTCGGTGGTGCCGTCATCACCGGAAATGAGGACGGCGTGAAACACTGCGCAATGACCATTCTTTATGCGCTACAACATTTGGGTTATGTCATCCCGCCTCAAGCAGATTGCGGATGGATCGGGGAAGCCGGACCGGGCCCGTCCTATGGTGACAAGCAGGACGATGGTGCAGTTGGGTTTGGTAACAAATTCACACAGCGCAATACCACGATCATGTCATGGAACCTGATGCATATGGCACGTATGCTCAAGGACGCGGGCGGGTTGCCGAACCACGGAAATGATCGTATCGCATGGAAGGCCGGGTGCAGATTTGATTACGAAAACCCCGAGCATCGCGTGTAATTCACTTTTGTATCGGTACGCATCTGTGATGGGTCACGTACCCCTCGTTCAGGTTTCGGGTATCTTGGTAGCTTTTGCCCTCGTGGCGAAATCGGCTTCCCAAACGATCTTGACTGCTCTGCTGGTCGCGCTAGATCCCGAATCCGTCACGATGGCGCAACCCAATGTGACGAACTATTACTCCTATTGTACCATCACGGGAAACTGGATTGGTCTCACCGCTCCAAGCTCTACGAAGTCTGCTTATTCCATAGCCTCCCTCGTCGCTGCTGTCCCATTGCCAACTAGCGAAATACTTCTGCTATCGAGTTTGGGGGCATAGTAAGCCTCGCTCGTTGGAAAAACTGACTAACATGATATCGGTAGGTCATTGTTTTGGTCGGTTCCTCAAAAGCGGACACTAGTGCTGAATACCGGACTAACGTTTCGGCGCCATCCTCCCATTCGGTGCAGAAAGAAAAATGGCCGCTTTGAAGTTTAACGACGATGCCCCTGCCATTTCATGTCACCGATATGCTCTAGCGCCAAACGTTTCATAAGCGGGCTATTGCGGATCTAAGTCGTTGTCAGCCGGCTGCCTTGCAGGCAACGGCCCCTACGCGCCGGATTTTGAAAGCTCCGCGAGGAATGAAATCACATCTGCCGGTGACATTGTTTTGGCCTTCGCTAGCATCTCAGGGCATAATTCAGGGTCAATGAACGCGGCCGCGTCTCTCTGTCCAATCCAGAGGACCGACAGCTCCGAGGTCTCCCAAACGTAGACCCAACCAACTGTGCGCTTGCCATCGGGTCCGATCAGCCGAGCGACGGGCGATGCTTCTTCGTTAAATTGGGTCACTATCTAATTCACTTTAGAATTTCTGGTCGGGTGTAAGGACGCTAAGGACATAGCTTCGTCTGTTGGGCTAAGTGGTTACTTCGGCGCGCTGGTGCAGGAAGTTCTAGGGTTCAAGTCAGCCTCGGGCATAAATGCTCTTGATCATGAATGCTTCCTACGAGGTCGGCATGTCTTTGATCAAATGACCTTTTCAAAATAGACCCCAACCCTCACGTGTGTTTTGACTTCCTTACTCGCCTGCAATGGAGCTCAACACCAATTCGAGAAATTTTCGCCCAAAGACAATAGTCCAGGATGCGAATGTAGAATATATTGCGTGGCTAAATACTCTACATCCGGGCTCTGCCTTTGGCATGAAGCTACGGGTACAACTTGGTCTAAATATTCAAGAGGCGCGCCGATCCAAAGGGTTCAGCCAAGAAACCCTTGCGCATCGCGCGGACATTGATCGGGGCTACATTGGCAAGATTGAGAACGCAAAGCATGCCGCGTCGATCGATATGATCGAAGCGATTGCGGAGGCATTGGGCGTTGAGGCACGAGACCTTCTCAATCCCAGATTCTGAGTGCTTTTCGACAAGCCCCTGCATTCCATAACTATGGCCCAACCAATCCATGGAACCTTCCATACTCTTCGCTGACTTCACGCGCTTCCTGAAACGCACGCGCCCGTTCCTCGTCGAGGCAGCGGAAATAGCTCTGTATATCCTGAATATAGATCTCGAAGTCGTTCCGGATCAGGTCAGCGTATTCTTGAGCAGCTTGCTGGTCGCTCGGTACAAAGGGCCGCTGCGGCGCGAGACAGGTGGCACTGCTGGCTGAACTCCCAACCACAGCACTCAATAGTATAACCTGCGGGACCAAATGCAGTAGCTTCATCTTTTGCCAAGAATCCTTTATATGACGCGGCACGGCAAAGGCCTCGGACCGATCAGGCCGACAGCAAATACCACATCAGAATCGCAATAATATACCTTGCGTTTCATTAATATACTTTCGTATGATCGTGATGTCCATGGTGGGCATGGTGATCATACGTCTCGAGATGAGAGAAGTGTGATCGCAGTTATGAACTGGGAAGTAGAAGCACCGAATGTGGTCACGGAGGCTAGATTCCGCGAACTCGTGGAAAGCGGCTATAGCGCCGAGATCTTGTGCCAGGAGTCTGCGCACAAGAAAGGTCCGAGCTATTACGGCATCTGGATCATGCGCGCCGTCTCTGACGATGGCGTGGAAAAGCTATTGGTCACGGCTCGGACCCGCACAACTCACAACGATATCAAAATCCGCGAATTCAAAACCATCACGGGTGTCGTGTCCTTCTTGGTTGGCATCGGTTTCTCCCACGCCGATGTTCCGCTTGAAGAAGGCCAGCGCACCTCGCACAAGCTTGCTGCGGCCGCCAAAGGCGGCAGCGACTAGCCTTCTCTTCATTTGGCTGCTTGCGCCACCTGCGGCAGCCCAAATGGTTCTGGTCATGGAGAGCGACGGCTCGCTGACCGCCACGCAATCCCAAAACAGCTTTGCCCGGAACTACAACGATGGCGTAGGCCAAGGCTCGGCGGCCGATGCGCTCGCAATCTTTGACGAACCTGATGCTGCGGCCGCAACAGAAGAAATCCGCATCGCCGCCATCGCGCCGCGTGCTCCCCTGCCCCGCGCCGACGTCCTTTCAGCTATTGAAGCGACAGCTTTGCGTTATGGCAGCCATTCCGGTTTGCGCCGCGCAGGACTTTCGGTTTCAGACTGGCTCGTACTCTTCCGCGCCAACATAGAAATCGAAAGCGCCTATCGTCAAAACGCGGTTTCCAGTGCAGGGGCCATTGGCTTTGGTCAGTTGATGCCAGCCACGGCCCGCGATCTTGGCGTCGACCCACGCGATCCCCTCCAGAACCTCGATGGTTCCGCCCGCTATCTCGCAATGATGCTGGAGCTGTTCGGCGATCCACGCCTCGCACTGGCCGCTTACAACGCCGGACCCGATGCAGTCCTTCAGTACAACGGCATCCCCCCTTACCGAGAAACCCAAAATCATGTGGCCCGCGTCATGGCGGTCGTCGCTCGACTGGAAGGAACAAACCCATGAGACATCTGACATCCCTATTCGCGGCATCATTGGCGCTGTTCTTACTGATCGCAGACCCTGCACTTGCGCAAAGCATCGACCTCTCCCCCATTCAAAGTCTGCTACAGGGCATCGTCGATGCTCTGACCGGCCCGCTTGGCGTCGTGATCGCAACACTGGCTGTCTTAGGCGTGTTCCTAAGTTGGTTCTTCAACATCATCGATCTGCGCCAGGCGCTTTGGGTCCTCGTCGGCATCGCCGGTGTTGCGGCTGCCCCCACAATCGTCGCAGCGGTCTTTGCCGGTGGCTGAGCGCTCACCACTCTTCCTCGGCCTCGTGCGCCCGCCGAAGCTCCTAGGCCTTCCCATCATGTATGCGATGGTCTGGCTCTTTGGCTCGGTGCTGCTGTTCGTATGGGTCCAGCACATCGTGATCCTTGGGGTTGCGATCGTGCTCTATCCCGTCCTTTGGAAAGCCGCCGATTGGGATCCCCGCTTTATCGACGTGATGATGACAGCGCTGCAGGAAACACCGCCCACCCGAAACCGGCAAGTTCATGGCGGCGACAGCTATGCCCCGTGATGAAACGCATGATCCTCGCACTTTGACGCCGGACTGGTACGCGCGAGAGACGCGCCTCGCGCATATGCTGCCCTATGTCAGCTTGGTCGATGACCAAACGGTGCGGACTCGGGTGAACGAATTATTCCAATGCATCCGCCTGGATGGGGTCAACAGTTATACAACCGACGATGCCTACCTCGACAAGGTCACGTCCCTCTTTGCCCGTATCGTCGCCCAGCTAGGTCCAGAGTTCAGCTATTATGTACACAAGGTCTCCAAGGCGATTACCCCGGAGCTTGAACCAGTACGCGCCGAGAGTTTTGCAGGCAAAGTGGACCGGCTGTGGCGCGAAAAGCTGGCGACCAGCGGGCTGCGCGACAAAACACTGACGCTCACAGTCATGCACCGTCCGCCGTCCAAGAGCTTTCTTCCGTTCCTTAATCGCAGCGCACCTGAGCGCTTCAAAGAAGAAACCCAGAAACGCCTACGACGGCTAAACGAGGCCGTGAATGTCTTTGCCTCGGGGCTGGCCGATCTCAAACCGCGCCTGCTGTCGGCGAAGTCTGGCGAGTTGGTTGGGTTCCTCGGAGCGCTCAATACCGGCCAGGAACTGCCGCTTTTTCCAGCCAACACTTACGGCTTCCTGTCGTTTAACGTCGCCAACACCCGTGTGACATTCCTTGAGGATCATTTTGAACTTTCAGAAGGCGTCGTTGGCCACCGCTATGGCAAAAGTTTCACCATCGGCGAATACTCCGAGGCGACCTCCTGCACGATGTTCGACATGCTCAATCTGCCTGTCGACATGATCGTCACCCATTCGTTCACGCCAATCAATTCCAACCTCATGGCCGGACGGATCAAGCGTCAGAAACGGCAGATGCAGGCCTCACAGGACGCTGCATTATCACTGATGGAAGCGCTGGACATCGCCGCCGATGATCTTGAAGCCAAGCGCCAAAGCTTTGGCGAACACCACATGGTTGTGACGATCTTCTGCGATACCTTAGATGAGCTGCAAACGCTGAGCGCCGAAATCGTCAACGCCGCCGCTGCTGAAGGCGTGAAGATGATCGGCGAGCGGGTCGCGGCAAAGGCCCACTACCTAAGCCAACATCCCGGCAACCAACCCAAGCGCGTTCGCGCCAGTGCCATCACCAATCGCAATTTCGCGGATTTCGCAGCGTTCCACCGCACGCAGCTCGGCAAAGAGGCGGGTGACGTGCCTTGGGGCAAAGTCATCACCATGCTGCCGACGCCCGAGCAAAGTGCCTATCGGTTCGCCTTTCACGAGCAAGGTAGCCCTTCCAGCGAGCCGACCAGCGGACACACCTTAATCATGGGGCGGCCCGGATCGGGCAAATCCGTTCTTTCCGCATTTCTTATGACCCAAGCCCGTCGAGCAGGCGCGCGGATCTTCGTCTTTGATTACCGCCTTGGTATGGAGATGGCGGTCCGCGCCAACGGGGGCAGCTATGCGGCATTGAAGGCTGGACAAGCCACGGGCCTCAATCCGCTTTGGACCGAAGTGGACGATCGCGGCACGGCTTGGCTGTCGGACTGGCTGGCCACACTGCTCTACCGCGCGGACAAGCCGCTGACGCCCGTTCAAACCAATCGCATCCAAGAGGTCGTGCGCCAGAACGCGAACGCGACCGACCCTGGCCTGCGCAATTGGAAAGACTTTGCCTCGCTCTTTGTCTCCACCGATGATGGCGGCGATTTGCACCAGCGATTGCTCGAGTGGACCAGCGGTGGTCGCTATGGCTGGATATTTGGCCAGTCCTTGGAAGACACGTTTTCTCTGGAAGGCGATGTGGTCGGGTTTGATCTTACTGGCATTCTCGATTCCGAGTCAGAGAAAGAACGGATGGCGGTCCTCAGCTATCTGTTCCGCCGCGTTGAGCGTGAGATCGAAGACCGCCGCCCCACCATCATTGTTATTGATGAAGCCTGGAAAGCCCTCGACAACGCCTACTTTGCCGAACGCCTGTCCAACTGGCTGGTGACGGCGCGCAAGCAAAACACCGTTGCCGTGATGATGACGCAATACGCAAGCCAGCTGGAACGCACGCGCACCGGCAAGACCATCGTTGAAGCGGTGCCAACGCAAATTCTTCTACCCAACATCCGCGCCCATGCGTCCGACTACGCCATGCTGAACCTCTTCGAGAAAGAACTCGACGTGTTGCTGAACACAGGCAGCAATTCACGACTGGCGCTTATTCGCGACGACCAAGGTTCCATTGTTGTCGATGCAGATCTCAGTGCATTAGGCCCCAACCTCACCATCCTTGGCGGCATGGAAAAAGGCGAAGCCCTTGTTGGTGCAGACTACCGCGACCGTCCTGATTTCTGGAGACTGCTATGAAACGCACTTTGACCCTTCTCGCCGCACTCGGCGTCCTCGCCTCCTGCGCGCAGTACCAAGAGCCTCAAGCCAACTGCTTTACGTTCTTGGCTGCCGTTGCTCCGGTTGCGCCAGATTGCATCTTTACCCCTATGAACGGGTCGGAGGGTGATGTTGCTGTCTAAGCTCGCTCATATCCTCTGCGTGTCTTTGCTGCCCGGTCTCGCGGTCGCACAAGGCGTGCCAACGGTCGACAACGGTCTGACCGCGCGCGACATTGTGGAAACCGGTGATCGTGAAGTCGATCTTGCGACTCAAGCTGACAAGCTATCCGTGCGCGAACTCATCGCCGAGATCGAGCGCGAACAACTGGAAACGCTGGCGCGTATCCTCGATGCCCAATCAAGCTTTGGAGGCCAAGGCCTGCCCGCAATGGTGTCTGGTTTGGAATCTGGCAGTGGAGATCCTGCCCGATCGGTGGAGGCCGTCTATGGGTCAGGCGAGGTTGATCCCAATCCAGGTGGCGCGCAGATGTTTGGCGATGCGGCTCAGAATATCGAACAACTCATTATCCGCGTCGCTCAAGAGACCAGCGGCTTTGCAGGCGTAGGGCGCGCCGGACTCTCAGCCGTCCAATGGCGCGCCCTTCTTCAAGCCCTGATCTGGCAGGAAAGTCGTTTTACCATCGGTGCACGTTCCCCTGTTGGCGCATTTGGCCTGACCCAAATCATGCCGGGCACCGCGAGAGACCTTGGCATCAATCCTGCCTACTATGACAGCCCCTATTTGCAGGTACATGGCGGTGCGCGGTACTTGGCCACGCAACTCGACACCTTTGACGGCAATATCATAAACGCGCTTGCCGCCTACAATGCAGGGCCGGGTCGCGTGTTCGAATACAGCGGCGTACCACCTTTCCGCGAAACCCAACACTACGTCACTGTCATCCCGGAACGTTACAATCTCTATCTCAGCCGGATCGGCGGCATCGAAGCTTTGGGAACAATCGATCCATCCCTTCTGGCCAATGCCAATCTCTCAATCACGGGCCATGGCGCTGCATTCTACGGAAACAACTCTCCTGCCGCGATCCATCAAGCCGCCCTGCGCGTGCGCGATATTGTCGAGCGGATTTCCGAAACAGAGGATGTGCAGGAAAGCGTCGCGCTCAACACCTACGCGCGCGCGGAACTCGTGCGTTTGGTCGCAGCTCGCGTTCGATTGCAGGCAGCAAGAACGCGCGTCTTGAGTGCGGGAAAACTGGCCCAAGCTTCTGCGCGTATGGCTGAGGCGGACTTTATGGAATTCACAATAGAGGAGCTGGACTAATGCGAAAATCAAATTGGGCACTAAAGACTGCGTTAGTTGGCTCATTAGTCGCAGGGCTCCAATTCGCGCACCCTGCCCCTGCCCTCGCCCAAGGTGTTCCCGTCGTCGACACCCAAAACATTGCCCAAAATATCCAGCAACTCCGGCAGATGATCGAAGATGAAATTCTGCAAAATGAACAGCTGACCCAGTTGCGAGAACAACTCGCCACACTCACGGACCAACTTGCTGAGTTGCAACGGACATATGAAGCGCTCACCCGTCTCGCGGAATTGCCCGAGATTATCCGCACGCAGATGGAGGATGAACTCAACGGACTTTTGGACCAAGAGTTCGGCGATATCATCGCAACCATCGAGGCCATCAAGAATGGAGACTTTTCTGGTCTGTCGGGGTCAGGCGCAGGCGAGATCGAAACCCAGATGGACCGTGTTCTGGCCGACCTTGGGTTTGACGACGATACGCTTTCAGAAATGGCCAGCAGCGGGAACGCGAGCGCCAACCGGATTGCGACCCAAGCCACGACTGGCGCGCTGGTTTCGGCCGCAGCACAAAACAGCTACGGCGATGCGGGACAATCTCTCGAACGCGTGGACCGGCTCGTTGGCCTGATCGACGACATGGATGAGTTAAAAGAAAGCGTCGATCTCAACACGCGCGTGACGGCAGAACTTGCGATTGCGCTTGTTGCCATGTGGCAGCTTGAAGCGATCCAGACGGTTGGAGACGGCACGGGCGGCGTGATTGATGCCGCCACCATCGCCGAAGAACAGCGGTTCATGGATTTCACCTTGCCTGATCTCAGTGCTGATTAAGGTGTGATGCGTGGTGAGTGAACAAGAAATTATTGAAGAAGAACTGGTCTACGGCGCGCTGCGTCGAGAACGGCTCTGGCAACGTCTTGGCTTGATCGGACTGATCTTTGGCATTCTCGGGTGTCTGAGTGCGGCTGCCGTCGCGGTCCTTGATGTCGATCCACCACCCGTCGTGGTACCTTATGATCCCGCGACCGGCTTTGCCTTGCCGGAGGCTTCTGTTGGGGCAACAACCGTCACAGAAAACCAGGCCATCATTGAGGCGGAAGTCTTCCGCTATATCAGTGACCGCGAGGTCTATAACCAACTCGACAATGATGTGCGGGTTAGAAGTGTACTGCGCCGCTCTGATGGCGCGGCAGAAGCCTCCCTGCGCCAAATTTGGAACAGTGCCAATGCGGACTACCCGCCGACGCTTTATGGCACGAGCGGCCGCTTGGATGTCGAAGTCCTGAGTATCAATCGGATCGGCATCAACCGCGCCACGGTTCGCCTGCGCAAGCGCCTCAACTCGATCAATGGCGTCCAGACCGGTCTCTTCACAGCAACGCTGCTCTTCGAGTTCCGCCCTGAGGCCAGCCGCTCCATCGATCAGGTTTGGTCCAACCCCTTTGGCTTCACTGTACTGGAATATTCCATCCGCTCCGACAGATTGGAGAACTAATGCTTTTCTGGAATTCACTACAAAATTACTCGTTGCCAATGTCCCGAGAGCGCGCTGCGCGGCAGGGTATTGGCAACACTACGCATTTCCGAAACGCATGTTTGTACCGAGTAATCTATGTCGCGATCCTCGCTATCCTGCTGCCAAGTCTTGCTTTTGCCGAGGCCAACCCACGCGGCGGTCCAAATGACAGTCGCGTCCGGCTTGCAACCTATCAAGAGCGCCAAGTCTATCGGCTCAATGTGTCCCTCACCCATGTAACAACGGTGGAGTTCGGTGAAGGCGAAAGCATCCGCTCGATCATTGCAGGCGACACTGAGGGCTTTGAGATCGATGGTGTTCCCGGCGGGCAAGCTTTCGCGATCAAGCCCGTCGCACGCGGCGTTCATACCAATGTCACGGTCTATACCAACCGTCGCAGCTATTATTTCAACGTCCAAGAGACACAAAGCCCCACCTTCTATGTGGTCCAGTTTCGCTATCCTGATGATGACGCGAGACCAACCCGCGCAATTGCGAGCCAAGCCCCCAACTATAACTACGGGGCCAGCACGCAATCCGAGTTCAACCCGACGCGCGTTTGGGATGATGGGACGTTTACGTATTTCGCATTTGCCCGAAATGCGCCGGTGCCAGCCATCTTCCGATACTCCAGTGGCCGCGAGCGCACGGTAAACACGCAGGCCATAGAGGACGGTGTGATCCGTGTCTCAGGCGTGAACACGCAGTGGGTGTTGCGTCTCGGGGATGAGGTGGTTTGCATTCAAGCAACCCCACCCGCAGGGGCGTCATCATGAGCGATACAGGGGACGCAGAGCTCGAAAAGCGCCTCGCCGCATTGGAAAAGGGCGGAATTCGCGGGGGTTCACCTAAGGCTAGACGGTCGCCCCTTCTGGCCTTCATCGTCGTCGCACTCGTTGGTGTCGGTGGCGCCGTTCTCTACATGGTCTCCGGACCAGATGAAGAAACGGCTCTGCCAACTGCCACACCTGATGTGTTTCAAAATGAGGGTGACGGCTTTGGTGCAATCGAAGCCATTCCTCCGCCCCCTGCCACGGAAACCCAAATTGTCGTAGCACCGGCTGCGCCAAATGAGCCCAACGCAGAGCTCCTTGCGCAATTGGCTGCCCTTCAAGCCCAGATCGAGGAATTGCGCAACGCTCCGGAACCGGTGGTAGAAGAAGACACGGCGGCTGCGGACGCCATTGATGGGCTAACAGCGCAGATCGCGGCCTTGCAAACTGCATCCCAAGCAGCCCAACAGCTGTTTCAGGACGAATTGGCGGCGCGTGATCGCGAGTTGGAACAAATCCGTATGGACTTGGAGTTGGCCCAACTTGAGGCCAATCGGCCAGTGCCTGCACCGGTTCCTATCGTGCCGTCCGAGGAAGACCTCCTTGCGCGAGAGGCAGAACGGTTGCGCCGCGAAGAGGAAGCACGCCGCATGGCTGATCTTGAGCGCCGCGCAGCAGAAGAAAGCGCGTTTCAGGATCGCCGCGTCACATCCCCCACGATTGCATTTGGCGGAACGTCAGGAGCGAATGAAACCCCGCTTGCCGAGCGCACATTCGGCGAGGTAACGGATTTTGTCCTGAACGGCGCCCTCCCGATCTCCGTCACCCAAGCACAGGTGATCGCCAATCCTTCGAACACGATCATTCAAGGAACGATGATTCAGGCTGTCATGGAAACGGCACTCGACAGCTCCCTGCCCGGTCAGACCCGTGCCGTTGTCTCAGAAGATGTCTTCAGCTTTGACGGATCGCGCCTTCTTATCCCGCGCGGCTCGCGGCTGATCGGGCGCTATCGCTCAGGGATCGATATTGCTCAGCAGCGCGTCACCATCGCCTGGGACCGCATCATCCTGCCGGACAATCAAACCATCCAGATCAGTTCCTTTGGCGGCGACGAGTTGGGCCGCTCCGGCGTGACCGGCTTTGTCGATACACGCTTTGCGGAACGCTTTGGTTCGGCTGCTCTGATTTCGCTCATCTCGGCGGCCCCGAGTGCGGCGGCTGCCTCTGTAGAAGACGAAGCCACAGCAGGTGTTCTCGAGGATGTTGGCGATGATCTGGCCGATGCGACTGACAGCGTGATCAGCGACTATCTCTCTATCGGTCCCGTCATCTACGTCGACCAAGGCGCGCGTGTCACCGTCATGGTCGATCGCGATTTGGAGATCTTTTGATCCTATGTCGCTGAGCTATCTCCAGACCTCGCTCGACAAGCTGGACGCCGCGTCCCGCGACGATGTCATCGAGATCTGCATCAACCCCGACGGCACCTGCTGGGGTGAGTTCCAGGGCGATCACTTCATGCGTTTGCTGGATCAGCGGCTGTCGGAGACTGCCGTTAAAGATCTGGGCAATCAGATTGCCTCCAGCGCAAACACCACCATGAGCAAGGACAGGCCCATTGTATCGGTCTCGATTGCCTACAAGGATCGCCCAATCCGCGCGCAGGTCATCACGCCGCCTGCGGTCATGTCGGCGATGTCGATCAGCTTGCGGTTCTTCTCAAGCCTTTCCCTCGAAAAGATTGAGTTGTCGTTTCTGTTTGGCAAAGAGCGCAAGCTCGAAGAGGTGCGGCAGGAGAAGACCCAAGAATTGCGCGCAGTCGTGGAAGCCGGCGTGATCGACGATGCGCTGGCTTTTTGCGTTGAGAATAGGCTCAACATGATCGTCTCGGGTGGTACGTCGACAGGAAAAACCGTGGCAGCCCGCAAAATCCTTTCCCACGTCGGCGCGCAAGAGCGGATCATCACGATCGAGGAGGCTGCCGAGCTTCTGCCCGCGCAGCCAAACGTGGTGACGCTGATCGCCAACCGCGATGCAGCGTTGCAAACCGCAGACGTTCTTCTCACCGCGACGCTGCGCATGCGGCCGGATCGTATCATTCTCGGCGAGGTGCGCGGCAAAGAGGCCATGACCTTCCTGGAGGCCATCAACACGGGTCACGGTGGATCAATGACCACGCTCCATGCCGAAACCCCGCAACTGGCGGTGCAGCGATTGGCAATCGCGGCCCTCAAGACCGAAATTCCGATGACCTATGCGGACATGGTTCGATACATCGAGAATTCCATCGACGTGATTATCCAAACCGGGCGTCACAACGGCGCGCGCGGCATCACCGAATTTTACCTCCCCGGCATGGAACAGATTGGAGCACCCGCATGACAACCTATGAATACGAGATCCTGTCGTTCCCGATGGATCGCAAAAACAGCCTGATCGAAATGCAGGTCGCGTTGAATGCGAAGGGCCAGATCGGGTGGGAGGTGGTTTCAATCAGCTCGTCCGAATTTGCCAATATCGGGCACACGGCTTTCCTGAAACGTGAAACCTCTGAAGCCGCAGATGTTGGAGACACGCGATGAAGCATCGGATTGTCCGCCTCACTTGGTTCACGGCTGTTTTGGGACTGGTTGCACCGCCCTTGGTGGCGGAGCGCAATATGATCCCCAGCCTCGAGAGCGTTCCGGATGTCTGCTCTGAGCGCCCAAACGAGCCCGATTGGATGGAAAACATCGCGCTGCGAGACGCCTACCAGCGGGTCTTGGTCCAGGACATCTATCGGGCACAGAACATGGAGCGGGTCGTTGAGACGGGATCCTGCGACTGCGCCACGCGCTTCCCAAGCTGGGACTCAGCCGAAGGCACCTTCCAAGAAAGTCATGCCGGTGCGGACCGTTCAGACATGCTGCAAGCCTCGGACATCTACAACCGCCGCGCAAATGAACTTCGGCCTCAAGCCCAAGCGATCTGCGAATCCACAGGCAATTGGTAGGGAGATCCTGAAATGAGCGTCGTCACCTACTTCGTTGAAACCTCCCAAGGCTATCTCGACACGGCCGCTGAAACACAGTTTGGATCGGTAGCCGCAACGGTGGGGACGCTGCTCGTCCTTGGAACTACGGTTGTCGTAATCTTCGTCTTCCTGAACATGATCTATCAATACAAAGCCATGGACGGGCGAACGGCGTTCTGGCTGGCCATTAAGATTGGGCTCATCGGGATATTTGCGACCAATTGGGTGCAGTTCAACGCGCTCTCGGGAGCAATCCTTGCGGGGATCGACAGTATTGCAGGCGCGCTCGTTGCATCCGTGGGCGGCGGCGTGCCGGGCCCCTCTGGCACATTTGCAGAGGAGTTTGACCGGCTGATTGCGGAACTTGGCGAGTATCTCAACGCGGCTGGATCGGAGCTGAATTGGATGGCAGGTGCGATGCTCGACATCGTTGGGGTTTTGATGTTGTCGATCTTAGGGGGTCTGGCGGCGTTTATCTTGGTGGCGTCGCGGTTGATGATCGCCCTATTGATCGGAATCGCACCGGTGATGATCTTCCTAACACTGTTCGACGTGACCAAAGACTATTTCGCGCGCTGGTTGTCGGCCTTGGTGTCGTTCGCAATCTATCCGATTGTCGTGGCTGGTGTGTTCGCGACGATCACCGGCGTGTCTTCTGCACTTATCGGTGAGCTTGGCGACCCCGAGGGGGCGACTAACATTGGGGCCCTTATCCCGTTCTTCATGATGGTGTTGATGGCCAAGGGGTTCATCGTCGCGACGCCATTCATCGTACGGGCGATTTCCGGAAACATCATGATGCCAGCCTTGTCTGGCGGCTTGGGCGGAAGCTATGGATTTGCACGTGCCGCCATGGGTAATCAGCAAGCCTACAATCGCTATCTCGTTGGGGGGGCAAGTGGGGCAGAATACGCAGCACTCAGAGCGCGTCAGATGTTTGGAGTGCAACAAATGCCTCAACGGCCGGGAATGTCACAAGTCGCACCTGTGTCGAGCAATCCTGCCACCGGAACTGGATCGCAAATGTTGGCGCAACTCGCGCGTTTAGGAAGGTTAGGTAGAAGATGAACATGTCCAACCCAACGACTTCATGGATCAAATTTAAAGATCGTTCGCCGACCGAGGAGGAGCTGAATTCTGATCGCGTGGTTGGGTATTTTCGAATTGAGGACCACTCTGGAGTCGTCACGACCGACCATTTTGGCAAGCTCTTCTGGGTCGATGAAGAAGAGACCTGGGCTATCGAGATTTTTAGCAACGTCCTGCGTCTGACAGCGCCAGGCCAATTTGGCTACGAGCCGGTCAAACCGAGCCATTGGTGTTTGGTGCCGCCGCTACCAGATCATCCTGAGCTTTCTGGAGAGCCGGAAAGCTAAACCGCCTGTTTCCTTAACCGTGTAAGATAACAACAGCCGCCATTCTCTGCGCACCGCTTGGACTCACAGATTGCGGACAGAGCCGCCTTTTGCACACGCAGCTATTGAGTACGCAAAAAACCTTCGCATCTGCGGCATGCCTGTCGCTGCGACGCAGCTCATGTCGCCGAAGCGGTCGTTGAAATCGGCCGCGAGACACCGAATTCAAAACGGCATTCTCGTCCGCTGTCCCAATGGCTGCTCTTATGGCGGACGTTTACGCCAACTCATCCATGCAACAGCGATCAGCTTCTACCATACCCGCCACGCCTCTGAACTGCCCTTCGAAGCGGGACAAGCGATCCAGCGTTTTATCATTGTTGGTCTTCAACGGCTATTCCTCAACATTGGTATGGAACCAAATCCGGACACGATTGGTTATACCTATACCAGCACAAAAATTCCCCCATAGGGTATGAAACAAGCCGTCACGGCCCGAAACACAAGGAAGACACTACAATGAAATCACATGCTACGCATCACGATAACTCATCCTCAAATGGCGGCGGCTACGGGCGCTTCTTTGCAATGATCGCCACGTCGACGGTGGTCATGTACGGGCTCATGTATTTGAACACCTATGCCATTGACCATGTGTTCTTTTCGCAGACACGCATGTGGATGGCCCTATATATGGGTGGTATGATGGCGATCATTATGTTGGTTTTCATGCTGGGGATGTATTCCAACCGCTCCACTAACATCGCGATCTTTGCGGGTGCAGCCATTGCTTTCGTCGCTGGTGTGACGCTCGTGCGCACTCAGGCAACGGTTGGCGATGTGGCGTGGATGAAGGCGATGATCCCGCACCATTCCATCGCGATTCTGGTCAGTGAGCGGGCGAATTTCTCCGACCCCCGCGTGCAGGAACTTGCCACGGCAATTATCGAGGCCCAATTGAGCGAGATTGAAGAGATGAAAAACTACATCGCGGACATCGAGGCTAATGGTGATGCACCGGCCGGCACGCCGCGCACAATCCCATCCGAATAATCCGTTCCAAATAAGGAAAAACCGCCATGTCGGTCATCGCACAAATGGACGGCCCTGATGTGGCAAAAGAAAAGAGCCAAGGCGATGGAAAAGTCGCCTCGCTCTACTGGATGGCCATGCCCGGGCATTTATGTCCTTTCGGGCTGAAATCGAAATCCCTGTTGGAACGCAAAGGGTACACCGTCAACGATACCCAATTGACCACACGAGACGAGGTGGAAGCATTCAAGAAGACTCACGGCGTAGAAACAACGCCAATCGCGTACATTGGGGGTGAACAGGTCGGGGGCTACACTGATCTAAAGAAGCACTTTGGCTACCGCGTGTTGGGCGAAGGCGACACGACTTATGCCCCTGTGATCGCTATCTTTGCGTCAACTGCGTTGATGGCGACGGCAATCATTCTCAACCTTTACGACGGGTTTCCTGTTTTGACTTGGCTGAAATGGTTCTTTGCAATTTCGATGGTCGCGCTCGCGATCCAGAAACTGCAATATGTTGAAGGCTTTGTGAGTGGATTTTTGGGCTACGATTTGCTGGCGCAACGATATGTCCCTTATGGCTATGCCTATCCGTTCGCGGAACTCTATGCAGGTGTCGGGATGATGGCGCTGATCGGAACGGGAAGCGCACTGATTTGGCTGGTAGCACCTGTCGGGATCTTTATTGGCTCTATCGGTGCGGTCAGCGTGATTAGGGCCGTCTACATCGAAAAGCGCGAATTGAAATGTGCCTGCGTTGGTGGAGATTCAAACGTACCCCTAGGATTCATTTCATTGACCGAAAATCTAGTCATGTTCGGAATGGGGCTTTGGATGCTTGGATTGCAATTTTCCTAATCAACCAACAATGTTGAGTTAAAAGGGAGTGCTGAGCGATAATTCGAACGCTCGGAACTTTCGTTAATAACAAGAAGGCCAAAATGATCTTTGCAATCATACTGGGTAGCGGCCTCGTTTTTTCTGGGTCGCTGCTACATTTTATCGTCTTGCGGCAATCGGCACTTTGGATTGATCCGTCTCTGCATCCCGTCCGGTGTTTTTCACTCGCTATGGGCATCATAATTGTTGCGCATCTGTTTACTGCACTGGTGTTTGCAGCTGCTTTCCATGTCGCGGAATTTCAACTTGGTTTTGGCTATCTGACAAATGCATCGCCCTCTGCGTCTGCGCCAGACTTTATGGATCGGTTCTATTTCTCGTTGGTCAACCTTACTACTTTAGGTCGCGGTGATCTGTTACCAACCGGCCAACTGCGTTTTCTGACAGCCATGGAGGCTCTGTTGGGGTTTTTGGTGATTACAGGATCGGGTGCGTTTCTACTAAAAGTTATCAACTCGCAAAGCCAGGTAGGCGGAAAGTGAACGGTGTAACTTTGCGACCAATTTGTGATTTGGATAGTTAGAATTCAGCGGAAAAGAAGCCAATTTCGCGCGCATCTTTCGTTGTTATTCTTTCCCGGCATTGATCTCCAAAGCTGACGTTCGTACAATCCGCAGCATTGGTCAAAGTGGACTCTTGGACGAAGCCGCTTCTGTAATAGGGTGGTTCATGTCAATTGGTTTTTTTGCACGGTTAATTATACGATGCAGCATGACTGATCGCGTGATCAGGTGTTGGCCAGTAGTCTCGGGTATCTAGTTTTCACCAAAGGAGCGTACGGCCGAGCGAGGGTATCCCAGCATCGGGATGATGCTTTTGTCCGTGGTCAACGCTGTGGCTGCCACATGATGCCTGGTTCAAAGGCGGTTCTCCAGATCCCGCGCTCCGCCCAGGGAACAGGCCGCATGACAGAATGCCTGATTATACAGATCATCCCAAACCGGGCGGCACTGCAACACTGGCCAGACCCCCTTGCGCACAGCGATCCGGCAAGTCGCGCAAAAGGCGCAAACCGGCAGCGACCCGGATCAATTCTAACGCAAACGCTTTCGTGGAACGTGGAAACGACCGTCTTCAATCTTCACCGCAATGCATCCGTAGCAGGCGCAGTTCGAACCGGCAGCACTCTTTCCTCATAGACACCGCACAGCCCCCGCGGCTTCTTCCCTGAGAGATTTTCCAACGCGGACCACAGTCGAGCCAAGCCGAAAGGTTGCACCCCGGCCCGCATCAGAAAATCTTCATCTATCGAGACCTTCGCTGCGGTCAAGACGAACGACCGCTTCAACAACAACGTCCCGAATACGCCCCTTTGCGCGACCCAGCCTTACTTTTTCGCAGCCTAGTGCGTTTGTCCTCTTTCAAGACTGGTTTCAAAATCCCCTAACTCGTCAACAGCCCCTACAAATTGTTTGGTTTCGGCATCATTCGGTTCTCTCACAGCCATCGCTGATTGCCCCGCAAATTCCATCTCTATCTGCCGCCGTTCTTGCGCAACCACCGCTTGGACAACAGGTGCAGTCTTCGTAGAAGGCCTCTGGGCCAAAGCAGCAACTCCCTCTTCCTTACCCTCGATCGCCTCGTCACGAGGCGCAATTGCTGTTCCCTTTTCAGGTTGTGACTTAGCTCCGCTAGAAACGTCAGCGCCAGAACCTGATACGCCTGCCCCACCTCCGCCCATCACTGGAAACGGCAACTCACCCTTCTGCGCGCCATGGATCGCCGCAAACAGCCGATCATCAAAGTACTGGATCCGTTTCGCCCGCACTGGCATCTGCGCATCCACGACCATGATAACTTCATCGAGCGGCAACCGGCGTGCTTCATCCTCAGGCAATAGAGATGTTTCTTCCGTCCGAGTGGACTGACTGCGGCCCTCGAACGGATTCTTGCCAATGGAACGCGACCGCGTGATGACCGTCTTTGTCGTTTTGCCCACGGCCTTGCTCAGCTCCTCAATGGTCTTTTCATCTGAGGGGGTGAGGTAGAGCTTTACGCCTGCGTTGCCCTGCAACGCGCGGCGGGTGTTTTCACCATAGATTTCATCAAGGGCTGGGATGGTTTGGGTCACCACCGCCAGATGACCGCGATAGGTGCGCAGGGTTTCAATGCTCTCGACCACAATCGGCATTTTGCCAAGGCGGTTGAACTCATCGAGCATAATCATCACGGGCCAGGACTCATCTTTGCCCGGTTCCTTCTCTTGCATCGCCGAGAGAAGGTCTGAGAAAAACAACCGGATCAGTGGCGCAAGCGGCTTTACCATCAAGGGCTGGACAACGAGATAGACCGTAAAGGGCTTCTTGCGGATCGTGCGGAAATCAAAATCCGAGACCTGCGTCGCCTCGTCAATCGCGGGGTTCTGCCATTGATCCAGACCTGACGTCATCAGAAGCGAAACGTAGGAAGTTAGCGTGTCGTTGTTGGTGGACGCCAGCCGCGTAAAGATCAACTTCGCAGCTTTGTTGTCGATCTCGTGGCCCCGCGCCACATATTCTTTCTGCTTATTGCCACCCGAGGCCGCGATCCGGTAGATCTCGCCCAAGGTCGGCTTCTTGCGCTGGAAGGCCAGCAAGCCTGCAGCCACGAAGAGATCAATGCCGCCCTTCAGAAGACCCTGCACACGGTCATTGTCGCTTTGCAGGAACAGGGTCGCCAGTAACTGCAATTCCATCTGCTGCCGCGCCGGGTCTTCCAATTCATAGATGCGCAAAAGCGGATTGTAGCGATGCGTCCGCTTGGCTTCCCAGTCCGTGGGCGCAAAACGGTAGACCTTGTCGCCTTGCGCAGCGCGGTGACGCGCCGTTGCTTCAAAACATTCGCCCTTTACATCCAACGTGACGGCAGAGCCCTGCCAAGTGAGCAGGTTAGGAATGACGAAGCCGCTGGTTTTACCGCGCCCGGTTGGTGCCACGATCAACGCATGGGGAAAGACCTTAGAGGTGATGTAGCGGGCCCGCGACTTTGGGCTGCCCAATTTGCCCAGAATAAACCCGGTCCCCGGCTTGCCAAAGAACCCGTTGGCCTTCATCTCACCGCGCTTTTGCCAATGGGTCTGACCAAAGCGTGTGAGCGCGGATCCAGACAGGGCAAGGCTCATCATCAGCCCGGCGACGGCACACCCGCCGATGATCAAGTTGATCAGCTGGAAATCATCAGGCCGTCTGTCTCTGATCCAGAAGTAGTTTTGCGCGATATATCCAAAATCGATATCGGCGCTGAACCCAAGGGCCTTGAAGGTCAGCACAGCCGAGGCAACGGTGTAGCCCATCGCGCCTGCCACCAAAGTCACGAGAACCACCCCTATGGCAATCCAAGCCTTGCCCATGGATCCACTCAATGGACCTGGCCCCGCTCTGTCTCGCCGTCCACGTCTGCCGAGCGGTGTCTCTCGACTTCAACGTCTGCCAGCTCGTCGACAACCTGTCGCAACGCCTCCGAGTTTGCCGTTGCAGCATCCGATTGCAAATAGACCTTTGCGGCATAGAGCCGATCAAGACGATCTTCGATGATGTTTTCCAAAGCGTCGCTGTCGCCCTCCTTCAGGCGATCCAGTTGCGCCGCGTCCAATATCTGTGCCACCTCGGTGCGGAAGGCCTCACGTTCTTGGTCGGTCTCAAAGGGCGAAGACAACTCCCCTGCCCGGTCATGGGCGAGAACACGGGACAGTTCAGGCACCTCAAACTGCATTGTCTCGCGCTCCGTAAGGCGTCTCTCTCGTTCCACGCTGCGCGCTTCATAAACCCGCTCGTAGGTGTCGCCGAGACCCTCCGCTAGTTGTTCGGGCATATCGGGATATCGCGTCTTTAGATCGCGCGCGACGGAAACGGAGATTGGCGTCCTGCTGTGCGCGCCCAAACGCGCCGCTTCAACCTCAATGATGATCCGGTCTGCAGCGGCCCGATCTACGATCACTGCCCTTCCCTCCTCATCCGTGCGGATCACATCGGTCGGGCGCGCGATCAGTTTAGGACGGTCGCGCAGATAGTCCCGCTGTGCGTCTTCCAAACGCTCTACGGCACGGCTTTCGATCACGGCGTCATCTCGGGCCTCTACCTGCGTCTCTATACGAACGGAATTGGCAGCAGTTTCAATCTGGGTTTCGGTGACATGCGCCTGCACCTCGCGGGCTTCTTCAATGACCCCGTCAAGGCGCAGCACACCTTCCCGCTCCAGCATGGTCCCCAACTGCACATGGACATCATTAAGAATATCCCGTGCCTGTTCCAGATCCGCGCGGCGCTCAAGGTTCAGATCCTTCGCCTGGGCCACCTTGGACAGATCATCCGCAATCCATTGATGCTCGAGCGCGGCGTTCTGCGCCCCTGTCTCCATCCGAGCCACAACCGCGGATGTGCTGATCCCCGTGCCGCGCAGTGCGGCATCGACGCGGGCGCGCACCCGTGGGTCAGACAGACGCTCCAACTGGCTTTGCTGAATATTGGCTTCAGAATAAACCCCACCCTCTGACGGGCCCTCCGCGAGGGAATTGGACCGCAACCCGAGCGGCTGCATATGCTGCACCCGCCCTTGAATGGCGTTGAGGGATTTTTCCAGCGCGGGCCGCTCGGCATCGGGCTTTGCCGCGATCAGGTCAGTGATGTTTGCGACCTTTTCCGCGTAACGGCTGCGCAGATCTTCAAACGAGTCTTCCTCGGCCATGTAAATGCCTCCTGCGGTTTCAACGTGACTACCCTTCGCCAGAACCTCGCCCGCACGGAACAAGACCTCAGCAATGTCTTCGCGGTTCTCGGAGGACGCCTCGGCAGCCAGCGAGTGGAACATGATTTTGGTGTTTGCGATCTCGGCAAGCGTGCGGGTCAGATCCTTGCCAACCCGCTCGCGTTCTTTTGGGGTTTGGCCTTCTTCCTTGGCGGCATAGACCTCGCGGGTGCGGGGAGGGTAATGCACCTCGCCGCGATCTATCCGCCGCGTTGCTTCCAAGCGAACACCGTAGGTCTCGGCCTCTTCAACCATGGCCAAGCGAAAGTCATCATAGTTGAACCGGTGGTTGCGCGCCAAATAGAAGAACTCACCCTCTTGCGAACGGCGGTTCAACACCAGATGCGCATGCGGATGGTCGCGGTCCTCATGCACCGCAATGATGTAATCAAAGTGCCCTTCATCGGTTTGGAAGAACCGCTCGGCGACGTCGGTCGCGATGTCGCGCACGTCCTCTCCGCGCGTTCCAATCGGGAAGGACATCAGCAGATGCGTGGTCTGCCCAAGCTTGGGTTTGAACCCGGCGCTCCACCGCTTGGCAAAGCGCTCGGTCAGGTCTTTGATCTCGCCGCGCTCAAGCTTGGATTTGCCATCCAGGAACCCGCTGCTGTCGACGATATGGGTGGACTTTGTCGTGAGGTATTCGAGCTGGTTGGACAGCTGGGATTTATTATGCGTGCCCCCGCCCCGGATCGCTTTGAACACAGCGGCCCGATGTCCCGCCGCAGCGCGCACCATCTGCTTTTGCTTGGAGGCATACAGACCCTGCATCGAGCCACGGATCCGGCTCCACCCATCCTCAAATATCTCTCCGGTGACGGCACCAACCGCATCATTCAGCCGCATGCGCAAACTCCCTCAGAGCGGCTGTCGCTTCCAGCTGCATTGCATCGCGACGGCGACGCACCAGCAGGTCAATCTCGTCTGCACTGTCCAGAATGAACCGCGCTAACCCGCGCATCTGCGCAAGCCGCAATTCCGAGAACTCGGGGCCCGTTCCCTGCCCAGCCCGATTGGCCTTTTGCATCTGCTTGGCAATCTGGGCGACACCGTTTCCAACGTCATTCAAAGAGGCGCGATAACGCGCCATCTCTGCCGCCAATGATGTGTCCGCTACAAAGGTGCCACCTGCCGCTTGCATCAAGCGGCGCAGCCCTTCCGAGCGGGTCTCGATCCCCGCTGACACCAGCACAGCATCGAACGCCGCCATCTCATCAGAGGACACTTTCACACTCACCGCCAAGACCGGAACCGCCGTGTCGCGCTGGCGCTCTGCGTCACTCTTCACAGTGTATTGCACCGCCCGCGGCGTTACCCCGAACCGCTCCGCAAGCACGGACGTGGACACCCCGCTCGCGGCTTCGCGCACGATCTCCATGCGTTGCGCATCAGTGAGACGTTTTGAGCGAGACATGCGAAGAAAGACCCCCTATTTCCTGCCACCTTCATACAAGGCTGCACCCAACATACGAAACTATATTAAACTGTCAATAATATACTTACGGTGAATAAGGGCGCAGGCAGCCTTGTATTCCGTTTAGCGCCGAGCACCGCAGGTGCGAGGCCGCGCCCGAGAGGGCGCCAACCAACACCAGCCACATGCTCTAACATGGGCCGATCTCAACAGGGCCCGCGCCTGAGGTCTGTCTGAACATGTAATGTTCGGGCCGAGCCGAAGGGGCGGGACAGAACTCAACCGACAGGGCAGACAGTCAGGGTCAAGGGAGGCCAGAATTGGCTTGCCAATTCTCTGCCGCAAAAACCGTGAAGGCTCTTGCCGAAAGGTTTTTGCGGATGGCCCCCTTGAGGCTGGCTGGCGGCCCTGTCACCGCACAGGTTCAGCCCCTACAAGAACCATTTGGACTGCTTTGCAGTCCTGTCATCGGCAACCGTGACCGCTGCCGAAGGCAGGGGTCTCAACCGACCGCACAGCGATCTCTGGAACAGAGATAGGGCCGCCTGACGGCGACCCATCCTGGGAGAGGATTTACTCTTGGGGTTCCTTTGAGCTTGGTGGGAACATCACCAGCTCTTGGACGCCGACGGGAAAGTCGAGCTTGAGGCTGAAGAACTCCGAGCCATCGCCGTTGCGGGTGTTGCGGAACATGGCTCCGGCGCGCTGGAAGCGGGTGCGCTCCTGGCCTTCGCCATCGGTGTATTTAACGGGAACTGTTGCGACGTAGTGGTTGGTCATTTGGTCTCTCCTTTTTGCGATGTGGATTTTTGGGCACGGGGGCATCAGGACCGGTCGCAAGCGCAAATGCGGAGGGTCCGCGCCACAGGCGTGGAAGCCGTATTTGTGCTTGCCGGAGCGCAGCGCAGGGCACGGCTGGGCCGACCCCGTGCGATCCACATCAATGAGCAAAAAGAAGAGACCCAAATGTGTGCCCCCACATCGCAGTCGCCACGGTTCTCGTTGATCTCGATGGGGGTGAAGGTCGGGTTCGCTCTGAGACCACGTGTTGGGGTTTGGTCTGTCGCGCACAGCGAAAAGCAGGGAGGGTTTTCAGCTCGGGCGAAGATCAGTTTGCCGGTGCTGAAATGGCTCTGACGTTATCGGCACCAAGCTTGAGGACGTGGAGGACAGCTTGTCCGGCCGCACCGGTATGGCACGGCCAATCCCTCACCAATCAGTGTGCGCCCCACATCCTGGCCGTCGACGACCAGCGAGCCACAAAGCCGGCCAAAATTACATTGATCTGTACCTTCGGTACCAGGCCTGCACGAACATGCCACGCGTTCAAATTCTATCGATACCGCATTCCGCACCAGCTGGCTCAAACGCGCCGTTGCACGTTCCCCGACCTGACGCTCTGCAGCGCAGGAAGGCCGCCAGGTCTCGGGAGCATTGAAACCGACAAGGCGAACGTCGGGAGTAATCCCACGCACGTTTATCGTATCAGCATCAATGATCCTGACATCGCTGGCACGAAGGCCACGATCCTGTGTTATGGGTTGCGCCGCGGTCGGCCTATTGCGAGACAGAAAGCTGGAGGACATCCAGCCGGTTCCCAAGTCAGACCTAATTTGCGCCCATTGTCCCTGGTCACGAAGCAGTTGGACACGGGTGCCTTCAACCAAAACGCCCATGACCAGATCAGACGTGGACGGCCCGTCCCGTTGATTGACTCGTGTCCCCGTCACATAGACGTAAGCGGAACTTGCCGTTTCCGGTGCGGACATCGCTGGCAATCCGTAAGATGTGGATTGCGATGATGTTGAATCGAAGAAGGATCCAATCAACGCAACGAACGCGACGACAATAACAAGCGGCACCATTATTTGTCGCTGAGCCCTACGGACCGCCCGCCGCGGAGCTGTGATGGCACGGGTGACAGACATCGGTCGGGATTTTGGTTGGTAAGACTTGGCAGTGCGCTTTCGGGTCGGACGCGGGGCGCGTTCGTTGGTCTGCGCGGAGGTCCGAGATGATGGCTCACGTTCCAACTTCAGGACTTTGTACAGGCTGGCATATTGGGCCTTGCTCAGACGGGTGTTGGCACCATACTTCTGAAAGCGCTCGGCCATGTTTGTTAGAAACGAAACCTCCCAATCGTTCGCCTGACCAGACTGCAGTCGCGCATCAATACGCAATTGAATCTCTTTGGTGCGTTCCGGGGAAAAGGGCATCGACTGTAGAACCTGCGCGCGTGATATGCTGCACAACAAAAGTCATTTGCCGCGCGGACACAATAGACTGGGATTACATTGAGATACCGCTTTTGCCCTTAGGGAAACGGGAAAATCGGACATCCACCGTCATGACTTAAATGAACCTTTACTGCAGATCAGCACCGCGCATCTGAATGTCGACCCACAATCTTGAGAACGAAGAAAGGGCCACCCGAAGGTGACCCTCTCTCACTTATGCCTCGCCCGATGTCTTCGCTGGATCCGCGACCCGCATCACCGTCAGTCCTTTCGCTTCGGCTTTCTGGCCGAGGTTCAGCGCCACCCCGTTGCCGCCGAAGAGGACAACGCCCGTCGCGGCGAACTTATCGTCCAGCATCTCATCGTTGCACTTGAAGGGTGCCGCTCGGCCGTGTGCGGACCAGCGCGGATCAAAGCGCGCTTGATTGATACCCCGCGCACGCGCCCACCGCGCCGCGATCATTTCCGCCCCATGCTTGCCGCCTTTGTGGCAGATGAAGATATCCTGATTGCGGTTTTGCTTGATGCGATCCCGCACCTTGTCGAGGGTCCGGAAGATGACGTCGATGTCGATCCAGTCGGTTGACCCCGACACGATGAGCGGCACACCTTCGACTTTTGACTTGGCGGCGGTCTCACGATCATGCTGCTCCAGAAGCTGCTTGGCTTCAAAGACGGCACCTGTCTCTTGCGCCCGAACGCTGGCCCGCGATCCCGATGCAGGGATGAAGGCGTTCCCGGTCTCTGTCTCGTAACATTCCGCTGCCGCCTCCCCCATCGTCTCGATGGCGTCCACGATCTCCCGCAAGTGCACGAAGCGCGCTTGCGCCTCTTCCAGTACGGTCTCTGCGATCTCTGATCCATCGTGGCATTTTGCCAGTGCGCCGATCTTATCGGCTGTGCGATCAACTTCCTTACCGAGGGCAACCTTGCGGCGCTGCAGGATTGTTGCCAGCCCGTGGGCGAGAGGTTCGATCTCTCCCTCAAGTCCGGTGTTGCGTAGCTGCCCGAGAAGGGTCTCAAATGCTTCGCGGATGATACTGTCTTTCAGGATATCGTCCTGCGGGATTGGCAGGCGTGCATCTTTCTCCGTCAGGCCAAAGAGTTCGATTGTCTCGTATGTTGTCGCTTGATCGTAGGCCATGTGTTCATCTCCAGATGTTTGAGTTTGAGGACCACCACGTGAGTGTGGGGGCATGGCCGATTTCTGGTTCACCGAATCCGTCCGGGTCAGGGACGGCGCAGCCGCCAGCTTGCTGGGCGTAAAAGTTTTCAAAGCGCCGTGCTCACAACACGCACAACCTCACGCGCGCGATTAACCTGTCCACTCGCGCCACCGTCGCCGAAAAGTTTTGCGATCCTTGAGGCGGGCTGATTTGGGGGCCATCCGGAGGATATGCTTCCACAGTCATGTGTGTGTGTTTTGACGCCAGGTTTGTCCGACGCGAGCAGGCAAGCGGTGGGGCCGGACACGCAGGCGGACGCAGCGCCGGGATCGTTTTGCCTCGGCAAAACAAACTAGAGCGAAGACCGCAGGCGTGGCCGGATCACGACGCGCTCGCGAGACGGGCAAACCGGGACGCCAAGTACGCCGCCGCGGTAAGGCCGCATGGCCGCATGCGCGACGGACCGAAGGGCCGTTCTCACCTGTGACACGCACAGCCGAGCAGGTGAGGCCGTCAGGTATTGCGTCAGAGGTTCAGTTGATTGGCGAACACGTCAGAGCGGACTTTGATATTCTATCGCTCAAGGTCAACAGTGCGGGACAAACCCGCCTTTTGCTCACGCCGCTATTGCTGATGCAGCATTTGCTCGCATGTGTGGCGCCTTTGTTGCTGCTGCGCGGCGGAAGTCGCCGAAGCGGTCATTGCGGAATGGTGTTGGAGCCGCTTCCAAACCTTACCTTTGCTGCATGGTTTCTACATACTTAGGAGGCCGGCAAAATGGCCATTAATGACGACCCCTAGAAAGCCAGCTCTTATTCCTGTCGATGAACAGCCCGTGACCTATCCTTCGCCGCTCGTTCCCTTGCTGACGCGCCGGTAATTAACGAAGGCATTGGCGCTCATTACAACGAAGAAGCTTTCCATGTCGATGAGTACGTAACCTTCTTCAAACAGCGCTCGTGCAAGAGTTGTCACGTCTTCCGCATAGAGCCTGCGTCGTCCTGTGAGTTCGGCCAGCAGCTTGCGCGGTATGCGGTAACGACCGGATGGTTTGCCGCCAAACTCTGTCGAGTACATGTCTGCCAGCTTCTTGGCTGCGATATCTGCATTTTTCATGCCTGAATCATAATAGATGATAAAATTTTGTCTATAGACAAAATAATTTCTTATATATACGACCATGTCTTGAAAGGGGCTGCAATGTCCAACCATCCAACTCTAAATCAAAGTGACCAAGAACTGTCAGCCCGGATCAAAGCTGCCGCCGATGAGGCTGATGCATCTGCGCTTGTCGAAATACTTGACCCGCTTCCGCTGAGCGAAGCGCTGCGAGAGCTGTTGTATCTGACGGTGGATGACCGCATTCTTGTTTTGTCGTTGGTGCCAGCGGAGCTTGCTGCCGAATTGATCGAGGAAGCACCAAGCGAGGCTGCCGCTGACTTGGTTGAGGGTCTTACCGCCATTCGTGCGGCCGAGATCATGGACGAATTGGACTCAGATGTTCAGGCGGACTTGATTGGCGATCTGAACGATGCAGATGCCGAGGCGATCTTGTCGGAAATGGATGTCGCGGACGCGGCTGATGTCCGCAGACTTGTGACGTATGATGATGACACCGCCGGTGGCTTGATGGTCGCCGAAGCATTTTCATTCTCGAATACCGAGACGGTTGGCAAAGTGCTGCGGGACCTCGCGAGCGGTGACGACGATTTTGAACGGTATCGCGGCCAACACCCCTATGTCGTGGACGAAGACGGAAGGCCGGTTGGCGTTGTTTCATTGCGGGGCCTTCTGACATCAAAGCGCAGTGCCTTGCTGACCTCTATCATGACACCGCCATTGACCGTTCCGGTTGATATGCCTCTGTTCAACCTTGAAGACCTGTTTGATGAACATGCGTTCTTGGGTATTCCTGTCGTGGAGCATGACGGCACCCTCGTCGGCGTGGTCTCACGCGCCGCTGTCAGCGCAGCGGCCTTGGAACGCTCTGAAAGCGAGAGCCTGAAACGTCAGGGTGTTGTGGGTGACGAGCTGCGGTCAATGCCGACATGGCTGCGGTCACGTCGTCGGTTGGCATGGCTTTCGGCCAACATTGTTCTCAATATCATCGCGGCCAGCGTAATCTCGGCCTATGAAGAAACACTGATCGCCGTCATCGCCATTGCTGTGTTTCTACCAATGGTCTCTGACATGAGCGGGTGTTCCGGTAATCAGGCCGTGGGCGTGACGATGCGCGAACTCAGCTTGGGCCTTGTGCGCCCGTCGGATGCGTTCCGGGTCTGGCTGAAAGAGGTGAGCGTTGGTGTCATCAATGGGATCGCTTTGGGTATCTTGATTGGTATCGTTGCTTGGATCTGGAAAGGTAGCCCGGCCTTGGGATTGGTGATTGGTCTTGCGCTGGCATTGAACACGCTTCTCGCGGTGTCCATTGGAGGTGTTGTGCCACTTTTGTTGAAACGAATTGGTCAGGACCCGGCGGTTGCCAGTGGTCCGCTTCTGACAACAATCACTGATATGGCAGGATTTTTCTTTGTGCTCAGCCTTGCAACCTTGATGATGCCGTGGCTCGTATGAACCAGATGACTGAAAAACAAACCCTGCCGAAGGTTGAGCGCCCTCTCTTGATCGTCGGATGGATGGAGTACGTGGATCTCCCCGATTTAGGCCTTTTGAAAGTAAAGGCCAAGATCGATACTGGCGCGCGCACCTCTGCGCTTCACGCGCGGGATATCGAGACCTTCAAGAAAGGTGCTGAGGACTGGGTCCGCTTCACCACCCATGCGCCGCATGGCGACACGGATATTCAAATTGAAAGTCCAATTCATTCCATGCGCAGTATCAAGAACACCAGCGGCGTGCCGGAAGAACGGATCGTCATCCGTACCAAGTTTCGGCTGGCGCAACGGTCGTGGACGATCGATCTATCGCTCACCGACCGGGGCAACATGACCTTTGGCCTGATTGTTGGGCGCACCGCCCTGAAGAACAACTCCATCGCAGTGCATACACGCCGCGCCTTACTTACGCAGAAACGACCGAATTAAAGCCGAAAGGCAGAAAGGGTTTTCCATGAAAATCGCAATGTTGGCACGTAATGCAAATCTTTATACTCACAAACGTCTGAAAGAGGCGGCTGAGGAACGCGGGCACGAGCTGGATATCATCAACACGCTGCGCTGCTATATGAACATCGCATCACATCGCCCAGAGATCTATTACAATGGCGAAAAGCTAGAGGGCTACGATGCCGTGATCCCACGGATCGGAGCTTCGGTGACGTTTTATGGTACGGCTGTTCTGCGCCAGTTCGAAATGATGGGGGTCTTTCCCCTGAATGAAAGCGTCGCTATTGGCCGGTCGCGTGACAAACTGCGGTCGATGCAGTTGCTAGCCCGTGATGGCGTCGGCCTGCCGGTGACTACTTTTGCCCATGACCCCAAACAAACCGAGGAGGTTCTGGAACTCGCGGGCGGCGCCCCCGTGGTGATCAAATTGTTGGAAGGTACGCAAGGTATCGGTGTCGTTCTAGCAGATACCAAGCGGTCGGCCACGTCGGTGGTTGAGGCGTTTCGCGGCGCGGGTGTGAACATCCTGCTGCAGGAGTTCATCAAAGAGGCTGGTGGCACCGATATCCGTGCCATCGTTGTCGGCGGTAAAGTGGTGGCCTCAATGAAGCGAACCGGTGCAGAAGGCGATTTTAGGTCCAATCTGCATAGGGGCGGTTCCGCAAAAGTTGCGAAACTATCACCAGAGGAACGCCTGACGGCTGTACGCGCCGCCAAGTCCATGGGGCTAAATGTCTGCGGTGTCGATATGCTGCGTGCCAACCACGGCCCGGTGGTGATGGAAGTCAACTCATCCCCAGGTCTTGAAGGTGTGGAAAATGCGACGGGTCTCGACATCGCTGGCAAGGTCATTGAATACATCGAGAAACACGCCAAACCGGGTGCAACCAAGACAAAGGGTAAGGGTTAAGTGCTCAAACGTCCTGATTTCAAGATTGCCAATACCATCATCCCGGCAGGTACACGACAAACAGTGAACCTGCCGGTCAGCGTCTTGTCGGATCATACGCCGGTCTCTATCTCAGTCCATGTCATCCACGGTCGCCTTGACGGGCCCACGATCTTTGTTAGCGCGGGTATCCATGGGGACGAAGTGATCGGGGTGGAGATCGTTCGCCGTCTGCTGCGGTCGCCCAGTATGGGAACCGTCAAAGGCACGTTGATAGTGGTGCCAATTGTGAACACCTACGGCTTCCTGAACCATTCCCGCTATTTGCCTGACCGGCGCGACCTGAACCGCATGTTTCCTGGCACCGAAGCCGGTTCCCTTGCTTCACGTTTGGCGCATATCTTCACAACCGAGATTGTAGCGCGGTGTGATCTTGGGATTGACCTGCATTCAGCGGCCATTCATCGGACAAACTACCCGCAAATCCGCGTGTCGCCCGACAACCCCGAGATGCTTGATCTTGCCAATGTGTTCGGAGCTCCGATCATTATGCAGTCGTCCGTGCGCGATGGATCATTGCGAGGCGCTGCGAAAGACCTTGGGATTGACGTGTTGTTATTCGAAGCGGGCGAAGGTCTGCGGTTCGATGAATTCTCTGTCAGGGCCGGTGTCGCAGGTATTCTGCGTGTGCTGCGATACAAGGGCATGATTGCAGGCAAAGGGATCGCCAAGGCGAAGACGCAGCCGCAATTCTGCCCATCCAGCAAGTGGTTGCGGGCACCCATTGGGGGGCTGCTGCGAACCTTCAAGGCCGATGGTGATCTTGTTCGCGAAGGGGACGTCATGGCGTCGGTATCAGACCCGTTTGGTGAACAGGAAGAAGAATTGCTGGCCCCCTTCGACGGTATCATCGTGGGACGGGCGGTTATGCCAATTGTAAACGAAGGCGATGCCATCTTTCACCTCGCCCGTGTCAAATCGGTCGAAACGGTCGAAGGCAAGGTGGAAGATCTGAGCACCCAACTGAGCGATGATCCAATGTTTGATGAGGATGAGATCATCTGACGCGACAGCGCCGTCACAGAGATTACAGGGCACGCGAGGTCCAGTCGCTTGTGTTCTCGATGACCGGGTGTCACGGTAAGTCGCTAGAGGCTGATTGATCGAAAGTAGATATGTCATTGACTTCAATTCAGCCGATTTGCGCATTCGATATCAATACAGACGGACAGGCCTTGCCTTCTGCGGATATGCAGTGCTGTTCTGCGTCTGTTGATCAAATCAGCTACCGCTGGATTCACCTTGATTTGACTGATCCTGGAATCAACGCATGGGCGACAGATCAATTGCCTGACATCGCCGCCAGCGCCTTGTTGCAAAGCGAAACGCGGCCCAGATGCGATGCGCTTGGCGATGGGATGATCTTGAACCTGCGCGGCGTCAATCTGAACCCGGAAGCTAGCCCTGAAGACATGGTTTCTTTGCGTCTATGGGTGTCGCGGAATTGTATCATATCCGCGCGCCTTCGAAAGGTCTGGGCCATCGACACAATCCGGGAAGGCGCATTGTCCGGCAAAGCACCAGCCACTGTTGGCGCCTTTCTGGCAGAACTGACGCATGGGCTATCAAAGCGGATCGAGGCTGTTTCACTGGAATTGGAAGACCAGACCGATGACCTGGAAGAGGTTGCGCTTGGCGGAAGCAAAGTGCCACCCGAAACGGTTGCAGCGCTACGCCAGACCGTGATCAAGATGCGCCGGTTCTTGAACCCACAACGCGAAGCACTGGATGCTTTGGCCAATTGGTCTGGGCCGCTCATTGAAGAAAACACATTGGTTTTGATCCGAGAGACTTGCAACCGGTCCCGCAGATCGGTTGAGGCGTTGGATTCGACCCGCGAACGCCTCGCTGTGATCCAAGACCACATAGACGCAGATCGCGCACAAGCACTAACACGCAACGGGTATCTTTTGTCGGTCGTGGCAGCGATCTTCCTGCCTCTGGGTTTTTTGACGGGGCTGTTTGGCGTGAATGTTGGCGGAATGCCGGGCATTGATGCGCCATATGCATTCTGGATCTTAACCGTCGCCTCGGTTGTCACCGGTATCGGGCTGTACCTGGTCTTCAAGCTATCAAAATGGCTCTGACCCAGAAGGAACATTGCAAATGGTAAGAGGTCTGCTGCCCGTCTCAGCTCTGCTTTTGGGATCAGCCTTCCTGCTGTTTGCGGGGGGTGTGAATGGGTTGATCCTACCCGTGCGGGGCGAGATTGAGGGGTTTACGGCAGCGTCACTTGGCCTGCTAGGGACCGGTTGGGCCATAGGCTATGTCGCGGGATGTCTGCTGACGCCTGCACTGGTGGCCAAGGTCGGCCATATCCGATCCTTTAGCGTGATGTGTGCCTTGGCAGCGATCACGGTGCTGATGGCACTGATCTTCCTGACACCTTACATTTGGATACCGCTGCGCGCGATCTCTGGTTTCTGCTTTGCGGGTGCCGCGATGATCGTCGAAAGCTGGCTGAACGAACGATCTGATAGCAAGTCACGCGGCAAGATCTTTGGCTTCTATACGATGATCAATCTGGCCGCGATGACGGCGGGGCAGATGGTCATCACGCTAGGTGATGCGTCGGGGTTTTTGTTCTTTGTGGTCGCTGCAATCGTCTACTGTCTTGCACTGTTGCCGACGGCGCTGACAGCATCGGCTACGCCCGCTGCGCTTGTTAGCGTGAAACTGGATCTGCGAGATCTCTGGCGGAACTCGCCCATCGCTGTTTTTGCGATCCTGATGGTCGGCATATCCAACGCTACATTTGGAACGTTGGCGGCGGTCTATGGCGCACGAGTTGGCCTTTCGATCACCGAAATTGCTTTGTTTGCCAGCATCCCGATCCTTGCCGGGGCGCTCGCGCAGGTGCCAGTCGGAATCCTCTCTGATAAATTCGACCGCCGGAAGGTATTGATGGGTACTGCTGCCGTCGCCATTCTGGCGGATTTGGTTTTCGTGTTCTCCGGTATCTCCACGCCATTGGCTATCTTAGCCATGTCGGGTGTGTTTGGTGCATCGGTCTTTGCGATGTACCCCGTTATCGTAGCCCACGCGAGCGATCACGCTGCACCGGGGACCTTCATTCAGGTGAGTGGCGGACTGCTATTGGTTTTTGGCATTGGGTCAATCATCGGACCAACCGTGGCGGGCTTTGCCATGACATCTTTTGGGAACAACAGCCTGTTTGCGGTCACTGGCGTAGCTCACATTCTTTTGCTCGGTTTCGCGGCCCTGCGTTTGCGGAGCAGCCCGCCTGTTGCGCCGAATGAGAAGGTTGCGTTTCAGGCGACGCCGCTTCCGAGATCAACGACGCCAGAAACCGCTGTACTGGCTGACAAAGACGACCAGAAGCCGCCAACCGATCCGACGCCATAAATCAAAGGAAATACCTATGGATATCCTGTTTCTGTTGGGTGGCCTTGTCGGGCTTGTTGTTGGTGGTGAGATGCTGGTCCGGGGCGCGGTTGCCGCGGCAGAGCGTTTTGGCATCTCGCCGATGATCATCGGGTTGACGCTGGTGGGATTTGGCACCTCAAGCCCGGAACTGGTCACCAGCCTTCAGGCAGCATTAGCTGGATCGCCTGGCATCGCCATGGGCAACGTCGTGGGCAGTAACATCGGGAATATCCTGCTGATTCTGGGCATCGCCACATTGCTTTTGCCAATCGCCATTGACCCGCAAGCACTGAAGCGCGACGGAACCGTTTTGGTGCTGGCGTCTGCGGTTTGCGTTGCCGCCGTTCTGCTTGGGGATATCGGCCGCATTGCGGGTGCCATCATGGTTGGGCTTCTCTGCACTTATCTTGGCGTGACGCTGTATCTGGAACGGCGCAAGTCCTCGCCGGTTGCTGAGCTGTATAGCGCCGAGGCCGATCTTGTCGCAGCCCCGACAACAAGCCTTGGAAAGTCGCTGCTGATCGCTGGTGTAGGGTTGGTCATTACCATTCTTGCGGCAAGGTATCTGATCATTGGTGCGGTCTCACTGGCGCAAGCCATCGGCCTTTCGGAGACGGTGATCGGCCTGACCATCGTTGCGATTGGCACCTCAATGCCAGAACTCGTGACCTCGATCATTGCGGTCCGTAAAGGTCAGGGAGATGTGGCTTTGGGAAACATCATCGGCAGCAACATCTTCAACATTCTTGGCATCTTGGGGATCACGGCTCTGATCCAGCCGCTAGCCGTCCCATCAGAGATTGCCAAGCTTGATATCTGGGTAATGGGCCTCGCGACTGTCGCGCTGATCATCTTCGCGCGTACTGGCTGGCAGATCGGGCGACGTGAAGGTTTCTGTCTGCTATCGGCCTATATCGTTTATGTCAGTTACTTGCTGGTGGGTTCGAACTGATAATTGCACGGGAGCCTCCCTTCTCCCGTGCATGGGTCCTAGATCGTGCGTCCAATTCCATGTCTTGTGAGATTGAAAAGGACAATCACGAGGACCACTACACCGACAACACCGGCGTCCCATTCCGCCACGCCGCCCTTGCTAAAACCAAAGAGCCAAGGTGACATCATTAGTGTCAGAGCCAGCGCGATACCAAGTCCGGGTAGCAAGACGTTTGACCATCTAGAGTTCAGCCCTGCCATCATCAGTGCGAGCAGACCGAAGAACATCAGCGTTGTCGCTTCTGCAGCGGCCACACTTTGAGACAACGACCTTTGGCTGAATATCAAAAAAGGCGAAATGATCAACCAAAGCCCAGCGACCGTATAGGTCTGACGAAGCAATACAGTTCGGTGCATGTCACGATCTCTCGGGGCTTCAAACATAGGCGTCTGGCTTGGTTATCAACCTTGCATCGATCGCTATCAGCATCTCTTCAACGTTGATAAGACCGTCGCCATCGGTGTCGATTTCGAGAAACCGCTCGTCCGTTAGATCGAGATAGACCGTGCGCAGCTCGGCCATTGAAGCAAAGCCATCACGATCTGCGTCCACATCAGTCGGCATTGCACCTGCCATTGTAGCAGCAAGTGAGATCGCAGCAGCAGCAGAAAATACACGTTTCATTTGTCTTTCCCCAGTTGTTCAGGCTTTGGCTTTGATGCCATCTGAAACGCGCCTGATCACGGCTGGCGAGGGTCGCCTGCATCTGCAAAATCTCACATTCTAACGATCTTGAATAACGAATTTAAAACAACGATATCATTCGAAATACAAATAGGTGCTGAATGGACATCGAACTCGCAAGGACATTCTTGGCCGTCGTTGAAACAGGCAGTTTCCTTGATGCGGCAGACAAAGTGCATGTCACCCAATCGACAGTCAGCATGAGGATCCGGACGCTTGAAGAGCAGTTGGGGCATCCGGTCTTTGAGCGCAGCAAAACCGGTGCGAAACTGACACCTGCCGGGCTGCATTTCCAAAGGCATGCAATCACGCTGGTGCGGACGTGGGCACAGGCGAAGCTCGACGCTGCGCTGCCTGCCGAGCTTTATGCGTCATTGGAAATCGGGGCGGTCCCTAGCCTGTGGGATGGGTTCCTAATTGAGACAATTCCGGGTCTGCAGACAAGCCTGCCGAACCTCGCGGTGAAGGCATCGTGGGCGAACACAGAAGATCTCAACCAGCAAATCGAGGATGGAACGCTTGATCTTGCGATCATGTACCGTCCCAGAAACGCAATGGGTCTTGTCGCATTGCAACTGTTCGAGGATGACTTTGTGCTCGTCAGCAGCGACAAGGATAAATTAGAGGATCCACTTGGCTCTGGGTATGTCTTTGTGGACTGGGGGCCTGAGTTCCGCGCAGATCACTTGCTCAGTTTCCCCGATCTTACGTCGCCGGGACTGCATCTGATGATAGGCACGTTGGGGCTGCAATATCTACTGTCTACGCCAGCGTCGGGCTATTTTCCTCGCAGGATTGTTGAACCACATATCGAACGTGGTCTGTTGCGGTTGGTCGGTGATGCCCCGAGATTTGCCTATGCCGTTCACGCGGTATTCAACAAGGACCAAGAGGACAGTTTTCCCGGACAAGCAGCGCGGTATCTACAGGGTGTATCGCGTTCGCAGGCGGTTGGGACGGGGTGAGGTTCCTGCACGAACACAACCATGGTTACGATCAAAAACGCCCGCATGTTTGTCAATGACACACGCGGGCTGACAGCTCATGTCGTGGAATAAGCTCGTCGTTCGATCACCATAAGTAAGGACCGTATCGAAACAGCCAAATGTACCCCGCGGTATCGAAACCGCCTAGTTCTCCATCGCCGAGCCGTAGAAATCCTCACGCCATGTCTTGGCATGTTTCTTGGCAAACTTACGCAACTGCTTTTTGGACTTCAGGCGGGACAGTATACTCGTGAGATTGCGATCTTCGTCACGGAAAAACTTGTCTACAGGTTTCTGCTTGGCCATCTCAAATCTCCTTGGACCAGCTTCTTGTTCAGCAAACGCACGGGCACACAGGACCATCGTCGCAGACCAGAGGTAGGCCCGAATTCTGCATTTGAATAGCGAATTTATCTGATGGTTAATATCTGACTTTCGAATACATGAGTGGCTTTGCCGTCAGTTGCCCACGGTCGTGTGTTGGTACCAGCGTTCATTAACTGACAGCAGAGTAAGTATTTCCATTTATCGTTTTAAGTATTAATATTTTGAATTTTCGTTATGTAACTTGATCCCCTATCTGATCAGTCAGCAAAGATGCTCCCGTACCTATGAAAGGGCGGGTCACCTTGTTGGGAAAGGATAGACCCATGAAAAAGACAGTTTTGGCAGTTGCCGCGATCCTGGCGATGTCGGCGTGTTCGGCAGAGAAAGTCGTCGACAACACAGTGGACGGGACACTTTGGGTTGGCCAGGCGGCAGTCAAAGGCGTCGTTGGCACAGGCAAGTTGGTCGTGCGCGGCACGGGTGCTGCCATCAATGCCGCTTCTGGTGGTGACTAACACAGACACCACCAAACTCTTCATCAACTGAAATTGGTAGCCGGGGAAATCGGTGCCGACAGCAAATCAAGCGAGGACGTCATGTTGAAGTGTTCAAACGAACCGCACGAGGCAGTCGCTTCTGGCTTGGTTGAAGTCATAACCGCCAACGGTGGCGGCAAACAGCTTGGTCTCAGGATTGGTGGAAAGTATGCGGGGCCAAAGGTTCTTGTCGCGGGTCACGATCCGCTGACCGGGATGGTCTGTAACCGGCTACTCAGGCTGCCAACCACACATTGGCTACGTGGCACGCTGACGCTGGTGGATCTGAACGCTTTTGATGATGCCGCGGTATCCTATCACTTCTCCGCAGTGACCGAAGGCCCGCCGGACGAATTGCTGTTCCTGCCATTCGTGGCGGATGCAGCATTGCAGGAAGTTGCCGTGAAAGAGGGCTATTGGTCGATTTTGCGGCTTTGCGCCAAGCTTGGCATGATTTCAGGCCGTGGCATTCCATCCAACACATCCATTTAGGCAAAGGAGAGACAGCCATGCGGATATTCAAACAGGCCTTCGCGGCAATAATGGCGCTGATCCTGGTGATCTTCGCGTTGCAGAATACGACCGAAGTCGAGATCAGCTTTCTGTCCTGGACTGTGCAAACGCACAGATCAGTTGTTGTCGCTACGAGTGCTGCGGCGGGCATTTTGATCGGTTGGCTGATGCGTGCCGCGCGTGGATAGACGCGGCGTATCGGCCTGCACCCTGACCGAAAATCCGCAGATTGATTGCGTGTTGAGTGTCTCTACCACATGTCGGGTCCAAGATGATGGGCGTGACAGATTTCAGGTTCATTCAGTTGTGGAAGTGATCCGGCCAGATATTCCGGGGTGGGGACAAGTATCTGGCCCAAGTGGTTAGACCAACAATGGTGGCGCACTTCCACAACCATCAGATATGTATCCTTAGTGGTTTTCCAAAACGGCAAATACTCTAGACTGACCCCTGTTTTTCTCATGGGTCGCTACCATCAATCGCATTAGCCAATCCATGAGTATTTCTTGATCATCTTGCCAACAAAACTCGTTTTCAAAAAATCCAAGATGCCGCTATGACGCCATTGTGGAAGCGAGTTCATACCGCTTCGGTGTCGTCGTGAGGGGTTGGTCCCAACCCGACTTTCTCCAGATTTGCTTCCACATCATACAGATCAGCGATCGTAAACTGAATTGACGTTTAAATGAGCAACTCTCATGATCGCGGAATGGATATTACCCTTCTGAAAACTTTTCTCGAAGTCGCGGCAACCGGATCGTTCGTTTCGGCGTCCGAGCGGCTCTATGTCACCCAGTCTGCAGTTTCGCTTCGAGTACAGAGACTAGAAGATGCACTTGGAAAGCCGATGTTCACGCGGTCAAAGGCAGGTGCGGAACTCACAAATGCGGGGCGAGAATTTGAACGCTACGCTCTTTCAATGATCCGGGTCTGGGAAGAAGCCCGTCAGCAAGTCGCAATTCCTGACGGATTTACCCGCAGCCTAACCATAGGCGCGCAATACTCGCTATGGCCACGACTGGGATTTCGCTGGATTGATGGCCTGCAAGCGGCAGCACCAGATCTAAACATCCGTGCCGAGCTTGGAATGCCCGACCGCCTGACCCGGTTCCTAACGGAGGGGATCATGCATGTCGGGCTACTCTATATGCCTCAGCTTCGACCTGGCCTGTCTGCAGAGAAGGTCATGGAAGAAGAGCTGGTCATGGTAGCGTCCTGGCCAGACGCGGACATCAACAATCTGACCGACTACGTCTTCGTTGACTGGGGCCCTGAATTTGTTAGCGCGCATGCGCTCGCACTGCCTGACCTGACCAATCCAGGATTGACGTTTTCGTTGGGGGCTATGGTTGCTGAGTATGTGATCAACCGCAAAGCATCCGCCTATCTGCCTGCACGATATGTGAAGCGCTACATTGATAGTGGCGAGCTTTATTTGGTCGCAGACTCTCCGCGTTTTCCCTATCCGGTATGGGCCGTTTGGCGTGAGGACCTTGATCCGACCATCGCTGAGATTGGCAAGACAACGTTGGCACAGGTCGCAAATGCCGCCGAAGCTGACGGGGAAGCTGTACTGGAAAGGCTGCGTGATATTAACGAAGAGACAGTTGTTGAGGTACTGGGGCAAGCATAAACAATTATCGTTTTAAGCATGATTATTTTGAATTTCTCTTAGGGTAATTCTTTCGGTAGATATCCGCTCAGCAGAGATGCTCCCGATCCTTAGGAAGGACGGGTCACCTTGTTGGGAAAGGATAGACCCATGACAAAGAACGTATTTATCGTAGCGGCTATCGCTGCAATCATCGCATCATCCGCATCAGCACAAAACCTGATCGGCCGTGACACCGTTGCTGGTGACCGTAACGAAGACCTAATCGAAGCCATCGAAGACGATGCGGAGCGTGAGCTTGACCGTTTCGGCAACGAAGGCCGTCCCGATGGCTTTACCGGCTCCGTGGCGCTTCGTGGTATCATTCAAAGCGGCAACACCGAAACCACAAACATCGGTATCGGTTCTGACATGAACTATGTCTTCGGCCCGAACGGCATCGAGCTGCAGTTGAACTATGCCTATAGCGACGATGACGAAACTGATGCAGAAGAAAGCCTGTTTTACGGCCTTGAGTACACACGTGACCTGAACCCACAGTTCTTTGGTTTCGCCAAACTGCAAGGCTCCGCTGACAGTGCAACAGATGCGCAGTACGAAACTGACACATTCGTCAGCTTTGGTGCGGGTTACCGTATCTTCAACGAGGCTGATACGCAGTGGTCTGTTCAAGCTGGTCCCGGTTATCGCTTTGCGGAACTCAATGACGTGACTGACGGTGATGTAGACGAAGGCGCTTTCGGTGTATCCTCTGACTACGCTCAGAAGCTGACAGAGACTGTGTTTGTGACCAACGACACAGACGTAATCTGGTCGGAATCTGACACAGTGGTTTTCAACGACCTGGCGCTGAGCGTTGCGATGACTGATACACTGGCATTGCGGACAAGCGTCCTGACCGAGTTCCGCACAGAACCCGGTGATGCAGAAGACACAGACAACACCTTCGGTGTCTCGCTGGTGTATTCGTTCAACTAACGAATAGGCATTCCTTGGGGCCGAAAACGTGCCCCAAGGAAACCAAAGCGCAGGGCGTTCATCGGCCTGCTACTCGTCTTCCCGCTGTTCACCATGACACGATAGGAACTCGCCATGACGATCAAAAAATTGCTCAAAGACCCACGCGTCAGCCTGCGGACGATCGCAACCAACGCGCCCGTCGCAGCCGCCATAACGATGTTGGCCGCAGACGACACATCAGCCCTTCTGGTTACAGATGATAATCAGAAAATCGAAGGCATCGTTTCGAGCAACGATGTTGTTAAATACCTCGACGACAAAAAGTCGGTGCCGGAAACGCTTCTTGTGCTGGATATCATGACAAAGGATGTCATCAGCTGCGACATCAAAGAAACCGTCCAGCGCCTTGAACTGTTGATGACCCAAAACAACGTGCGCCACATCCCAATCACGGATGCCGGGGCGCCCGTCGCGTTGATCGGCATCATCGACGTCACCCGGCATCGCCTATCTTTGGCAGAAGTTGAAATGAACCAAATGCGCGAGTTCGTCAGCGGCGCGAGCTGACGAACGGCGTTACACCAAGTTAGCTGAGCACCCCGATCAATTACCTCGCTGGGTTCAGCAGGGCAATAAAGCAGAGAAACTACCGATGCCTCGCTCGTGTATTCCTCGAAATGATGAATAGGCATTCCCTCGTGGCATTATCTGGGGCGGAGAAATCCGCCCCATTTTTCATGGTGTGATGGGATCAGCATGGGACTTCGATCAGCAGATGGCGAACACAGAAACCGACTCCCGCGCTTGTTGCAACAAAGGTTAGCGAGTGCTCAAACCGATCTTGGGCCAAGACCTGATAAGCATCAGCGAATGACTGGTTAATATGCTGCGCGATAGCGCCGATCTTGTCGCACAAGCAGCATTTTCGATGCTGCGAGCGCATGCAGCGTAAAATGAAGACTTCTCCTAAGGGCTCAGAGTTCGCTTTCGCCGCTGCGAAATCGTAGGTCTGTTCTAAATCGGCGAACGGCGAGTGCCGTCCGCCAACATGGTTCAGATGTCGATCCGCTCAGCGATGCTCAGTGCATCTTCCAGTTCAACGCCAAGGTAACGAACAGTGCTATCGACCTTCGTATGACCAAGCAAAAGCTGCACAGCACGAAGGTTACCGGTTTTGCGGTAGATTTCCGCAGCTTTGGTCCGGCGCAGTGAATGAGTGCCATAGGCGCTCGGCTCCAACCCGATCGATGTCACCCAATCACGAACGCGCCGACCATATTGCCGCGTTGAGATGTGTGGTCGATCGTGGAAGCGGCTTGGGAACATGAACTGGCAAGCAAGCATCTCAGCCGATTTAACCCATAGTAAGACTGACTCGCGCGTGTTTTCAGTCAGTTCGAACTGCACTGGCTTTTTGGTTTTGCTCTGGATCACCGAAACCCGTTCGCGAACGCGATTTCCTTCTACTAGGTCCGTGACAGTGAATTTGACCAGATCACAACCGCGTAGTTTGCTATCAATCGCGACGTTGAACAGCGCAAGGTCGCGGGGATAACTAGCAAGTTCAAGGCGCGCGCGGATCGCCCAGACCTGTTTGGGAAACAGCGGTCGTTTCTGTCCTATGATCCGTCCCTTGTTCCAGGCTTTGCGCTTAGGGGTGACTGCAGGAAGTTGTACTCTTGGCATAATATGCCCTCCAATCCTCCCTCCAAACCCAGACGTCAGCACCGCGCTGACACCAAAAGCATAGCATCGGATTGAATGACCGGTGTCAGAAGGAACTAGGATGGGCTATCTCTGCAAGCGCATTAGGCCGCGAAGAGCCCAACCTGTGAATTCGATTTTTCTGCTGCGCGGAGGACGAATGACCGCTCTGGTCAAAAATGGTTAAGGGCAGAAGCTTCGTAACATTCTTTGCAGTGATCGCAGGTTGCGTTAGTAAGTTCTGGTAGTCGAACCAAGAAAAGGGATCGATTCATCAGTCTGGGGGAGATCAAAATCTGGGCAACCATGACAAAGTCTCATCAGTCGGTCTGTTTGGCTTGTATTCTGCCCCCAAAGGCTTGTTGTAACCAAGTGAGCCGATAACTTCGAAGATGTGGTCGTAGCTCACCTCTCCGGTATCGGGCGGCCCGCGATCTGGCACCGACGCAAATTGAATATGCCCGATGTAGGGCATCAAGTCTTCCAGTTTGTGGCAGAGATCGCCTTCCATCAGCTGCACATGGTAGCAGTCGAACATGAGTTTGAGGTTAGGAGCATGCACGGTGTCGATCAGATCGATCGCCTGCGTCGTCGTTGTCAGGAAATACCCTGGCGCGTCATAGCGGTTCAGCGGTTCGATCAGGATCGTGATCCCGTGCGGCGTGGCTTGGGCGCATGCGTATCTCAAATTGGCGACAAAAGCGTCATGGGCGTCTGGACCGCTGGAAAAACCGGCCATGACGTGCACGGCTTTGCACCCGATTGCGCTGGCGTAGGTAATTGCTTCGTCAATTGCGGCGCGGGCGTCGTCGACACGTTCAGGCAGTGCGGCAAGGCCGTTTTCACCCGCCGACACGTCGCCGCGCGCTGTGTTCAACCCGAGCATTTGCAGACCGGTATCATCCAAGGCGGCGCGCACATCCGCCGCAGGCGTCGCAAAGGGCCAATGACATTCGACCGCATCAAAGCCTGCGGTTTTCGCCGCTCGGATGGCGTCGAGAAATGGCAACTCCGCCCACAGGAAGCCCAAGTTGGCGGAAAACCTCATATCTCCCACTCCACGTCGAACGTCGTTACCAGCCGCTCCACATCCTTATGTGACAGCCCGCGCGGTGACATACCGCGCGTCATCATCGCCAAGCGCGCGGTGTCTTCAAGTTCTTCAATCGCGTTGCAGGCGGCTTCAATATCCTTGCCTGCCACAACGGGGCCGTGATTGGCCAACATCACCGCCGAACGTTTTCCAGCAAGACCACGCACCGCTTCCCCCATCGCCGGATCACCGGGTAGAAAGAATGGCAGCAACTTTACACGCCCGAGTTTCATGATCGCGTAGGGGGTAAGGTGGGGCAGGAAGTCGTCACCGTTCGCGTCGGGCATCATCGACAAAGCGACAGAGTGACATGAGTGCAGATGGACAACGGCCCCCGCCGTGGAGCGGGTGTCATAGAAGGCATTATGTAGGGGCATTTCCTTGGTCGGTGGGTCCCCGTCGATCAACGCCCCCTGCGGGTCAAACCGGGTAAGCCTTCCTGGGTCGAGGCGGCCAAAGCTGGTGCCCGTGGGCGAGACCAGCAGCCCACCGTCAGCCGTGCGCGCGGATATGTTGCCGGTGCTGCCGCCAGTGAGCCCACGGTCAAACATGGATTTCGCCAATAGGCAGATCTGTTCCCGGAGGCGGGTTTCAGCGGTCATGGGGTGTCCAGTCTGGTCTGGGCATCGGTGAAGAAGTCTTCCCGACCAAAGTTGCCGGATTTCAGCGCGAGCGCAATCTGCGTGCCGGCTGAGATGCAATAGGTCCAGGGCACACCGGGCGCGATTTCGGTGCCTATGTCGAGCTGGGCCACCCCTAGAGCCTTGGTCACGGCACCGGACGTTTCGCCACCTGCCACGATGATGCGGCGCGCGCCTGCATCACGGGCTGCGGTGGCGCAATCGGCGAGCGTGTTTTCGATCAGTGCGCCCACTTCGGCTACTCCGATCCTGGCCTGCGCGGCCTTGACGCTGGCCGGATCAGCGGTGGCATAAATGAGCGGGGCCAGCGTCATATCCTGCCCAGCCAACCAATCGAGGACTTCTTGTTTACCTTTATCCGCGAGTGCCAGCGGGTCGAGTTGATAGGAGGGCACACCCGTCGCGATGTAGGCTGCGACTTGCGCGTTGGTCATGGCCGAGCAGCTGCCGGACAAGACGATTGTTGCGTCAGGAAGGGTGTGATGCGGCTGTTTGGGCGCATCTTCCGAAAGCAGCCCGTCGGCCAGATAAAGGGCGGGCAGCGGCATTGCGACGGCGGAGCCACCGGTCATCAGCTGCATGTCACGGCAGGCAGTAGCAATGGTCACAAGGTCACTGTTGGCGACGGCATCAACGACAACATGGGCGGTCCCTTCGGCAAGGTGCTGTACAAGAGCGTCCTGCAAGGCCTGCGCCCCTTGGGCCACAGTCAGGCGGTCAATCAGGCCGACCTGTCCGTGCACTTGCGGTGCCAGAAGGCGCATCAGATTGCTGTCGCGCATGGGTGTCAGCGGGTGGTCCTTCATCGGGCTTTCAGCAAGCGGCTGTTGGCCAACAAACAAATTCCCCATAAAAATCGACCGTCCATTTTCGGGAAAGGCAGGGCAATAGATTGTTTGGTCTGTCCCAAGGTCGTCCATGAGTGCCTCGGCCACAGGGCCGATATTGCCCTCGGCTGTACTGTCAAAAGTAGAGCAATATTTCCAGAAGAAGCGACGAGCGCCCGCATCGCGCAGCCATGCCAGCGCCGCGCGAGTTTCTTCAATCGCCTCCTGCACGGGTGCGGTGCGGGATTTGAGGGCGATGACCTCAAACGCGCTGGTGTCGTTGGGCGGGGTATCGGGCACACCAATGCGTAGGGAGACCCGCACACCGCTGCGCGCCAGAAGGCCCGCGATGTCTGTCGCGCCGGTGAAATCGTCGGCGATGCAGCCCAGAATGGTTCCGCTCATGTGCGTGCTTTTTCGAAGTCGGCCCAGAGGGTCTTAAAGGTTTCAAAATCAATAGGCCCGTCTTTCAACGGGTCTAGAACGACGGCTTCGGCCGCGAACAGCCGATCGAGGGCGGCGTTCAGCTTCGGGATCACATCGGCGGGGATGCAGACAGCGCCGTGGCGGTCCGCATGGATCAAGTCGCCTTCAGCTACGGTCATGCCGAAGATGGTGACGGGTGTGCCGATGTCGCGGACGTGGACAAAGCCGTGGCTTGGGCCTACCGATCCGGCAAGGACCGGAAAGCCATCGGGCATGTCGCCCAGATCGCGGACGACCCCGTTGGTCACCGCCCCGCTCAGGCCAAAGACGCCCTTGTGGACCTGCGCGTGAACTTCGCCCCACCATGCGCCGATTGCGGCGTCTCCGTCGGCGTCCTCGATCACTGCCACGCCGGGGCGCGGGCCTGCGTTCATCGCTTCGAAATAGGCCATGCGGCGGGTGCGGATTTCGTCGGGTGGTTCGGTTGGGGGGCGGGTCCCTGCGATGCGCGCGGTGCGGGCGAAGCCGACGATCCGTGCCTCCGGATCCCCGGCCCAGACGACCGTGCGGTCGGTGAAGCCCGTGAACCCGCGCTGGCCTTGCGCGACTTCGATTGCGTTGCAGATGGTGGGTGTGTCGCAGGTGTGTAAACGATCGATGAGCGCGGAGAAATCAGACGTGTTCATTATGTGCCTCCTGCCAGTTTCGCACCACTGTGGCGCAGGCGTCGGGATCTTCTATCACTGCAAAATGCCCCAAGCCTGCCAGTTCGCAAAACTGTCCGTCAGGGGCTCTTTGAGCGGCGGCCTGACCTTGCGGGGTAAGGGCGGCCCGATCGCGCGTCCCAGTTGCGGCCAGAACCGGCATTGCGGCCCGTTCCAACGCGGGCAGCGCGCCCGGCCGGCTGAGCGCCAGCTGGGTTTGTGCGCCGATGAGAGGCGCGGTCTCTTCGGCCATCTGGCAGATCGCTGCCCGTGTTGCGTCTGGAGCGGGGCCGAAGACATCCGAAAGGCGGGTGTTGAGGGCCGCAGCCCCGCCATTTGCTAGGACATCCTGCGCCAGAGCGTGACGCGACGGGGCCTTGGCGGGGTCATCGGCGTAAGGATTGAGGCCGAAGAGGATCAGGCGATGTGCGGTTATGCAGTCCGCAAAATGGGCCGCTACGATCGCCCCAAGGGAAAAGCCGCAGACAATCGTATCGTTTGCAAGGCCTTCGAAATCCGCGCGGTAGTCTTTGATCGAAGGACGGTCAAGTGTCACGTAGGTCCGCGCGCTGTGTGCAACGCCAAGGGCATCTAGAAACCCGTCAAAGACCGCCCCCGTGCACAGCGTGCCAGGCACCAGCAGCCAAGGTCTGTTTGATAATCCGTCAATAGCCATTTTGAGCGACGGTTTCGGGGTTCGTCTCTTCAAGGGTGACGCGCACGGCCTCGCGCATACTGCGTGTCAGGTGAGCAAAGTCATTGCCCGGCGTCACAAGGCGGAACCCCTGTTCGATGCGGATGCGCGCCTCTTCGCCGGACCCGCAGAAAATGCCTGCTGGAATACCCCGTTTGGTCGCCGCATTCAGGACATGGAGCAAGGCGGCCTCGGATTTCGGGCGGGGGTGGCCAGAGTGACCGTCCAACTCAAAAGCCAGATCGTTCGGCCCGATGTAGACCATATCAACGCCTACGACATCGAGGATCTCTTCGATGCGCTCGACCGCTTCGGCGGTTTCGATCATCGGGATGGCCATCACAGCCTCATTCGCCTGCGCCACATAGTCGGACCCGCCATAAAGCAGCCCACGTGAAGGGCCAAAACTGCGGTTGCCAACGGGCGGATAGCGGCAGGCATCTACCAGCGTTTCTGTTTGCTCAGGCGTCGAGATCATCGGGCAAATGATGCCATAGGCCCCTGCGTCCAGCAGGTGCATGATTTTCGCCGGATTAAGCTCGGGCACGCGGACCATTGGCGTGGCGGGCGTGGCCGAGATAGCCTGTAGCATCGTCAGCGCGTCCGAAAAGCCCAACATGCCATGTTGCAGATCGACCGTGACTGCGTGGACGCCGCTGTGGCCGACGCCCTCGGCCGAATAAGACGAGGCAATCGATAGCCAGCCGTTTACGACGATCTGCGACGCCGCGAGGCGGGTTCGGATGGTGTTGGCGCGCATTATCCTGCCCGCCCGTAGCTGGGCAGAAGACTGGCCTTGGCGACAAAGCCGCTGGCATCAAGGCCAAGGCCCGCGTCCCGTGCAGCGCTGAGGATTTCGGGAGCGAACACGGGCCGTTTGCGGTGATCGCCGCTGAGCACGACAAGCGCCTCGACGGGGGTGTCGCCGGTGGCTGTCAAGGTGCGCTGCACGCCTGCGGGGACCGAGTAGGTGTCCCATTCATTCAGGCTAACGGAGGCGCCGCCATCGGTGAAGTCCAGCCGCGCCTGACCCTCGTGCATCATCAAAACCATCTTTTCATCCAACATGAACGGGCCGACGGATTGGCCCGGTTCGATGCGCAGCCATTCGGCGGAGAACCCGTGAGGGTTGGTGATGGGCGCTGCATGATCGCGGTTTTGCGTCATGCCGTAGCCGATCACAGGGGCGATCTGGGCACCGCCTGTGGGTAGGGCTTGGTCAATGAAGGCAGGCCGGAAATCGCGCGCGTCAGCGGCGACGATCCGCGACATCATCTCATCGCGCGACACATCGCGTAGGGCGGCAACGTCTTCGTCGGGCATGGGCGGGATGCGGCCGCTTTCGGGGGGCACCTCATCGCCGCGCGAGGTGTCGATGAGGCGGTTGTCGGACGAGATGTAAAGCCCGTAATCGGCCGCTTCGCGGATGATCTCGGGGTGGAAGATCACGCCGCCTGTGTTGTCGCCGCCCAGAATGGTGAACAGCCAGCCATCGTCAGGGCCTGTGTTGGTGAAGCCACGGAAAATCCATGTCGGCACGGATACGATATCACCTTTGGTGCCCTTGATTTCGTTTTCGCCATTCGATCCCCAACGGAACGTCCATTCACCCTCCTGAACGATGAACACTTCGGCAGTGAAGTGGATGTGCAGGTTGTTGGTGATCCCGTGCGGCATGGCTGCCGCACCGATGTTGAAGCCGTGCGCCTCGGGCAGGTTGATGACCTGATCGTCGGACGACGTTACGCCGGGGCCGATAATAGAGTAGTTTTCCTTGGTATCCGAACCGGGCTTTTTGCAGTCGATAAACGCCACAGTGCAGGAGACGTAATCGTCCCGCTTGATGTGGCGCGAGTCGGCGATGTCTTGGGTGATGGTCGTCATGATATGTCCTCTTCTTATCCGAGACGTTCGCCAGTTGCGCGGTCAAACAGATGAATTCGCGCGCCGTCCTTGGGTGCCAAATGGCAGGGTGAATTTATATCTGCTTCGAAGTCCGCATGGCCGCGCGCACAAACCGAAGACGGCCCGTTGCGCAGGGTCACCAAAGTGGATTCGCCCGTCAACTCAAGCGCGTAGAGCTTGCCGCTGATCGCCGCCTTCGCGTCTTGCGTGATGTCGAGTTCTTCAGGGCGGATCCCCAGCACAACCCCGTCACGGTCCGCTAGATCGACCGACACTTCAACCCCGTCAGCGCGGAACACGCCGCCCTTCACAGCCCCGTCAATCAGGTTCATTGACGGCGATCCGATAAAGCCAGCCACAAACAAATCAGCGGGTTCGGCATAGATTTTCTTTGGCGTGTCCAGCTGTACGATCTTACCTTCACGCATCACGGCAACACGACTGGCAAGGGTCATGGCCTCCATCTGGTCGTGGGTCACGTAGACGGTGGTGACGCCAAGCTCGTGGTGCAGATGTTTGAGTTCAGCGCGCATCGTGACGCGCAGTTTGGCATCGAGGTTGGAGAGCGGTTCGTCCATCAGGAAGATGCTTGGGGTGCGCACAATGGCACGGGCAAGGGCCACGCGTTGACGCTGCCCACCGGACAGTTCTGACGGGCGGCGTTCAAGCAAGGCATCCAACTCAACTTTTTCAGCGGTTTCGCGGACGCGGTCTTTGCGGTCGGCCTTCGGCATCCCGCGCAATTTTAGCGGATATTCAATGTTCTGGCGCACGGTCATATGCGGGTAAAGGCCATAGTTCTGGAACACCATCGCGATGTCGCGGTCTTTGGGCGGCTTGTCGTTGACGCGTTCGCCCTTGATCATGATGTCGCCAGAGGTGATGTCTTCAAGGCCCGCGATCATGCGCATGGTCGTGGTCTTGCCACAGCCCGAAGGGCCAAGCAGCACCAGAAACTCGCCGTCGTGAATGGTCAGGCTTTGTTTCGGGACGGCAAGGAAGTTGCCATATCTCTTTTCGATGTCGACAAGACGGACTTCGGCCATAATTGTATTCCCTTTATTTGACCGCGCCGGCCGTCATGCCGCGCGTAAAGTGTTTCTGGATGAACAGGGCCATGATGAAGATCGGCACTGTAATCATGACGCCCGCCGCTGACATCAGCTCCCAAAGGTCGCCGCGTTCGGTGCGGAAGCTGACAAGGCCGACGGGCAGGGTCACAGCGTCACGGCGCGACAGGATCAGTGCAAACAGGAATTCGTTCCACGTCAGGATGAAGCAAAAGATCGACGAGGTCATGATACCGGGTGCCGCCATTGGCAAAACGATGTCCTTGATGACCCGCAGGCGCGACGCACCATCAATCATTGCGGCCTCTTCGCTGTCCGTAGGGATCGCGTCGATGAAGCCTTTGATCATCCAGATCACGAAGGGGGTGACGATGGCGAGGTTCACAATGATCAGCGCAAGACGCGTGTCCAGCATACCCAACTGACGGAACATCAGGAAGAACGGCAAGACGATCACGACCGCTGGAATGAACTGTGTCGACAGGATCAGGAAGAACAGGAACTTGCGCCCCTTTACCCGAAATCGAGAGAACGAATAGGCAGCAAGGGCGGCGCAGGGCACAGCAATTGCAACTGTTACGGTCGCAACAATGACCGAGTTCATCACCATGGACCCAAGGTTCCATGGGTCCGAAAAGACAGTGATGAAGTTTTGCAGGGTTGGCTCAAAGATCAGAGACAGGGAATAGGCGTCACGGGGTTGTTTGAAAGCCGTCAGGAACATCCATGCGATCGGAAACAGCACCACGATGGAAATGAGAACCAAAAGGGCACGTTCGCCCAGATATGCGAGATTGCGTTTCATGCGGTTGCCATCTTTCTTTCGCTCAGCAGCATACGGACATACCAGGTTGAGATAAACATCATGATTGCCGTCAGGATCCACGCCAGTGCAGAGGCATAGCCCATATCGAACCAGCGGAAGCCGACGTTGAAGATGAAGTAGGCGAGGGTTTCGGTCGAAGTGCCGGGGCCACCACCCGTCAGGGTAACGACCTGATCGAACATTTTCAGCGCGAAAATCGTTTTGAGGACAGCCATGACAAGGATCACACCGCGCATTTGCGGCAGTATGATGCCAAACACGATGCGCAGGTTGGATGCGCCATCAATGCGCGCGGCCTCTTCGGTTTCTTTGGGGATCGAAGCAAGGCCGCCCAGACACATGAATGTCATGTAAGGTGTCCAGTGCCACACATCCGTCAGAACAAGAATACCCATGGCAAGGTCCGGATCGGCAAGCCAAGGCACACCTTGCAGCGACGGGAATATCGCGCCTAGGCCCTTGGCCAGCACACCGAATTCGGGATTGAACATAAAACGATAGCTGACACCGATCAGTGCAGGGCTCATCGCGAAGGGCAGGATCAGGATGATGCGCGTAAACGTGTGCATCGGGCCTTTGCGGCGCAACAACAGCGCCAGCGCCATGGCGAGGACCACAGTCAGCGTCACACTGGCAATCACGAAGATGAACGTCACCCAAAGGGAATTCAGAAACGCGCTCTCGCTTGCGGCATAGATATAATTGTCGAAGCCTACGAACCCCTGAGGGCTGCGGCTTTCGGTCATGTCCCACGCGCGAAATGACGTGATGAACGAGTAGGCAAGCGGATAGATGGTTGTCGCCAGCACAATTATGAATGCCGGGACCAATAGCCAATAGGGGAGAAGCCGGTCTTGCACGGGGACACCTCATCACGTTGATAAATGGGGGGAAACGGGCCGAGTGACAGTTGCCACCCGACCCGAGAGGAAGGTTAGCGGATCGCTGCGATACCCTCGACGGCCTTGTCCAGCACGGCCTGCACATCGGTTTCTTCACCCGAAGCAAGGCTGGAGATCGCTGTTTCGATGATCAGCGAAATGCGGGGCCAGTTGTCGCCGAACTCAACACCTTCTGCCGTCGCAAGGGCATCGGCGGCAGCCTGGTGCATCCCGCCCCAGCGTTCATTGACCTCTGCATCGGTCAGGTTCGAAATATGCACGGCGACGACTTCATCAAGCTCCGGGTCAAGCAGTATGTCTCTCTCAAGTGCGGGATCAGTCAACCAGCCAAGAAACTCGGTGGCCGCGCCTTTTACATCGGATTCCCGTGTCACCCCGAAAATCCAGGTGTTGGTGAATGTCGTGCGGTCTGCGCCGGCGACAGACGGCATGGCGGTAAAGCCCACCTGATCTGCGGTCAGGGTTGATTGTTCCGGGTCGGTTAGCTGCGAGCGCACCCACCACCAGACGGGCAACATGGCCGAATTGCCTTGCTTGAAGCTGGTCACTGCGTCCTGTTCGACAAACACAGCTGATCCAGCGGGGACAATTTCCTCGGCCAGATAACCGACATAAGTTTCAGTCGCCGCAACACCAGCAGCCGAGTTAAATGCAGGGTTGCCTTGTGCGTCAAACAAATCGCCGCCATTGCCCCAAAGCAAGTTCATCCAGACCATCATGTTTTGGCCGTTCAGTTTGCCATAGGGCAAAGCGATACCGGCCGCATCCGAAGTGTCTTGAATCGCTTTTGCGACAGTCGCCATATCTTCCCAAGTCTGTGGCGGGGCCACACCAGCGGCCTCAAGCAGGTCTTTGCGATAAAACAACAACTGGACGTGACCACGCACCGGCAGGCCGATCAGCTCACCATCCAGCATGCCTTGACGCAAGTGGGCGGCAGGAAAGTCGCTCAGGTCTGTGCCTTGCGCCTCCATCTCCGCGCCGATGGGCTGCAACAGCATCTGCAACGACGCAACCCATTGGTCCATCACCGACACGACGTCATAGTTACCGCCCGCCACCATTTCAGTGGTCAGCGCCTCTTTCATATTCGGAAAAGGCACGTAGTCGTAAACGACATCAATGCCCGTGGCTTCCTCAAATTCGGCAAGTCGGGCTTCTTGGGCTTCAAACTGGCTCGACTTCACGGCAAGGACATTCACGGTCTGCCCTTCGAAGGGTCGACCTTCAGTGGCCTCCCATGCGAAGGCCTGTGCGCCGTAGAATGATGCTGCGATCGCAATCGCACTGGTAAGTGTTTTCATGGTTTCCTCCCTAAACTTCGATCAGCTTAGACGCCGGAAGCTCACTTCGTCAATAAGATTATTGATAATTTTGAATGGACAGATTTTCTGTAGCTGCTATTCTTGATTTGTTGAATAAAACGGAACGCCCACAATGCCCGACCAGCTGACACAAGAACTCGAAAACGACGTTATCTTTGGGGTGTTTCCTCCGGGAGCCCGAATTATCGAAGACCGCGTAATGGAAGATTACGGCGCGAAACGGCACGCCGTCCGAAATGCCTTCGCCGAGCTAGAAGCCCGTGGTCTTCTTGTGCGGCGCCACAATCGTGGTGTCGAAGTGGTGGATTTCACCCCCGATGAGGTCGACGCCCTTTACGACGTGCGCATCATCCTCGAAACCGCCGCCGCGGAACGTACTAACCTCCCCTGCGATCCCGAGATTGCAGAGCGGTTAGATGACATCGCACGTCGCCATGAAAAGGCTGTAAAAGAGCATGACTTTCGGGCCGTTTTTTGGCTCAATCAAGGGTTTCACGAAGTGCAGTATTCGTGTTGCGGCAACCCACGCCTTGCTGAACTGATCAGCAAACATGCCCGCGCGGCGCAGCCTATTCGCGTCGTCAAATACGAAGATGATATCCATATGAAGCAAATCGTCAGTCAGCACTTTGACATCATCGCGGCGTTGCGTGGCACGTCACAAGAGGCGCTTGTCGCAGCGGTTCGCGCCCATTTGCCTGCATCTGCCGAAGCTTATCGAACCCTTTATAACCGCCGGTTCGGAGCACGGGCCCAAACCGCATGACGCCGCCCGCGTTCCCTAGGGACACGAGTCAGAAGACATCCAAACCAGGGCAATCTTGGTTCCTTCTGGAGTTGCCAAATAGATAATAGCTTTAAATGATCCCTATTTGAGCATCGAAGGCTCCAAGGGCAGACATCGGCGCAGTTGCAGCGAAAGCACATATTGTCCCGCAACTTGATCCTTGGGCCTGTCGTTCCCGCTGCGGCACGCATGAATGACCGGTTTTCCCGCAGCACGGCGGCGCAGAAATTTACGCTGTTGCAGCAATTTCCGCGCTGCAAGCGCACGCAGCACAAATCTGTCACTTCTGCTTTGGGCTCCGAGCAGTCATTTGCCGCAGATTTAATGAAGGTCCGCTGTAGGCCAGACAACGTCGGCAGCTTAAACAATTCGACCCAGCCGCAATGGAACGCGCTCACGCTCCGGACGCTTCAATGCTTCCGCATACTTTCTGGCATTGCCGTCGATCCCACCATGCCAAAGCTTTGATACAAAGTCGCGGGCGTCCTGCACTGTCATATCTTTGAGTATGGGAGAAAGGGCCATAAAGAGCTCGTCCTCAGTGAGGGATGCCGCCCGACACATCGCGTCCTGATAATAAGACGGATCGTTCAGGACATATTCGCTCAACGGCATCAATGCGACATTCTCGGCCGGAATCGCTAAGAAAATCGTATCCTGAATGGTTTCTAAAAAGTCACGGCGAGATGTGGAGACCGGTTCGCCCTTGCTCTTCGCATCTGCGTAGGCCTCTTTCGTTTTACCCAGCTTCGTCGCTGCATAAGAAAACGCCATTTCCCGCTTTTTGTCTGGCAGCTCAAACTTGGTACATCTCTCAATGCGCGTGATCAGCGCAGTGATTTCCGCTTCGAGGTTAAAGTTTTCGAACCAAACGCGGTCTGTTTTCGGTTTTCTAGCCATCCGCCTTCTCAAGATATAATATACGTTAGTATATTATTGTAACACAGATCTGTCGTTCGACAAGCCAGCACATAACAAGGGATGCTAATTTGGACGCCAGTCAAAACGCCTAGGAAAGCGCGGGTGTCTCTCGAACATACAAACACAAAAAAGGGGAACCGCGTTGCCGCGGCTCCCCTGCTCTGTCAGTCGATGGTCTTGTTGCGATCAAGCAACCAGTGACAACCCACCGCTTGCGTCGGGCTGCTGATCATCGCTCTGCACAAATGGAATGATCGAGAACGTCTGCCCGCCGCGCTGCTCTTCGTTTTGCACGGCATTGACCCGCAGATCACCGTCAGGCGTGTTGATCAGCAACGAGAGGTATTCATTGCCGGTCCGGGTGCTTTTCGCCATCCAGGCGGAACCGACGCGGATCGCTTTGCCCTTCGGCGAGCTGACCTCGATCCGGTAGTCGGGATGGGTTTCCTCGGTCTTGTAGTCGTTCTCGATGAGCATGAAATCCAGATCGAACATCATGTTGGCAATGTAGCCTGCGAAGGCGTTGTCGGCATCCATCGCCGTCAGCTCGCCCGAGATTGAGCCGGATTTCATCGTGCCGTTTGAGACCAGCGGGATGATCTCGAAGTCTTCGCTCTTGGCTTTGCGGGCTTCCTGCGTTTGCACCGCATTAACGCGGAACGGGCCGAGACCAACATCGATCTGCATCGAGATGTAGGGATTACCACTCGTATTTCCGGTTTCGTTCCAAGCCGTGCCGATACGCACCTTGCGACCGGATTTGTTGACGGCGGTAACGTCGAAGTCCGGGCTGCGCTCGGACATCTTCGGGCGCGTCTCCAACTGGATCGCGATGTCGAACTTGGTGTTGTGGATTGTGCCGGTGAAGACAGCGGCTGCGGTATCGGCGTTTTTGGTAAGGGTTCCTGCGAACATGGGTCTTATCCTTCTTGGGTTATCGGGACCTGACATCTTGCCAGACCATCCGAGATTGCTTTGTTGACCCCTCATGGGATCACAGAACAGAAAGCCTGCTTTCAACTTTTCCCTCGCTCTCCAAATCCGCTGTCCCACAATATGAAGAGCCCGCGTCGCCGAACGCGCTCCCCCGTCCTTGCTAAAATTTCGACTGGCGCATCCCGTTTTCTAGGACTGGTCATTGTTTGCGCCCGCAACGTAAAACTCCGCCTCATCCCCGTTCAAGCGAGTTCCCGACTGATCCGTCAGACCGATGGTGCTGCCACCATGGCGATAGGTGATCAGGTATTGGCCGAGGGCGTCTTTGTGCACGATGTAGCCCGTGTTCGCCCAATGGACGGTCTGACCCGCATCCACTGCGGCTTTGATAGCTTCAATCTTCATAGCGATCTCCCATACGTTTTTCCGGTGGCAAGAAGCCAAAACCCGCGCACTGGAGCGGGCTTTGGTAATCTGGATTTGGTTGAGAAGCGCGGCACTTGCCCCGCTGATCAGGCCGCGTTTCGCGTGCTGCCGCCGTTATCACCAGTGATACGCGCAAGAATGGCAACGGTATCCACACCTTCACCGTGCGGCACGAACACCCGCAGCTGGAAGGCGATGATTTCGGTAAAACATCCGAGGGCTTTGAGACCCTCAATCGAACCCTTATCCGCCCCGTTGATCTCCAAGCGCACATCACCCGCAACGCGGCGACGCGTGAGCGTCAGGCCGCGGCCTAGATCGACGGGAGCTGTTGTACCAAGCGCCGCCGTTAGCATCTCACCCAGTGTTTCAGGCGTCCCTGTCATAAACCGCGCCCGAAGGGCTGCGGCCCCGTCCTCGCTAAGCGTGCGGCCTATCATGCTGGCACGGCCTTCGGGCGTGACGCGATAGATACGCTCGTTGCTTGTCGGGATGGTCTTCCAGATCGGCAGCAACAGACCCGTGAGCAGGTAGAGCTTTGTCGTAGTGGTTTTGGGCAAGCTGTCAGCCTCCTCGTCCCAAAGCCGGATGAACTCTGATTGCTCGACAGCCTCCCAAGCCGAGGTTTTGAGCTTGCCTTCCTCGAGGTAAGATTTACCAGATGGTCGGACGACCTTCCGCATCAGCGTTACAATGTCTTCGTCATACATCTGCATCGGGCGTTTTGAGATCAACCCAACCCGCCCCGACGCGCGATTGACCATAGGGATTTTGTCGAAGTTGTTGCGAAGGGCATCATCGGCGCGCGCAATGTGAACAGGATCCGTCACCTCCAATCCAATGATACGTGTCACAGCCCCGGAGTGCTGGCAGGTCCAGAGATCCTCCGCCGAAACCTGCCTAATAGTCTCGCCCCGCAGCGTCTCCACCCCAAGATCGAGCGTACCTGCATCCCGTGCACGCTCTGTCTGATCAGCAATGCGCTGCATGAACTCCGCAAAGAGCGCGTTTTGCATATGGATCGGCAACGCCAACACCCGATTGAGGAACCGTTGGATCGGCGGCAATTCTTCCAGCAACACGCCGTCCTTGTCGATCAGGCGCAAGGCCGTCCAATCGGTAAAGGTCTCATAACCCATCGCCTCCGCTCGCCCCGCGGCAAGATCGGCGTAATATCCTCGCAGCGCGGACCGCGCGATCGGGCTTTCAAGATTGTCCTCCTCGCGAAACATGCCTTGCGAGCCTGTCTCGCGTTGCCCTTTGGTGAGCGCGCCAAGCTGATCAAGCCGTTTGCTGATTGTTGAGGTGAAGCGTTTTTCGCCGTGCACGTCCGAGGTGCAGACCCGGAAGAACGGTGCGCTGACTTGAGCGGAGCGATGCGTACGCCCAAGCCCTTGGATGGCTGCATCCGCGCGCCAGCCCGGTTCCAGCAAGTAATGGCGACGCCGCTTCTGGTTTTTCGCTGTTTGCGCCGCATGATAGGATCGCCCTGTGCCACCCGCATCCGAGAAGATCAGGATGTTCTTTTCGCCATCCATAAAGGCCTGCGTCTCGGACGAATTGCTGCTGGCCGCGCGTTTTTCGATGAAGAGCGCGCCGTCGCTGGATTTAAGCGGGCGAATAGACCGCCCCGTGACCTCTGCCACGGCTTCATCCCCGAACGCCCAGAGGATTTGATCCAGGGCCGCAGGGATCGGGGCCAGCGCCATCAGGTCCATCATCGCCTCGTCGCGCAGGGCCAATGCTTCGCGAGAAACGACCAAGGCCCCTGCTTCATCCCGCAGCGGTTCTGCGACGACATTGCCGTCAATCTCGACAAGCTTCTGGGTGTGGATTGGAAAGGCCTGTTCGAGATAGCCGAGCACATAGTCGCGCGGCGTCAGCGCGCCTTCGACCAGCTCATCGTCCGGGTCCATCATCTCCAAGCGCCGTTTCAAAAGGCTTTCGCCCGTCGAGACCACTTGGATAACGCAGGCATAGTCATCGGATAGGTCCTGCTGAATGGCGCTGATAATCGACGGGGCCTTCATGCCCATCAGCAGATGATTGAAGAAGCGCTGCTTTGTGCTCTCGAATCGCGACTTGGCGGAGGCTTTTGCAGCAGATGCATTTGTCTCGCCTGAGGCATCATTGACGCCTGTCGCGGTCAGCGCTGCCTCGAGGTTGTGATGGATCGTGCGGAACGCGCCCGCATAGGCATCGTAGATCTCTGTTTGGGCAGGCGTCAGTGCATGTTCCAGCACATCGTATTCGACCCCGTCAAAGCTCAGCGCCCGCGCCGTGTAGAACCCGAGTGTTTTGAGATCGCGGGCCACCACCTCCATGGCGGCCACACCGCCCGCCTCCATCGCTGAGACAAAGCTCTCGCGGCTCGGGAACGGGTATTCAGGCCCTTGGCCCCAAAGCCCGAGCCGGGATGCATAGGCGAGGTTGTGGACCGACGTCGCCCCCGTTGCCGAAACATAGAAGACGCGAGCGCGCGGAGTGGCGAGTTGCAGGCGTAGCCCCGCAAGGCCCTGCTGGGACGGTTTTGCCCCCCTGCCCTGCTCCGATCCAGCCGCATTTTGCATCGCGTGGGCCTCGTCGAAAGCGAGCACGCCGTCGAAGTCGTCGCCCATCCAGTCGAGAAGCTGGTTCAGGCGCGTGGTGCCGCATTTGCCGGCGGAGCGCAGAGTTGCGTAGGTGAGGAACAAAATGCCATCGCCCATCGCGACTTGCTGGTCTGGCTTCCATTTCGAGAGCGGCTGGATATCTGCAGGCGAGCCGCCGAGGTCGGTCCAGTCTCGCACCGCGTCCTCAATCAGCGTTGCGGATTTTGACACCCAAACGGCCTTACGCCTCCCGCTGAGCCAATTGACCAAGATCAGGCCAGCGCACTCACGGCCCTTACCGCAGCCGGTGCCGTCCCCGAGAAAGTATCCCAAGCGGTAGGCACGCGCCTCCGCATCCTCATCACTGCGCAGCATCTTGGTCTGGTCATCATCGATGGTGAACTTGCCGGGCAAATCCCGCCCGTGGGCATCGTTGGCCGTGATGATGGTTTCCAGTTGAGCCTCAGAGAGATGACCCTCTGCAATCAGTCGGTTCGGCAGGCGCAGTCCCTCGGAGGCCTGCAGGGAGGGCACGGGTGGTGCGACCGACGCCATGGCAATGCTTTCAACCAGCGGCGTTGGGTGTTCCTGTGCACCCGCAATGTCGATCCGCTGCGGGCGGTAGCGGGCGTAAATCTCGGAGATGGGGGTGTTTTCGCGCGGCGTCTCGAGCGTGGTGAACGACAGCGGTGTCGCTGCGTGTTTGGGAGTTTTGGCAGCAGTTGCGTTTGATGCGACTGGCTTGCGGTGTGTGTGTGGCGCAGAATGCATCAGAGGGCGCCCAACATTCAATGAGCGTGATACCGGCACCGGCGCTACGACCGGGCGCATTGCGGCTATCTGATCCACGATGGGGGCTGCCGCATCGAGATCGTCGACGGAGGTGCGGATCATCTCGACGTCATCACTGGCCTTGTCAAAAACCATCAGTTGGGTATCCACGCTGGTGCCAAGTTTGCGATAGACATGGCCGGGGATGGTCAGGACCAAGCGCGGGGTAAGAAGGCTCATCGCACGCGCCCAATGTGCTGCGTCGCGCTCGGGGGTGAAGCCCATCGGCATGATCGCGACAAGACGCCCTCCGGGCGCCAATCGTTTCGCGGCCCCTATGAGATGCTTGGCAGCGATATGTTTGTCGCGGGAGCGGTCGACCGAGGATGCAAACGGCGGGTTCATCACGATAACGCTGGGGGCGGTTGTTGATGTCAGCAGGTCATCGATATGTTCCGCGTCATGTCCCGTCACCTGCGCGTCGAACACCACATCGAGTAGCCGCTGGCGAAGCGGATCGACTTCGTTAAGCAAAAGCTTGGCCCCTGCCCGCTTGGCGAAGCCCGCCAATGAGCCGGTTCCCGCAGAGGGTTCCAGCACAGTCTCGCCCGAACGGATTGCCGCCGCGCGCACAGCGAGGGCTGCGTATGGCAGCGGGGTCGAGAACTGTTGCAGGCGGATCTGTTGCTCGGAACGGCGGGTTTCGGTCAAGAGCCGCATTGCAAAGTTCTTTGCGGCCCCAAGAGGGTCTGATGCGCCCGCGTCCGTGCAAATCACTTGCACTGCAGCAGCCTGCATCATGTCGTAGGCCATGCGCCAGCTCCATGCACCGCTGGCATCGCTGCAGCCAAAGGTGTCGCGCATGATCTTTGAGAGAGCGGAGCTGCGCAGAGCATCGCGCGCGATCTCGACGGCGATCAGCGACAGGGCTGATTTAAGCTGAGCGTTAGATGGGGTTTGATGGGAGCGCTTCGGGTTGGCGTAGGCCATAATTTCTGTCCTTTGTGATCCGGATTGGGGTTCACAGGACAAAAAGCCCCCTTTGCACTTTGTGAGTGCCGAGAGGGCTCTTATTTATCTGAATGGCTTTGAAACAGGCCGACCTATGGCCACTGCTGAGCTGCGTGCAGCACTCGCAAGATCACTATGGAACTTGGGTCGTCAGCATAAATCACGATGTAATTTGGACGCACAACCATTTCACGGGTGCCGTCAACACGTCCCACGCCGTACATCTGGGGGTGCTCTGGCAATCGTGATGTCATGGCCTCGATTTCGTCCTTGAGAGCTTGGGCCGCATCCGGATTGTCGTCAGAGATGTAGTCGATAATCGCCAGCAAATCAGCGATGGCCGTGGCCTTCCATTCGAGATCAGGCACGGCGCTTCTTATCAATCAGCGCCTGAGCGTCTTGCATTACCTGAGCCTGCGGTGTCGTCGGCTTTGGGTCGTCCAATGCCTCCTGCACTTTGGAGCGGAACCATGCGTCATAGGCGTCTGGATCCGCGGTCAGTCCCGCTGGCAACCCGCCCTCTGCGGCCACGCGCGTCAAGAGGATGCGTACGGCATCCGAGAGTGTCAGGCCGACGCCAGAAAGTGCATCCGAGGCCTGCGCCTTAAGCTGATCATCAACACGGACATGGATCATAGATGTTTGAGCGGGCATATGAGTCTCCTTTGGTTGTTGTTGTATCTCAAATGAGATACGCAATCAAGGCGGTAGAGAGCTTCACTCTAGGGCCCCTGCACCGCAAAAAACTCCGCCAACACCGCACTGCCCTCAGCTATTTCGCGACTGATGAGGGTCGATCCCGCCAGTGACGCCTTTGAGAGCCGCACAAGGCTGCCGGTTTCCTCAATGCGGTAGCAGCGCCGTTTTTGACGCCCGCGTCTGTAATGGGTTGCTGTGATGATCTGGCAGGTACTGCCATCGCTGAGTGTCACAGGGGCGACCAGCTTAATCTTGTCGCCCTCAGCGTAGTCAGGGATCGCGGCCCAGTCCCGACACCGCTGACGCCAAGCGTGGGCATAGCTGTCGGGGTCTTTCAACTCGGACAGCAGATTGAGGATGCTCAGCGGCGCTCGGGACTCATTTGGGCCAGCGCTTTCCTCCATGTCCTTGTAGCCCCAGCACCCATCGTCGTAGCGCGTCAGAAACACTGCACCGAAGGTAAATGACCCGTCTTTGTCGGTCACGTAGGTCCGATCCTCTAACGGCGCTGCATCAAGGCTCTCAACCTTTGCGGCCGCATACCACGTCGAGCCGACTTTGCTAGCTTTGACCAAAGTCGTGCGCCGCGTGTCTGTCTCGAACGTACAAAGACGTGTGATCTCTGCTTTCTCATCGGCGTGGTTCTGAACCCGCCGATCCGTGTAAAACAGCCAACCCATCACGCGGCCCTCCGGTCTTCGAGCTCCATGAGTGCATCGAGGGGCACGCGATACGGCTGCATCGCATCGAAGTCTTCGCAGTTGCCGCAGTTCTGAACGATGGCAAAGGTGTCGCAGGCGTCCTTGAGCACCACTCGAAACCGCCCACCGAGACCGGATGGCACCTCATAGGTCCCGCCAATCAGAAAGTCCGAGGCGCGGCGCACGAAAACGCGGATGGAATGGCCATCGGTTGCCAGCCGAATGGCCCCCTGCCCGCGATCGATCAGAGTTTGCACGTCGTCAAGGATGTCTGTGTAGAACTGCCCGGTCAAATCGCGGAACGCCATTTGGCGCTGCGCCATCCAATCGCCGTCCCGAAACGGATTGATGCCGTTTGCAAAGGCAAAGCTGGGATCGGACTGCTCGGTGGTGACAATACGCGTGGTTGAGCCGTCAATGCCGTTGGAGCGCAGATGCACGCCGTTCCCAACGATGAGGATCAGGGCGGGCTTGTCGACTGGCCCGTTCCAATTGGGCAGGAAGGTTGCACACGAGCGCGCATGCGCAATTTGCGCCGCGACAGCGGACGCGGAGAATTTGAGAATAGCCATGGGAATGTCTTTCTTGGTGTTTCAAGGGGTTTTCGGAATGTGACCCGCGCGTGGTTGGGTCCTCGCGCGGGTCGCCTCAAAGGATCAGGCGGCTTTTGCTTGAACGGTCTCGGTTTGAGCGGCGTCATCCTCCGCGTCGACAACTAAGCTAACGCCACCGGTTGTCTGCATCATCGGCGGACACCACGCAGCGACCGCCCGCTGCTGCGCTTCTGTCAGCGTCGCAAATGGCTCGGCAAAGAGCTTGTCGCAGAACGCAACGATCTCTTTCTTGCTCATAGAGGCCAGTGTCACCGCCTCCTGCGCAAGGCCGAGCTCTTCACCAAGGATCTTGAGCAGCCACGCTTTCTTGAAGCGGTTGAACAGCGCGGCGTTCGGCGTCCAATGCGCACGCACGTCGGGCATGACCTCTATCTCGAAGTCATGCATCAGGCTGTCGCTCTGGCGGCTCCGGGCAAAACACGATTGCGTCGTGCTGGCCGTGGCATAGGCGACCAGCTTGGCCTTCTCATCTGCCTCAAGGGCGCGAAACAAGGCAAACTGATCCGCTGGAGACTTCGCCTCATCCGCCCAAGACAGATCAAGCGCGTCATGCGCCTCGGCGACCTGTTCCAGCGATGTGCCATCGATCTCGTCCAACTTGGCGTGGCTGCGGTATTCTTTGCGGGCCTCGACCTTGATGGCGTGGGTTGCGCTCATACCGCCAAGCACGTCCGTGACCAACTTGAACAATGTGAGATCAAGCGTGGCTTCGGGATGCAGGGTCATAGCGGCCCCGAGGGCCATTGCCCGTTCAGCCTTGAGGTCTTGGGTCAGCGAGGCAGGATAGACGATTGCGTCTGCGCCCTGCCCGTCTGCGTCGCCAGACGCGCCGCCGACACTGGGTGTCTGTGATGTCGCCTCAGGCTTGTCCTCTGGCCGCACCAAACCGACATGCAGGGTAATCTTGCCGTTCGACCAGGAGGCGATGACACCACCCCGCGCAAGGTCTTCGGCACTGTAGGCCTCCTGCAGATCCCGCGCCTCTTCTTCGAGCGCATCCACGCGATCGTAGAGGGCGTTATAGGCATCAGTCTCGAGGGTCTCATCCTCCATTTCGAGTTGGAGTCTCTCCAGCTCCTCGGTGATCGCATCCACGCGCTTTTGGCCTGCAGCACCAGGCTCGATCGGACCGGGATAGACGCGGCCATATTCTGCCATCGTTGCATAGTCGTAGCGCACCAACGCCTCCGCCCACGCAAACCCCATTTGGGCCCGTGCGTCTTCGGCGGCGGCGGTAAGTTTTTCGACCATGATGACCTCGACCAGTGCGATGTCTTCCAGCACCGAATGCTCCTCGAGGAGATCAGCAGCGATGGGACCACCCCGCGCCTCATAGTCCTCGCGCACGAAGGCACCGATATCGTCACTGACCTGCACACCGCGGGTCTTGAGCGCCTGACGCACCGTATAGGCCTGCAGGTAGCTGTCATCGCTTGTTAGAGCCTCGTACACCTCAAACTGCACGGCTTGGCTTGGATGGTCCGCAAAGGCCTTCATCGTATCGAGGGTGATCGTCTTGGCGCGTGCAGCTGCGCGGATATCTGGATGGATCAAACCATAGCGCAAGCGACCCTTAACGGCGGCGACTGTGGTGCCGAACGTCTTGGCAATCGTCTCAGGCGATTGCCCGTCGACTTCCATCATTCGCGCAAACGCTTCGAACTCGTCGATAGCGTTCATCGGGGCTTGTGTGATGTTCTCGGCCAACGATAGGGCCGTGGTCACATCGCAGTTTTCCGGCACCAAGCGACATTCGATCTTGGTTTTGTTGGTGAAGCCCTTGGCGGTCTTGTCGGCGACCAATTCGTTCAAAGCAGCGTGACGTCGACCACCTGCCAATACGCCGAACTTGCCATCGATCTTTTGAACCAGCAGCGGTTGGATGATGCCCAAGACGCCGATGCTCGCGGTAAGGTGGGCGATCGCCTCGGACTCGTAGGTTTCAGGCGAGTTGCTGCGCACGTTGGCAGGATGCGACGTGAGATCACCAATGGCGACCGAGATGGATTTGAGAGCATGTGTCATGTGATGTCCTTTTGAGATGTTGCGCCGCTCCAACGTGCGGAACGGCCTGACCAATCCCCGGATTTGAGGATCACATGAAAAAAGGCCCGCTTTCCCTTTGGAGAGGGTCAGCGAACCTTGGGATTGTGGGTGGGTCCCTGCCCTACCAGTCAGATGCCATCATGACGGTCAGCACGCGCATGGTGGTTGCAGGATTGTCAGGGGCCTCAGCGCCATAGCGAAAGTCACTGCCGGCCTCGTAGAGATCAATTTTCCAGAAGACCTTTTCGCCGCGGATATCCACGGCCCCGAAGTCGTGGCTTCCGTCTGGATCATTCTCTGGCTCAAAGACATCGAACTCACCCACAGCTTGCACGGCCTCAAGGGCTAAGCCATCTTCTGCCATGGCCAGTGAACTTGTGAGGTGCATTCGACCCTGAATGGGCTGCGAAGGGGTTTCACCAAGGCAGGCGAGCTTGCGGAAGGCATCATTCTGCGCCGCGATTGCTGCGATGTCGGGGCCTTCAGTTTGAGGGAGTGCGGAAGTGGTCATGGGTCTGTCCTTTCAAGGAAATTGAAAACACAAAACCCAAAGCTTGCTTTCACTCTTTGAGAACTCCGCCTGGGACAGCACCAGACCTCTCAAGCCGCCTGATCGGTGGCCCCTGCCCTGCCCTCTTCTGAGCGTGCAATGAGGTAATCACAGGCCTTCTGGGCATCGGCCGCATGTTTGAAAATCGCCGTCTTGTCAGAGCGCAGTACGCGCAACCAATGATACAAATACGACGCGTTCAGCTCTAGCGTATGCGCAGTGAACCCAAGCTCCTGCCCCAGAAAGCAGGACGTCAGTTCTGCGACGATCTCTTCGCGGGAATAGGCTGTGTTGCCAAACCGGCTAAGACCGTAGTCTCGGTTTAAGCGATGGGGCGCCTTGGTGGCATGTGCCTTATGCCGATGTCGGCATAACGCCCATAATGCCGCGCTTCGGATTATGCCGCACTTGTTCGGACGAGGGCTTGTTTCCTACGGTTCTTGTCGTTTTCCGGCTGCATAAGACTGTAGTTCAGAACCGCCATGTGAGCGTGGCGAACTG
>Ga0316204_10001009_pt1 | contig 85065 bp, 89 predicted proteins | sample 6monrhotite_MG_2_FD_205661 | JGI IMG/M metagenome (GOLD analysis project Ga0316204, IMG submission 205661) | Microbial mat bacterial communities from mineral coupon in-situ incubated in ocean water Damariscotta River, Maine, United States -... | ecosystem: Environmental > Aquatic > Marine >... | reverse complement strand
ACAATTGGCTGTCCCCCCATTCCCGCAAGGTGCGGATTGTGCTTGGGGAAAAGAAGCTTGAGTTCGATCTTGAGGTCGAAAAAACGTGGGAACGCCGCGAGGGCTTTTTGCGCCTCAATCCCGCCGGTGAGGTTCCGGTGCTGGTGGAAACCGGCGGTACGGCAATTTCGGGCGGCCAAGTGATCTCGGAATATCTCGACGAGAAAGAACCCAACCCGCCGCTGTTGGGTCAAGGTCCGTTGGAACGCGCCGAAGTGCGCCGTCTATGTCAGTGGTTCGACGACAAGTTCGATCGCGAAGTGGTGGCGAACTTGGTCGGCGAAAAGGTCATGAAGCGGTTCTTGCGCCTCGGCTCCCCCGACAGCACCGCGATCCGCGCGGGCAAGACCAACATCAAGCACCATCTGGCCTATATCGGCTATCTGGTTGAACGCCGCACTTGGCTGGCGGGCGATCAGTTCACGCTCGCCGACATCACCGCGGGCGCGCATTTGTCGTGCATCGATTATCTGGGCGACGTGCCGTGGGCGGACTATCCGCTGGCCAAAGATTGGTACGCGCGGATCAAATCACGCCCCAGCTTCCGCGACCTGCTGCACGACCACATCCCCGGCGTGCCACCACCCAAGCATTACTCAGATTTGGATTTTTAAGAGACTTTTTTCCCCCTCAAGCGCTCGATGCTTGAGGGGCTTTTATCATTGGGTCTATCAGCCACACAAAGGCGTTCCGTTGATAACGGTTCTGCATACCGCCCAAAAGCGGAGGCCATTGCGGACTCTTTGAAAGGTCAACTTTTAGCCAGAAGCGGACAATTTCGGAGATGGGTTGCTGATGCTTATGCCGTGCGGCTTACGCGCATCACTTCCCCAAGGAGGACGTCGAGTTCAGCTGCAAAGTCCACCTGAATGGCGGTTGGCACGTCCTCACTTGATCTGATCGGTGAATGGAGGTGCATATCTGCAATGTTCCGGAGCGATTTTTCGAGACGCTGCATTGAAGTCTTGAAGGATTTCTGCGACTTCACGCCACCGTAGTTATTGGCCACCTCAGCGAATGTGCTGCAACCAAGCACCGGGGGCACGTGGTTGAGGACAGTACGGAGGAGCATTGCGGTTGACATATGGCACCGGTTGGCCGCAGCGACATTTATCTCTCGGCAGAGCTCCACGAGCCGGGCAAAGTCCCATTGAGCGTTGCCGATGGCTTGCAGTGAGGCAATCCGTTCCGGTGCAACGTAGGGCTTCGTTCCGGAAGGTGAGACGGCTGGTTGCGTTCGTTTGCGTTTGATCGCACGGACCGCAGCGCGGACAATTTTTGACGCCTCTTCAACAGAGGCAAACGATGGCCCACTAACAAAGCCGCCCGCGCCAGTATTCACTGCGTGGAGCAAGTTCATAGAGAAGTCATTTGCGAGGCCAAGCTCCCCGTCGAGTATCGATTTTGCTTCAATGGCGAGAGCCTTGAAGGTCGCAGAATGTTCCGAATGGAGGAAGAGGCCCAACGTGTCGCTCTCAACGAATAACGGGAGCAATTTCTCCATATCATCAGCGATAGTGGTAAGTTCTTCAATCATTGCCCCAAGGTAACCCAAAGCCTGCCCGCGCGGAAGTGCTTTGGTCCATGCATGTTAGCTAACCGAAGGCTTTTGCGCGTCGGTGCAATTGTCGTCTACTCGGAGCGATGAACTTCATCTTCGGGTCAGAAGCCATCGGAAACCACCAGCCTAACAATGAGCCTGCTTTAACGCATAGGGCCGACATTCGGGCTTGGGATGTCGGCCTAGCGCCATAGTGATTTTGATCGGGTTATAGAACCGCTTGAATTATAATTCTTCCGCGAAGTGTTCCAGCAGGTGCGACAGTTCGACGATTTCGTCTTTGAGCTTGGCACGGGCTTTCCAGTTGGGGTGCACGCTTTTGAGTTTGCGTTCTTGGCGGATGCGCACAAGGCCGGTGGCGGGTTCGGCGAAGCAGAACATTTTTTGCGTTTTGGGATCGTCCAAAAGCTTGATGAAATGGCCGTCCTTGTTTTCGAGCACATGGCCGATTTCGACCGCGACGTCTTCCGCCGAGCCCAGTTCCAGTTCCATGGTGGCGAAGCAGTCGAACAGGTGTTCTTCGGGGTCGACGTAGACCAGTTCCATTTCGCCAGTGGGCTTGGGATCGAGCACCACGACGTAGTGGTGGATGTATTCCTTGCCGATGCGATCCAGCTTCAAACACACGGTGTGACCGTCTTCGGTGGAGCGGATCACCAGCGCACCGCAGCCGATTTCGTGGGCTTGGCGGTGGGCCGGGCCATCGACATCACCACTGGAGTGGAGCGGGAAGTCGGGCGTTTCGAGGTGGTTGTTGCTCATGGACCTGTCCAAGTTTGTAGTTGCGTTAGTACTAATATAAGAGCTCTGAGGTCGGGTTTCCAGGCCGATCACTCAACGCCTGAATCCAATTTGTGTAAATTGGCGGTTGCCGCCTCGCCCGCTTGGGTCTGTGGCGCCAGCTGAATTGTGCGTTTCCAGTCGGTGCGGGCTTCGTTTTTGCGCAACGACAGACGGTGTACGATGCCGCGTTCCAATAGCCCTTCGGGGTGGTCGGGATTCAACGCCAAGGCGCGGTTGAGGTCGTCGAAAGCCAAATCGAGCGCGTCCAGTTGGCGGTACGCCGCCCCCCTGAGCACCAGCGCCTCGACGTTTTTGGGATCGGCGTAAATCACCCGGCTGAGATCGTCGGCGGCTTCCCAATACGCCCCTTGCAGGGCGAACGCCTGGGCGCGGATGACAAAGGCGTCGGTGGTGTTTGGCGTCAGCGTCAGCGCGGTGTCGGCGGCGGCGGCGGCGCGTTTTGGCTCGTTCGCGGCGATCCAGGCGCGCGCGCTTTGCACCAGAACCTGGGCTTTAAAGGCTGCGCTTTCGCGCACCACGTCGGCGAGTTTTTCCAGCCCTTGCGCGGCCTCTGCGTAATGGCCGATTTCCATCAGCGCGGCCAAGGCGCAATGGCGTGCGGGCAGCCCGCCGCCCAGCCCTTCCCACGTTGTGGCGTCGTCGAACGCGGCTTCGGGGCTGATTTTGACCTTGTCCATGCACGCTTGATAGCGGGCTTGGGCCTCGGTTGCGGTTTCGCCATAAGCCGAGGCGCTGGTAAAAACAGCGATACACAGACTGAGGAGGGTTGTGACTTGTATTGCACGCATCATGGTGGCTACAGTTGCCGCGCGCTCACCAAAAAGCAAGCACGGCAATTTTTATGACCCCAAAAACTCCGCATCTGTTCTGTTTCGGCCTTGGCTACAGCGCCAGCTGGTTGGCCCGCGATCTGCAACGTCAAGGCTGGCGCATCAGCGGCACGCATCGCACCGGTGACGAAAGCATATCGGGTGCGCTGACGTTCGATCGCAATCACCCGCTGGAAAACTTCGACGAGCTGTTCGCCGATGTCACCCATGTGTTGCTGTCGGTGCCGCCCGACGGCGCGGGCGATCCGGTTTTGGATGTGCACGGCGATGATTTGGCGCGCCATGCCAAGCATATGGGCGGGCAGATCGAATGGCTGGGCTATTTGTCCACCGTCGGGGTCTACGGCGACACCGGCGGCAAGCCGGTCAACGAGACCTCGCGCCTGTTACCGACCCAAGAACGCTCGCGCTTTCGCGGCTTGGCCGAGACGCGCTGGCAAAATCTTGCGGTGCGCAGCCGCTTACCGCTGCATGTATTTCGCTTGGCGGGCATTTACGGGCCGGGGCGCAGCCCCTTGGACAAGGTCCGTGCAGGCCGTGCCCAGCGCATCACCCAACCGGGTCATTTGTTTTCACGCATCCATGTCGCCGATATCGCCAACGTCTTGAAAGCATCGATGGCGCGGCCCAATCCGGGCGGCATCTACAACGTCTGCGACGACGACCCGGCCCAGCCCAGCGACGTCATCAAGTACGCCTGCGAACTGTTGGGCGCAGCCGTGCCGGATGAAGTCGCATATGAAGAGGCGCTGAAAACCATGTCGCCCATGGCGCAAACCTTTTGGGCCGACAATCGCTTGGTGATGAACGACAAAATCAAGGATGAGCTGGGTGTGAAGCTGGACTATCCCGACTACAAATCCGGCCTGCAAGCGGTGCTTGCTGTCGAAGGGATGTAGGCTTAAACCACCCCGCGCTTAAGCTACCACGGTCTCGAACACGTCCTTTGCGGGGTTGTAGTGGGACAACTGGCCCTCGGCAATGTCCAGATACCAGCCATGGATTTCCAGGGTTTTGGCCTCGACCCGTTCGCGGATGAACGGGAAGGTCATCAGGTTTTCCAGCGACACCTGCACCGCTTGGCGTTCGCAGCAGCGGTCCAACTCATCGCCTTCGGCCGTGGGGTTTTTGGTCTTGGCCATGGTGTAGGCCCTATCGACGATAGATGTCCACGCGGGCACAAAACGCCCGGCCACCGGGTCGCCTTCGCGGCCCTTGACCATGGCTTTGACACCTGAACAGTGGGCGTGACCGAACACCACAATGTGTTCCACCCCCAATTGCTCGACGGCAAATTCCAGCGCTGCCGAGGTGCCGTGATAGGAGATTTTGTCGTCTCCGCCTTCTTCGAACGGCGGCACCAGGTTGGCGACGTTGCGGATAGCGAAGATGTCGCCCGGATCGGCTTGCAGCACAATCGCCGGATCGACGCGGGAATCGGCGCACGCGATCATGGCAATCTTGGGCTTTTGCCCTTCGCGCACCAAACGGCGATAGAGATCCTTGCGTTCGCTGAAATAACGTTCCCGAAAAGAGGTGAAGCCGAAGATCAATTTATTGATGATGGGGTTCATAGGGTCTCGCTTTCGCAGTTTTCAATGTCGTTCAACAAGTTGCCCAACGTGCGGGTCAGGCGCTTTAAGTCAGCGGTTTCGGACAGACGGTGGTCGCCGTTTTTGACGAATTGGATCTCGACGTTATCGGTGACCAGGGCGTCTTGGATTTTTAGGGCGGTAGCCCAAGGCACATCTGCGTCTTTCATGCCTTGGATCAAGCGCACCGGCACCTGGATATTCAGCGGTTCGCGCAGCAACAGGTGATTCTTGCCGTCCTCAATAAGGGCTTTGGTGATGATATAAGGCTCTAGCGGATCGTAATCGCAGGGCAGGGCGACGTGGCCTTCGCGCTCCAATTCAGCGCGTTGCGCGTCGTTGAGCTCATTCCACATCAAGTCTTCGGTGAAGTCCGGGGCGCTGGCCAAGCCGACCAAACCGCGAAGTCGTTCAGCGCGTTCGCGTGCCACCAACAGCATCAGCCAGCCGCCCATGGAACTGCCGACCAGAACTTGGGGGGCTTTGGTCAGGTGATCCAAAGCATACAGGGCATCATCGGCCCACTGCCCGATGGTACCGTCGGTGAACGCACCGGACGACTGGCCGTGGCCGGTGTAGTCGAAACGCAAAAAGGCGCGACCTTCGGCTTGGCACCACGATTCCAGCGCCAGCGCCTTGCTGCCTTGCATATCGGATTTGAAGCCGCCTAAAAAGACCACCCCGGTGGGCTTGTTCAGGCTTTTGCCAGGGCTAAAGTGGTAAGCGATGGTCGCACCGTCTTCACGGGTGATGGTTTGCGGGGCTTTGTTGGGGCCATTGTCAGTTGGGACTTGCATTTCTCTGGACACCTCACCTATGAACTGCAACCATTCTTATGCCGTGCCAGACCTTAATTTATGTTAAGAACGGCGAAGACAATAGGGGCAACGATCATTTCGCAGAACCATACCATTCTTTATTCGATGGCCAAACGTGCGCCAGATATAGGATCCGCAAGTGGCGGGGCAACCCCCCCCACCGAAAGCGCGCCCGTAACCATCTTGCAGGTGCTGCCAGCGCTTGGCGGTAGTGGCGGGGTCGAACGCGGCACGGTGGAAATTGCGGGCTGCATTACGGCGCAGGGTTGGGGTTCGATGGTGGCGTCCAATGGCGGCGAGCGGGTCTATCAGTTGCAGCGTGCCGGCGCGGATCATTTCCAGTTGCCGCTGCATTCGAAAAACCCGCTGACCATCTACGCCAACATTTCCAAGTTGGAAAAACTGATCAAAGAACAAGGCGTGGACGTCGTGCATGCGCGTTCGCGCGCTCCGGCGTGGAGTGCGTATTACGCCTGCCAACGCACCGGCACCGCGTTTATCACCACCTTTCACGGCACCTATTCCGTCGGCACCGCACTGAAGCGGTTTTACAATTCGGTGATGACGCGCGGCGATCGGATCATCGCCATTTCCAAATTCATCGCCGGTCACTTGAAACAAATGTACGGTGCATCGGGCGAAAAAATTCGCATCATCCACCGTGGCGTCGATTTGGACAGCTTCAACCCGTCGCTGGTCAGCGCCGAGCGGGTGGTCCAATTGGCGCAAACCTGGCGTCTGGAAGACGGCTATCCGGTGGTGATGCTGCCCGGACGTTTGACCCGCTGGAAAGGACAGGCGGTGTTCATCGAGGCCATCGCGGCGCTCGGACGCAGCGACATTCGCTGCGTGCTGGTGGGATCGGACCAGGGCCGCACCGGATATCGCAAGGAACTGGAACGGCTGATCGAACACAACGGCTTGAGCTCGGTGGTGCGCATTTTCGATCACTGCGACGACATGCCCGCAGCCTATATGATGGCCGACGTGGTGGTGTCGGCCTCGACCGATCCGGAAGCGTTCGGTCGCGTGGTGGTCGAAGCCCAAGCCCTTGGCCGTCCTGTGGTGGCGCCTGATCATGGCGGCGCGTGCGAAACCATCGTTGACGGGCAGACCGGCTGGCTGTTCCCGCCGGGTGACAAGGCCGCGCTGGCCGAAGCACTGCGTACGGCGCTGGATTTGGATCAAAACGGTCGCAAAGCATTTGCCGAACGGGCGCTGGAAAGCGTGCGCGAGCATTTTTCCAAAGACGCCATGTGCGAAAAAACCTTGAACGTATATCGTGAAGTGCTGCGCGAACGCGGCAAGGACGTGTAAAAGCGTGAGCGAAACGGGCGAACGAATTCTCATCATCAAGTTGGGCGCGCTGGGCGATTTCGTTCAGGCGTTGGGGCCCATGGCGGCAATACGGCGCCACCACGAGACCAAATCCGGCGGCACCTCCGTGGTGCTGCTGACGTCCAAACCCTATGCCGACCTCGCCCACGCCACCGGCCTGTTTGATGACGTGTGGGTCGATGAAGAACGGCCCAAGGCGTGGCAAATCGGGCGCGTTCGGCGTCTGCGCCGCAAGCTCAAAGTGGGAAATTTCACCCGCGTTTATGATTTGCAAACTTCCGACCGATCGAACTTTTATTTTCATATCCTCGGTCCCGGAAAGCGCCCCGAATGGTCGGGCATCGCGCGCGGTTGCTCGCATCCCCATGACAATGCCCAGCGCGATTTTATGCACACCATCGATCGACAAAAAGACCAGTTGGCCAAAGCCGGTATCACCGATGTGGGGCTGTCGGATTTAAGCTTCGCCAAGAAAGACGTCAGCGCGTTCGGCATTGAAAAACCGTATGCCTTGCTGGTGCCTGGCGGCGCGCCGCACCGCCCGGCCAAACGTTGGCCTGCACAGCGCTTTGTCGAGCTGGCCAACCGCCTGTACGCCGCCGGTGTTACGCCGGTGTTGCTGGGCGCGCGCGCCGAACAGGCGATTACGGCGTTGATCGAACACGACGCCCCGGGCACGGTGAACCTGTGCGCCAAAACCGATTTCATCGACATCGCGGTGTTGGCATGTGGCGCGGCGTTGGCAGTTGGTAACGACACCGGGCCGATGCACATGATCACACTGGCGGGCTGCCCGAGTGTGGTCGTGTACTCATTCGAAAGCGATCCGGCGCTGTGTGCGCAACGTGGCCCCCGGGTAGAAATCCTGCGCAAAGCAAGCCTTGGCGAGCTTTCAGTGGCTGAGGTTTGGGACGCCGCCGTGCGGATTGGCGCTTTGGACTAGTCGTGGGACTTAGCGGGCGTATGGCCGGGCGTGTGATTGGTGCCTTGACAGGGGGCTGAATCCCCTTACATTCCCGTCTTTCGAATACATTTTCGTGTGATTTTGCAAAGTAAGGCTCAGGTTTATGGTTCAGCTGACACTTCCCGACGGTTCCATCCGTTCCTACGACGCCCCGGTGACGGGCGCGGACGTGGCGGCTGAGATCGGTCCGGGACTGGCGAAGGCCGCTTTGGCGGTCAAAATCAACGGTGAAATGACGGACTTGTCGTTGCCGATCACCGAAGATTGCGATTTCGCCATTGTCACCGCCAAGGACGAAGACGCGCTGGAGCTGCTGCGCCACGACGCTGCCCACGTGATGGCCGAAGCGGTCCAGGAACTGTATCCAAACGTGCAAGTGACCATCGGCCCGTCCATCGAAAACGGCTTTTATTACGATTTTGCGCGTTCCGAGCCGTTCACGCCCGACGATCTGGAAAAGATCGAAAAGCGCATGATGGAAATCGTCGATCGCAACGAAGAGATCACCCGCGAAGTGATGGACCGCAGCGAAGCGATTGAGTTTTTCAAGGCCAAGGGCGAGCACTACAAAGCGCAGATCATCGAAGCGATCCCCGAAGGTCAAAACATTTCGCTGTACCGCCAGGGCGACTTTATCGATCTGTGCCGTGGCCCGCACTTGCCGTCCACCGGTAAGCTGGGTAAATCGTTCAAGCTGATGAAGCTGGCGGGTGCGTACTGGCGTGGCGATTCCAACAACGAAATGCTGCAGCGCATCTACGGCACCGCATGGGCCGACAAAAAGCAGCTCAAAGCCTACTTGCACATGCTCGAAGAGGCCGAAAAGCGCGACCACCGTCGCTTGGGCCGGGAAATGTCGTTGTTTCACATGCAAGACGTGGCGCAGGGCTCAGTCTTTTGGCATCCCAACGGTTGGACCATGTACCGTGCGGTGCAAGACTACATGCGCACCCGCTTGGAAGAGGCCGACTACGTCGAGGTCAACACCCCGCAGATGGTTGACCGGTCGTTGTGGGAAGATTCCGGACACTGGGAAAAATTCCGCGAGAATATGTTCGTCGCCGAATCCGAAGACCGCATTTTGGCGATCAAGCCGATGAACTGTCCGTGCCATGTGCAAATTTTCAAGCAAGGCACCACCAGCTATCGCGACCTGCCGTTGCGTATGGCCGAGTTCGGTTCGTGCGCGCGCAATGAACCGTCGGGCGCGCTGCATGGCCTGATGCGGGTGCGCGCGTTCGTTCAAGACGACGCGCATATCTTTTGCACCGAAGACCAGATCGAATCCGAAACCAAGGCGTTCATCGCGCTGCTGTCGTCCGTGTACAAAGATTTCGGCTTCGAAGAGTTCGTCGTCAAATTTTCTGATCGTCCCGAAAAACGCGCCGGTTCCAATGAAACCTGGGACAAAGCCGAAAACGCTTTGCGCCAAGCATCCGAGGCCGCAGGCGTTGAAATGACCCTCAACCCCGGCGAAGGTGCTTTTTACGGACCGAAGCTCGAATTCGTGCTGCGCGACGCCATCGGTCGCGATTGGCAATGCGGCACCTTGCAGGTCGATTTTGTTTTGCCGGAGCGTCTGGACGCGTCCTATGTCGGCGAAGACGGTGAAAAACATCGTCCCGTGATGCTGCACCGCGCCATTCTCGGCTCGTTCGAGCGTTTCCTCGGCATTTTGATCGAGAATTATGCCGGACGTTTGCCGTTATGGATGGCGCCGGTTCAAGCGGTGGTTACGACCATCACCTCGGATGCCGACGACTACGCCGGGGATGTGTATAAGGCCTTGAAAAAGGCCGGTATTCGGGCCGAAATCGACATTCGCAACGAAAAGATCAACTACAAAATCCGTGACCATAGCCACAAGAAAGTGCCGGCGATTTTTGTCGTCGGTAAGCGCGAAGCCGAAGAAGGCAAGGTTGCGGTGCGTCGTCTGGGCGGTAAGGATCAAGAAATCCTTGCGCTTGGGGAGGCAATTGATATCCTCACTGCCGAAGCACAGGGCCCGCTCGCCGGGGACTAAGGCTCGCTTCACCAAAAAGTTTAGCACTGTAAATTTTAAGCGCCCCCCGGAGGCGCATAACTGTAGGAGAAGGGCCATCGCCCGCCCACCTTTTAACAAGAAGCCGACCATCGAAGGGCCGCGCGTTAACGAGCGCATCACCGTAACAGAGGTCCGCCTCGTCGGACCCGATGGTGAAATGATCGGCGTTAAATCCACCCCAGAAGCTATCGAAATTGCTGCTGGCCACGGCCTGGATCTGGTTGAGGTTTCCCCCAACGCAGAGCCGCCGGTGTGTAAAATCCTCGACTATGGCAAGTACAAGTACGAGGAACAGAAAAAGCGCAACGAGGCCAAAAAGAAACAAAAGGTCATCGCGATCAAAGAGATCAAGATGCGCCCCGGCATCGACATTCATGACTATGAAGTCAAGATGAAGGCCGCGCGCAAGTTCCTTGATAACGGCGATAAGGTGAAAGTGACCATCCGCTTCCGTGGTCGCGAAATGGCGCACCAAGACCTGGGCCTGAAAGTCCTGGTCCGCATGCGCGACGAGCTGGAAGAACTGACCAAGGTCGAACAGATGCCCAAATCCGAAGGGCGCATGATGACCATGGTGTTGTCGCCCAAATAGACGGATGCGACCTGCCCGAATGATGAAAACCCTCGCCCCGCAATGGGCGGGGGTTTTGTTTTGGACGATAAAGATACGGATTTTCAAGGGGTAAAGTTGGAAATGATTTCGGTCAATTACGACCGGCTCCTAATCCGATTAGTCTAGCGCCAAGACGTTGAGGTATGGATGTGGGCACAGACATACGCGGCGTCACCATAAAAAATTTGCTCCATCTAAACAGGGAAATATAAAATGTGTGCTGCTCTGCCGAACCCCGTCACCTCCGCCAGCCCTTTCGATCTTGCCAACACCGCGCTGTATGAGCAGTGGTGTGCGCGAAAACTTGAACGGTATCCGTCTTCCTTAGGCGATCTGGTGGTGGAGGTGAAAGACCCCCGCGCGTTGAGCGTGGCCGAGCATGAGGCTTTGCTGGCGCGGTTGCAGAAAGCTAACATGGCGGTTTACGTCGGCGCCACGGGCGCTGATCCCGACCGCAATATCCCGCTCAAGCTGGCGGCGCAATTTGGCGTGTCGGGGTTGAACCACAACTGGCTGGCGGACAGCGATGGATTGACGTCTCTGACCGTGGTCGATGGGGGCGCGCGCCAACACTACATTCCCTATTCCAATCGGTTGATCAACTGGCACACGGATGGCTATTACAACACCGCGCAGGATCAAATTCAGACCTTGAACCTGCATTGCGTTTGTCCGGCGGCCGTCGGGGGCGAGAACCGCTTGATGGACCACGAAATGGCCTATATCGAACTGCGCAATGAAAACCCGGATTTCATCCGCGCCTTGATGGCGCCGGATGCGATGACCATTCCGGCGCGCATCGATGAAGGCGGCAATGTCGCGCGGCGCGCGCAACCGGGGCCGGTGTTTTCCATCTGTCCGCACAGCGGAAATTTGCACATGCGCTACACCATCCGCGAGCACAATGTGTTGTGGAAAAACGACACCATCACCCACGCTGCAATCGCGTTCCTGGAAAACCTATTGGAAAGCGACAGCCGCTACATTTATCAAGGCCGCCTGGAGTCGGGCATGGGGTTGATCAGCACCAACGTGCTGCATGATCGATCCGCCTTCAGCGACGATGCGACGCACACCCGCTTGCTCTACCGTGCGCGCTACTTCGATCGTCTCAATGGCACCAATCTCTTGGATGCGTATCCTGATTTGTTGGATTAGGCGCGGTATTGGCTTGGTCTTTGACGGCAGTTTTTTTGGCGATGCGCTCCATCACGCATGTACCTTTTGCGCGGAGGTGGTAGATTGCGGGCATGACGGACGCTATCAACCACACCCAGTACGACGAATTGTCGCGCCAGATTGTGCAGCTCTATGAGTATATGGAGCGCATTAAGTCTGAGGTTGCCGCCGTCAAGCATCCCAATGCGCCGATCGATCACTTCAACAAGGCCGCCGATCAGCTCAACGCCATCGTCGAGGCGACTGAAAAAGCCACCAACACCATCATGGAAGCGACCGAAGCGACGTCAAACATCGCTGAAAGCCTGAAAGATCGCATTCGCATCGCTGAGGTGACTGCCGATCTGGACAAAATTGTTGAGAATTCAAACCATGTGTTTGAGGCCTGCACCTTCCAAGACATCACCGGCCAGCGCATCGGCAAAATCGTCAAGACCATGAATTTGCTGGAAGGCACGTTGAGCTCGTTGGTGGTGATCATCGGCAAGGACTCCATCGCCGCCCTGCCGGTGGCCAATGTGAGCAAAGACGCAGACGGTGAGGTGGTCATGGATGGCCCTGCGCTGGACGGCGAAGAAAGCGTCAGTCAGGCCGACATCGACGCGATGTTCGACTGAGCTTAATGTTTCCTTTTCAATCTTAAGCCCGCCATGCGGCCACGTAAGTACGCGCCCAGCGCGGCGATGTCGTCGTCGCGGCGAAACGATGAGCGCCACACCAGCGCAATTTGACGCGGCGCGCCGCCGGTTTTGAGTGGGCGGACTTCCAGGTTGTCGGTGTTGATCATGCCCGAACTCAATGCGATTTCCGGCAAGAACGTGATGCCGAGTCCGTTGGCGACCATTTCGGCGAGGGTGTAGAGACTGCTTGATTCAAAATTTCCACTTTCGCCCGCGATCCTTTTCAGTCCTGAAAGCTCACACGCCGCCAGCGCGTGGTCGCGCAGACAATGGCCGTCTTCAAGCATCAAAAGCTCATCCGTCGGCAGGTCGGCGGGTGAGATGGTTTTCTTTTTCGCCAGCGGATGCATGCGCGGTAACGCCAGCCAAAACGCATCGTCGCCCAGCGTCATGGATTGGAAATTTCCAATATCGTAGGGCAGGGCGATGATCGCCGCTTCCAGATCGCCACGATTAAGCTGATCCAAGACGTCAGCTGATTGGCCTTCTTTCAAATATAGCTTCAAGTCCGGGTATGCTTCACGCAAGCCCGCCAACACGCGCGGCAACACAAACGGCCCGATGGTGGGGATCACGCCCAGGCGCATGCGCCCGCTGAGCGGATGGCCTGCGGCGGTGGCGGTTTCGGCAATGTCTCGCGCGCCGTTCAGCACCACACGGGCTTTGTCGGCGATCTCAAGGCCCAAAGGCGTTGGCTGAACTTTGCGTCGGGTGCGTTCCACCAGTTCCGCCTGCAACACGGTTTCCAATTCGCGTAGACCTGCGCTGAGCGTCGATTGGGTGACGTGGCAGCGCTCAGCCGCGTGGCCGAAGTGGCGCAGATCGACCACCGCGATGAGGTACTCTAGCTGGCGCAGCGTGGGTAGATACATAATCGATTTCTCCAATAACTGAATGCATTTTAATCAATTTGATCGATTTATTCAATCTCGCTAAATTCTGTCTCAACGCACACCACACGATCACTGCAACACGATAATTTAGGAGATACCTCATGTCCAAGACCGCTGAAAATTCCGTCACCATCGAAAACCTCGAAGCCGCTTTCGCGGGCGAGTCCATGGCCAACCGCAAGTACCTCTACTTCGCACGCCGCTGCCGCGCCATGGGCGCCAATGACGTCGCCGAAGTTTTTGAGGCCACCGCCGAACAAGAAACCGCCCACGCGTTTGGCCACCTGGAACTGCTCTACCCGTCCAAAGAGTTGACCGTGGACCGCATGCTGGAGCTGGCGGTCGAAGGCGAAACCTACGAATACACCGAAATGTATCCGAAATTTCGTCACCTCGCCTTGGAAGAAGGCCGCATGGACGCGGTCAAGGAAATGGACGAGCAGATCGAAGAAAGCCGCGAACACGCTGAAATGTTCCAAGCCGTCCTGGAAAAAGCCGCCAAGCGCTTCGCCGCGTTGGCCAAAGTCGAAGAACGTCACGCCGGTCACTATCAAGACGCGCTCGACAAGGTTCGTGGCAAAACCACCGCCGCCGAATAAGCAAGCTGCTCCAAAATAAAAGACAAAGGAAACCAAGCTATGGATAACCAAAAATACATCTGCGTCGTCTGCAACTACGTCTATGACCCCGCCGTCGGCATGCCCGAAGACGGCATCCCCGCAGGCACTGCGTTCGCCGATATCCCCGACGATTGGGCGTGTCCCGATTGCGGTGTGTCCAAAGAAGACTTCGAAGTGATGGAGGCGGCGGCTTAGGCCGCCCCTCTACCCCTCTGCCAATTTCATCAAGTGAAGGACTGAGCCATGAACGCCCCTCTCTACCACGCCGACACCGTCATCATTGGCACCGGGATGGCCGGGATCACCCTGGCGCGTGAACTGCGCAAGCTGGACAGCGAGACCACAATCGCGTTGATCACGGGCGACGATGGCGCGCTGTATTCCAAGCCGATGATCTCCAACGCCTTCGCCCAGGGCAAAACGCCACAGGATTTGGTGCAAAAAAACGCTGATCAACTGCGCGATGACTTAGGCGTCCGAGTTTGGAGCGACACCCAAGTGACGGCGATCAATCGCACCGACAAGGCGGTGGTCGTCAACACGGCCCAAGGCCGAGATGTGATCGGTTATGGAAGTTTGGTGTTGGCGGTGGGCGCACGTCCACGCCCGTATGAGGTCGAAGGCAGCACCGCAGTGTCCTTGCCTGCGGTCAACAGTTTGCAAGACTACGCCAACTGGCGGGCAGGCCTGCGCGAAGATGCACGGGTTCTGCTCATCGGTGCAGGGCTGATCGGTGCAGAATTCGCCAACGATCTGGCCGTTGCGGGTTACAGCGTCGATGTGGTCGATCCCGCCCCTCAACCGCTGTCGCGTTTGCTGCCCGATGCCTTGGGCCAGGTGATGCAAGATGCGCTCAGCGCCGTCGGTGTTCGGTTTCACTTAGGTCAGGTGGTCACCGGCGTCGCGGCGGGGGAACATGGCAACATTGCCCGCCTCGACGGTGGCAAGCGGCTCACGTTCGACCATGCGCTCACCGCCATCGGTCTGGTGGCGAACACCGAACTGGCGTGCACGGCGGGTTTGCACGTCAACCAGGGCATCCGGGTTGACGGATTTATGCGCACATCCGATCCGGACATCTATGCCCTGGGCGATTGTGCTGAGACGGACGCCGGCATGCTGCCGTTCATTTTGCCGCTGATGGCCGAGGCGCGCGCGTTGGCCCGCAGCCTTGCGGGCATGCCCACCGCGGTTGAATTACCGGCCCTTCCCGTGGCGGTGAAAACCCCGGCACTGCCCGCCGTGGTGTGTCCGCCTAAACCGGGAGCTGAGGGCGAGTGGGTGATCGAAGGCAGCGGCCAGGACCACCGTGCGCTGTTCATCGGTCCAGATGGTGAGGCGTTGGGTTTTGCGCTGACAGGCCAAGAAACCAAGGCCCGCCAAACACTTGCTAAAGATATGCCGGGACTTTTAGCGGCTTAAGAAAGACAGAACCAAGCGGTTCGGCCCACTCAGTTTCCCCCAATCTGAACGGACCGCTTGTGCGCCCCTGCGCCTTCCCCCCCAACAACAAGAGGCGGAGGGGCGCATTTGACTGTGTAAGCCGCTTTCGGCGTGTGATTCAGCCCTTGCATTGACCGGGTTCCTTGGCTATAACCCGCTCTTCCTCGCGCAATTGCGTGCGGATAGATTACGGGCGGCATGGCAGGGCATGCCTGGACCGCCTTTGAACTGCAAAACCGGATGCACCCTCTTCGGCCGTGCATCCACAGACTAAGGAAAAGCAAATGCCCAAGCTGAAGACGAAAGCCAGCGCTAAAAAGCGCTTCCGTCTCACCGGTAGCGGAAAAGTCCGTGCCGGTGCCGCCTGCACCCAGCACATGCTGCGTCGCCGCTCTCAGAAAATGAAGCGCAACGCCCGTGGCACCATGATCCTGTGTGATGCCGACGCCAAGCTCGTGCTGAGCTACATGCCTTACGCCAAGTAAGTCGCAGCGAATTAGAGACGGAGAAAAAATATGTCCCGTGTGAAACGTGGTGTTACCACCCACGCCCGCCACCGTAAGGTCATCAAGGCAGCCAAAGGCTACCGCGGCCGCAATTCAACCAACTTCCGCGTTGCGATTGAAAAGGTCGAAAAAGGCCTTCAATACGCTTACCGCGATCGCCGCACGAAAAAGCGTGAATTCCGCAAATTGTGGATCCAGCGTATCAACGCCGGCGCGCGTTTGAGCGGTCTGACCTATTCGACGTTCATGAACGGCCTGTCCAAGGCTGGTATCGAGCTGGACCGTAAGGTTCTCGCCGATCTCGCCGTGCGCGAGCCGGACGCGTTTAAAAGCTTGGTGGAACAGGCCCAGGCCGCTCTCGCCAAGTAAGGCACCGGATCAAACGATGATCTGAGTTATTTCGAGAGGGGCTGGCGCCTAACGCCGGCCCCTTTTGTTTGTTTATGGGTGTTTGTTTAAGGGGAACGAACGTGTCGGACACGGATACACTTAAGGCTGACCTTCTGGCTCAGGTGGAGGCTGCGGACAGCCTTCAAGCGTTGGAAGACGTGCGCGTCGCCGCACTGGGCAAAAAAGGCGCGATCACGGCCCAGATGAAAAACCTCGGCGGTCTTGAGCCTGAGCAACGCAAAGCCGCGGGCCAAGCGCTCAACGTCCTCAAGGACGAAGTTGCCGCCGCCATCGAGACGAAAAAAACTGCCATGGCGGACTCTGAGCTCAACGCCAAACTGTTGGCGGAAAAGATCGACGTCACGCTACCCGCGCGTCCGACTTCAGAAGGCTTCATTCACCCCATCAGCCAAACCATCGAAGAGGTCGTGGCGATTTTGGGTGAAATGGGTTTCGCGGTCGCCGAAGGTCCGGAAATCGAAGATGACTGGTACAACTTCACCGCTTTGAACATCCCCGAAGACCACCCCGCGCGTCAGGAACACGACACCTTTTATCTGCCCGGCGTGGGTGAGAAGGGGCGCAAGGTTCTGCGCACCCACACCTCGCCGGTGCAAATCCGCACCATGATGAATTCCCAGCCGCCGCTGCGCATCATCGCGCCGGGGCGCACGTATCGCTGCGATTACGACGCCACCCATTCGCCGATGTTTCACCAGGTCGAAGGCTTGGTGGTGGATGAAGCGACCCACATGGGGCACCTCAAGGGCTGCTTGATCGATTTTTGCCGCGCGTATTTCGGTGTTGACGAGTTGCCGGTGCGCTTTCGCCCCAGCTATTTCCCGTTCACCGAGCCCAGCGCCGAAGTCGATATCGGCTGTTCGCGCAAAGGCGGAGAATTCAAAATCGGTCACGGCGAAGACTGGCTGGAAATTCTCGGCTGCGGCATGATCAACAACAAGGTTTTGGAAAACTGCGGCATCGATTCCACCAAGTACCAGGGCTTTGCCTTCGGCATCGGGATCGAGCGCTTGGCGATGTTGAAATACGGCATTCCCGATCTGCGCACGTTCTATGAATCGGATCTGCGCTGGCTGCGCCATTATGGATTCCAAGCCTTGGATGTGCCGTCGATGGTGGGAGGATTAAACCAATGAAATTCACACTGAGCTGGCTCAAAGACCACCTGGATACAGACGCAACGCTGGAGCAAGTGGTCGAACGCTTGACCATGTTGGGCCTGGAAGTCGAAGGCGTCGAAAACCGCGCCCAGGGTCTGGAAGACTTCATCGTCGGCGAAGTTTTGGAAGCCGAAAAGCACCCTGATGCCGATAAGCTGCAAATCTTGAAGGTCAACAACGGCACAGAAATCTTGCAAGTCGTGTGCGGCGCGCCCAACGCGCGCAAGGGTTTGAAAGGCGTGTTCGGCGCATCCGGCATGTACGTGCCGGGCCTGGACGTGACGCTGAAGGATGCGACCATTCGCGGTGTGGGCTCGAACGGTATGATGCTGTCGGAACGCGAAATGGGCTTGTCCGACGAGCACACCGGCATCGTCGATTTGGACGCCGACGCCACAGTCGGCGCGCGCGCGGTGGACGTCATGGGGCTGAACGATCCGGTGATCGAAATCGCCATCACGCCCAACCGTGGCGATTGTCTGGGCGTGCGCGGCATCGCGCGCGATCTGGCCGCCAGCGGTTTGGGAACGATGAAACCGCACGGTATTGAAGCCATCAAAGGCACCTTTGACAGCCCCATCGACGTCAAGCTCGACTTCCCGGCGGGTTCCGAAAGTGCTTGTTCGCAGTTCGCGGGACGGTATGTACGCGGGGTCAAAAACGGACCTTCGCCGAAATGGATGCAAGACCGCTTGCTGGCCATCGGCTTGCGCCCGATATCGGCGTTGGTGGACATCACCAACTATTCGACGTTCGATCTGGGCCGTCCGCTGCACGTGTTCGATGCCAACAAGGTCAGCGGCGATATCACCGCGCGCCTCGGCCGGGATGGTGAAAAGCTGCTGGCGCTGGACGGCAAGGAATACGCCATCGACGAAGACACGTGCGTGATCGCCGACGACGCCAAAGCCGAAGCCTTGGCGGGTGTCATGGGCGGCGAACAAAGCGGCTGCACGGACGACACCGTCAACGTGTTTATCGAAAGTGCGATCTTTGATTCGATCCGCACCGCGGCGACCGGGCGCAAGCTCAACCTGATGAGTGATGCGCGTTACCGGTTCGAGCGCGGCGTCGACAACGACTTTGCCATTGATGGCTGCGAAAACGCCACCCGTTTGGTGATGGAACTGTGTGGCGGCGAAGCGTCGAACACCGTCGTCGCCGGTGACGGTCCCGACTGGCGTTTGAAAATCGACTTCCGTCCATCCCGCGTCAAAGGCTTGACCGGGGTCGAGGTTGACGAAGGTGAGATGGAGCGCATCCTTACGGTGCTCGGATTTATCGTGCACAAAGGCGAAAGCTGCTGGCAGGTCGAAGCCCCCGCGTGGCGCGGGGACATGGTCGATGAAGCCTGCGTGGTTGAGGAAATTGTGCGTGTGCATGGCTATCACAACATTCCGCACGTTTCCATGGAATGCACGCAAGCGCTGCCGCGTCCAGCGGTCAGCCCTGAGCTGCGCCGCCGCCGTGGTGTGCGTCGCACCTTGGCCAGCTGTGGCTTGGTCGAGGCGGTGACCTATTCGTTCTTGCCCAGCGCCCATGCGGACTTGTTTGCCGGTGACGGCGGTGTGCCCGACAGTTTGCGTCTCAGCAATCCGATCTCGGCGGACCTGGATGTCATGCGCCCCAATTTGTTGCCCAACTTGATTGCGGCGCTTGGCCGTAATGAGGCACGTGGGACACATGACGGCGCGTTGTTCGAAGTCGGCCCGCAGTTTGCAGGTGACGCTGCCGACGATCAGACTTTGGTCGCGGCGGGCGTGCGCTCAGGCCAAGCGGTCGGTCGCAACTGGACCGGCACCCAGCGCAACGTCGATGCGTTCGACGCCAAGGCCGACGCCATCGCGGCATTGGATGCGGCGGGCGCACCGGTGGCTAAGCTGCAAGTCTTTCCCGCCGAAGAGGGCGGGCCGACTTGGTACCATCCGGGTCGCTCGGGCACTTTGCGCCTTGGCCCCAAAACGGTTTTGGCCAATTTTGGCGAAGTGCATCCGGGTACGCTCAAAAAGATGGGCGTCAAAGGCCCGGTCGCCGGGTTCGAGGTGTTCCTCGACAACCTGCCCAAATCCAAGCCGAAGAAAAGCCAGGCCCGTCCGTTGGTCAAATTGTCGGCTTTTCAGTCGGTGGAACGTGACTTTGCGTTCTTGGTCGATGGGGACGTTGAAGCCGCCCAAGTGGTGCGTGCGGCGTTTGCCGCCGATAAAGGCTTGATCGGCGATGTCCAGCTGTTCGACGTTTATCAAGGCCAGGGCGTCGCGGACGGTAAGAAGTCCGTGGCCATTCAGGTCACTTTGCAGCCCTTTGACAAAACCATGACCGATGAAGAGATCGACGCCGTGTCCGGCAAAGTGGTGGCCAACGTAATTAAAATGGCCGGAGGCGAATTGCGCGGTTGAACCGGCAATTTTACGACTTACATACAAGGGTGATCCGCTGTTAAAAATCAGGGGATCACCCTATTTTTTGGTGGAGATTAGAAGGTGGTCGTATATGTAATGCCTTGTTTATCTTGCATTAACGAACGCTTTCTATACTTTCGTAGTATTAAACGCGAGAAAAGGGTCTTGCCAGAAGGACCCGGCGGCCCAAATGCATGCACCAAGTGAGTTTCTTGTCGGAATGGGGATTACGGTTTGAAACGTGAAGTGTGTTTTTTTGTGCAATTTTGAGGGATTTGGAACAGTTCTATGGCACGAGATGTAACTCTTACAGGGGTGGAGCGTTTTTTCGACGATGACGAAATCATCGTCAGCAAAACCGATCCCACCGGTCGACTCACCTATACCAACGATGTGTTTTTGCGTCTTGCTGACATGACCGAAGCGGAGGCCGTCGGCCAACCGCACTCGGTTATTCGTCACCCAGAGATGCCTCGCGCGGTTTTTAAACTGCTGTGGGATACGATTTCCGCTGGCAAGGAGCTGTTTGCCTATGTGGTCAACCGTTCCAAAAACGGCGACCACTATTGGGTTCTGGCGCACGTGACGCCCAGCTTTGACGCCAATGGCAAGATCGTTGGTTATCATTCCAATCGTCGCACGGCGGACCGCAAGGTCCTCGAAACCGTGATTCAGCCGCTTTATAAAAAGCTTCTCGATATCGAAAACAGCCATGCCAACCGTAAGGATGGGATGAACGAAGCTTTCGACACGCTGGTGAAAATTCTTGAGGAAAAGGGGGTCGCGTACGATGAGTTTATCTTCTCTCTCCAAAGCTAAGTTTGCGATCATCGCTGCTGCCGTGGCTGCTATCGTGTCGGAAATTTCCGTTGTGATCAGCCTGCCGGACTTGGTTGGTGAACTCCTTATCGGGCTTGTTGTCATTTTGGCAGGTGCTGGGGTGTTCTTTTTGCTCAAGGTGGCGCGTGAGATCAATCGCACACTGGACGTGTGTCAGGCCGCAGATAAAGGTGATTTTGAGGTCCGTATCCTCGGCATCAGCGAAGGCGGCGAGATCGGCGTTTTGCAAAATTCCGTCAACGCCATGATCGATCGTTCCGACGCTTATGTGCGTGAATCCATGGCGTGCCTGGACTACGTTGCGGACAACAAGTATTTCCGCACCATCCTCAGCAAAGGCATGTTGGGCAGCTTCAAAAATGCCGCCGATACCGTCAATAAGGCGACCAAATCGATGGAAGACAAGGTCGATAACTTCACCACGGTGGCGGATGATTTTGAAACCAACATGAAGCAAGTGGTCGACACCGTTGCGTCCGCCGCGACCGAATTGCAATCTACCGCCCAAGGCATGGAAAGCACGGCGCAAGCGACAAGTCAGCAAGCGACCACCGTTGCGGGTGCTGCCGAAGAAGCATCGGCCAACGTACAGACGGTGGCGTCCGCCGCAGAAGAACTGTCTAGCTCGATCAGCGAAATCTCCCGTCAAGTGTCGCAATCGACGCAGATTGCCGGCGCTGCCGTGGTCGAAGTCGATGGCGCGAACGAAAAGGTTCAGGGCTTGGCGACGGCTGCACAGAAAATTGGTGAAGTGGTGGCGTTGATCACCGACATCGCCGATCAGACCAACCTGTTGGCTTTGAACGCAACCATCGAAGCAGCCCGCGCCGGTGAAGCCGGTAAGGGCTTTGCGGTGGTGGCGTCAGAAGTCAAAAACCTCGCCAATCAAACGGCCAAGGCGACCGAAGAAATCTCCGCGCAAATCGGGGGCATTCAAAGCGCCACCCAAGATGCGGTCACGGTGATCGGTTCCATCGGCGGTACCATCAACAAGATGAACGAGATCACCTCGACCATCGCGGCCGCGGTTGAAGAGCAAGGCGCAGCGACGCAAGAAATTGCCCGCAACGTCGAACAGGCCTCTTCGGGCACCACCGAAGTGACCACCAACATCGTTCAGGTCACTCAGGCTGCCAACGAAACCGGTCACAGCGCGCACGACGTTTTGGGCGCTGCGGGTGAATTGTCCAAACAGGCCGAAGTTCTCGGCACCGAAATGGACAAGTTTGTGGTTGAAATGCGCAAAGTCATCTAAGCGCACTTTCTCACACACGAATGAAGCCGGGTCGTTGTTTGGCCCGGCTTTTTCGTGCCTGGTTTGAGGCCCGTTTTCAGGCCTGTTCGTTGCGCCCGTAAATTGCCTTATTCACGCCGTGGCTTTGACGCAAAACGCGTCTTAAATGCAAGATGGCTCCGCGGTAAACCGGGGTAACAAAGCACAGGTACAGAGCACGAGTACAGGCATGAAACACGGGGGCGGAAACGATGCGCATACTATATTCGTTGGCGATTGCCGGGGCGTTGGCATTGATTGCATGGCCGACGGTCGACGCACCTGATGAACCTGCATTGTCGTTCGTCGCGGCGAGCGATATCAGCTGGGCCCTTCCACGCGTCGCTTGGGTCGGCGACGACGATAAGCGCAACGCGATTATCATGAGTGCGATATGGACCCCGGATGGGAAAATCGGGCGCTAGAGCATGGGCGGGCATTGTTCATTGATAAAATGGTGCGCCCGGCGAGATTCGAACTCACGACCCCCAGATTAGGAATATTGAGGAAATGATATAGGGGGAAACCCAGCGACACAGGAAGGTGAATGATTGAAATACATTAGCGCCAATGCATTGTCGCTGCATTTCGTGGAGTGCCGCCTCTTTTCATCCCGAATTGTGCCACCAGTGTGCCACGGATTGTTTTAGGGAGGGTGCTGCCGAAATGGCCATAATTTTTTAGAGTGAGGCTTGCTTTGATGTGTTGAGATCATCATTTCTTCCAAAGTTTCCGGCAACATACCCAAGCAGCATAGGGTGCTCGCCAATACCACATCCTCTTGATATGTGTTTCTGGTATAGCGGATGGAGTCCATACACCGTAGTCAGGAAACAAAATATCACGGTGGACCTTCATCCCAATTGGCGGGCTAACTATCCAGATGTCAAATTGATGGGGGTTTGTTTCCGTTGATAAGATCAGCCGACCATTTTCGATTGTCGAGAGGCGTTCCCTGCACTGGAAGTTAACAAAGCCAAAAGCCCCTCGGATGCTGGTGGATAAAAATAGGCGTGGTGGGTAGGGCCTTTGCACGCGCGTATTTCCCCCCGTACCGATTTTAAGCCCTCGTGTGGCTATGCTATTCCTCGCATTTCGTGGGGATACATGGAGGAACGTGTTGTTGAGTTGGTAAGTTATCTCTTGCGTGACCCTGGGTTCAATTAGAACGCTACTACGTAGAGTTGGCAGCGACGATATGATCCACCCCGCTGAAGTAACTGTTGAGGCAATAACGTCGGCCAGTATCAAATTATGATTATTCCAATTGTCTGGATGAACTCGCAATCCTTCATTAGCAATCGGCTCTATTTCATTTATGGCCCACCCATGCTGCCGATCAAGTATATCTGCCATTTGTTGGATATCTAATGCCAGTGTCATCACACTATGCTCACGTATGTGGCTCTAGGGTTGCGTAATGTCACCTTACATCTCCTCCCCCTGCAGGGTTCAAGGTTATTCGACGGAAGCGTTTAACAGTTTCCGCTTCCGCAAACTCTGAAATTTGGCTCATGACGCTCTGTTCCGCCCTGACGATAGATGGTGTGGATCATGCGTACTTCTGACTTACACCAGCCTTGTGTGGGCTTTGGCCGCGTGTTTGGTGCTGAGGAGTGTGAAGGCATGTATGGATACCCGCAACTAGATGAAATTTTACTTATTGGAGATCTTTAGGCGGCTAGCTCAAGTGACCATGTGCCATTGGTGCGGCGGCACCCCGTTGCAACAAGCAATGTTACTTGCCTACTAGTGCACCAAGGCGCAACATATCGCGTGCATATGGCATTTTCCCATCCCAACCTTCAACAAAAAGCTCAGACGTACTCCAGTCAATCCAACCGAGTACATTTTTCAAGATTGCCTCTGATATGAACTCACTATTTGTCTCTAATGAGAACATTGGGCCATATTCTTGCTCTAGCATTCTGAAATATATTTCGTCTGCTTTTCCTGGTGTCAGCCCCTCAACATGTGCAGCTTGATTCCTGCCATGCCATATTGCCTGCAATATACAGTCATCTGTTTTTGTTAATGCCGTCCCTTTGTGTTGGCTCCATTCACGCGGACTGCCGAGCACCTTCTTTATTCCATTTTGAGCGATCAAAAGTATGGAGGCGCACATAACAGTACGCGAAGATTTTCGTGCTTCTATGTTTTCTTCAAGCCATTGAGACCACGCCCTAACATTTTCTGGCGTGGCTTCATCACCCCAATTTTTTTTATAAAGTTGTATTCGCCACTCTTTAGGCGCTGCTTCGCCTTCCAATAACTCCTCCAGCAGAAGTTCTAAATGTAATAGGTCACGTTCTAACTCAGCTAAGGGTTCTTTAATTTCAGAGATTGCTCTGAAAAGGGGGCCAACAGCGAATGACGTGGCATTCAGATAATCTTCCATCAACATTTATAAGTAGCTTTCATCCACGTGTTTAGATCATCAAGGTGCGGGCTGGCCAATCATATAGTGCTCAACGAGCGATACTATTTCAAGCGATACACTCCTCACATTATGGAACACTAAGCCCCAGAACCACACGTCATGATTCTTAGAGATACGTTAGCGATGAATGCTCACTAAAAGAAGGTAAGTGTTCGAGTTACCATGGTGGAGGAAGCATTTTATGAAGGTGCCAAAGCGCCTCACTGGAATCGTCAGAACGGTCTACGCGTTTAACTGTATCGACTGTGGACTGCGCCCGCTCAATGACATCCAATTTCCATTGTGCGAGACCACTGCTTGGGAGTTGTTCAATAAAGCCATAAAAATAACTTTTAATGGCTTTCGGCTTCCCAAAGACGTGCCAACTATTAGAAACTTCAGACACAATACGTCTTTCAAGATCGAATGAATCGAACGGATAGCCATTGGCGGCATTCCAATACTTTAAAATTCGCACAAGGGGCTTGATGAAATTATTGTGTTTCTTATTGGTGCTGACCAAATCTTCTTGAAAATCGCCCGGGTCCGTCCCAACCCAGTCAGTAAAATCGTTCGCTTTCGCCGGAATTTTGTAAGGATGCGACGACCAAAACCCACCAGTAATAGCCGGGACTAACTCAAATCTTATATGGCTTAATTCTAGTTGTATCGTCGGATGAGATTGGCGGGTATCAGACCTATAATTCGCGTCAACGAAACGACGCAAACGATCAAGATATGTTTGTGGGTTATAACTGCCATCGGAAAAAACAATCATGTAATCAACATCTGACTGCTCATCCATGAATCTTGGCAAAATGGTTTTGCGAGCGTAGGAGCCGAAAAGAAATTGATCATCTAGCTCACCACGAAAATCACGCTTTAAAAGTAATCTTAGTCGGTTGATTGATTTCTTAATTTGCCCCTTTTCATGGCTCCTTATAAAGGCTTGGCGCGAGAGGCGCATAAGGTAACCATTGACGTTCTCTTTCATGTCTAGGCTTCGCCCTTATCAACCCGGTACTCGGCCTCACCTTCCTCGATACCGGTTCTAGCTTTGTTAAACCCCCAGCTGAGCGGGTTGGGGGTTCCTTCATTCAACGCATCTCTTTCTTCTGCTAAAGCTTCAAGCTGTTCTCTCGCAATACCTTGATCTTCGATGAGCATGTCAATTTCACGAAATCGCCGGACCCTTTTACACAGGGCGAGATACCCGTTCCCTGCTACTGACCGTTCTGATGATTTCTGACTAGGGTTTGAAAATGTGGATATTGCCACCAACAATGTTGCTGCTGCCGCACATAGCTCAGAGATATTTGTAATGTCCGCTGCAGCTAAAGCTCCAAGGATAACCGCAGGAATGCCAAGGCCATAGTGGACCCAATTCCATACATCTGCCGAGTTTAATAAGGACTTTCCAGAATAGAGGCAGTCCTCTTCAATTCGATCTGCCTCTTGAAGGATTGCTTCGGTAGTTTTTTTCGGCTCACTCATCTGGCGCACCAATTATCTTGGAGATATGGCGGCTACTGATTTCAGCATTGAACTCAGAGTACGCCTCAAACTCTTTCCTCATTTTTGATAGCACTTCAGCAGTCGTATTCGAGTCTTTAAGAACAATCACAAGCCCTTCTAAGAGTGATAACGATATTAGGTTTGCTATCTGAGATAGTTTTTGTTTTCGTCGTTCAATAAAATCGTTTGTTGATGGCGACATCTTTTCATCCGATGTCAGCTTAATCAGCGGGAAGTAATGCACGTGCTTCACTTCGTGGCGCCTGAGTACAACTGTAACTTTCTCGTTGGAGTACAATGGCGGGTCGAACACTGGAAACGCCCTTATATCAACAATCAATTTACATTGTGATTTCACCAAAACAGTGAGAAGTTTTTCCTCATCTAACTCATCAACGGATAAGAAGACCACACGCCCTTTAAGTTCCTTCTGAGGAAAGAACAGTTCGTGCTGTTGTGATTCAGAAGAGCCTGATGTTTTATTACCTTGAGTTTCAGGCTGCTCGCTAGCTTTAGAAGTAGCCCCTGGAAACTGCACTACCCGCGCCATAATCACTCAGTCCCAATAAGTTCTGCGGCTGACTTTTCAACTGACTCAATATCAAGTTGACGAACGCCCAGTAGGTGTCCTTGAGCATTGTTGCCTTCAAACGCACCCGTCTCAGAATTTTTGTTTTCTCCCATTTTCATAAAATAGTCCTCATACATACGAGGGCCAACGCCTGTAAATGGGATGATCAGCATTTTGTCTCCAGCCTCTTCAGAGGATACCTTAACTGCATCATTATGGAGTTCTGTTGCTAAACTTTTTACGTAGGGTTCAATAAAACGAACTTCTTTAATTCCTGCAGCAACGATATGTCGTGTGCAGTTATGGCATGGGTACGTCGTCGTGAATAATGTTCCGCCTTCAACAGAGTTTCCTGTGCGACCTGCTGTAATTATGGCGTTCATTTCTGCATGAACGGATCGTGCAAATTCAATCAAATCCCCGATGTGTGGAATTTTTCGCTCCCGTTCAAATGAAGTTGAGACAAGACCGAGAATTTCTTCTCGAACTTGAGACCTAGAGAGATCGTCTTCAATGTACCTCTCTATGACGGCACTTAGGTCATCTTCTAAAACGTTGGACAACCAAGCACCTAGGTCTTTTTTGATTCTGTTTTTTCTATGGGTGTTATGGCAACCAACAAACCCTTCATCTCCACCTTGCCATACGTAGCAGCGACCATCATTACGGGTGGCACTTCCTGAATAAACACCCCCACCGAATTTTGGCACCTCGTTTGCCCCAGTGGACAGCAGGTTTCCGGATGTATCAAGGACAGATGCTCCAACTTGTCGGGATAAACATGACGACTGCAATGAGGCGGCGTAAGCGTGATACATGCCAACCTCTTCTAACTTGGGTCCTACTGGAACCGTCCCTAGAACAAGTTCACAAAATCGCTTCAAATCATCGACGAATGGAGGATTATCGCTTCCTCTAACAGGCCGATTGTTGTCTAAGAAAAAATCAGCCAGGTGGAACGCTTTCCGCACTTGTTGGCCACGCTTGTTCGTCAGATCGGATTCGTCGCGGTGTAAAAAGTCTTCGACATTATCATCTAACGCACCCGCAAACTTCCCCTCAGCCCCCTTAGGGCCGGACAAACGCTTAAGCCTCTCATCGCGATCAGCATGAATGGCAATTAGCCTAAATGACTTATCGTAAACACGCCGGAGCAAATCAATTTCAGTGGGATGCTTAATACTGTCTAAAATGTAAGCCCGACGCCCGTCACCCTCTGAAGATCCACTTCGTTTATCTCTAATATCCTGAACCGCAAGCGAAGCCACGGCATAATCACCATGACGTCCTCGTAATTGGTCCCCCAAATCTTGCAGACGGTATGCTCGCGCAAGGGCAAATTCCCCCTTATCTTCACCAGCTGCTCGGGCAGGAACGTCCTCCCCGATTTTTGCTTCAATTAATTGACTAAGTTTAATCAGCTCGACTTGGTAATCGAGTTGACCCAGTAGGTCTGCCAACTTGTCAGCCACTCGGCTAAAGCCAGCTCCTGCATAGCCAACCAATCCAATAACAAGTTCGTTCGAGCGAGGGTTAATGTCTTCCGCTCTCTTAGGTGACTTATCGTCCTCTTCGCCCACAAGCGAAAATACGCTTTGCTCACTATCTGCCATTTTTAAGTGCCCCGACTCGATTCTAGTATCGCCTTAGTTTATCTGAAAGGTATATTAGATCAACGAACAAGGGTAATAATATACAACAATAAAATTCCCGACCCATTGGGTTATCATATCCATCAATTTTATGTCGTTCTTGATCATAGGTATGCAGTATGCAGGTAATCAATCGAAGCCCTCTGAAGTTTGGAAACCCAGGCCTCGAAGAGAAAATTTTTGCAGACGTGCGTAATGCCTTACAAGACGTTCGCACAACAGAGGACGGCTTTGTTGTTAACGACACAAAATGGTTTTGGAAAAACCCCAAAGGTCAACTCACCCCCACAGTCGTTAATGAAGCTAAATTTCTTTCGGGACGGTTTCAGAGGGCATTGCGTGAATTTGATTGGGAAATTGAATTTTCAGCTTCTGACCAGAGGATTGATGGCTACATTCAACTTCAGACAGAAACGCCGCGATACAGTTTGCCCGATGAAAACTACCTTCAATTTATATCTGAGTACGCACACCTGGTAAGAAAGCATCCAGGGGCAGTTGCGACAACTATCTACCACTCACTATGCGTAAGACCGTCTTTTAGTTTGGATGCCACTATGTTCGACTTGCAAGGCTTGTTAGCGTCGGAAGAAGGTGTTCACACTATCCGAGTGGGACTTGAGTTCGAAACGGGCAATATCGCTAGTTCATTCCGCGCTCTAGACAAACTGAACAATCTGTTTCTAAAAAATCAAATTGATGTAGGGGTTTTTATCACCTCAGAGGACAAGCAAACCTGTGCAACAAGAATTTGGCCTCAGTCAAATCGGAACGGCAGTTTTGAAGAACTAGAAAATCGTCAATTTAGAGATAATTTAGCCGTCCCCCTATGGGAAATTGGTTTTAGGCCAGATAGATTTGATTCTACAGCCCCCTACCTCTCCAGCACCGGAGATGTGTATTTAATGCAAGCGCAGTCAGACACCATTGAGGTGAGTGGGGAAATATTTAAAAAACATATTGGCAACGATGGCAAAGAGATATTCTGCAAATTGTACTGAGGGCTTATCTCTCAAGCCTTATTGCATCAATTTGTTTTAGACGCCTTTCTAAAACCCTTTCATGCTGCGTCCTAGTTCCGTCAGCAAGGTCTTCTGGCTTTATCTCCGGAAATACAAGGGGCTGGTTTTTGCGTGCCCACTTCCAGCCGTCATTTGCTTCTGCCGCTGCAAACGATGCCGCTACAAGTCCAGCTAAGATTCTAATTCGAACACCCTTCTTGGGAGATAAGGGTAAATGCCCGTTAGGGCCAACGTGGCATTTTTCAAATTCGCCTTTGGAGAAATGCTTATTGACCAATAAAGAAAGGGCATCAGTTATTTCATAAGGCGAAGGTGTACCAGAAGTTTTTTCAGTCCAAACACTCTGAAGAGTTGTCGCATCCGGCACTAGTCCCACTACGCACGCCGATAGTTCCTGAAAAAAAGAAGATGCTTTTTCACATGAAACTATTTTTGGCACTGAAGATAAAAGTTCGGCAGAAGCATCTTCAAAATTTACCGTGGAATCTCTTACAGCATTCTTTCCTTTGCTTCCTTCACCTACAATTAATCGACCCGACCAAGAAAGAGGATGTTCTCTATTCCTAACGTCAAATAATATAGGTGAGGCACTTCTCTCATAATTATCAAAATCTGCTCTGCAGCCTCTCATTTCTTTGCCAGGCACAAATTCCCTAAACTTGCGGTCATCTGCAAGGTTTCGTTTTTTCTTTGGACGATTTAAGGGGCCGCCAATAGGCGTAGACCGCTCAATCACTCTATGTTCGACAAGCGGCTGAGTGAGAGGAGTCTGTCCTTCTGCCTCTAAAATTTTATTCGCAATTGAGAATGATAGTTTTGGCGGAACAGCGTCACCGACCAAACGGTACCGCGAAGAATAATTATTTCCGTAAAACTGATAAGTGATAGGGAAAGATTGTAGGACTGCACACTCTCGGATGGTGGCTCGACGGTATTTATCTTCTGGGTCACGCTCATCTCGTACCACGAGAGTCTCTCGACCTAACTGAGTAGCAACTACAGTTCTCGCAGGTCGGTCAAGGCGGTCAGGAAATTCTAACAATCCGTAGAATGGGTGGAGTGTCTTAGCGCGTCGAATACGATCACATTCTTCATCAGGCATCCGGGCATCATAAAAATGATCAGTAAGCTCCGACACTGGCAACTCAATGTCGTAGTTAAAATCATCCACTACCCCTCCTTTTTCTTTTGAAAGGGGACTAGGTAATGATGTCAGAACCTCACCTAAAGTTCCGTGCTCTTCGAGTTCTAGACGTGAACCTAAAAGAAGGATGTCCTTTGGACTCGCGTGTGATCGGAGCGGTAGAGGGTAGTTGCCCATAATGAAACGCTTGCGTGCCTGGGGAACTCCATAATCTGCTGTGTTGTATGTAGAACGAGTTGGCACTTGAAGCATCCCCTCCTCGTCAACACCAATCCAGGATAGAGGGAACTCATCAGGAAGAAACTTTGTTATGCGAAGGACATTCTCCATAAGCCAATATTTTGGCTTCTTTACATGGACGGCTTGGAGAAAAACTTGAACTAGCTTGAGTCCATCGAGAATGTTCCCATTCCCCGCCTTGTTAGAGGCGGAAAATTCAACACACGGAGGCCCTCCTATAAGGACATCACAATCAGGCAATTCAGATACATCAAAATTACTCAAGTCAGTCTTAATAGCCTGACTACCCTTGTGATTTTTTGAGAAGGTATCACATGCAGCTTGATTGTTGTCTAACCCCAGGATCACATCAAACCCTGCCTGACGGAACCCTTCAGATAGTCCGCCCCCACCGCAGAAGAGATCAACAACTTTCAATGTCATTATTTTTTATTTCTTTCGCATTAAGTTCTTATTATCGCTCAATCTGAGCATGAGTGCTGAAAGCCATCGTAGGGAATCCTTTTATAGCATTCTTATACGCCATAATAGCTTTTGAACGCTTCCTAAGTGCCATGTTTTCCCCTCTCTGCTAGGGATTCCTCTCACATTTAAGGCTTCAGTTATCGCTCGGATGGTCTCGTGCCCTTCCGCCATGATTTCTGAGATCACTGGGAGCTGCGTTTGAGCGAACTTCTCAGCTTCAGTCTTGTTTCTTTTTGCCAAAACCTTTCCGTTCTTACCTAACTCAACACCTCGCGCCTTCGCGACTGCCAAGGCCGCTTTAGTACGCTGGCTGATCCTACGGCCTTCCTCTTCTGCCATTGCTGCGTATACGTGGAGCATGAACCTGTCTGCTGTCGGCATATCCACAGCAACGAAGTCCACGCCCGTTTCCATTAAGCCAGATATGAAGTGGACGTTGCGGGCGAGGCGGTCCAGCTTAGCGATCACCAGCTTGCCTTTGATTTGTTTTGTGTGGGCGATAGCTTTGGCCAGTTCCGGGCGGTCCTTGCGCTTCCCACTTTCGATCTCGGTGTACGAAGCAGCCAGATGCCAACTCTTGGAATGCATGAAATCGGCTACGGCCTTCTGTTGGGCTTCGAGGCCCAGGCCAGATTGTCCCTGGCGGCTAGTGCTGACCCGGAAGTACGCCACGGCATTACACGCGCTTTCAGAGGGCTGTATAGGGGTTAAGGTTGGTTTAGGCATGAACAGGCCCTCCTTAATCGTTATTTCTGAGAATTAAGTCTCTCAAAACCGTGCGATGGCATTGTTGGGGGTCGTGACACGAACACAACAGCGTCAGAACCTCTCCGCGCTCATGTCGCTCTCTTAGTTCTGCGATCAAACTGGACTGCTGTTCCATTTCGCTGATGTATTTATCCCGCCAACTTTCTTCGATTAAGCGCGGGTCGCGTTTAGGCAACTGGTATTGCTTTTTGACCCAAGCCAAAAGTTGAGCGGACGGGGCAAGGTCGGGCAACCACACATCGAACTGGCCCCTCTTGCACCCGCGAGGCCAGTACCGCATGACAAGGAGGCGTGTGCCATCCTCCGGCTCCGGGGTCAATCGGCAGTGTTTAAGAATGTGTATGGGCATTGAGATCACCTGATTTGTTGAATGGGGTGTTCAACAAACTTTAGCAATCAGAGACTCTTAGAAACACAAAATAATTCAACAATAACAACGCACTAAACAGTGTATGGGGCGGCACTGAAGCCAATCATGTCATTGCGGAGACGCTGTAACCTCATAAGGTTTTTAAGAACCCTCTGCTTTACAGCGTGATTGGTGGTGTTCGACAAGGACACCCACAATTCGTTTTCGATTAGGTCAAGGCGTTGCAGGCCCTCGCCCCTCTCACGCCGAAGGATGCTCACCGTGCCCTCTAACTCCCAACGAGCGTAAACCCGCTTAATGTAGCGGTCCAATTGACGGTAATCTTCAATTTCCAACAGTTCCATCAACTGATGTTTGGCTTGAATACCCTTCAGAATCAGAATCTCAACACGCAGCACCTGTTGCTCATCTCTTAGGATGCGGTCTCTCTGTGTTGGTTCAGGCGGAATTTTCATTTGGGCTATGTCGAGGATGTTGCCATGACGCCCCGAAGCTTTGATTTCAACAAGTTTCATCAGCGCCCTCTTCAGCGATATTTCATTTTTCCTCATTCCACTATTGACGTTCATAACCCACAATTTTTGTAATGAGAAATTGAGTTGGAGCCTGATATTTATAGGCTTTCTCAAAATGGCCTCTACGCCACCTTTTGCTGTTTGTTCAGCAACTCAGCCGCCCTGATTTGTTCTAATCGAGCAGCCCTAAATTTAGATGCCCTGTCCCATAGTGAAAACGATGCCGTCCAAGATCGAACATAACGTTTGAGGTCATGTGCCTTCTTCTGCCGTACATTGATAGACAGCGTCCCATTCTCAATTTTGTCTAAACCACTATCAAATCTATAACTGAACTCGGACAGGTTCGGGCCTGAAGGACGAGCCTTATAAGCAGTTCCTTTTTTGAACAATTCATATCCTAAGAAATTGAAATTATTTTCGGGTGGAGTGTCACTCACGACCCTTGACACAAACGGACCGACAGGGTGGCCCCAAAGGGCCTCCTCAAGGCTAAAGATCATTGACGACACATCATCCTTCGTTTTCCCCATCACTAAGAAGTTGTCGATATAACCGACGACCCGCCCACACTCCGGCAATGCCGAAAGCACAGGGGCGAATAACATCTCAGCAATAAGGGATGATGTAGCCGATCCCTGAGGAATGCCCTGTCGGCCCTCCTCGATGGCTTGATATAGCGGGTCAGATACATCGAGTTCGATGTCCGCACCATCGCGAGGGTCACCCAGGAAGAATTTAATATTACCTGGGATAAGATGAAGATGCTGACTAATTACAACATGGTCAGTGACCTTCTTGGGGATGGGAAGGTGATCTGACAAAACCTTCACACCCACACTCGGAAAACAATCCCTGATGTCGATCTCAGCCGTATAGGCAAAACCCGCATCTAGATTTTTCAATACTTCTTGCCCCGCACCCGTCACACCTTCGCGCGTCCCGTACTGCGACGGATGCAGATTTGTTTGGGCCTCCAGTACCCTGAGAACTAGATGCTGCAAGGCCCTGTTCTCGATCCCGAAGTCCATGATCGGACGGAAGTCGTCATCCGTTCCCTTCGTTTTGAAGTGCAGCGTTACAGGTTCACCAGTTCCCTCAAAGGAGTTCATGCGTGATGCAATAGTCCCGGCGACCATGCCCGTTTTCTTGTGATGGTTGGGCATCTTCCGATGTGCCTCGACCACCGCAACATATTTCGGTGCCCACGAAATCAAATACCTCTTTACCAACTTCTGAGCATGGACCATCTGGCCCGCCTTGTGGGCAGTCTGCACTGCCTTAAACAGCTTTTTTTCTTGTTTTTCGGCACGCTTCAATTCGGCGTTGTTCCAGATTTTCTGCATCTTACTAATCCTTCAATTCACGATCCCAAAAGTCCGGCAGGTGATTAACGCCGCTCGTCTTATTATGTTCGTGCAATTGCCGAATGTATCTCATACGAAATTCGGTATAGAAACCGGGCGTTAGTCGTTGCATCAAACGCCGCACTGCTTCCCGGCTCCATAGGCCGCCACGAGCTGATTTAATCCCAATGTCGTTCAAAGCCTCAGCAAGTGCTTTATGCGTCCGTTGTTGCTTACCTCGACTATTGAGCATTACTTCCATTAAAATTGGGCGCATGCCCTTAGCGAATACGAGAGCCTTACGTCTCATCATTTCAGCAAGCCTCATGGTGTGCTGACCACGATTGATATTCTTTTCCGTTTGGCAAACGATGCGGACAGCCATAGCCTCATCCTTTCGATGCAGTTGATTTCAGTGCTACAAATTAAAGCCATAACAAGCAGAAGAACTGCCATTGGGCCTCGACTAATCCTGTATCGTCTGCTCAAAGCTTTTCAGTTCACCGAAGTTATAAGTCACCTCGATTTTTTTGAGGCATTTGAAGGAAGGACCTGCTTCGACATATCCGTGAAGGTCACGGATTTCGTCGAAATCAAAGGTGTTGGAAAAGTCCCCTTGTTCAGAATGAAAGGTAACTTTCGCTGTCCAGCGCATAACTGCCTTCTCTGACGTTTTCATAACTCAGTCCTCCACTTCTTCAGGAGGGATTGATCGAGCAGGCTCATTTCTCTGCTGCTTAAGCCAGAGAACCATTTCATCTAGGTCGATAAGAACTTTTCGCCCGACCCGGACCACTACGCGGTCAAAACCATTCCCAGGAATCATTTCGCCCTTACTGTTAGAGCGTTCATGAGTATTGAAGATCAGGTGGCGTATGGATGACCTAGTCAGCCATTGATACTCCTCCCTCAGGAGAAGTTGGTTGACTGTGACCAGTCTTAAGGCTGGCTGCAGTTGCGATATGACTTCCATGGTTGCACTCCTCGAAACCCAGTTGATGACGAGGAGAAACTAGGACCAAAGGAGGGTAATGAATTGTCAGAAAAAATTGGGATGGATCATTTATTGCTGAGTTGCTTATCAAGCCAAGTTATATCAAGCGGATCATCATCTGATATTTTGATACTTTTAGGGCGACCTCCTTTACCAGCGTTGGGACCTTTCCCTTTTAACCATTTTCTGATTGTGTCCACGGAGACAGCGGAAAGAGAGTTTTTCGTAAAGTAATTTGGCAAATTGCCCAACTCTTCAGACACACGGGTTGCTGACCAGTGTGGATGTTCTTTCCAGATTAACTCTGCCGCCTGGATATAAACTGGCCTTGAATTAGAGATTTGATCACTTTTCCCTTGATGCCCATGAGCAGCATCATAAAAGTTTCTAATGCGCTGAGAGACATAATGCCCCTTTTCTTCCAAGTGACGCATTAGAGTTCCCGGAGAAAACCTCGGAGCATGCAAGTCACCTGAAATATGGTGAAGCCTCCCTTTTTCAAATTCCTTCTTAAGCCAATAAAACGTCCGACAAACTGGATGATTAGATGTATCCGAAAGTTCGATAGCATCCATCTCAGGGTTCAGTTGGTGAATAAGATGCGCGCACTCTTCAAGTGACCAAGTGGCTTGAATTACCCACTCATAAAGTGCTCCTTCCTTATTCATTTTCTCCTCCAAATACCTTCTCGTTCATCCGTTTAACAACATTTGCCGTATGAGGATCGCTTAGGTGCGAGTAGCGTTTCACCATGTCGTAGGTCTTGTGGCCGAGTACTTCTGCGATCTCTGCCGGGGTTGCCCCATTCATCGCCAAATACGATCCAGTGGTATGGCGTAAGTCGTGAAACTTAAAATCCTCAAGCGCTGCACGTTTCCGCGCAACCTCCCAGGCACTGCGAATGTCTATAGGCCAGTCGCCATTGGGGCTGGGGAAAATAAACTTGGCGACATTGGAGCGATGATGACGAAGTTCGGTGAGCAGTCCGAGCACAAGGTTCGCCAAGGGAACGCCTCTCGGCTCAGAGTTCTTGGTTTCTAACAGGTATGCAACGCCACGTTTAAGGTCGACGTTATCCCAGGTCAGGGAAAGAATTTCTTGCTTACGCATGCCTGTTGCAATGGCGATGGCAACGATTGGAAACAAAAATTTATCTCTGCTGACTTTGCATGCTTCCAATAATCGAAGCCGTTCATCGTCGGATAAGTATCGAGTGCGGCCTTTCGCTTCCTTGAACTTTGGGACGGCTAGGACTGGGTTGTGGTCGATCCATCCCCATTCTTTCATCGCCACGGTGATAACGTGTGAGAGGGCGGCTACATAGCGGTTTACTGTTCCCGCGCTTCGCTTCCTGCCGCCTTGAACATTTTCCCCAAGCAAACGGTCACGGCAGGCCACAATAACGGGCGGGTGCAGATCGGCAAATTTGACGGTCCCGATTTCATCTCGCCATCGTATGAGTTGAGGTTCTTGAACGTGGGCTGATTTTGGTTTTAGAGGCAGGACCATTTCGATGTAACGGTCAATGGCCTCACCGACGGTATGCTTTTTCGCTTCGGCATATTTGAAATGTTGCTTTTGGCGAATGTCTGCTTCCCGATCTGCGGCCCAAGTCTTCGCGTCAGTTTTACGATCAAAAGTCGCCGTTAAGGGTGCCTCGCCTTTACACCGAACTTGGACGCGATACGTGACTTTTCCAGACTTAGAGACACGCTTGTTGATAGAGGCCATACCTGCACTCCTTTGCAATGACCAGCGTCCTGATTGTACCTGGAAAGCCCTCTTTTACCATGGTTATTTGTGCCACCAGTGTGCCACAGCCCAATTTTAAGAAATGCTGAATAAGCTAAGTTATTGAAAAAATGGTGCGCCCGGCGAGATTCGAACTCACGACCCCCAGATTAGGAATCTGGTGCTCTATCCTGCTGAGCTACGGGCGCCCCGTTGTGACGTTTGTCGATTGGCTTATAGCACACATTTTAGCTTGGGAAACACCGTTGCGAGGGTCAGCAAGCTAGAAGCTTTTCTTGATTTCCACGAACACTCGGTCGTTGTCGCCAAGGCCCTTGAACGGGGTGCGGGTGCCGTCGTGATAGAGCGTCACGCCGCCGGTGATGCTCAGCGCGTCTTGCAAATCGTATTCGACCGATGCGCGTGAAAATCCGCCGCCACGGGTCAGCGGCGACAACCGCGAGGTGAGCGCGGTGACGTGCAGACGCTCGTGCAGGAAGTCGGCGGAATAACGCAGGGCATATTCTTGCGAGTCTTTACGCAAACCTTCGCCGCGTAGCGCGTTGCTCCAACCATGCAGGTGACGGTTGACCACCTCGAAACTGACACTGCCCTCAGACAGGCCGGAAAATTCAAGGCCCAGTAAAACGTCGCTGCGACGGAAATCCTTGCCCGGCTCGCCCAAAGTTTGTAGGCCCGATGTGTGTGCCACTTCGCTTTTGAGCAGCCAGTTGCCTAACGCCACATCGCCGGTCACGCCCAACATGTTGACGCGCGCATGGCGGATGCGGGTAGCGCCGCCCACGGTTTCTTTGTGCCCGGCGTCGTCATACATGTTGGCGGCGTGCAGCGACAGGTCCCAGCCGGAAAAGTTGCCGCGCAAACTGGCGGCCAACTCCGCGTTGTTGATTTCGTCGGCGGGCAAATCGTTTTGTGGTTGAGCACCGTTCGATGTGTCATAGGCGCTGTAAGCGGGCGCGGTTTTGTTAAAGCGAATGTGCGGGATTGCCATCGCGGTGGCTGTCCACGGTCCGGTGACATAATCGACACGCGCCATGACCAAAGGCAGTCGAACGTCTTCGATGTCGACCATGCCCAGTTCGCGCCGGTCCAGCGGGTTGATGACATCGACGACGCGCAGATTTTCCGACGTGCCCCACACGACGATTTGACGGCCGGCGGTGAGTTCGAGACCGTTGCCAAGATGGGCGTTGACGTAAAGTTCACCCAGATTGATATCGTGCTCAAAAGCATTTTTGACAGTGGCGTTGTAATCGCTGCGTCCGCGCACGGTGTAAACGAATTCGTGTGCTGCGGACGCTTCGGCCAACACGCGCAGCGGTACGACAAACTGGTCGGGCAGGTTGCCTTTCAGTTTCACCGTCGCCTTGGGCCGTGTGCGGCTCAATCCGCGCTTGTCTGATTCCCCAACAGCAGGCGCGTTTTGGGTGTAATCGTAAGCGGCGGAAAATGACACGCTGCCCGACAGAGACCATGGCGATGGCGGCTGTATTTCGACTGCGCTTTGGGACGGCGGCGCGGTATCGGCATCGAACCCTTGCAAAGCGTCGTCGAGTTTTTCGGTGGGTGTGGTCGTATCAAATCCACCCAGAACATCGTCAAGGCTGTCTTGCGCATATGCGGGCAGGCTCGCCAGCAAGGCGACACATAACCATAGGGGCAAGTTGGCGTGAGGGCGCATATCCGCTTACAGACCTTTTTCCAGACGACGAAGGCTAAACAAGTTGTCGTCGAGGCTTTGACCGTAGTGAATGTTGGAAAACGTCATATCGGTTTTGTGCTCGGTCAGTTTGTTTTTCTTGGTGGTCATGGACATGGCGGTGACGGTCCACACCCCGTCGATCTGTTCTAGTCCCGGTACGTCGAGGTACTTGAGCTTGCCGCCGGTGTCGGTCCAATGCACGGCGCGCACGATGACGAAGTTGTCTTGGCGCACGAACGCGACGGATTTTTTATAGCCGGTCTGTTCCATCTCATCACGAGTCTTGGGCAAGGCTTCGATCACCCAGGTTTTGGCGCCGCGCACCTCAGCTTCTTTCAAGATTTTGAAATCGTAGGCGTCCAAGTTTTTGCGCGTCATGTCGGAATAATTGAAATCTGATCCCATGAAGCTGCCAGACTTGTCGGTGCTGGCGATGCGTTTGGTTTTTTTCAATGCGGGCAAGAACAGCCACTGGTCGTCGTCTTTTTCGTAAGCGTCGAAATCGTATGTCAGAAAGCCCGTGTCCTTCACGTCGGCGGGTTCTTGAAAGAACATGATGCGGCGACGGTCCTCATCACCGGTATCGGTGATCAGGTCTTTGTCGAACGATTTCATTTTGCGGATGCGCTTGTCGCCGTTTTTGTCGATCAGCACCATCTGCATTTCGGCGACGCGATTGTCGCCGTCATCACGGTCGTCGACTTTGACCATGATCTCGCGCGCGGTGAGATCTTGTGCGGCTAACGGTGCGCCGCTCAACGAAACGATCAGCGCGGCCAAAAGTGCGGGGGCGGTTTTCATAGGCAAGAACTCCAGTTCAATAATCTGAATCGTCGGGCAGCAAGTGGGCTTTGTGTAGCAAAGCCATCAATGCAGGGGCCAAGAAGAAATCGGCAATCAACGCCAGCACGATGGTCAGGCCGGTCAGCCAGCCGAAGTTGATCAGGTTGCTCATGGTCGATTGGGTGAAGATGAAAAATCCCAGCGACAAAACCACGGTGGTGACCAACATGGCGCGACCGGCGCTGAGCAGCGTTTGGCGCACCGCTTTGTGCACGTTGGCGGTTTCGTGGTGGTAGCGGCGATAGTTGTGCATGAAGTGAATGGTGTCATCGACCGCCAGGCCGATGGCGATGGAACCGATCAGCATGGTGAACAAATCCAGCTTGATGCCGAGCCAGCCCATCAAGCCCAATACCAGGATGATCGGGGTCAAGTTCGGGATCATGGCGAGTAGGCCGATGCGCACGTTACCGATGAACAAAACCATCATGATGGTGATGACGCCTGCCGCGATCACGTAGCTGTTGGCCATGGAAAAGATCGTCGCTTCCATGGTGCGACCCAATAGCGCGTTCATGCCGGTGACGGTGATGTCGACGCCATCGCCCAAAACGGCGTGGAATTTTTGCGTCAACTCATCATCAAGTGTTTGCAGATAGACGGAATCAACCCACGGCATCTTGGCGGTGAAACGGGCCTTTTGGAACTGGCTGTCGACGAAGTCTTCGAGGTCGTCGGAGCCGGTGTTTTCAAACAAAAATAGTTCCTGCGCGATGAGGTCGCGATCATCGGGGATGGTGTAATGGGCCGCATCGTTGGCGTGCAGCGCGCGATTGGATTCTTTGAGAATGTCCGCCAGCGACAGCGTCTTGCCCACGCTGTAATGCTCGGTCGACAGAGCTTCGATCTCGCGGTTGAGCTGTTCCAGGCCTTGCATGATTTTCGGATCGTACAGGCCGTTTTCGTGTTTTGTGTCGATCACGACTTCAACCGCGCTGGCGCCTTTCATGCGCAGATCGACAAAGTCGGTGGCGGCGCGCGCGGGCTCGTCCTTGGGCAGCCATGTAAACGGCTGGTGAGAAAATTGCAGTTGCGCAGCACCGGCTAGCGCGGCCGCCAGGGCGAGGGCGGTGACGATCACCACTAACGGTGCACGGTTCACGGAAAACCGCGCCACCCAAATCAGCAGGGCGTCCATACGCGCATGTCGTTTGTGCGCACGATCGCCGGATTTTGCTTTCAACGGCAAAATGCACAACAACGCTGGCAGCATCACCAAGGTGAGAAACAGCGACAGCAAAATGCCCAGCGCGGCGAGGATGCCAAGGTCCGCAATCGGCGCGACCTCAGCCCCGGCGAAAGACGCCAGACCCGCAGCCGTGGTCAGCGACGTCATGACAATCGGCAGACCCGAATGACTGAGCGCATAGGCCACGCTGTCGCGGCGTCCATGGCCGGTTTGCACATGGCGAAAAAATACCGACAATAGGTGAACGGACGCGCCCACGCCAACGGCCAAAAGGAACGACGGCATGATTTGCATCGGCAAGGTCAGCGCCCGCCCGGTGATGGGCAGCAAGCCCATGGTGCCGAGCACCGACGCGATCACCACCAACAATGGCAACACGACGCCGGAAACGCGCCGGAACATGACAAATAGGATCGCGCCGATAATGACGATGGCCATCAGCAAAAAACGCTTGAGGTTGGTCTGCATGGATTTCTTGAGCACGTCGACGATCACCGGCGATCCCGCCACATGGACTTTGAAGTCGGCAGTTTCATAAGATTTGGCGATGCGGGTCACGGCATCGGCCAGTTCGGTGTTTTCCACGTCGGTGAGGTAAACGCGTTCCACCGGCTGGCCGGTAGGGGCGTCTAGATCGTCGAACCCGCCAAGGGCGTCGTCTTGCGTCACGCCTTGTGACGAGAACGCGTTGGTGCGGATCACGATGGTGGCGATGGTTTGATCCGCGGACAACAACAGGTTTTCAAGCAGCGGGTTGGCTAACGCGCGGGCGCGTTTTTCCTCAAAGCCCGCCGCGTCCGTCGGCCACGTTTCGAACAGGTCCTCGACGATCAATTCGTCTTGTAGGCCGTACGTGTTGCGCGCATTGATGAGGCTGTTGATGTCGTCCAGATGGGGGGTGTTGTCTTGCAGCTCAAAGTGCAGTTTTTCAAGTTTCTTGAGAAACCCAGGTGCGAACACATCCGGGGCTTCGATGGCGATTATCACCAATTCGTCGCGCCCGAACTGATCGCGAAAGGTGTTGTAAGCCAAAAGGGCGGGATCTTCGTCGTGCAAAAAGCTTTCCGTCGCCGTGTCGATGACGATCTTGGGCAGCTGACTGGCCAGTCCGCCGACCAAGGCGACGCACAAGATCAGCGCGATCCACGCGCGCCGTGCGAGCAGGCGGCCAAAGGCTTCAAAGCCATTTTCAATGCGTTGGCGAAGTGTCTCGGCCATAATCAGGTCTCTCTTTGGGTCAGGTGGTCTTGCGCAGGCCGCTCAACAGCATGTTGGCGATGGCGTCGGCGGCGTCTTGCATGGTTAGTTCTGCGTTGAGCGGGGCACTTTTGGGCGCCATCGCGGCGACACGACGTCGAATTGGCCCGTTGGTGGCGTAAAGGCTGCATGCGCCCATCAACATCATGTGCACCAAAAACGGATTGACCGGGTTAAAGCGCCCTTGTTCGACGCCTGCGGCCAGGGTTTGTTTCAACGCCCCGACCACACGGCCCATCAACGGTAAGACAGTATCGGGCAGGTTGCGGCCGCCATTGGCGACTTCGCGCAGCATGATGGCGCTGAAGTGTTCGGGGTGATCGCCATCAACCAAAATTCGGGCAAAGGCGCGCACCCGGTCTTCGGGGGCTTCAACGGTTTGCAGCATCTTTTGCAATCGTGCGCTCTTGGCGGAAAATATGCGTTCCAGCACGGCGCTGTACAGGGCGTCTTTGTCGCCGATGCGATAGTACAACGTCGCCTTGTTGACGTTCGCCGCTTTGGCGATTTCGTCCACACGCGCACCTTCAAAGCCTTTTTCGGCAAAGGCGGCGGCGGCAATGTCGAGAATGTCGTCGTTGGACGGCATCGCTCGACCAGATGAGGCTAGTGCGATCGGCGAGGATGTCATAATTCAACCGTTTGGTTTAACCAATTGGTTGGAATATGATCAAGACGTCGCAAACTGTCAAGCCGCTCCTGAGTGCAGGCTTCAACCGATTGAAAATGAAAGGTTTACGGTCTTAGTTGAAGAAATTGACGGGAATCGAATAGTAGAGGATCGCCGATTCCGTACCCGGATTGCTTTTGCCGAGCGAGGCGTTGGAATAGTGCGACACCGCAACGCCTAAACGCGAACGGTCGTCGAAACGGTATGCAGCTTCGACCTGGGAGCGGAATTCCAATACGTAATCGAGGTCCAGCTTGGCATTGCCGCCGTTGTAAAAATGCGGGGCGAAGCTGGGTGTGATGACAAAGCGTTTGCCCAGATAGATATCCATCAAAATGCCTGCGCCGAGAAACACTTGGGTGGAATCATTTTTCGACACGGCCGCTGCGACAAACGGTTTGACCAGTCCAAAGAGCTTTTCGTCGTGGCGGTATTCCATGCGCACTTCGATGCCTTCGTCTTTTTTGCGGTTCCAGTCATAGGTGCCGCCACCGATGGACAGAAATGCAGGATCTTCGGCGTGCGCCGACGGTGCCAATGCCGCAAAGGCGGCGCTGGCGAAAGCAAAAACGGTAACGATGGCTGTAACGGTGCGCATGAGCGAACGGTTCCCTTCCTCTTTGGTGGGGGCATTTAAAGGGAAAAAGGTACCAAAATCAATGCGTTTGAATCGTCGAAGTTGAGTTGGTGGCGTTTGTGTGGCGATAAAATCGCGATCAAGTCTCGATAAGGTCTTTGGCCATGGTGTCCGCCGCGCGCGACAAGGCCCGCGAAATGCCCGGCTCCATCCCCGAATGTCCGGCGTCCGACACCACCACCAGTTCGGAATTCGGCCACGCCAAATGCAGGGTATGCGCGGTCTTTATGGGGCAAATGACATCATAGCGGCCTTGTACGATGATGGCGGGCAAGGGACGCACGGCGTCGAGCCGGTCCAGCAGTTCACCTTCTTGCAAAAACAGATCGTGTTTGAAGTAATGCGCTTCGATGCGCGCCAGGGTCAGGGCGTAATGTTCGAACGCCCGCCCGCCCGAGGGCAGGGTGTGCGGCATCAGCGTGGAACACAGGCTTTCATAGCGCGCCCAGGCCCGGGCGGCGGGCAGGTGCTGTTTGATGTCGGAACTGAACAGGCGTTCGCAATAGGCGTCGAGCAAGGCCTCGCCTTTCAGGCCACCGACGTGATTCGAGAACGCGCTATGGTGTTCGGGAAAAAAGCCCGCCATGCCATCTAAGAACCAATCCACTTCGGATTTGGTGCCCAGGAACACGCCGCGCAAGATGAAGCCCAGGCAATGATCGGCATGACGGGTGCCGTAAGTCAGCGCCAGCGTTGCGCCCCACGAGCCCCCGGCCACCAGCCATTTGTCGAAGCCCAAGTGGCTGCGCAGCTTTTCCATATCTTCGACCAGATGGTCGGTGGTGTTGTCTGTTAAGCTGGCGTAAGGCGTCGAACGCCCCGCCCCGCGCTGGTCGAACAGCACAATGCAGTATTTTTCGGGATCGAAATAGCGTCGTTGTGTCGGTACCGTGCCCGCGCCGGGGCCGCCATGGACAAAGATCACCGCGATACCGCCGGGGCGGCCGGAAAGCTCATAATACAAGCTGTGACCGTCGCCAACGTCGAGCATGGCGCTGGCATAAGGGGCAATTGGGGGGTACAGACCTGTATCGCGGCTGCTGTCCATGAACGTTTATTTCCAAGGGGTGGACTTGATTGGGCGGGCTTATTATAGGGAATATAGTGAGCAGTTGGACATCAAAGAAGGTTTCAGGATGATTTTAGCCCGCTTTTTTATCGTCTTTATACTGATCTCGCTGAGCAACCTTGCGTGGGCTGTGGATTTCGCGTCACTGGTCACTGGCGGGCAAGCGCAGGTTACAACGGTGGTCGATGGCGATACCGTGGTTTTGGACGACGGTCGTCAAGTGCGTCTGGTGGGCATTCAAGCGCCGAAATTGCCTTTGGGCCGCCCCAACTTCCCCGCATGGCCGTTGGGTAAAGAGGCCAAAGCCGCGTTGGCGGATATGGTTTTGGGTCGCGGCGTTAACTTGCACCTGGCGACGACGCCTGAAGACCGCCACGGTCGGGTGCTGGCGCATTTGACGCGGGCTGAAGATGGCTTGTGGCTGCAAGGTGAAATGCTTAAGCGCGGACTGGCGCGGGTTTATACCTTTCCCGATAACCGCGCGCTGGCTGGAGAACTGCTAAGCTTCGAGCGCCAAGCGCGCGGCGATGCCCGGGGCATGTGGGCACTGCCGTATTATGCATTGCGCACCATCGACAACGCGGGTTTCGACGTCGGCACCTTTCAGGTCATTGAAGGCCGGGTGCAGGCCACCGCCAAGATTAAAAAACGCATTTATCTGAATTTCGGCGCAGATTGGCGCAGCGACTTCACCATCAAGGTGAACGTCCGTAATGAGCGCCTGTTTCAAGGTGCGGGAATCGATCTGGTGGCGCTAAAAGGCCAGCGCGTGCGGGTGCGCGGGTGGCTCAAATCGCAAAACGGTCCGATGATCGAACTGGATCACCCCGAACGCCTGGAGCTTCTCGACATCGATTGAGTGTCAAGATGAGGTGACATGCGCGATATCCGCGCTTATATTTTCGGTTATGAGAAACATGAATATAAGCGGCGTTCATCGCCTGATGGCCCTGCTGCCCGCGTTATTGCTGGTGGCGGCGTGCTCCGCCAATCCCGCCACCGGCAAGCAGAGCTTCACGGCTTTCATGTCGCCCGAAAAAGAACTTCAGGTTGGTGCGGAAGAACACCCGAAAATCCTCAAACAGTTCGGCGGGGCGTTCAAGAACAAGTCGTGGAACACCTACGTGCGCGATATCGGTCTGGAACTGGCCAGTTATTCCGAAATGCCGGACCTGCCGTGGACCTTTACGGTTTTGAACGACACCCAAGTCAACGCCTTCGCGTTGCCGGGCGGCTACGTTTACATCACCCGCGGCTTGCTGGCCCTGGCCAGTGACGAAGCGGAAATGGCCGGTGTGTTGAGCCACGAAATCGGCCACGTCACCGCACGTCATACCGCCCAGCGCTACAGCTCCACCGTCGCCACCAACTTGGGCATTCAAGTGCTCGGCGTGCTGACCAATGCTGCGGGTGTGTCCGGCATCGAAAACATCGCCGCGGTGGGCGCGGAATTGGCGCTGAAAAGCTATTCGCGCGAGCAGGAATTGGAAAGCGATATGCTGGGGGTGCGCTACCTGTCGCGCGCTGGCTACGATCCGCAAGCGATGGCCAGTTTCTTTGTCAAGCTGAGCGCCCATCAACGCATCGAAGGCCTGATCGCGGGCGATCCCAATGCGGCGGAAAAACATAACATGCTCGCCACCCACCCGCGCACCGCCGACCGCATCGTGCAGGCTATCGATCTGGCTGACAAAAATGGCAAGGGCGGTGTACGCCGTGAAGCGCAACGCTATCTGGCGAAAATCGACGGCATGGTGTTCGGCGATGACATCGATCAAGGTCTGGTGCGCGGCACCGCTTTTGTCCATCCCGAGCTGCGTTTTCGTTTTGAGGTGCCGGAAGGTTTCACCATCCGCAACATGCCCGATATGGTTTTGGCCACCGACAAGGACGGCAATTCCATCAAGTTCGCCGATGCGTCGGCCAAAGACGTGCGTGATGCGGGCAGCATGGAAAAATACCTCACAAACAAATGGAGCGGCGACGCCAACATGGAAAATGTCGAACCGATCGACATCAACGGCATGAAGGCAGTCACCGGCGGAGCCACGGTGTGGACCGGCAAGCGCAACGTGCAAGTGCGGCGCATTGTGGTCGAGCAGGATAAAGAGCACTATTGGCGGTTCCAATTCGTCGCCGGGGCCGAGGACGCCAAGCGCCTGAATGAGCCGTTTCGGCGCACCACCTACAGTTTTCGCACCATCACACGATCAGAAGCTAACGCCGTGCAGCCGTGGCGGGTGCGGGTGGTGGCGGTGGGCCGTGGTGTGACGTTCGACGATTTGGCCGGGTCCATGGCGATTGATGAGTATAAAAAAGAGTGGTTCGAGGCGCTCAACGGCATCGGTCCCGACGACCCTTTGATCCCCGGCGCACGGGTCAAAGTGGTGAAGTGAGCTTATAAGGTGCAAAATGCAAAAAGGCCGGTGCTGATGCACCGGCCTTTTTGATGAGATTGGAAAGCTCGATTAAGCTGCGGTGAGCAGCTTTTCAAGTTTCTGCTGAGCTTTTTCCATGTCGATTTTTTCGACCGCAGCCACTTCACTGGCCAGACGCTCGATCGCTTGTTCGTATATCTGTCGTTCAGAGAACGACTGGTCGGGTTGGTCGGCGCGGCGGTGCAGGTCGCGCACCACTTCGGCGATGGACACCGGATCGCCCGAGTTGATCTTGGCTTCATATTCCTGGGCGCGGCGGCTCCACATGGTGCGTTTGACGCGGGCGCGGCCTTTAAGTGTGGTCAGTGCGCCGTCCATGATTTTCTTGGAGCTCAGCTTGCGCAGGCCCGCATCGTTCACTTTGCCAACCGGCACGCGCAGGGTCATGCGCTCGCTTTCGAACGAGATCACGAACAGTTTCAGCGGATGGCCCGCGATTTCCTGTTTTTCCACGCCGATAACTTTACCAACGCCGTGGGTCGGGTACACCACGAAGTCGCCGGTGCTAAACATCAGTTTATCTGCCATTTGTCGCCTTCTAGATCGATCGTGATTAAGCGCTTAAGCGCATTTTTTTGCTCAGTGCGCCGCAAAGCGCGTTTGTGAACACAGGGTCCAAAACTCTGGATAAAGCCGTAAAAGACACCGCCCACAGCTGCTGGGGGTGCGTCAGATTGAGCTTTGCATGATGTGCGGCGTTTTTGTCGCGCCTTAAGTCCTAAAAGTCCTGAATTCGGTCCTATAACCTTGGTTGCTGACCCCTTGAGCTCTACGCACCTCGAACCGGCGCAAGGGCTACGGAATCTAAACAAAGGAAAGCCGGCCCAGGGGACCAGCTTCACGAAAGTGTATCACAAATGAACAAAAAATACACCCCTTTCGGTTTGTTTCCACCGCAAGGAGCGTTCGATAAGGCCAAAATGCGGCCTTTTTGATTGGTCATGGGCCAGCGGATCGGATCCACTGGCCCATGCATCGGCATATAAAAATTTAGTCGCCTGCGCCGGGCTTTTCGCTAAGCGCAGCTTCTTTGCCGGGCTTGCCGTTCCAATCATCGGCGTCGGCGGGGCTTTCGCCCTTGCGCGTGATGTTGGGCCATGTTTCAGAGAATTTGGTGTTGATGACCAGCCATTTTTCGATGTTGGGCTCGGTGTCGGGCAGGATGGCTTCTGCGGGGCATTCCGGCTCACACACACCGCAATCGATGCATTCATCGGGATTGATGACGAGGAAGTTTTCACCTTCGTAAAAGCAATCAACGGGGCACACTTCGACGCAATCTTGGTATTTGCACTTGATGCAGTTTTCGACGACGACGTAGGTCATTCTTAGCTCCGACTATGGCAATTGGGGGTCAATCTTTGGCGTTTTGTTTACGCGATTTGATGCGGGTGCTCAAGTGGCATAAAACCATGATTAGTGTGAGGGTATTTTTGCCACCACGCGCTTGCGCGCTTCACCGCTTTCACGGTCGGAAACATATAACAATCCCGCGAGCCTACGCACCAGATTGGATTCATAATCATGTAGCTCACCATCGGCGTAAGCGACCTCCCAGAGCATTTCAATCAGCTCGATACGTTCTGCGTGTTCGAAATTTTCTTTGACTGTGCGGGTCAAGGTGTACAGCTCGTTGGACTCGGCAATCGCGGTTTCGGCCTCGCTCAACAGCGCTTCGGCGTCGTCAGCGGCCAATTCGAAGCGTTCTTTCAGCAAGCGCAGCACCACGGTGCGCTCATTATCGGCGAACGTGCCATCCATGACGGCGGCCTCAACCAACAGGGCGGCGGCGGCAAGCTGTAGATTGTCCTGCTTCACTTGTTGTGGGGTCTCGGCGACGGCGAACAGTTTCTTCAGACGGTTGAGCATTATGATATTTCCTTTGCGTGTTTGCGCCGTTTAGAGACGGTGAGGTTGAGCGCCTCCACCAAGACCGAGAAGCCCATGGCGAAATAGAGATAGCCTTTGGGGATGTGCTGGCCAAGCCCGTCGGCGACCAAGGTCATGCCGACCAACAGCAAGAAGCTCATCGCCAGCATCTTCACCGTCGGGTGTTCGGAGACGAACGCCGACAGCGGCCCCGACGCCCACAGCATGATCAACACCGCGATGATGATGGCGGTGGTCATGATCCTCAGATCGTCGACCATACCGACGGCGGTGATGACGCTATCGAGCGAAAAGATCAGGTCGATCACAGCCACTTGCGCCACGACGGCGATCAGCGTGCTGAACGGCTTGGCTTTGGGGGTGGGATCGTCGGCCTCTTCGATGTTGTGGTGAATTTCGCGGGTCGCCTTGGTCAGCAAAAACAGACCGCCACCAATGAGGATGACGTCGCGCCACGAAATTTCTTCGCCCAACACCGTGATCAGCGGCGCGGTGAGGCCCGCGATCCACGCCAACGTGAACAGCAGCATAAGGCGCGTCACCAGCGCCATGCCAATGCCTAAGCGTCGCGCCAGGGCGCGCTTGGTTCCCTCAACCCGGTCGGTGAGAATGGCGATAAACACCAAATTGTCGATGCCGAGAACGGCTTCCAACGCCACCAGCGTCAACAGACTGATCCAGGCTTCGGGGCTGAGTAACAGATCCATAGGCAAGCTCCTTGAGGGCGCGATGGTCGGCGCTGAAAGGATTGTTAGGGTACTTGCGCAAAAAAAGAAACCCCGGATTTCCGGGGTTTCACGCTGAGACGGGAGTGATTTGGCTTAAGCGGCGTAGATCAGACGCTGATTGTTCATCGCGCTGAGATCGCCTCTTGTCGCCGTGGCGAAACGGTCGCGCAGCGATCCGACCTGTCCCGCCAGCACGCGACCGACATTCGGCACCAAGTCCAGCGCCGCCAGCGGTTCCAATGCGCGGGGGCTGAGACGGGTTTTGTCGAGGGATTTCGCGACCGCCTGGTCCATGGCGTGGACGGCGGCGTATGCGCCTTCCATGAACGGTGACATGGGCATGTTGGCCTGGGCGATGCGCGCCAGTTCGGCACGGGTGTGCTCTATGGCGATGTTATCAAAGCCATAGGTCGGGATGTCTTCGTGGTCGATGTGCCTGATCAGGATGTTGTAAAACGACGACAGGCTTTCGATGGTCTGCTCGGTTTGCACAGTCTTGTTTTTGTAAGGCAGCAAGACGTTGTCGCGCCAGTAATCGAGAAAGTTAACATGCTGCTCCGAGTGTTCTTGCAGCTTGTCGCGGCTCATAAGGCCCTCTGTCGTTTTATAAATCAGGCCTTCTTCTTCATTGAGGAAGTGGATGTACAGATACAGTGAAATGTTGTCGATGACGTTGGCTGAGATGCGATCCTGGCCGCGTTGCAGCGCGGTCAGTGCGTGGCGAAACAAGATCACCAACATGGCGTGCTGCATATCATTGTAGCAATGCTCGGTGCGTAAAAATTCCGGCAAATCTTGTATCGCCGTAAGCTCGGCGGTCGAATACGTCATTGTGGGCCCCCTATTGTGTTATGAGGCCAGTTCCCCCGCGCTTAAAGCGCGCCTTTTCCCTGCTGGCCGTTTGTGTGTGGCCAACAGTGTGCCGAAGCTGGCAATCGGAGGCCAACGCGCATTCGGGGTATTGCAAGGGGCAAAGGTAGGCGTGGCATACGCCGAACGTATAACACTTATAGTTGTTCTAAGGTGGGGCCTAGTCGTGCTCGCGCAGCTTGTCGGTGGCGCGCCGTTCGGCCTTGGTGGGGCGACCGGCCCCGGCTTCGCGTTCACCGGTTTTGGCGGGCGTGAAGGGACGATCCGTTTTGGCTGGCGCGGGCGGGCTGAGATCTTCGTAAAGGTTTTGGGCTTCGGGCGCGGGGCCGCGCCGGGTGCCGATGGCCTTGATCTTGATGACCCGAACCCGCGTTCCGGTGGCGAAGGTCAAGACGTCGTCGGGTCCGACCATCACATGGGCTTTGGTGATCAGGGCGTCGTTGACGCGCACCTTGCCCGCTTGGCAGAACTTGCCCGCCAGGGTGCGGCTTTTCAAAAAGCGCGCGTGCCATAACCATTTGTCTATGCGAATGCGACCCGCATCTGTCATTGGCCGATCATCACTTCAGCTTGAGGTCTCTCAGCTTGGCGAACGGGCTGTCGGGATCAAACTGCGGTTCGCGCGGCTTGGCGTTGCCCGGTTTGGTATAGCCCGACTTGGCTTGGCCTTGGGGTTTTTTGGCGCCGCCTTGCGGGCGTTGCCCTTTGTGCTTTTGTGGCGGGCGTTTGTTGTGTGGCTTATCTGGCTTGGGCGCGCCTTGGGCTGCGGGTGCGTCTGTCGAAACGCCGTCTGCGGTGGCCTTTTTCGGCTTGGGCTTGTGCGACGTGCGCTTGCGCCACGATTTGGGCGTCCATTTACCGTCTTTATCGGCGTTAAAGCCAAGGCTCACCATGATGCCCGGCAAGTCATCAGCGGCGCAGCCCGCCAGCGACAAAAAGTCTTCGTTGGCTTCAAACGCGCCTTTTGCGGCTTCTAGACGTTTCCACGCCAGCTCGGCGATGCGTTCCAGCATGTCGGCGCGCACGAACAGTGCGCCTGCGGGGCGAAAGCCCGCCGCGCGCAGCCAGCCTTCGGGCTCGTGCTTTTCGCGTTTCAACGACACGCGGCCTGCGGGCGGTGGCGCCAGCAACGGCTCGCTGGCTTCGAACACGCCCCACAACAACACCGACAATTCGGCTGCCGCCGGACGCAACAGCGCCGGGATGTAGATCAGATGGCGACCGATGCGGATACCCAAGCGGCGCAATTCGTGACGGTCTTCACGCGCCAGGGCTTTGATTTCTTCGTCCGCTTCGTGACGCGGCAGCGCGCCGAGGCTTTCGGTCAGCTGAAAAACCAATCCACGCGCCACGCCTTGCAGCGGGGCTTCGCGTGCGGCCAGCAACAGGCCCAAACGGTCGCGCACCAGATCGCCCACCCACGCGAGCAGGCGGCTTTCGATGCGTTCTTTTTGCTCATGATCCAACAGGTCGCTGGACAGCGCCGAAATGTGTGGGCGCAGCAACTCGCCGCCTTTGGCGAACGTGGCCACCGGCTCGCCGCGCCAATGCACCCGGCCATCACTAGTGAAGGTGAACGCGCCGTCGGCGTCGGAATTGAGCATCGAGACGCGGTCTGAAATCTTGGCGCGCAACGCTTTGCCCGCAGCGGAATCGAGAACTTTGGCCGCCAGCGAGGTGTCGCTTTCGGTCGCCACAAAGCGAAAGCCGCTTAACTTGCCCAAATGATGACCTTCGACTTCCAGCGAGCCATCGTCGTGCAGCGCGGTGGCCAATGGCACGTCGTCTTTGAGCGTTTTCACCAACTGGCTGGTGCGCTTGTCGACAAAACGCTGGGTGAGCTTTTCATGCAAAGCGTCCGACAGGCTGTCTTCGATGGTGCGGGTGCGCTCTTGCCACTCCTGCGGATTTTCAAGCCACGCGCCTTGATGGGCGACGAAGGTCCAGGTGCGGATCGCGGCAATACGCGCCATCAAGGTGTCGATGTCGCCGTCGGTGCGCTCGATGCGTTTGACGCGTTCAGCAATCCAGTCGTTGGGAATACGCGCATCCGTGCTCATCAGGTGTTGATAAATGCGCCCCAACAGCTGCGGGTGTTCGTCGGTGTGGATGTTGCGAAAATCGGGAATGCGCGCCACGTCCCACAGTTTAGCGACAGCGTCGCGGCTGGTGGCCAGCGCCTGGATGGCGTCATCGATCAGCAAAGTATCAAGCACGTGTTCGTCGGAGGCTTCACGCGCGCGGCGCAAAACGCCATGATCTGGGCGCTCTGCAAGTGAACTTTTGAGCTTTTTGATCGAGCCGAAGTCAAGCTGGCTGTTGCGCCAAAAGACAAATGGTTGTGGCGCGAAGCTGTGCTGTTCGATGGCTTCAACAGCGCTGGCGCCCAACCCGGTGACGTCGCCGGTGGTGCCGAAGGTGCCGTCGTTCATATGCCGCCCGGCGCGCCCGGAAATCTGTGCGAGTTCGGCAGGCTGCAGATCACGCATGATGCGACCGTCGAATTTACGGGTGGCTGCAAGCGCGACGTGATCGACGTCCATATTCAGGCCCATGCCGACCGCATCGGTAGCGACCAAGTAATCAACTTCGCCCGATTGAAACATTTCCACTTGGGCGTTGCGGGTGCGCGGGCTGAGTGCGCCCATGACGATGGCCGCGCCACCCGATTGACGGCGGATCAGCTCGGCAATCGAATATACATCATTGGCGGAAAACGCCACGATGCAGCTGCGCGGTTTCAAGCGGGTGAATTTTTTGTAGCCGGTGTAACGCAACGTCGACAGGCGTGGGCGGGTTTGAAAATCGACATCCGGGACCAACGCCTGGATCACGCCACGGATGGTTTCCGCGCCCAAGAACATGGTTTCCAGGCTGCCGCGATAATGCAGCAGACGATCCGTGAATACATGGCCGCGATCCGCGTCCGCGCACATCTGAATTTCGTCGATGGCGGCGAATTCGAACACTTGGTCAGACGGCATGCTTTCCACGGTGGTGAGGAAGTAGCGTGCGTTTGCGGGCACGATCTTTTCTTCGCCGGTGATCAGCGCGACTTGCCCCGCGCCCTTGGCTTTGACGGCGCGTTCATAGTTCTCGCGCGCCAGCAAGCGCAGCGGAAAGCCGATGACGCCGGAGCCATGGGCGAGCATGCGCTCCATGGCGAGGTGGGTCTTGCCAGTATTGGTGGGACCCAATATGGCGCTGATCTGTGCGCGTTCGCGGGAGGTATCTATTTGCATGGGCGCAGTTTTAGCCTTCTTTGTGATTATTTTCCAGCAGGGAAACAAGCGGCACGAACGCCACCGGTAAAACCGCTTGGCTGGCGAAGCGACCTTCGGCGTCTTTTCGCCCAAGCAAAAGCATCTGGGGACCTAAGTTCGGGCCTTGGGGAATGACCATGCGACCGCCCGGCGCCAGCTGATCAATCAGGGCTGTCGGGATCGGCCCATCAACGGCGGCGGTGACCAAAATGGCTTGAAAAGGCGCGTGTTCCGGCCATCCCAGGGTGCCGTCGCCACAGTGAATGTGGGCGTCTCTATAGCCTTGATTTTTGAGCGTCTTCGCGGCGTGGCGGGCCAAATCGTCCAGACGTTCGACGCTATAAAGCTCGACCCCCAGTTCGGCCAGCACGGCGGCCTGATAGCCCGACCCGGTACCGACCTCAAGCACGCGTTCTTTGCCCGTGAGGTCGAGTAAATCCGTCATCAAGGCGACGATGTAAGGCTGAGATATGGTTTGGCCGTAACCAATAGGCTGGGGGCGGTTGGCGTATGCGATGCTCAGCGCCACGTTTTCGGGGATGAACGCTTCGCGGGGCACAGCCGCAATGGCGTCCATAACGCGCTCGCCAAAGCGGCTGCGCCCGGTCCAAAACGCGGTTTCGGCGGCTTCGCGCTGAACGGCGTCGGCTAAGGCGTCGCGATGCCATTGGGCGTCATGCACTGGCTTTGCGTTGCTCGTCACGACGCTTGCCGACGATTTTCTTCAGCTGGCTATCGACCGCGTTGAAGGCGTCGCGTAGTGCAACGTGGACGTCTTCGTGCGCAGGGTTGTTGCCCCGGTCATTGTGCACGATGTGTCCCGCACCGGGCACGGTCATGTCGATGTTGAAATGAAACAGCTTGCCTTGAACTTGGGATTTATGCGGCAGTTCGACCACCACACGGCAACTGGTGATCCGCCCGTAAAGGGCTTCGATTTTTTCGATGCGGCCATGAATTTCGCTTTCGACGGCATCGGAATGATCGCATCCATGAAAACTAACTTGGACGGGAACTTGCATGGTTGCTCTCCCCTTGAACGTGGGTTTGGGACCTTGAAATTGGAAATTCGACATAGGGACCGCGGACCGGACGGTCCGCATTGAGGCTCGGTTGGATGGATGTTTTCACTGAAAAACAGTGCGTTTTGAGCATCTTGGTTTACTCGCTGTTCCTACGCATACAGTATACGCCTGTGCGCGCGCCTTCGCGAGTCCAATGCGCCGGGCGGGATGTGAAATTTTACCGCCGTTCGGGGTTGCGAAATGCCTTAATTTCGCCCATATCTCGCGGGTCTTCGGACCTTTTTTCAAGTGCGTAACAGTGAAGGAACAGATCACAGCCATGAGCAAGGAAACTTTCTCTTTTCAAACTGAAGTCAGCCGTCTGTTGGATATCGTCGCGGGCTCGCTGTATTCCAACCGCGAAATTTTTCTGCGTGAACTGATTTCAAACGCCTCGGACGCGTGCGACAAGCTGCGCCACCAAGCCTTGACCGCACCGTCGCTGATCGAAGGCGATCACGATTTCAAAATCGCGCTGAGCGTCGATGCAAAAGCCAAGACCATCACGGTGTCGGATAATGGCATCGGCATGAACCACGATGACTTGCTGGCGACGCTGGGCACCATCGCCAGTTCCGGCACCGGGGCGTTCATCGAACAGCTGGGCAAAGACGACAAAAAAGATTTGGGCCTGATCGGTCAGTTCGGCGTCGGTTTTTATTCGGCGTTCATGGTGTCTGAAAAAGTCGAGGTCACCACTCAAAAAGCCGGTGAGAAAGAAAGCTGGCTATGGGTATCCGACGGCAAGGGCGAATTCACCATCGAAGAAGCCACTGGCGATGCGGCCCGGTCCGAGCGCGGCACCACGGTGGTCCTGCACATGAAAAAAGACGCCAAGGAGTTTTTGGAAACGTCGCGCATCACCCATGTCGTTAAGACCTATTCCGACCACATCAGCTTTCCGGTGCTTTTGGGCGACGAAACCCTCAACGCCGCGTCGGCCATTTGGACACGCATGGCCAAAGACATCACGGCGGAACAGTACAAAGAATTTTACCACCATTCCGCCCATGCATTCGATGAGCCGTGGGTTACGCTGCACAACCACATCGAAGGCGTGGTCAGCTACATCAACTTGCTGTTCATTCCGTCGGTGCGCCCGTTCGATCTGTTCGATCCGGAACGCAAGGGCCATGTGAAGCTGTATGTGAACCGGGTGTTCATCACCGAACAGACCGACGGCTTGTTGCCGCCTTATTTGCGTTTTTTGCGCGGTGTGGTGGACAGCGAAGATCTGTCGCTCAACATCTCACGCGAGATGCTGCAAACCGATCCCAAGCTGGCCAAAATCCGCTCCGGCTTGACCAAAAAAGTGTTGGCTGAGTTGAAGAAAAAAGCCGACAAAGCGCCTGAAGATTATGCCCAATTTTGGGACAATTTTGGCGTGGTGCTTAAAGAAGGCTTGGTCGATGACTTCACCATGCGCGACAAGCTGTTGGCGCTGACCCGCTTTAAGTCCACCAGCGAAGACGCAACGTCCTTGGCGGGCTATGTGGAACGCATGAAGGACGGCCAAGGCGCCATTTATTACATCACCGGCGAAGACGCGACCCAGGTTGCGACCTCGCCGCATCTGGAAGGCTTCAAGGCCAAGGGTGTTGAGGTTCTACTGCTCACCGATCCGGTCGATGAATTTTGGATGCAGCACATCACCCAGTTCGACGAAAAGCCCTTTAAGTCGATCACCCGCGGTTCGGCAGACCTCGACGGTGTGAAATCCGACGACAACGACGACCAAGCAACTGAAGATAAGGCCGAGGATGCGCCCAGCCTGGATATGCTGGTCGCCGCCATCAAACTGGAGCTGGGCGATAGCGTCAAAGACGTGCGTGCCTCCAAGCGCTTGACCGAAAGCCCGGTGTGTCTGGTCGCCGACGAGGGTGACATGGACGTCAATATGGAACGACTGCTGCGCCGTCACGGCCAGATGACGGCGGGGCTTCCTCGGGTGCTGGAACTCAACCCAACGCATGCTATTGTTAAGAAGCTGGCGGAACGCGCTGACGGCGACGCACAAGATGCGTTGCTCAAAGACGCCGCTCACCTGTTGCTCGACCAGGCGCGCATCGCCGAGGGGGAAGCGCCAGCAGACCCGGCGGCATTTGCAAAACGCCTTGCATCGGTGATGATCCACGCTCTTTAATACGGTTTAGAACGTAGGGCTGTCAGATGTTAAAGAGGAGGTGTTCATGAAGGACGTGAAGAAGATCGTAACTTTGGGCTTCGTTACCCTGTTTGCCTTGGGCGTGGCGGCGTGTTCACCGGAAGTCGGATCGCCTGAATGGTGCACACAAATGAAAGAAAAGCCCAAAGGCGATTGGAGCGGCAACGAAGCCGCTGACTTCGCCAAAAACTGCATCATGTAAGCCGTTTAGGCGCATATGAAAAAAAAGGCGCGGTCCTCACGGTGAGGGGCGCGCCTTTTTCGTCATCATTTGAGATTTCTTAGTTTGATGATGGCGGGATCATAACCCGTTCCGGCGGCCTCTTCGTACCACTTGAGGGCTTGGTCGGGGTCTTTTGGGGTGCCGATGCCTTGTTCGTATATTTCGCCGATGCGGTGGTAGCCTTTGGCATAGTTGTTATCGCCAGCCGTCTGGTACCACTTGATGGCCTCTTCGATGTTGACCGGCGCGCCGCCCCGGCCTTCTTCGTGCAATCGACCGAGGTTGAAATAGCCGAGCTTATAGCCCTCGTCTCCGGCCAGTTCGTAGAAATTGATCGCTTGCTCTATATCTTGTTTTACACCCCAACCGTTTTCAAAGCAGCGTGCCAGATTATCTTTGGCTTGAGCGTGCTCTGGGCTGGCGCGCTCAAACATGATGAAGGCGACGGCTTGATTTTTTTCCACGTATTCGCCGTTGAGATACATCATGCCGAGATTGTTGATCGCTGGCGGGTGCTCTTGCAGCGCGGAAGCCTTGTAAAGGTTGTAGGCCTTGGCGAGATCTTTCTTCGTGCCCCGACCCAAATGGTGGATCAGGCCCAGACTGAATTGCGATTGGGCATGGCCGGTTTCGGCCAGATCCGTAAATTCTCTGATCGCTTTGGCCCATTTGCCTTGGCGCACCAAGACCAGGCCGTCTTTGTAGGCAGCTTGGGTGGCAGGCACGTGCAAGCCGATGATGAGCGTTGCTAAGGCGGCGATGAACAGGGTGGCGAGACGTGTGTTTGCTTTCATGTTCGTATCATAGCAAAACCCCCGGCCCTTTAGAAAGGCCGGGGGTGTGCTGAGATGCATTTTTGTCTACGGACTACGAAGCGTTGAGATTTCGCAACACGTAGCTGAGGATGCCGCCGTGGCGGTGGTATTCAACCTCGTCCAAGGTGTCGATGCGGCACTTGGCGGTGACGGCTTCGGTTGAGCCATCGGCGCGGGTGATGCTGATCGCGACATCTTGGCCCGGGGTGATGCCGCCGTCGATGCCGGTGATGTCAAAGGTTTCATCGCCCTTCAGCTTCAAATCCGCACGGGTTTGGCCGTCTTTGAATTCCAGCGGCAAAACGCCCATGCCGACCAAGTTGGACCGGTGAATGCGTTCGTAGCTTTCCACCAAAACGGCTTTGACACCCAAAAGCTTGGTGCCTTTGGCGGCCCAATCGCGTGAAGATCCGGTGCCGTATTCCTTGCCCGCGATGACCACCAATGGGGTGGCGTGGTCCATGTGGCGCATGGCGGCGTCGTACATGGAGGTCTGCTCGCCGTCGTAGATGGAGAACCCGCCTTCGGTGCCGGGTGCCAGTTCGTTTTTGATGCGGATGTTGGCGAACGTGCCGCGCATCATCACTTCGTGGTTGCCACGGCGCGAACCGTAGGAATTGAAGTCTTCGGGACGCACTTGATGTTCGCTGAGATATTGCCCCGCCGGGGTGTCCGGCTTGAAGCCGCCAGCCGGTGAAATGTGATCGGTGGTAACCGAATCGCCTAACACCGCTAAAAGCTTCGCCCCCTTGATGTCGGTGACGTCATCGGGTTGCGGCGCCAATCCGGTGAAGAACGGCGGGTTTTGGATGTAGGTCGAACCGGCTTTCCAGCTGAAGGTTTCGCCGGTCGCGGTCTGCACGTTCTGCCATGCCTTGGTGCCCTTGAACACGTCGGCGTAGCGTTTGGCGAACAGGTCGGCGGTGACGACTTTCGCCACGGTCTCACTGATTTCGGCGTTGGTCGGCCAGATGTCTTTGAGATACACCGGGTTGCCGTCTTTGTCCTTGGCCAGCGGTTCGTTGATGATGTCGCGGGTCATCGATCCGGCGATGGCGTAGGCCACCACCAACGGCGGCGAAGCCAGATAGTTGGCTTTGACGTGCGGGCTGATGCGGCCTTCGAAGTTGCGGTTGCCCGACAACACGGCGGTGGCGATCAGATCGCCCGAAGCGATGGCGTCTGCAATCGGCGCGGCCAACGGGCCGGAGTTGCCAATACAGGTGGTGCACCCAAATCCGGCGATGTTAAAGCCCATGGCATCCAAGCTGTCTTGCAACCCCGCGTCTTGCAGGTAATCGCCGACAACTTGGGAGCCGGGCGCGAGCGAGGTTTTCACCCACGGTTTGGATTGCAGGCCTAACGCGCGGGCCTTTTGCGCCACCAAACCAGCGGCGATCAACACGTCGGGGTTGGATGTGTTGGTGCAGCTGGTGATCGCGGCGATGACCACGTCACCGTCGCGAAGTTTGTAATCCGCACCCGCCACATCGGCTTCGCGCGGTGCATCCGCCCCGGCCATGTCTTTGAGCGTGCTTTTAAACGCCGCCGCGGAGCTTTTGAGGTCGATACGGTCTTGCGGACGTTTGGGACCGGAAATCGCCGCTTCGATGGTCGAAATATCCAGCTCCAACGTCGATGTGAACACCGGATCGGGGGTCGAGCTGTCGCGCCACATACCCTGGGCCTTGGCGTAGGCTTCGACCAGGGCGATGCGATCGTCGTCACGCGCGGTGAGCTTCAGATAAGTGATGGTGGCGTCGTCGATCGGGAAGATGCCGCAGGTGGCACCATATTCCGGGGCCATGTTGGCGATGGTGGACCGGTTCGGCAGGCTCAGGTGATTCAGCGCCGGGCCGTAGAATTCGACGAATTTACCGACCACGCCTTTTTCACGGAGCATTTCGACGATGCGCAGCACCAGATCGGTGGCGGTGATGCCCTCAACCATTTCACCGGTCAGTTTAAAGCCGACCACTTCGGGGATCAGCATGGAAACGGGCTGGCCGAGCATCGCCGCTTCGGCTTCGATGCCGCCAACGCCCCAACCAAGAACCCCTAAGCCGTTGACCATGGTGGTGTGGCTGTCGGTGCCGACCAAGGTGTCGGGGAAAGCGAAGGTGGTGCCGTCTTCGTCTTTGGTCCACACCACTTGGGCGAGGTTTTCAACGTTGACCTGATGACAGATGCCGGTGCTTGGCGGAACGACGCGGAAGTTGTCGAACGCTTGCTGACCCCAGCGTAGGAACTCATAACGTTCCTTGTTGCGCTCAAACTCCAGGGCTTCGTTTTTTGCCAACGCGTCCCCGGTGCCCGCATAGTCGATCATCACGGAGTGATCGATGACCAAATCGACAGGGCTCAACGGGTTGATTTTCTTAGGGTCGCCGCCGACCGCGACGATCGCGTCGCGCATTGCGGCCAGATCGACCACCGCCGGAACGCCGGTGAAATCTTGCATCAAGACGCGGGCGGGGCGGTACGCGATCTCGTGGCCGCCCTTGGCGTCATGGGCCCAATTGGCAGAGGCTTTGACGTCGTCGGTGGAAACCGTGCGACCGTCTTCAAAGCGCAACAGGTTTTCAACCAGGACCTTGATGGAATAGGGAAGTTTAGAGACATCGCCGAGGCCGGCCTGTTGGGCGGCTTCAAGGCTGAAATAATCGTAAGATTTACCGTTTACCTCAAGGGTGCGGCGGGTTTTGAGCGTGTCCTGTCCGGCCATTTGGGCTTCCTTACCTTATTGTTCGTTTCGTTTGCGCCTGCTTATGTTGCGGTGCAGCAAGTGGTGCACCTCATATACACGATTTGAATTCAGCAGGACAGTCATAATACACTTTCGGGTAGGTTTTTAGGCGCTGTCCGCAGACATCTCACAGATATAGTGAAGGTGTTGCGTTGGGTATAGCGATTTTACGCGCGGTTGAAAACCATCACATTTCCTCCTTTGTGACACATTCCCACCACAATGTAGGGCTCTAATCCTCTTCATCGGATGGCTCATCCCCTCCCCCAAGAGCGAGCCTCCGATGTTACAGCTCCTCAATAGACTACAGGTGAAACAAGTTTTGATCTGAGCGTTCCCCAGCCAAAGGCTCCCTCCCAACTGCCCTTTTGTTGGGGAACAGTGATTTACTTGCAGTGCTGACCAACTGGCCGGGTTCTTCGGAACCCGGCCTTTCTTTTTGTTCTATTTAAAGCCGAGCGTTGTGAGCCAACTTGTAATTAGTGGGGGATCGTTTAAGGTCCCAGACCTCTTATGGGCAACACGATTTTTCAACCATGACCGACTTTGATATGACCCGTTTTCGGGGCGAAAATTTGATGTGCGTGCGTGGCGAGCGCACCGTTTTTCATGCCCTCAATTTCACCATTAGCGCGGGCGGCGCGTTGACTTTGATCGGCCCCAATGGGTCGGGCAAATCATCGCTGCTGCGCATGATGGCGGGATTGCTGCGCCCTGCCGACGGGCGCTTGTTGTGGGGTGACGAAGACGCCTTGGACGAAATCGACGAGCACGGCGCGCGGCTGCATTACGTCGGCCACCACGATGCGGTCAAACCGGTTCTGACGGCGGCGGAAAATATCGGCTTTTGGGCGCATCTGCGCGACCGCGGCGAAGACGCGGTCCAAGACGCACTGGGCGCTTTCGACATCAAGCATCTATACGACGTGCCGGGACGTTTTTTGTCGGCGGGACAAAAGCGCCGCGTCAATTTGGCGCGCATCATTGCCGCGCCCGCGCCGTTGTGGCTGCTGGATGAACCGACCACGGCGCTGGACAAAGCGACCATCAAGCGTTTGGAAGCGGCCGTGCAAAAGCACCGCGACGCGGGCGGCATGGTGGTGTTGTCGACCCATGCCGATGTCGATACGCCGGGGGCCGAGACCTTGAACTTGGCCGATTTCACCTGCACCGCGTCGCTTGACGAACACGTGATGGTCTAGGGCGGGACGCTATGGGAAAGTTTATCGAACTCGTCAAACGCGATTTAGCACTGGCCTTTCGCCAGGGCATGGACAGCCTCATGGTGGTGGCGTTTTTCGTCATTGCGGTGGTGCTGTTCCCGTTCGGCGTCGGCCCGGAAGTGAACACCTTGGCGAAAATCGCCGCTGGCACCATTTGGGTGGCGGCGCTGCTTTCTTCCATGTTGTCGTTGGAGCGCCTGTTTCAGACCGATTACGACGATGGTTCGTTGGAGCTGCTGGCCCTTGCCCCGGTGCCGTTGGAAGTCACCGTGCTGGCCAAGGTGGTGGCGCACTGGTTGACGACGGGCCTTCCTTTGATCATCACCGCGCCGCTGTTGGCGGTGTTGATGCAGTTGCCCGATGACGGCTTTTTGACTTTGCTGGGGGCGTTGTTGCTGGGCACGCCGACGCTGAGCCTGATCGGCGCGGTGGGGGCCGCGTTGATCTTGGGATCGCGTCGCGGCGGGGTGTTGCTGTCGTTGCTGGTGCTGCCGCTGTACATCCCGATTTTGATTTTTGGGGTCTCGGCGGTGGACGCGGCGATCTTCGATCAAGCGGTGCGACCGCATATGCTGTTTCTCGGCGCGTTGCTGGTGGGCTCTTTGGCGCTGACGCCGTGGGCCGCCGCCGCAGGCCTTCGCCAGGCCCTCGAATAGAAGAGCCGAATTGTCATATTTGCCTCATTTTAGACACGTCGAGGGGGCAAAGTCTGGCAAAACGGAGGTGTAACGGGTAAAACGGTTGCCCATGCGCACACAAGGCACACATGCGATACCAAACAAAGATGCGTCATACGCACGATTGACTTCAGGGGACACATGCACCGTTTCGCCAATCCAACTCGTTTTTTGAGAATTGCCGCCGCCGTCCAGCCTTGGATGGCCGCGATCACCATCTTGCTGTTTGCCGTCGGCTTGTACATGTCCTTTTTCACCGCACCGCCCGACTATCAGCAGGGCGAAAGCGTACGCATCATGTATGTGCATGTGCCCGCCGCGTGGATGGGCATGTTTTGTTACGCCGCGATGGCCGTGGCGTCTGCAGTGGCGCTGATTTGGAAGCACCCGTTGGCTGATGTCGCCGCCAAAGCCACCGCGCCGGTCGGTGCGGCGTTTACGTTCTTGTCGTTGGCGACGGGCTCACTTTGGGGCAAGCCCATGTGGGGCACGTGGTGGGTGTGGGATGCACGCCTGACGTCGATGCTGATCTTGTTGTTCTTGTACATAGGTTACATGGCGCTGCAAGGCGCGTTCGATGATCGCGCGCGTGGCGCGAAAGCATCCGCCGTTTTGGCCCTGGTCGGCGCGGTCAACTTGCCGATCATCAAGTTTTCGGTCGATTGGTGGAACACCCTGCATCAGCCCGCTTCCGTCATCAAAATGGGCGGGCCGTCGATCCACCCCGACATGCTGTGGCCGCTGTTAATCATGGCGGTTGCGTTCAAGACTTATTATGTGTGGGTTCTGTTGGTGCGCATTCGCCAAGAACTGACCGCCAACAAAGTCCGGATCCTGCGTCTCAAGCAGGTTCACGGCGGCTGAAGGAGCACCAAACATGGCTGAATTTTTTTCCATGGGCGGATACGGCGCATATGTGTGGCCGTCTTACGTGATGACGGCGGTGGTGATGGGCGTGTTGCTGATCACCAGTTTGCGCAGCCTAAAAGCCACCGAGTCCGCATTTGATCGTCTGAAAGGCGACGCGAGCGCCAACAAAAACAAAAATCAGGAGACCCCCAATGGCGATGAAGCGTAAACATAAGCGTCTCACCTTTGTGGTGGTCGCCATGGCGCTGGTCGGCGCGGCCACGGGCTTGGTGCTGTTTGCACTGGGCGATGGCGTGTCGCTGTTCCACAGCCCCACCGACATCATCGTTAAGGCCCCCGGTCCCGACCAGAGCATCCGCCTGGGCGGTTTGGTCGAAGAGGGCTCGGTCCAGCGCGAAGAAGGTTCCGCCACCGTGCGCTTTAAGGTCACCGATTTGGAAAACACCGTTGAGGTGGTCTACGCCGGGCTGCTGCCCGATTTATTTCGCGAAGGCCAGGGCATCGTCACCACCGGCAAAGTGGTCGGCGGTAAGTTCATCGCCGAAGAAGTGCTCGCCAAGCACGACGAAAATTACATGCCGCCCGAAGCGGTGGACGCCTTGAAGAAATCTGGCCAATGGCAAGGTGATGAAGCGGGAGCTGCAAAATGATTGTTGAACTCGGCCATTTCGCGTTGATTTTGGGTCTGATGGTAGCCTTGTTTCAAGCTACGGTTCCCCTGATCGGCGCGGCGCGCGGTGATGTGCAGTGGATGCGTTTCGCCGGTCCCGCCGCTGTGGCGCAAGCGCTGTTCGCGGTGTTTTCGTTTTCGGCGCTGACCTACGCCTACGTGGTGTCGGACTTTTCGGTGCTCAACGTGGCGTCGAACTCCCATTCGATGAAACCCATGCTGTATAAAGTTTCCGGCGTGTGGGGCAACCACGAAGGCTCGATGATGCTGTGGGTGTTGATCCTCGCCATCTACGGGATGGCGGTGGCGGTCTTTGGCCGCAACTTGCCGCCCAGCTTGCGCGCGCGGGTGTTGGGCATTCAGGCGCTGATCGCGCTGGGCTTTTATCTGTTTATCTTGCTGACCTCGAACCCGTTTGAGCGGCTTTTTCCCGCCCCCATGGACGGTCGTGGTCTGAACCCGTTGTTGCAAGACCCGGGTCTCGCCTTTCATCCGCCGTTGCTGTATCTCGGCTACGTCGGCTTTTCCATCGCCTTTTCGTTCGCCATCGCGGCCCTCATCGAAGGCCGCGTGGACGCCGCATGGGCGCGCTGGGTGCGCCCTTGGACGCTGGCTGCGTGGGGCTTTCTCACCGCCGGCGTCGTGTTGGGGTCGTGGTGGGCTTACTACGAGCTCGGCTGGGGTGGCTGGTGGTTCTGGGACCCGGTGGAAAATGCTTCGTTCATGCCGTGGCTGGTGGGCACCGCGTTGCTGCACAGTTCCATCGTGGTGGAAAAGCGCAACACCTTAAAAGGCTGGACGATTTTCTTGTCCATCGTCGCGTTCTCGTTCTCGCTGCTCGGTACGTTCATCGTGCGTTCCGGCGTGCTGTCTTCGGTGCACTCGTTTGCCTCCGATCCGGCGCGTGGCGTGTTCATCTTGGGCCTGTTGTTGGCGGTGGTGGGCGGTTCGTTCGCCCTGTTCGCCGTGCGCGGACCGCAGCTGAAGGCTGGCGGTTTGTTCCAGCCGGTGTCGCGTGAAGGCTCATTGTTGCTCAACAACCTGTTGATGACGGTGGCGGCGGCGGCGGTGCTTTTGGGCACGCTGTATCCGTTGTTTTTGGACGCGCTGGGCGGCGGTAAAGTGTCCGTCGGTCCGCCGTTTTTCAATGCGGTGTTCATCCCGTTGATGGTGCCCGCAATTGTGGTCATGGCTTTCGGTCCGTTGTTGTCGTGGAAACGCGGCGATGCGGGGCGTGCGTTCAAACAATTGTTTGTCGCACTGATTGTGTCTGTGATCACGGTGGTGGCCAACTGGATGGTGATTGATCGCGCCAGTTTCTTGTCGGTTCTGGGCACCGGGCTGTCGGCTTGGCTGGTGGTTGGCACGCTGACCGAGATTGCGGTGCGCATCCGGTTGTTCAAAACCGATTTGGGCAGCTCATTGCGCCGCTTGGTCAATATTCCGCGTTCCAGCTGGGGCATGACCTTTGCGCATGCCGGTCTGGGCATCGCCATTGCGGGCATGATCGGGTCCACCGTTTGGAAGCTGGAAAGCATCCAGGTGATGAACATCGATCAATCCGTCGAGTTGGCGGGCTACACCTACACGCTCAAGGGTGTGCGCGATGTGCAAGGGCCGAACTACACGGCCCAGGTCGGCGCGATTGAGGTGACGGAGAACGGTCAACATTACACCTGGTTGTATCCTGAAAATCGGATCTATCCGGTTCAAGGGCGTCCCACCACCGAAGCCGCGATTGAGACCACGTTCCTGGCCGATCTTTATGTCGCCCTTGGCAATAAAGAGCAAAACGGCGACGGCTACGTGGTGCGCATCTTCCACAACCCGCTGGTGTTGTGGTTGTGGGTGGGCGCATTGATGTTGGTTTTGGGTTCCGTGATCAGCTTGTCCGATCGCCGTCACCGTGTCGGCGCGCCGGAAAAAACCAAGACGCGCACGGCCACTCAATCGCCTCAACCGGCCGCGGCCGAATAGCGCGAGCGAAGGACGCATAATGAAACGTTTTTTATACGTCATTCCGTTGATGGTTTTGCTGGTCGTCGGCGGCTTTGCGATCTTGCAGCTCAAACAAGTGAGCGATGGCAAGTCGGTCAACATCTTGCCGTCGGTGTTGATCAATCGTGAAGTGCCGCCGTTCGATCTTGCCCCCATACAAGGGTACGAGAAGGGCTTTGGCTCCAAGGATTTGCTCGGCCAAGTCACCATCGTCAACTTGTTTGGATCGTGGTGCGTGGCCTGTCAGGTGGAACATCCGTTTTTGATGAAAATCAAAGAACAGGGCCTGGTGCCGATCTACGGCATCGACTGGCGCGAAAAGAACCCCGACGCGGGGCCGAAGTGGTTGGCGAAATATGGCGATCCGTACACGCTGATCGGCGATGACCCCAATTCCAAAGCGGCGATTGCGTTTGGCGTGACGGGTGCGCCGGAAAGCTTCATCGTCGATCAAAAAGGGGTGATCCGCTACAAGCAGATCGGCCCGATCACGCCCGACGTGTGGGAAAGCACCTTGTGGCCGTTGATACAGGAGCTGCGCAAAATATGATCAGGATATTGACCGTTGCCCTGATGCTGGCGGTGTTTGCACCGCTCAGTGTCGAGGCCGTTGAGCCGAACGAGATTTTGAGAGACCCTGCATTGGAAGCGCGCGCCCGCGTGGTCGGCAAAGAGCTGCGCTGCGTGGTCTGTCAAAATCAATCCATCGACGATTCCAATGCCGAGCTGGCGGGCGATATGCGCGTGTTGGTGCGCGAACGCATCACCGCGGGCGACAGCAACAAAGAAGTCCTCGACTACATGGTGGACCGCTATGGCGACTATGTGTTGTTGAACCCGCCGTTTAAAGCGGCGACCTTGGTGTTGTGGATCGGTCCGGCGGCGATTGCCGTGCTCGGCCTGTTTTGGGTGGCGATGATGTTCCGCCGCCGCAAAAGCACGGATGGCAAATCTGAGATATCGACATCGGGGCCGCAAAGCACCCCTTTGAGCGACGACGAACGTCGTCGCCTTGACGAACTATTGAAGGAAGATAGCGCATGATCGCGTTTTGGAGTGTTGTCGCCGCGCTGACCGTTGTTGCGTTGGCATTTATGATCGTGCCGTTGGCGCGCAAGGTGAAGTCCGACGATCAATCACCCGGTCGCGCTGACTTCGACATCACCGTCTATAAAGACCAACTGGCCGAAGTCGATCGCGATTTGGAACGCGGCGTGCTGAGCGCAGATCAAGCGCTCGCCGCACGCACCGAAATTGAACGGCGCATGCTGACGGCGGGCCAAGATCAAGACAGCGCGCTGGAAGTCGCCGCAACGTCCAAGCCCCAATCGTCGATGGCGTTGATCGCGGCGATCTTGGTCGCGGTGCCGTTGGGTGCGGTGGCCTTTTATATGTATCTCGGCCAACCCGAACTGCGTGATCAGCCGTTGGCCGGGCGCGAACAGGCGAAGCAACAGGCTCATGCTCAAGATGGTCAGGGCGAAAATGCCGACACCCGTGCGCGAGCGATGGAATTGCTCGCCCAGTTGGAAGCGCGTTTGAAAGAAAACCCCAAAGACATCGAAGGCTGGTTGATCCTCGCCCAGGTTTACGAAGCGATGAACCGTCACGGCGATGCGGCGAATGCGTATGAGAACGTCGTCAACCTGACCGACCGCCATCCCGAACCGTTGACCGCGTGGGCCGAAGCCCTGATCATGGCCGAAGAGACCGTGGTCATTCCAGCGGCGGCGGAACTGCTTAGAGAAATCAAGACCAAGGACCCGTCGGAACCGCGCTCGTACTTTTATCTGGCGCTGGAACGTCAACAGCACGACGATCTTCCCGCGGCTTTGGACGAATATGTCCAGCTGCTCAAAGTCTCGCCGTCCGACGCCGAATGGGTGCCTCAGATCCAAGACCGCATGACGGCGTTGGCCAACGAAATCGGTATCGATGTGCCGGAGGTGGCGATGTTGCCACCCGCAGGCCCAGCCGCAGGCATGCCGAGCGGACCGGGGCCGAGTGCGGAACAAATGCAAGACGCACAGCAAATGTCGGCTGAGGAGCGTCAAGCGCTGGTTCAAAACATGGTCCAACGTTTGGCGGATCGCTTGAAGGAAAACCCCGACGATTTGGCCGGTTGGCAACGGCTGTCGCAAGCCTATCGGGTGATGGGTGACGTCGCCAAGGTGGCCGAAGCCGAAGCGCAAATCGCGCGTCTTCAGGGGGCTGCTGCACCTGCCGCGCCGGGGCCGAGTGCAGAGCAGATGCAAGATGCTCAGCAAATGTCGGCCGACGATCGCCAAGCGATGATCCAATCGATGGTGCAGCGTTTGGCGGACAAGCTTAAAGACAACCCCGACGATCTGGCGGGCTGGCAACGTCTCGCCCAGGCTTATCGGGTGATGGGTGACATGGCGAAGGTGGCCGAAGCCGAAGCGCAAATCCAGCGCTTGCAAGTCCAGTAAGAACCACACAACAAAAAAGGCCCGGTCAAATCCGGGCCTTTTTTACGTCAGCTGTATGGGCTCAATCGTCTTCGAAGATGCCGCGTTGGGCGTCCTTGTGACAGGTGACGCAGTCGGCTTTCGATTTGACTTTTTTACGATCCCACATGCGGGTGAACTCCTTGTCGGAATGCTTTTTGACAAAGCGCGGCGCGGTCACGATGCGCTCGGGCGGATTGGTCAGGTCCACCTTGTCCATCCATTTTTTGGCGGCGCGGGTGGACTTCACATCGGCGGAATCGCCCAGGTGATAATTCAACACATAGGCCTGCGTGTCGGCGTCCAATGAGGCGTCTTCACCGAAGTGGTTCGACAAATCACCAATGATTTTTTTCCAGCTCGCTTGCGGCAGCATTTGCGGAAAAAATGTCATATGACATTCGCCGCAGGCGGCGGTGATTTTTTGATCTTTGATCGGCGTAAAGCTTTCGGCGCGCGCGGCACTGGATGCGATGATGAGCGTTGCGGCGATGATGAGTGCTTTTTTCACGGCGGGTTCCCCCCAATTGAAAATGGCAAAACGGGCGGTCCGACGAAAGGCCAAACCGCCCGCATTTGCTAGCTGATTAAAGGCTCGACAGGTAGACGATCCAGTCGACTTTTTCCTGGGCGGTGCATTCGCGACCGATCACACTTTTGCAATTGCGGCGGAACCACTTGTCGACTTTCTTTTTGTCGGTGAAGCGGGCGGGCGCGCGTGATACAGCCATCGGGTCGATGGCTTTGCCGGTGCGGGTCTGGCCGCTTTGCTGCGGCGTTGCGCCGTGACACGTGGTGCATTTGGGGGTGTCGGGCTTGCCGCTGGCGTAGTTCTTGGTGTACATGGCGGCGCCGTTGGCGGCGTTGCCGGGGCCAGCGCCTTCGGCCATGAAGCCGGCGATGATGTCTTCACGCGGACCGGCGGACGCGGGGCTCGCCAGGGCTGCGCCGAATGCGGCGGCCAGGGCGAAGGTGCAAACCAACATTTTGATCGATTTCATCTCTTAATTCTCCTTCGGGATCTTGATTTTCTGGTCATCGAAACGACCGCTGTAATGGTCTGTATGGCAACCGCCGCAATTGGATTTGACGCCCACTTTCTTCAGCTTGAAGTGATCAGGGTCGATGTCTTTGTGCTTGCGAATCCAATAGGGGGTCGCGGTGATTTCAAGCGGCCTTTGCGGATCGACGATGCGAAAACGGTTGGACGCTTCAGTGTCCCAGTTTTCGCCGCCGTAGCGGGTCAGGTAAGCGGTGATTTCGATGACGCTGTCTTCGTCCAGCGTGGCGTCTTCACCGAAGTGATCGTCCAGCCCGGTCATCATCTGCGTCCAACTGTCGATGGGCAGCAGGCTGGGGTGGAACGGTTTGTGGCAATCGCCGCATTCGCTCTCATACGCATCGTTGGCCGGTAAGTTCAGCAAACCGGACGGCGGCATGGTGGAAAAGGCCCACAACATACTTCCGGCCAGACCGACGAACACCACGATAAGGATGCTCGCCGCGATGGGCCGGGCTTGGCGGTGTTGTAGCGCGGTGGTGCCTTTGGGTACGGCTTTCAGCCCGGTGATCATGGCGCGCACCAGGTTTTCGCCGGTGAGCTTGATTTCTACGAACACGCCGACGATGTGCAAGACGACCATCGCCAACAGCAAAATGACGAACGTATTGTGAACCGTAGCCGCCAAATCGCCGATGGCGTAACTGGCCGCGCCCGCCAAGGGGCCTTGGTTTTCTTCCCCGCCCAGAACCAACAGGCCAGATAGGGTGATCACCATCAGCACGAACAGCAGGCCGAACACCATTATGGAACCGGTTGGATTGTGACCGATGTAGTGTTTGACGGGGCGCAGGGTGATCAGCTCTTTCATGTGCTCCAAGATGTGCACGGGGCTGAAGGTGAAGGTTTCTAGGCGCGAATATTCGCTGCCGAACAACCCCCAGGTGAGGCGGAAAACCAATAAGATAACGGTGATGTATCCGGCCCAAAGATGTAGACCCATGGTGTTTTCGGCGAAAACCCAACCGGTGAGATAGCCGATCAACACCATCGCCACCAACGTCCAATGGAACAGCCGGGTCGGTAGGTCCCAAACTTTTACGCTGCGGCTTGAACGCTTTGCATCGTCTGTCATTTACGGCCTCACACTTGCCCACATGAGCGCGCGTTCTATCGCGCGTTGAATTCTATTCAGTAGACACATTTTAGCCAAGGTAAACTGAATTTACGCTTATCTTGCCATTCAGCGCACATTCATCTTGCTTGGGTCATGCTGGTCAAGCAAATGAGCGTGCTTTGTGGGCATTGGCGTACGCGCTACAATAAGTCGGGCAAAAGCACGACAGAACAAAAAAATAAGTGGATGACCCCTCATGGACAATGGACACCCGAGCGGACATATGGGCGCGCCTCAGGCGCAGACCCCAAATGCCCCCGTTAAAGACCGTGTGGTTAAAGTCTGGGATTTCCCGACACGGATTTTTCATTGGGCTTTGGTGTTCGTCGTGGCTCTGGCCTGGGTGTCATCCGAAGCTGACGGCGGTGCTTTTTGGATCCACGTCTATTCCGGCACGTTGCTGATCGGTTTTGTCGCGTTTCGCGCCGTTTGGGGTGTGATCGGAAGCCGCCATGCGCAGTTTGGCGATTTTGTCCACGGTCCTGAGAAAGTTTCCAGCTACACCGCACGCCTGATGGCGTTTCGCCCGCCTTATTCGCTGGGCCACAACCCGCTGGGCGGTTGGATGGTCATCGCCTTGATCGTAGTGATTTTGCTGGCGGTCTTGACCGGTTTGATGACGTCGGAAGACGGTTACGTCGGTCCGCTGGCGCACATCGGCGGCGGGTTCTTGGGTGAAGCGCACGAAGGCTTCGCCAATTTCTTGCTGGTGCTTATTTTTGTCCATGTCGTGGGGGTGTTCGCGCATGGGATCGTGTCGCGTGAAAACCTGCCGCGCGCGATGATCACCGGCGACAAGCATGTACCTGCGGATGTCCCAGCTGAAGACATCAAGCCAGTTGGCATGGTGCGTCCTTTGATTGCTCTCGCCATCGCTATGGCGGTCGTGCTTTACTTTATGCGCTAGAGCGAAAGGTTTCTTTGATGAAAAAAGATCGTGGCCAGTTTGGGCTTAAGCCGCTCATTATCGCTTTGATGATGGGGACTTTTGCGATGCTTAGCGCTCCCGCTTTGGCGGATGATGCTGATCAAGATCGCGCCCGCGCCGCCATGCTGCGCGGCGAAGTGGCACCGTTGTCCAAGGCGCTGACCGCCATTGAAAAAAGCTTCAAAGGCGATGTCATCGAGGTCGAGCTTGAAGAAGAAGACAAATTCGGCATCGGCCCAACGTTAATTTATGAAATTAAGCTTCTGACTCCTGAAGGCAATGTTCTACAACTGAAGGTCCATGCGAAAACGCTTGAGATTCTTGACGTTGACGGCAACGATATGGAAAAGGCCAAGCGCGACGACTGATGTCGTCGTAAGGCTTGGGGCATTGATACTTTGGTGGGGTTGGGGATTCTGAAATATGCGAGTTTTGGTCGTTGAGGATGAGCCTGATCTGCGCCGCCAGGTTAGCCGTGCGCTGTTGGAAGCAGGCTACAGCGTTGATGAGGCGCCGGACGGTGAAGAAGGTCAATTTCTTGGTGATACCGAACCTTACGACGTGATCGTTTTGGATTTGGGCCTGCCGAAAATCGATGGCATTTCGGTGCTGAGCCATTGGCGGCAGGGCGATCGCGATATGCCGGTGTTGATTCTCACCGCGCGCGACAGCTGGAACGAAAAAGTCGGCGGGTTCGATGCCGGTGCCGACGATTATCTGACCAAACCCTTTCATATGGAAGAATTGCTGGCCCGCGTGCGCGCCTTGATCCGCCGTTCCGCTGGTCACGCGACGCCGGTCCTCGAATGTGGTCCGGCTGAGTTGGACACGCGCACCGGCAAGGTGACGATGGACGGCACCGCAGTGTCGCTGACCGCGCACGAACTGAAGGTGCTGTCGTATTTCATGCATCATCAAGGTCGGGTGGTGTCACAGACAGAATTGATTGAGCATATTTACGATCAAGACTTTGATCGCGATTCTAACACCATCGAGGTGTTCATCGCACGTCTGCGTAAAAAGCTTTCACCCGAATTGATCAAGACCCATCGCGGACGCGGCTATTCCATGTCGCCGCCCGGCGAAACCGTCTAAGGCGCGCCGTGATGCTGGGGCGCTCCGTCAGTTTACGTCTCATCATGCTCTCCGTGGCGTGGATCGTTGCGACCTTGGCCATCGGTGGCTGGGTGTTGAGCCAGCATTTTCGCACCCATGTCGAGACCTCGTTCGATTTCGGCCTGGAACGCCACGTTGAAGAGCTGCTGTCGTACACCGACGTGGTGGACGGCAAGGTGGGCTTGACCCGCCGTCCGACCGATCCGTCGTATTTGCGCCCTTTGTCGGGGTGGTATTGGGAAATCATCACCGAAGGCGTGGTGATTGAACGCTCGCGTTCGCTGTGGGATCAGGTGTTGCCCATCAAACCGGCCCCGCCGCGCGGCGAAGTCACTAGCTTCTTCATGGATGGCCCGCGCGAAGAAAGGCTGCGCGTAGTGGCGGAAGCATTTTCTTTGCCGGGCTATGACAAGGAGGTCGTGATCTATTTTACCGGCCCTGCGTCGGTGATTGATCGCGCCACCGAAGAGTTCACCGAAACCTTGATCAGTTCGCTGTTGTTGCTGGGGCTCGGCCTTATGGCGGCGGTGATGCTGCAGGTGATTTTGGGGCTCAGGCCTTTGAAATTGGTGCGCGAAAAGTTGGCATCCATCCATGCGGGCGAAACGGACCGCATGACCGGCACGTTCCCCAGCGAGGTCGAACCGCTGGTCAATGATCTCAACAAGCTGCTCGACCACAATGCCGAGGTCATTCAGCGCGCGCGCACCCATGCGGGCAATCTGGCCCATGCTTTGAAGACGCCGCTGGCGGTGTTGGGCAATGAAGCCGACGGCATGGACGGCCAATGCGCCGCGACCTTGCGTGAACAAGTGACCACCATGAATGATCTGGTCACCCGCCATTTGGCCCGCGCGCGGGCCGCTGGCGGGTTGGGCGTGCCGGGCATGAAAGCAGACGTGGGCGATATCGCGTCGGGGCTCAAACGCACCTTGCAGCGCATTCATCAGCGCAAAAATGACGGCGCGGGGGTGAGCATATCCTTGGTTAATGTGCGTGCGCTCGATGTGGTGGGCGATCGTCAAGATGTTGAAGAAATGCTCGGCAATCTGCTCGACAATGCGTGCAAATGGGCCGCCAGTCGGGTGCGCGTGACGGGCAAACGCGAAGGCCGCGAGGTTGTCTTGATCATCGACGATGATGGGCCGGGCATCCCCATTGAGCTGCGCGACGACGTGCTCAAGCGCGGCAAACGCCTGGATGAAGCCACGCCGGGCAGCGGCTTGGGGCTCAACATCGTGCATGAATTGGCGGAGCTGTATCACGGCTCATTGTCGCTGGATGCGTCGGATTTGGGCGGCTTGAGTGTGCGCTTGCGCCTGCCAGCCGCTTAAGCTTTACGGCACAGCTTGGCACTCTTCACTTGCCTTTTGATCTAGGAATCCGCATAAAACGCGCACAAAGATGCCGTCGGCCTTCCTCCCCAGCCGGCCGGTTATGAACCGTGACATATAGCCAACAGGGAAGCAGGCTTACCTGCCAAGAGGATAAGACCATGAGCACTTTCAAAACCATTGATGATCTTGATGTGGCCGGCAAGCGCGTATTGGTGCGCGCCGACTTGAACGTTCCGATGGCGGACGGCAAGCCGTCCGACACCACCCGCATCGACCGTTCCGCGCAGACCATCAAAGATCTCGCCGCCAAAGGCGCCAAAGTCATCATTTTGTCGCACTTCGGCCGCCCCAAAGGCCAAGTGGTTCCGGAAATGACCTTGAAACCGGTCGCTGAAGCTATGGCATCCGCACTGGGCTGCGCCGTGGCATTCGCCACCGACACCATCGGCGACAGCGCCAAAGCCGTGATCGCGGCGATGAAAGACGGCGATGTGGCGATGTTGGAAAACGTGCGTTTCCACGCCGAAGAAACCGAAAATGATGACGGCTTCGCCAGCACCTTGGCTGCGTTGGGCGATGTTTACGTCAACGACGCTTTTTCCACTGCGCATCGCGCTCATGCCTCCACCGAAGCGCTGGCGCGTAAGCTGCCCGCCGCTGCCGGTCGTTTGATGCAGGCGGAACTGGAAGCTTTGGGCGGTGCGCTCGGCACCCCGCAAAAGCCGGTTGCCGCCGTGGTTGGCGGCGCCAAGGTTTCGACCAAGATGGAAGTGCTCGGCAATCTGTCCAAGAAAGTCGACATGATCATCATCGGCGGCGGTATGGCCAACACCTTCTTGTTCGCCAACGGCCACGATGTCGGCAAATCGCTGTGCGAAAAAGACATGGCTGACGATGCGCGCAAGATCGTTGCCGACGCAGCCGCCAACGGCTGCGAAATCGTATTGCCGGTCGATTTGGTGGTGGCCGCTGAATTCGCCGAGGGCGCTGCAAACAAAGTGGTCGGCCTGGACGACATTCCCGACGACATGATGGCGTTAGACATCGGCCCGGCGACCATCGCGGACGTGGAAAAGCGCCTTGAAGGTTGCAAAACCTTGGTGTGGAACGGCCCGTTCGGCGCGTTTGAAATCGCCCCGTTCGACAAAGGCACCAATGCCGCAGCACAGGCTGCGGCGCGCTTGACCAAAGCAGGATCGCTGTTGTCGGTTGCCGGTGGCGGCGACACGGTTGCCGCCTTGGCCCATGCGGGTGCGGCTGACGATTTCAGCTACATCTCGACCGCTGGCGGTGCGTTCTTGGAATGGATCGAAGGCAAGACACTTCCCGGCGTGGCCGCGCTGGAAGGCTAAGCTTTCTCAGCTGATATGGATAAAAACCCCCAGCCAAAGAGGCTGGGGGTTTTTTCGTGTGCAAACGGGCGGTATAGCCGGTGTATTCACTTTTTGGGCGAGTTGTGGTATAAAAGGACGTCCACGTCTGTGTTCGATGCGTCATCTACTGCTGAAAACACATACGACAGACACGAGTAGCAGAGCCGGGCGTTCCTCAGTGAGGCGCGTTCCAGTTCCGCATCAGCGACAGAACCGTTGCTTTGAATCGCTGCCCCGCTTGCGGGCGCGCCGGTTCCGAGAAAGGAGAGCCGATATGTCTGTAAATTCAGCAGGCTCAGCCGCCAACGTTCAACAAGCACTCGTCGCTCTCCGTCAGACTGTACAGGCGGAGCAGGTTGCGGCCGTTGTTGTGAGTGAAGCTGCCAATCAGGCAGTTAAGCAGGCACAGCAAGACACCGCAGCCCAGGACGCTCAAAAGGGGGCTGTTCCCCCTGAAGGGCGTGGTGAAGTGGTTGACGTTAGGGCCTGAGCATATGTTCGCTTCTCACGTTTGAGCAATCTGCGTGAACGCGAACATCAGGACAGACCAGCCAACGCAGACCCGTTCACCCTTTGGGGTGGGCGGGTCTCTGCGTTTGGGCAGGCGGGCTGAAGGGCTAACGGGCAGATGGCAAGACGCATGGGGCGGCTGTTTCGCGTGTCTTTTCAAAGGGCCGTCGAGCTGCTAGGATGCCCAACGTTTGACGAACCATTAAGTTTTTTGTGAGATAGTGGCGGTTATGGCTGATATCACGAATATTTCCACACCGGTCGTTCGGCCCTCTGTACCAGGTCCAGGGGCTGGCGGTGCGCGTCCCGCAGCCGCAAAAGGCTACGGCGATGCAGGCGATGTATCGCGGCGCGCCAATGTGCTCAACAACGTGGAAACGCCGCAAAACCAAGCTTCGTTGAACCGCTTGGACCGGGCCTTGTCGTCAGGCCAACCGTTGCGTGGCGATGTGCCGCGTGGGTTTTATCTGGACCTCAAGGTCTAGGGGCAGCGTTTCGTCCCGCTTTTGACGTATTGGGCCCTCAATTGGGCCTTTTTTTACGCCCTCGCCTAACCTAAGTTTAGGGGTGAGAGACTTGCATTGAACGAAAGGGTGCCTCATGGCCACGCACGCTGAACTCGCCATTAATCTGTTGCGCAATGCGGCGGTGTTTTTTCGCGACATCGGGGCGCAAAATCCCGATTTGAAAGAACAAATGGACGTGAACGCGCGCACATATGACGCGGTGGCCGAGATGATGGAAAAAGATCCAAACGGCGAAATGCCGCTGCCGACGGACACGCCCTCCGATAAACTCATCCCCTAAAGGTTAGCGCACGCGATAGCCGTCGTGGCACGCGTTGCAGCTCGCGGTGATACTTTGCAACGCGGCAAAGACACTTTGTTGCGCCTCGAACGTATGCTCGACATCGGCGTTCGCGGCTGTTTGGGCAAAGCGACTGGCGGTGTGATGCAGTTCGGTGCCCGCCGCGCGCATGCCTTCAGGCATGAATGGGGCCATGTGCGCAGCACCATGATCGTCCAGCGACGACATGCCCAGGCGCGCTTCGGCAATCTTACCGGCTGTTGCGGCGTCCCCCTCAGAGAGGGCCGATAAAATATCGTCCAGCGCATGCAGATGGTCGCGCATATTGCCCAGAAGATGCTCTTGCATCTGCGGCGCCATCTCTACCAAAGTGCGCTCGTCAGCATGAGCGGGGGTGGTGAGTGCGGCAAATAAGACGGCTGTGATCATCCAGATAGCGGGCGTGCGGGTGTTCATCGGTTAATCCTCAAAAGTCGGTGATTGACGAATATAGGCTGCGTTTTGCTTATGGCGTATGATTGCAATCATATCAGTGAGGAGGATTGCAGATGCCCGTGATGGACCTGGCCGCACGTCTTGGCGGCGCGGCGCGCGTCGAAACGTATAAGACCGACACCATGATGTTTCATCGCGGCGATGCGACACGTCATATGTTTGGCGTTATCCACGGCCAAGCCCACTTGCGCCGCACCACACGCGAAGGCGCGGACATCATCGTGCATCGCGCCCAGGACGGTGAGCTGTTTGCGGAAGCGGCGTTGTTTTCGCCCCGCTATCATTGTGATGGCATGGCAATGGCGGGTGCGAAGATCGCTTTATTTGATAAAACGGAGATGCTCAATCTGATGCAAAGTGACGGGGCGTTTGCGGTGGCATTTTGTCAGCGCATGGCCGGGCAGGTACAGCGGCTGCGCTCGAACATTGAATTGCGTGCTATCCGTTCGGCGGAAGACCGGATCATAGCGGCTTTGTCGCTGCGCTTGGGCGATAGCGAAACACACTTAGAATTGCCGGGAACGTGGAAGGGGTTTGCCCAGGAAATCGGCCTGACCCATGAAGCGCTGTACCGGGCCCTCAAACGGTTGGAACAATCCAAGCGTTTGCATCGCGATGGCCGCTTGGTCCGGTTAGGCGTCTAGGCCCAACAGGTTGCAGGCGAAGTCGCGGGCCGCGAACGGATGCAGGTCATCGACCCCTTCGCCGACGCCGATAGCGTGTACCGGCAACTGGAACTTATCGGCCAGCGCCACCACCACGCCGCCTTTGGCGGTGCCGTCCAATTTGGTCATCACCAGCCCGGTGACGTTGACCGCTTGCTTGAAGGTTTCGACCTGATTGTGGGCGTTTTGTCCGACCGTGGCGTCAAGCACCAAGATCACGTCGTGCGGCGCGTCGGGGTTGACCTTTTTGATCACGCGGACGATCTTTTCCAGCTCTTCCATCAAGTGCGATTTGTTTTGCAGCCGCCCGGCAGTGTCGATCAACAACACATCGACACCGGCATCTCGGGCTTGTTCCATGGCGTCGTAGGCCAGACCCGCCGCGTCCGCGCCGATGTCGCGCGCGACAACCGGAACGCCGGTGCGCTCGCCCCACACTTGCAGCTGTTCGATGGCGGCGGCGCGAAAGGTATCGCCCGCAGCCAGCATGACCTTATGACCTTGCTCGGAATATTGCTTGGCGAGCTTGCCGATGGTGGTGGTTTTGCCCGAACCGTTGACGCCGCACACCAAGATCACATGAGGTTTGAGCTCTGCGCGGATTTCCAGCGGCTTGGCGACGGGTTCCAAGATCGCGGTGATGTCGGCGGCGAAGGTCTCGCGCACTTCTTCGTTGCTGATTTCTTGATCGAAGCGGGCTTTGGCGAGCCCGGCGGCGATCTTGGCCGCCGTCGACACGCCCATGTCGGCGGTGATGAGAATCTCTTCCAGCTCTTCCAGCGTGGCGTCGTCCAAACGGCGCTTGCCGGTGAACAGGTTGCCGATGCCGCCGGTGAGGCGTACCGAGGTTTTACCCAGGCCCGCTTTCAGTCTGTCGAACCAGCCCATTTATTCAGCCGCCTGTATTTTGGAGTGAGAGGTTGTCAGTTCACCACCTTGAACGCCGACGATATTGATGAGCACCAAATCCCCCGGCGTATAGCTGCCGTCCAAGCGCACCGGCGCGAAGGTCTCAGTGCGGCCAAACGTGGGCTTTTCCACCAGCACCATTTGCTCGGTGCTGAGCAAATTTTCAAGATGGCGTTCCAGAATGGTTTCGCCCGCATTGCGCAGAATTTTTGCGCGGCGTTTTGCGACGTCGCCCGGCACTTGCGGCATGCGCGCCGCCGGGGTGCCGGGGCGGGTGGAATAAGGAAACACGTGCAGGTATTGCAGGCCGAGGTCTTGGACGTTGGCCAACGTGGTGGCGAACATTGCATCCGTTTCGGTGGGAAAGCCCGCAATCAGATCCGCACCGAATACGGTGTCCGGGCGCACCGCGCGGGCGCGATCCACCAAGGTGCGCACGTCGGCGACGGTGTGGCGACGCTTCATGCGCTTGAGCACCATGTCGTCGGCGGCTTGTAGGCTGAGATGCAGATGTGGCATCAGGCGCGGCTCGTAGGCCAGTACGTCAAAGAAATCATCATCCAAACGCGCAGGGTCCAACGAGCTGAGCCGCAAGCGGCCTAAGTCCGGCACATCTTTGAGGATGGTGCGGATCACGGTGCTGAGCCCTGTGCCGTTTTCGTCCGTCAAGCCGGTGTCGGAACCGTACGCCGCGATGTCGACGCCGGTCAGCACCACTTCAAGATGACCCGCGGCCACCAGCTTTTTCACTTGGGCTACGATTTGATCCAATGGCACCGAGCGATTGGGCCCGCGTGCGGCGGGAATGATGCAAAACGTGCAGTCGTTGTCGCAGCCTTGCTGAACCATGACAAAAGCACGGGTGCGCCCGTCCAGGCCGGACACCAGATGGCCCGCCGTTTCCTTGACTTCATTGATGTCGGACACAACGATCGAGGTGGGGGCGTTTTGGCTCAAGCCAGCATTAGGCCCAAACAGTTTTGCACCGTCGAGCTTTTCGGCATTGCCGACCACGCGTTCGACCTCATCCATGGCGGCGAATTTTTCCGGGTCCAGTTGCGCGGCGCAGCCGGTGACGATGATGCGCGCGCCGGGACGCTCGCGCTTGATGCGGCGGATGGTCTGGCGGGCTTGGCGTTCGGCTTCGGCGGTGACCGCGCAGGTGTTGATGATCACCGCGTCGTTGACGCCGGCCTTGGCCATCTCGTCGCGCATGACCTCGGATTCGAGCGTGTTGAGGCGACAGCCGAGCGTAATAATGTTGGGGGTGACGATGTCGTTTTGGCTCATTGATCGTCCCCTAACAGGGATGGATCGATTTTGCCGACAAAGCTGGTCGCCACCGGTCCGGTCATCAGCACGTTGTTGTCGGGCATCCATTCGATGCTCAAGGTGCCGCCGTCCAGAACCACGTCGGCTTTGCGTCCGGTGAGGCCGCGTCGCGCGGTCGCGACCAAGGCCGCACACGCCCCCGATCCGCAGGCTTGGGTGATGCCCGCGCCGCGTTCCCATACCCGCATGCGGATGCGGTCGTTGGAAAGCACGTGCACGGCTTCGACGTTGGTGCGTTCGGGAAACAGCTTGTCGTGTTCGACCATCGGGCCAAAAACCGTGAGGTCGATAGCCTCGGCATTGTCGACCATGAACACCGCGTGGGGATTGCCGACGTTGACGCCAACCGGATTTTTCAGCGGTCCGGCCTCAATGGGCAAGTGTTCGGTATCGAGCGCTTGGGAAAGCGGCAGGTCGCGCCAGTCTAGACGCGCCGGACCCATGTCGACACTGTAGAGCCCGCCGCCGACATTTTCGCAATCGAGCAGGCCTGAAATGGTTTCAACGATGACGTGGCTGGTGGCTTGCTCGCGCATCACCAAACTGGCGACGCAGCGCGTTGCATTGCCGCATGCGCCGCTTTCGGAACCGTCGGTATTGTAGATGCGCATGAACACATCGGCGATGGCGTTTTGGGGCGGTTGCATGATGATGAACTGATCGCAGCCCACGCCTTGGCGGCGGTTGGAAATGGCACGCACGGCATCACGCGAAACGGTCAGTCCGTTGTCGCGGCCATCCAGGATGACGAAGTCGTTGCCGAGCCCGTGCATCTTTATGAAATCAAGCGGTGCCATGAGGGCTTTATATGGGGGGAAAGGCCCACAAGTCCAGGGCTTTGCCTGCGGGCGGCGGGCATCAGGGTGCGCTCAGCGTCGTTTGATCTTGGACTCGGCGGCTAAAGTTTCCACCAGTTCGAACACATCGCGCTTCAACGACGGGTCTTTGATTTTCATGTAGGCCAGCAAAAGCCGTTGTTTTTCCAGCTCTTGATCATCGCCGTTTGGGTTCGCATTGGGGCCGTCCAGTTGTTCGTAAAAGTACCCGATGGCGATGCCAGTGGCTTCGCAGACGCGATACAGGTGGTTGGCGTAAACGCGCAAATCACCGCGTTCCAGGCGGCCCGTTGTGCCGATGCTAAACCCGGATTGGCGGTCCATCATCGCTGCGCTGAGGCCGAGCGATATGCGCAGAGCCTTTAGGCGGATGGGAATGTCGTGATCAAGCGCGGAATTTTTTGGTGGGATTCGTGGTGATGGACCGTGTTCCGGTGGGGCGTTTTCTTGGCTGACGTCGCCATCGTCCGCATCGCGCCCAGGGGACCCCATCATTGTATAGCTTCCCATAAAAATGCCTGACGGTTACAATCGAGTTGTATCGTATTTAATGAAAATTATAATGGTTGCACACCTTTGAGTATACAATTAATTTATATGCACTTATATAGTGTATTTATTCTGTCCATGAAGGGCGACGGGGGCGTGCTGCCTTTCATCTCTATTTGCGTTCAGGACTGATTGTGGCACCCAAGTTCTTCAGTTCTTGGCTTGCTAGGTCCGACGGGGGACCTGTGAAACGCTTAGGCGAGAATTAGGTGTCTTCATCGGCGAGCGCCTCGGCGTCGGCGATGGATTTTACCAGTTGAAAGACCCGTCCACGTACGCCGGGACTGATGATGCGGAAATAGTTGTGCACCAGTTTGATGGATTCCGGCTGCGTCATCGGGTCGTGTTCGAACCCCGCAGCAGGCTGGTCCGACAGCGATTTGATTTTACTGGCAGAAGGTATGTCATCGAAAAAATAAGAGACATCGACATTGAGGGCTTGGGCCAACTTATAGAGATTGCTTGCGCCAATGCGATTTGCCCCGTTTTCGTATTTTTGGATTTGCTGGAAAGTGACATCCAGCGCCTTGCCGATTTCCGATTGGCTGATCCGAAGCCCCACGCGCCGGGCTTTTAAGCGCTGACCGACGTGGATATCGATGGGATCTGGGACTTCCTTGGGCGGGCGTCTGCTCATGTGAGGGCTCCAAATTTATTCATAATTCGTTATTATTGATTTCAAATAAACAACCAAACAAGACAGCTGAGCAACTCGTTTGAAGTGCGTTAGAGTGTTGGGGGATCGCTGATAAGTCAACTACCGAAGTCGCTCGTTTGAGGGAATAATCGGCGAAAGGAGTTGACTCATATAGGTGAGCCAGCGTAAATACCACCGCTCATCAGCCACATGTGCTGAATTTACATTGTCCCTCGGATTGATAGGGGGGCACCGCCAGTCCGCGAGTTTCGCGCACTGGCGCGTTTTGCGTTTTGCCTAAAGGATGGCGAAAAGCGGCGGATGAGCACTGAGTTGAACAGATCACGATGGTAGTGAATACATGTTTGAAGGTTTGAGCGACAAGCTTGGCGGAGTATTCGACAAGCTGACACGACGCGGCGCGCTGAAGGCATCGGATGTTTCCGAAGCCATGCGCGAAGTGCGCGTTGCGTTGCTCGAAGCGGACGTGGCGCTGCCGGTCGTTAAAGATTTTATCGCCAAGGTTTCCGAAGCCGCGGTCGGCGAAGACGTTCTGCGTTCCGTCACCCCGGGCCAGATGGTGGTCAAGGTGGTGCACGATCACCTGGTCGAGATGCTGGGTGCGGAACCGGAACCGCTGCGCGTTTACGGCAATCCGCCCAACGCCGTGCTGATGGTCGGCCTGCAAGGGTCTGGTAAAACCACCACCACCGCCAAGATCGCCGCGCGTTTGACGCGCCTGGAAAAGAAAAAAGTCTTGATGGCGTCGCTGGACATCTACCGTCCGGCCGCGCAGCAGCAGCTTGAACAGCTGGGCCAGCAAAACACCATCGCCACCTTGCCGATTGTGTTTGGTGAGCAGCCCGTCGCCATCGCCAAGCGCGCCATGCACGTGGGCCGCACCGAAGGCTATGACGTGGTGATGCTCGACACCGCCGGTCGTCTGCACATCGACGAACAGCTGATGAAAGAAGTTCAGCAGGTTCGCGACGCTGTCGATCCCGGCGAAACGTTGTTGGTCACCGACGCCATGACCGGTCAAGACGCGGTCAACGTCGCTAAGGAATTTCACGATAAAGTCGGTATCTCCGGCATCGTTCTGACCCGCGTCGATGGCGATGCGCGCGGTGGTGCGGCGCTGTCGATGAAGGCCGTTACCGACACCCCGATCAAGTTTTTGGGCGTCGGCGAAAAAATTGATGAGCTGGACGCCTTCGATGCACGCCGGGTGGCGGGCTCGATCCTCGGCCAAGGCGACGTGGTCGGTCTGGTTGAACGCGCATCCCAAGTCATCGATAAGGATGAGGCCGAAAAGGCCGCCGCACGCATGCTCAAGGGGCAATTCACCCTTGAAGATATGGCCACCCAAATTGGCCAGTTGCGTAAGATGGGCGACCTCAAGGGCCTGATGGGCATGATCCCGGGCATGGGCAAGATGAAAAAGCAGCTTGCCAATGCCGATGTCGATGAAAAGAAAATCGCCCATCAAGAAGCGATCATTCGTTCCATGACGGTGCGCGAACGGCGCAACCCAAAACTGATTAACGGCTCGCGGCGCAAACGCATCGCAGCCGGGTCCGGCACCACGGTGCCGGAAGTGAACCGCCTGTTGAAGCAGTTCACCATGATGAGCAAGATGATGAAGAAAATGGGTAAGATGGGCGGCAAAGGTATGCCCGGAATGCCCGGTATGGGGGGTGGGGCCATGCCCGACATGTCCAGCCTTCCACCAGGAATGATGCCGCCTTTTAAATAAGACGGTCTTGAACATAAGATTTTGGATTAACGATCGTACTCTTTAAGCAGTACGTAAACACTGAAAAGGATAGCGAGAACCATGTCTCTGCGTATTCGACTTTCCCGTGGCGGCGCGAAAAAGCGTCCCTACTACCGTATCGTTGTTGCGGATGCCCGCAGCCCCCGTGATGGCCGCTTTATCGAACGTATCGGCACCTACAACCCGATGCTCGCCAAAGACAGCGATCAGCGCGTGACGCTCGAAGAAGACCGCGTCAAGCATTGGATCGCCCAAGGCGCAAAGCCGTCTGACCGTGTTGCACGCTTCTTGGGCGCTGCAGGCCTTGCCGACAAACCGGCGATCCCTGAGCAGACCAAAAAGAACAAGCCGAAGGCCAAAGCTCTCGAACGTATCGCCGAGAAAGAAGCCAAGGTTAAAGAAGCTGCCGAAGCCGCCGAAGCTGAAAAAGTTGCCGCTGCCGAAGCCGCCGAAGCTGAAAAAGCTGCCGCTGCCGAAGCTGCTGCCGCACCTGCTGAAGAAGCTCCGGCTGAAGCTGCTGCTGCTGAAACACCGGCTGAGGACGCTGCCGAGGGCTAACGCCCTGGGTTTTGCTTATGGCTGATCAACGCTCAAATGATGGGCTCATCTGTGTCGGACTTTTGGGTTCGGCGCGCGGACTGAAAGGCGAGCTTCGCGTCAAAAGCTTCACGGCTGACGCAAGCGCCATCGCCTCATACGGCCCGCTGACGGATGAAACCGGTTCGCGAACGTTTGAACTGAAGGTCACAGGCAAGCACAAGGACCAGATGGTGGTCCGTATCAAGGGGGTTGATGACCGCAATGCGGCCGAAGCCCTCAACGGCACGAAGCTTTATATGCTTCGCGACCGGTTGCCCCAAACGGATGAGGACGAGTTTTACTTTTCCGATCTCTTGGGTCTTGATGCGGAACTCGCGGACGGAACGCCGTTCGGCCAAGTGATCGAGGCCGATGATTTTGGCGGCGGACCGTTTATCGAGGTGAAGGCCCCCGGCCACGGCAACGTGCTGGTGCCGTTTACCAAGACGGCGGTGCCACTGGTGGATATCAAGGCCGGTCGGGTGGTGATCGATCCACCCGATGGTTTGTTGGAACCGGGCGATCCGGAACCGCAAGACGGTGAAGAGGCGTGAGGCGATGAGTGACGACGCAACACCTCAGTCCCAGTCCAAGTCTCCTTGGCGGGCGGTTGCGTTAACACTTTTCCCGGATATGTTTCCGGGATCGTTGGGCCAATCGCTGGCGGGCCAAGCGCTTGAAGACGGGCGCTGGACGTTGGAAACGGTGGACATCCGTGGGTTTGCACGCGATAAACACCGCACCGTGGACGATACCCCGTGCGGGGGCGGCGCCGGAATGGTGA
>Ga0316204_10001008_pt1 | contig 85128 bp, 70 predicted proteins | sample 6monrhotite_MG_2_FD_205661 | JGI IMG/M metagenome (GOLD analysis project Ga0316204, IMG submission 205661) | Microbial mat bacterial communities from mineral coupon in-situ incubated in ocean water Damariscotta River, Maine, United States -... | ecosystem: Environmental > Aquatic > Marine >... | reverse complement strand
TGTAAGTAATCAATATTTTGAACCATTGATTCATTGCGAGATAGGGTCGATTTATGTAGATACTCTATCGATAGATTCTACAACTAATTTTATGCCTATTAACCGGGGGAGTTATACATTTTCCACAAGTACTTTATCAGGGCTTGTACTTTCGTCAAAAGTTACAATAGCAGGTAGTTCAACCAATATTACATTAATAGTTAATAAAAATGGGCAGATACAAGCTGAATAATTTTACGTATGATTTCTTGCACAGACACAGTCCTGGCAAGTCTTAAAGCGGGTTTGTGAGTAAGCAGACTTGTGCCATTGGTAAATTGACCGTTCCTATTTCAATAAATTGGGTCAAGTCTGCCACCCTCAATCTTTCGCAAAAACTTGAACCAGAAGGAAATAATGTTGAAATTAAAATCTGTTCGGGCTTTTTTGTTTCTAATCTCTTTTGGGGTTAGTTCCCCGCCGCTCTGCGGCGTAAATATTTTAAATTTGTATGTATGAGTGAAAGCGAATACATACATAAATCACATAACGTATCGGTACTGTTGTATCATTTTGTTTGTCCGGCCAAATATCGCAGAGTTGTATTTAGCAAATCAGTTGATCAAACATTGAAAGACGTTTGCATGGAAATCGAGAAACGATATCATGTTCATTTTTTGGTTCAAAGTGTTCCAAAGTTGAGTGCGACGTCAATCATCACCATGTTGAAAAGTATCACGGCCAAAGAGATTTTCAAAAAGCATCCAGAAGTGAAAACCAAACTTTGGGGTGGGAAATTTTGGACTGATGGATATTTTGTGAATACTGTCAGCAAGTTTGGAGACGAGACGACCATTACGAAGTATGTTCGTGATCAATGACTTGAGAAAGAATACACAGTTTTGCATAAAAGTAAACAGTTAGCTCTGTTTTAGGATACACCACTGCTCCGCGGCGGGGTAGTTCATATACAAAAACCCCTGCATTACAAAGATGCAGGGGTTTCAGGTGGATTACCTCAAAAAGGCATTTGCCTTATTAAATCGGAAGAGGCTTATTGCGCATCCATCACGGCAACCATAATCATATTCACGATTTCGTTCACCCCGCTACCCATTTGTAAAACATGAACAGGTTTGTTCATCCCGTTCAATATGGGGCCAATGATTTCAAAACCGGCCGTTTTGTTTAATAATTTATAAGCAATGTTTGCTGATGCCAGGTTGGGGAAGATTAAGGTATTTACCCGTTTGCCCAGCAGCTTAGAGAAGGGGAAGCTGTCTTTCATCAATTCGGGATCCAAAGCGATATTGGCTTGAATTTCCCCATCCACATCCAATTCGGGATGTGCTTGATGCAATTTGTCAACAGCTTCGCGTACACGTATTGGCCCTTGGGCATCTACAGAGCCAAAATTAGAATATGAAAGCATGGCAATATTAGGAACCATGCTGAAACGTTTCACGATTTCAGCCGTTTGTAGGGTAATTTCCACCAGGTCGTCAGCACTTGGATTCGTATTTACGGTACAATCACTCAAGAACAAAGGACCTTCTTTGGTGATTACTATATATATCCCGCTAACAATACGCACCCCGGATCTTCTGCCGATTACGTGAAGTGCCGGACGGATGGTGTCGGGATAATTTCGGGTGATCCCGGATAGCACCGCGTCTGCTTCTCCATTTTCAACCAACATGGAACTATAGTAGCTATTCAGTTTCATGTTTTCTTTGGCTGCCTGTAGGGTCATACCCCGACGTTTTCGTTTTTCGAACAACTGTTGAACGTAATTGTCCATTCTGTCTTTTTGGACTTCTGCCTTGGGGTCAATGATGGTTAAACCGTTTAGCTCCAACTCGTGGTCGGAAATAATCTTCTTTATTTTGGCTTCATTACCGAGCAAAACAGGAATAGCCATCTTTTCATTTAATACAATTTCAGCGGCTTTCAACACATCATATCGCTCCGCATCAGCCAAAAGAATCCGTTTAGGATTATTCTTGCAGATGGCTTTCATTTGACGTTTCAACGGATTGGTAAGCCCCATCCTTTTTCTAAGCTCTTCTTTGTACTTTTCCCAATCTTCAATAGGTCGTCGGGCTACACCTGAATCAATGGCAGCTTTTGCGACAGCAGGAGCTACAGTCTCTATTAAACGTGGGTCGGTGGGTTTAGGAATGAGATAATCTTTTCCAAATTTTAAATTATGAACACCATAAGCGATGTTAACCTCTTCAGGAACAGTTTGTTTTGCTAAATCTGCCAAGGCTTTGGCGGCAGCTAGCTTCATTTCTTCGTTAATTTTTGAAGCACGTACATCCAGCGCTCCACGGAAAATGAAAGGGAAGCCAAGTACATTGTTTATCTGGTTGGGGTAATCGGAACGTCCGGTGGCCATAATGGTGTCAGGACGGGCTTCCATGGCGTCATTATAGGAAATTTCAGGATTGGGGTTGGCCAGGGCAAACACGATGGGATTTGGTGCCATGTCTTTTATCATTTCCTTTTTCAACAGCCCGGCCATGGATAAGCCTAAGAACATGTCAGCACCCTTAATGGCTTCTCCCAGCGTATGAACCGGAAGGCTTGTGGCAAAAGGCTTTTTGGTATGATTGAGGTCTGTTCGGTCTTTATGAATCACACCACGGCTGTCCAGCATAATGATATTTTCCATTTTGGCTCCCAATGCCATATATAATTTGGTGCATGAAATTGCTGCTGCACCTGCGCCACTTACAACAATCTTGAGGTCTTCTATTTTCTTACCAAGAACATCCAGTGCATTTAGCAATCCGGCTGAGGAAATAATGGCCGTTCCATGCTGGTCATCATGCATCAGAGGGATATCCAGTGCTTCTTTTAAGCGGGTTTCTATTTCAAAGCATTCAGGGGCTTTAATGTCCTCCAGGTTAATGCCTCCAAAAGTTGGCGCAATGGCTTTTACTACTTCAATGAATTTGTCAGGGTCTGTTTCGTTGACTTCGATGTCAAAAACATCTACATCTGCAAAAACTTTAAAAAGCAAACCTTTTCCTTCCATTACAGGTTTCCCTGCTTCAGGCCCAATGTTGCCAAGCCCCAAAACAGCAGTTCCGTTGGAAATTACTGCCACAAGGTTCCCCTTGGCGGTGTATTTGTATACATCCTCAGGGTTTTTTGCAATGGCCAGGCAGGGGTCAGCCACTCCAGGCGTGTACGCAAGCGACAAATCGCGCTGTGTTGAATAAGGCTTGGTTGGAACTACTTCAATTTTACCTGGACGCCCCAAAGCATGATAATTGAAAGCGTCTTTTCTAAATAATTTGTCCATAATTTGGTGAATTTTTATGATACAAATCTACAACTAATCTCGATTCTACAGGACTTGTGTCTAAAAATATTGTTAATTTGTAAACGATTCAAATGGATTATATATAAACTGAAAATCAGAAGATTGTCCTATGATAAGGGAAGAAAACATATTGATGGTTGGTGGCAATGGTAGAAATATTGGGAAGACCTACCTGGCTGAAATGGCCATTGAAAAACTGAGTCGTAATATGGAGGTGGTAGGCCTGAAGATCTCCAATATAAGTCCTGAAACCATTGGTTTTCATGGTGTACACGTAGCGCCTGTTGAACAGGATTTTTTTATCTATGAAGAGTCTGACCACCAAGGAACTAAAGATAGTATGCGTTTTTTAAAGGCAGGGGCAAAGCAGTCATTTTTCATTCAAAGTGATGATGAACATTTGCAGGAAGCTTTTCGACAATTTATGCAAATGGTAAAACATGGTGTCGCCTTGGTTTGTGAATCCAACAGCCTTCGTCAATGGGTTGAGCCGGGTGTGCTTTTAATGGTAAGAGGTGATGAGCAGGCCGGAAATAAGAATGTGGAAACGCTACTGTCGATGGCAGATGCAATTGTTCCGGCCAGGAATCATATTGATTTTGAACGTGCGATTAAGAGTATAAAGTTCTCCGAAGGCAAATTTTCTTTTCTGAAAGACAATTAGCTGTCCTTTTCTTCAAGGCCGGCCTTGTTAGAGAGGCGTTTCGACACATTAAAGTTTTGTAATTTTGCCTACTTAAGGATATTGACTATGTTAATTCATCAAAAAATGAAGCTTGCAGATGTGATCCATCACGATCACACTCTGGTACCTATTATCAATCGCTTTGGGGTTCATCTGGGTTTTGGGAATCTTACCATTCAGGAGATTTGTGAGACTAACAACCTTAATTGTGCCTTTTTTGTTATCATTTTAAATGCCTTCCACGACCCGCGTTATTTTCCGAAAGAACAGCTTCAAAGTATTCGGTTGGCTATTCTGGTGAAATATCTACAAAAAGCTCATATTTACTTTATGGAGGATAAAATCCCGGAAATTGCGTCCATGATTGAAAAAATGATGGACGAATGCCTTGATAACAGAGAACCTTATCTGCTAATCCAGAATTTTTTTAAAGAATATAGTGTTGAATTGAAGAAGCATATCCAAAGGGAAGAAGAACGAGTATATCCGTATGCCATAAAACTTGAAGAAGCATTTTTGAGTGGTGCTTATCCCCTGGATATTGAAGAACTAATACAGTCATATCCCATTTCGGCTTACGAAGAGGAGCATGAGGATGTTGAGGAGAAATTATTTGATCTGAAGAATATAATTATCAAATACCTACCAAGCCCGAAAAGCGATAAGCTCTGTTATCAAATTTTAAGAGAAATCTTTAGTCTGGAAAAAGAACTTAGCGAGCATGCTCGTATTGAGGATCTTATTTTAGTTCCAAAAGTTGAAACGATGGAGAACGCGCTCAAACTTAAAGGCTTCAAACATGAGTGAAATCAAGACCGTGGTGGTTGTAGAGGGTAACTACCTGATGCAAACAGGCCTAGAGGCGATGCTGCTGGAGCTGCCTGCTGTGATGGTCGTGAAATCATTTATGGGCGATGAAATGAATTTAGCCGGGTTCATTCGTAAGCAACAGGCTGATGCCATCATTCTGAATCCTTTTTCTTTAAAAGAAGATCCGGTGGCTTTCCTGCGTAATTTAGAACAAAAAGGAGAATGGATAGTGTTTGGTATGATGGAAAAGGATGCCCCCAGCAATATCAAAAGCCATTTCTCTCAAATTTTATATACTTCCGATACGAAGTTTGACCTTCAAAATAAAATCCGCTCTGCTTTAGGTATAGATGCACAATCAGATCAGCAAAGTTTGCTCAGCGAACGTGAAGTTACCATCTTAAAACAGGTTGTCCTGGGACTGACTAACCAGGAAATTGCCGACAAACTTTTTATAAGTGTTCACACCGTAACTACTCACCGGAAGAACATCAACCGTAAACTTGGAATAAAAACAGTTTCTGGCCTTACAGTTTATGCCATTATGAACCACATGGTCAGTATGGAGGAGGTGGATCATTCCCTTAAATAATCTTCAACTCAGTTCATAATTGTTTCATTAATAAGGAATCTGATCGCTAGAAAGGCAGGTAGTTTTCGTTGTATGCTAAGGAAATGCAACGAAATAATATTCTTTGCCAGTCTCAAAATAACCCTTGAAATCATTTAACGACAGGGATTTATCCTTTTTTATATATGATTTAAGTGTAGCCACCTTAAGCCCAATTTCTAAAGTAATAAAATTGTATATATCAGTTGGCTTGGTGCCATAATAATCACTGGCTCCCAGTCCACATTCAAAAATCACAATAGGCTGAGAAGTTTTGAGTAAATCTTTTGCCCCTTTCAGCACACCAAATTCTCCCCCTTCTACATCGATTTTAATAAAATCAATTTTCGTATCACCTGGAATAATTTCGTCCAATGTTCTTAGTTCCACTTTTATCTCTTCAATAGCCGGCGAAGCAATATCGTACTTCCTCTTCTTTATTCCGCTATAGGCGGGAGCATTTTTTACATATTGAAAAGATGATTCTCCGCTCTTATCGGAAAGGGCATAAGGAAAAATAGATGCCCTGTTTGTGTACTTCAGTTTTAACTGGTTATATAAGATAGGTATGGGTTCAAAAGCAAAATGTTTGCCTTTAGGCGAGAGCTTTAATATGGATTTTAATATTCCCCCTTTATGGCATCCAACATCTATGCAGTTTGAATTGCTTTTGATTAACCGATGCATTATTTGCTTAGTTAGCCGGTCGTATTCCAGATTTTTACTTAAATCTAAATGAAAGAAGTTGAGTATAGACCTTAAGTGGTTCTTAATATTCATAGGTGAATTTTATGGCATTCGTCAGCATTGTTATTCATTTCTCAATAACAAGTTCAATGAGTTCATGCTGTTCAACAGGACCATTCCCGTGTCGGCAGTGTTTTATCATCCATATCTCGCCCTTGTTTGTAGCGAAGTCATATTTATTATTAATTTTCATGCAACAAATCAATTTTTAACTATCCCTCTTTTCCGCTTAATCTCAAGCAGTATTTCAGTTAATTCGATGGGTAAATCTAGTAAATAAATGGATGCTTCCGGACATTATTTTATTAGACACATTTTTCTTTAGAAGCAGAAAAATAGTACTTTTGCGGACGTTATTTGAACTTAATCTAAATTAACATGAAACCTATTGGATTATTTTATGGCTCTACCCACGGAATGACAGAGAAATTGGCGGCCAAAATAAAACAAGCTTTTGATAAAGACCAAGTTGATATTTATAATGTGAAGGAATCCAGTGTGGATGACTTAGCCAAATATGACAACTTAATTTTTGGGACTTCTGCCTGGGGTATTGGCGAAATGCAGGACGATTGGGAACGCTTCATCGGCGACCTGGCAGATTTTGACTTCTCAGGTAAAAAGCTGGCTTTGTTTGGGTTGGGGGATCAAAAGCAATATCCAGAAAGTTTTGTGGATGGTTTAGGAACCCTCTATTGCCGCTTACCTGATAAATCCGTTGTTGTCGGGGAATGGCCAACAACAGGCTATTCGTTTTACTTTTCCCTGGCCGCGAAGGATAACAAATTTGTCGGCTTGGTGATCGACGATGACAACCAGGCAGATAAAACCGCTAGCCGTGTAAACAAATGGGTTGCCAACCTCAAGAAAGAGTTTGTTTAGTTTTTGAGAGCGATGAGATAATTTAACACATAATCAATTTATATAAAATATAGAACCGATGGCTGCCATCGGTTTTTTCTTTCCCAGCTGTGTGTGATTTTTCTACTTTTGCAAACAAAGATAATATTATGCTTTTAGATTTTATTGTTTGGAGGGTGAATCCCATTATTTTCACGCTGTCACATAAAATACCCATCATAGGTGGCTTTTCGGTTCGTTGGTATGGCCTTTTGTTTGCACTGGGTTTTGTTGCCGGATATTTGATCATCTTGAAAATTTTTAAAAGAGAGGGTGTAAACGAAAAAGATACTGATAGTTTGTTTACCTATATGTTCATCTTCACCCTGCTTGGGGCACGCCTGGGGCATGTGTTCTTTTACGAACCCCATTATTTTCTGGCCCACCCTATACAGATTTTAGAAGTATGGCATGGAGGGCTGGCGAGCCATGGTGCTGCCATAGGTATCTTGCTGGGCCTTTATATTTATGCCAAAACCAATGGAAAAGTATATATTTGGGTACTTGACCGAATAGCTATTGTGGTGCCTTTGGCTGGCTTTTTTATCCGAATGGGTAATTTGATGAACTCAGAAATTTTTGGCTATCCAACACACTTACCCTGGGGTTTTGTTTTTGTGAACTCTATGGATCCCTCGCTGGCACAGGGAGCACATCAACCCACTCAAATTTATGAGGCCTTGGGTTATCTGATGGTTTTTTTCTTTCTCCATCGTTATTATTGGCATCATGTGGAGGCACTCAAGCCCGGTAAATTGTTTGGCTATTTTATGGTGCTAATTTTTTCGATACGCTTTCTTGTGGAGTTCCTAAAAGAACCTCAAGAGATTTGGGAAAAGCATATGTTGCTTGATATGGGGCAATTGCTGAGTATTCCATTGATTATTCTTGGAATATGGGTTCTTATGTGGTCTAAAAAACAAAAAGCCCGCAAGTGTTAATTACGGGCTTTCCATTTCTTGTGCAATAGAACGATTATTTTATTTGCTGCAGCAGTTTTATTTGTGCATAAAACGCCTTCTCCATCTTCTTTGACAAAGCTATTTGTTTGTAATCTTTTGTTATTTGCCCCAGCTGCTGCAATGCGGCGAGTGCTTCACGGATATTGTTAGTATAATAAGGTACAAAACGGTCGTTCAGGCTGTTGAAATAGCGCAGATCACCCATATAACGCTTGAATATTGCATTGACTAGGTTATTGCCTTTTTTAATAGCTCCTGCCCGATAATATAGCAAAGCCCATTGGGTTGTATAATAATTATAGGGAAATTTATTCCCGGGGAAGAAATACAAACCTTTATCAAGCACCCTGATGGCAGAATCATTTTCATGCAAGTTGACCAAGGCCTGAGCCAGTCGAACATACGCTTGTTTGCCGATGTTTGAATTGCGGAAACTTTCACGATCCACATTCACATCCGGTTTATTTAAGCGACCCCAGCGTACCTGCGGATTCATGAGTATTTTATAAGAATCTTTGGCATCTACACCACCAATACCTTTAATATAATCTGCTGCCAGGGTAGGTTTAAAGCGGTAAACAATGCCTTCCATGTGGCAGTATTTAGCCACATCCAATACTTTACTTACGCTGGATGGGTTGGCAAAATAAATGGGACGCTTCCAGTTGTTGGTAGCAATCAAATCGAGCAACATCAAATCACTACGGTATAGATAGTTTTGCTTAACTTTCCAGGATATTGTTTTCACAATCTTGCTTGCATCTAGGGCAGGAACGGTTCCCGATTGGACTACTGCTGCCGAATCTACATTCAACGCTAAATCCTTGCTGGGTAAGTAGTCAACTTTATCACCCGTTTCCATAGTTAGTTTTGTCCGCGGATCGTTATCGTTAATAAAGGCGATGGCATCTTTTAGTGATATTTTTCCTTTTATTCTCGGATAAACATAGGTGAGATTAAAAATGCCTAAATCATATTTTGAATCTTTGATGCTGAGTGGCAAAGGAGCCGAATTGTATTCCTGTTTAAACAATTGGTCGGTATACCATGCCCCGGAGGCCAGCATATAATTTACAACACGAACATCGGTTCGGATGCCTTCCACTTCCTGGGCATACCAAAGCGGGAAGGTGTCGTTGTCGCCGTTGGTAAACAAAATGGCATTGGGCGCACACGATTCAAGATACATTCGGGCAAAATCCCGCGTGGCATATCTTCCGGAACGATCGTGAGAATGCCAGCCTTCTTTGGCCATATTGGCCGGAACCAATATCAGACTACCGAGCGTAACAACCACTGCGACAATGGTTTCTCTCCCTGTTCGCTTTTTGATTCCTTCAAAAAGTGACAACACCCCAAACCCTATCCAAATGGCAAAGGCATAAAACGAACCCGCGTAGGCATAATCCCGCTCACGTGGCTGCATGGGTGTTTGGTTAAGGTAAATAATGATGGCAATGCCTGTCATGAAAAATAACATGCCTACCACCCAGGTGTCTTTTTTGCTTCGCGACAGATGAAAGAAAAAGCCAAGAAGCCCCAGAATTAAAGGCAGGAAATAAAAACGTGCTCGCGCAGGGTTTTTCATGCTCGCCGGCAAATTGGCCTGATCACCCAGGCGTGCTTTATCGATAAAGTTGATACCGCTAATCCAATTTCCATGGTCGATTCCTCCCTGGCTCTCAATATTATTTTGCCTCCCCACAAAATTCCATAGGAAATACCTTAAATACATATGGTCGAACTGATAGGTAAAAAAGAACTTTAAATTGGTAGCAAAACTAGGCCTGATCAGGGTTTTTGTTTTCCCGTTACCCATTTTTACTTGGATAGGGGTTCCATCGGTCCCTCCATAGGCATCACTTTGGTAGATTTTAATTTGGCCGGGCTTTTGATCATTACTCCACATACGTGGAAAAATGGTTTCAAAACGGGGATCATATATGGGTATGGTTCCTTTGCGATCATCCACCACCACATATTTACCCTTTTTGTTATCGCGTTTATAAACCGGAGTGCCATCTTTATTTCCAATCACGGGAGCATTATAATATTGACCATATAACAACGGCCAGGTTCCGTATTGCTCCCGGTTTAGATAAGATAAAAGACTTACTGCATCTTTCGGGTCGTTTTCGTTAATGGGGGTGTCGGCATTGGCACGAATCACCAGCATCATAAATGAAGAATAACCAATCAATATAAAAGTAAGAGCCAATAAAATTGTATTATAAACCACCTTGCCTTTCTTACGGGTGTGGTAAATTCCGTAAACGAGTAGCCCAATCAGCAAAAGGAAGTAGAAAATAGTTCCACTATTAAAAGGTAGACCCAGGCTGTTCACAAAGAATAATTCTGTTTTCCCGGCCAGGTTAACTGTCTGTGGTATAATAATATACATCATAGATGCCAGAATACCTATGCCAATGATACCGGCGGCAATAAAGCCTTTCCACGAAAATTTATATTTCTTAAAATAATAAACATAAGCGATGGCAGGAATGGTTAAGAGGTTGAGCAGATGTACACCTATGGCCAAACCTGATAGATAGGCAATGAGTAAAATCCAACGAAAACCACTTCTTTCATCAGCCACAGCTTCCCATCGCAAAATAGCCCAAAAGGTGAGTGCGGTAAAGAAAGATGACATGGCATACACTTCACCTTCCACAGCCGAGAACCAAAACGAGTCAGTAAATGTATAAGCCAAAGCACCAACCATACCTGCGCCGAGAACGGCCCACATTTGGCCACGGCTCATGATGTCGCCTGCCTTTTTTATGTAAATCTTCTTGGCAAGCAGTGTAATGGTCCAAAACAAAAACAAAATGGTTAAAGCGCTGCTTAGTGCCGACATGATATTTACCATTATGGCGACATGGGCAACGTTTCCAAAAGCAAAAAGCGAAAAGAAACGACCAATCATCTGAAATAGAGGTGCTCCGGGCGGATGCCCTACTTGTAATTTATAGGCTGTGGCGATATACTCACTACAATCCCACCAACTGGCCGTCGGCTCGATGGTAGATAAAAAAACAAAGGCTGCAACGGCAAAAACGCTCCAGCCTACCCAATTGTTCAGTTTTCTAAAATTATTCATTGAGGATTTATTTGAAATACTTAATTCTGGCAGCGAATTTAAGAAATTTATTACCGCGCTATTAATTTTAAGGAATTTTAAAACATTGGAATGACTTTTTAAAAAAAATTGTACATTTGCAGCCCGATTGTCCGATGGTGTAATGGCAGCACTGCAGTTTTTGGTACTGCCGGTTCAGGTTCGAGTCCTGGTCGGACAACTTCAGGTTTATAACTAGTGATTTTGAGGGGACGGGCAGTCCCCTCTTTTATTGATATGATAGATTTAGAATTAATAAAACAATTGGCTGAAGAGGAACTGGCGGGCACAGACCTGTTTTTGGTTTATGCGAAAGTCAGCAAAGATAATGCGATCAATGTGGTGATAGATGGAGACAAGGGCGTTACCATCGAAAACTGCATCGGTTTGAGCCGATATATTGAGCATGAGCTTGATCGCGATGAAGAAGATTTTGAATTAAAGGTGCTCTCATCGGGTTTGGAATTTCCGTTTGCCATGCTTCGGCAGTATAAAAAATATTTGGACAAACGAATTGCTGTTACTTTAAACGATGATCGCCAAATTCAGGGAGTGCTTCAGGAAGCCGAAAAAGATCATATTGTTTTGTTGCAAGAAATCGAGAAAATACATAAAAAAAGAAGTAAAATCGTTCAGGGGGAGGTCCTTCGAATCCCAATGACAGAAATTAAACAAGCCAAGGCGGTAATAAAATTATAAAGAAAAACACACACTAGCAATGGATAATATTAACTTGGTCGAGACCTTTTCAGAATTTAAGGAATTCAAAAACATCGACAGAGAAACGATGATGCACATTATTGAAGATGTGTTCCATAGTATGCTGACCAAAAAATATGGTGAGGATAGCAACTTTGATGTCATTGTGAATATTGACAGAGGAGACCTGGAAATTTGGCACTATCGTGTAATTGTGGAAGATGGGGAAGTGGAAGATCCTAATACCCAGATTGCTTTTTCGGATGCAATAAAGGTTGAGCCTGACTTTGAAGTCGGTGAGGACGTTTCTGAACAAATTTTCCTTGCAGACTTTGGTCGCCGCGAGATTCTTTCGATTCGCCAAAATCTTGTCTCCCGTATCATGGACTACGAAAAAGACAATATCTATAAAAAGTATAAAGAAAAAGTAGGTGAGATCATTACCGGTGAGGTGTATCAGGTTTGGAAAAAGGAAATTCTTGTGCTTGATGATGAAGGTATCGAATTGATATTGCCAAAATCAGAGCAAATCCCTTCTGATTATTTTAAGAAGGGGGATACCGTTCGTGGAGTAGTTTCCAAGGTAGATATGCGCAACAGTAATCCGGTTATCATCCTTTCGCGTTCTTCTCCTGTTTTTCTTGAGCGTTTGTTCGAATCGGAGGTGCCTGAAATTTTTGATGGTCTCATTACAATCAAAAAAATTGTCAGGGTTCCTGGCGAAAGAGCCAAAGTAGCTGTGGAATCTTACGACGATCGTATTGATCCTGTAGGGGCTTGTGTAGGCATGAAAGGGTCGCGTATCCATGGCATCGTTCGTGAATTGAGAAACGAAAATATTGATGTAATTAATTATACAACCAACGAGAATTTATATGTTCAACGTGCCTTGTCGCCTGCAAAAATCACTTCTATTCATTTAGATGAAGATCGTGGTCGTGCCGATGTCTACATGAAACCAGACCAGGTTTCGCTGGCCATTGGAAAAGGAGGGTTTAACATTCGTTTGGCAGGATTGCTTACTGGTTATGAAATTGATGTTTACAGAGATACTGATTCAGATGCTGAAGATGTTGCTTTACAGGACTTTTCTGACGAAATTGATCAATGGATTATTGATGAATTGAAAAATATTGGATGCGACACGGCAAAAAGTGTGCTGGAGCTTGATGTAGCTGAGTTGGTGAATCGTACCGACCTGGAGGAAGAGACAATTAGGGAACTGGTTCGTATCCTCAAATCGGAATTCGAATAAGCCAAATAAGATTGAGAAAGAAAGTATATTTCAGGAAATAATTAAAAAAGATATTATAAACGCTAACCATATGGCTGGATCAAAGAATATAGTAAGATTAAGTAAAGCCGCCAGGGAATTTAACGTGGGGATGGGGACCATTGTCGAATTTTTAGGAAAAAAAGGTTTCAAGATGGAAGCAAGTCCTAACTTCAAATTGGACCCTGAAATGTATGAGTTGTTGATCAACGAGTTTCAGTCAGAAAAGGTAGTAAAGGAAATTTCCCTTAAAAAGGGACTGGAGTACGTCGGAAAGGAAACTATCAGTATCGAAGACACCTTGAAAGTGGTGAAAAAACCAGAAGATCAGGATGACTTCGAGCCTGAGGATGAGCTTTTTATCACCAACGTAAATGCAGACTATCGTAGCCCTGCCAAAAGTGTGGTTGAAGAAGCACCCAAAGAGGAAGTTTCTAAAACGGTGGTTCCTGAAAAGCTAGAAGAAGAAAAGACAGCTCCCAAGGAAGAAATAGAGATTATTGAAAAGACCCCTGAGCTGGAAGTAGTAGAAAAGAAAGTAGCTGATGAGCCCATTGAGAAAGCAGCTGTTGTTGAACCTGTAGCTGCACCTAAACCTGCCCCTGCACCTGAGAGCCCTGCTGAAGTTGTGGCAAAAGATGTTGCTCCAAAAGAGGCTATTGTTAAAGGAAAGGCTCCTGTAAAAGAAATAGTAGAAGAAACCCCTGTCGTAGAAAAGAAAGTTGAAACTCCAAAAGAGGCAGGGATTGAGGCTCCTGTAGCTGTGGACGAAGAAAAGGATACTCCTCCGAAAGAAGTTAAGGCAGGGCTAAAGGTTTTAGGAAATATCGACCTTGCAAGCATAAACCAAAAGACCAGACCGGCGAAAAAGACTAAAGCTGAAAAAAGAAAAGAATCAGAAGAGAAAAAACAGGGAGTGAAAGAGAAAATTCATGAGCCAACAGCCAAAAAGCAGGAAGCAATTCCTGTTGCCGCAGAAAAGAAGCCAGCCCCTGAGCAGCCTAAAGCGCAGAAGCCTGTTGAAGTCCCGGTTAATGAAGAGAAAAAACAGAAAAAAGATGAGGCAAGGGATCAGGATAATTTCATTCCTACTAAAGTAGAGAAATTAACAGGGCCTAAAATTCTGGATAAGATTGTACTTCCCATTGAAAATAAGCGCAAAGGGAAACCGGTGGCCTCTTCTTCTGATAAAGTTCAGGCCAAGAAAAAAAGACGACGTATCCGACCTGAACGAAAGGCAACTGATACAGCTACACCTCAAAGGCAACATGCCAAACCGCAAGTCGGGAAACCGAGTGTTAATCGTAAGAATGTGCATACCCGTCCGGTGAAACATGAGCCAACGGAAGAAGAAATTCAGAAACAGATCAAAGAAACCCTGGCACGATTGAATCCTACAGGGAAATCGAAATCGTCAAAATATAGAAGACAGAAAAGAGAGCATGTCTCCAATGTTCACGAGGAGGAGATGAGGAAACAGGAACGGGAAGATGCTATTTTGAAGGTTACTGAATACCTTACGGCCAACGAGATCGCCAATATGATGGATGTGAACGTGAACGAAATCATTAAGACCTGTATGCAATTGGGACTTTTTGTTTCCATTAATCAACGTCTTGATGCTGAAACCATTTCCGTTCTTGCTGAAGAATTTGGTTTTCAGGTGAAGTTCGTGGATGTTGATGATCAAGATGTGCTAGATGTAGAAGAAGAGCCTGATGATCCTGCTCTGATGATCCCTCGTGCTCCAATAGTTACCGTAATGGGTCATGTTGATCACGGTAAAACCAAATTGTTGGATTATATCCGTAAAGCCAATGTAGTGGCCGGAGAGGCTGGAGGTATTACCCAGCATATTGGTGCTTACGAAGTGACTACCGAGTCTGGGAAAAACATTACCTTCCTTGATACTCCTGGTCATGAGGCCTTTACAGCCATGCGTGCACGGGGAGCAAAAGTAACCGATGTGGCCATTATTGTAATTGCTTCCGACGACAGCGTTATGCCTCAAACCAAAGAGGCTATCAACCATGCCCAAGCGGCCGGCGTTCCTATTGTCTTTGCGTTTAATAAGGTTGATAAGCCCACTGCCAATGTTGACCGTCTAAAAGAACAATTGGCCAATATGAATATCCTTGTGGAAGATTGGGGCGGCAAGTATCAATCACAGGAAGTATCTGCTATTACAGGACAGGGAGTCAGTGATTTGCTCGAGAAGGTATTATTGGAATCTGAAATGCTTGAATTGAAAGCCAATGCTGAAAAATCAGGAAAAGGAACTGTAATAGAAGCAGCCTTAGATAAAGGACGTGGCTATGTTGCCACCATCCTTGTGCAAGATGGCACCATACGCAAAGGTGATATTTTAATTGCTGGTCCGGTTTTCGGACGCGTAAAGGCCATGTTTAACGAACGTGCCAAATCAGTGGATGATGCCGGTCCTTCAACACCGGTTCTTTTACTCGGTTTAAACGGCGCGCCTCAAGCTGGTGATATCTTCAGTGTGATGAAAGATGAAAAAGAAGCCAAGGCGATAGCCAATAAACGACATCAACTGATTCGTGAACAAAGCATGCGTTCACAAAAACATATTACCTTGGATGAAATTGGTCGTCGTATTGCCATTGGCGATTTTAAAGAGTTGAATATTATTGTGAAAGGTGATGTGGATGGTTCGGTAGAAGCTCTGGGAGACGCTCTTTTGAAACTTTCTACTCAGGAAGTGCAAGTAAACATCATCCACAAAGCAGTGGGTGCCATCACCGAATCAGATATTTTGCTGGCTTCGGCTTCCGATGCAATTATCATTGGATTCCAGGTGCGCCCTATGCCGCAAGCGCGTAAATTGGCCGAGGCAGAACAAATTGACATCCGTTTATACTCGATTATTTATCAGGCTACCGAAGAAATTGAAGCGGCTATTGAAGGGATGCTTGCTCCAAAAATGGAAGAAAAAGTGACCTGTAATGTGGAAGTAAGAGAAACCTTTAGAATCACCAAAGTGGGTACCATTGCCGGCTGTTATGTGTTGGATGGTAAGATTAACCGGAATACCAAGATCAGGTTGATTCGCGACGGTATTGTTGTTCACACCGGTAGTTTGGGTTCATTGAAACGCTTCAAAGATGATGCGAAAGAAGTGGCAAGCGGCTATGAATGTGGATTGAATATTGAAAACTTTAATGATGTTAAAGTTGGTGATATTATTGAAGGCTTTGAAGACGTTGAAGTAGCTCGAAAGAAATAAAAACACCAGGATTTTCTAATACAAAGAGGCTGTTTCCTTGCAAGGAAACAGCCTCTTTGATTTTTTGCAAGCACTACCCTAATGGTACAGTATCCGTCCCTCCCTGAATGGCGCTAGCGTCTGCTGGTGCCTCAGTAACTCACATTGACTGAAACCCGAATGGATAAAGCCTCCGCCGGTGCCTTATGCCTGCAACTCAGAATGCCCCGAATTTTGGCCAAAAAAAGCCGCCCTTTCGGACGGCTAACAAAATAATTTACAATCATTATTTACTCTAGTATGAAGAGTCGCCGGGTCTTAAGCCAGCATTTTTTCAATCAAGTCAACAACGCGAGAAGAATATCCCCATTCGTTGTCATACCATGAAAGAACTTTTACCGTTTTGCCCTGAACCATTAATGCTTGAACATCATAGATGGATGAGTGGCTGTTGTGAATAACATCCACTGAAACAATGGGATCTTCGCAATATTCTAAGATGCCTTTCATCGGGCCTTCAGCGGCTTCTTTCATGGCGGCATTAATTTCGTCTTTTGTTGCTTCGGTTTTCAAATTGACAACCAGGTCAACCAAGGATCCTGTTGGTGTAGGAACACGAACTGACATACCGTCTAATTTTCCGTTTAAAGAAGGAATTACTTTCCCAACAGCAACGGCAGCACCGGTAGTGGTAGGGATTTGTGAAATAGCAGCCGAGCGAGCTCTCCTTAAATCAGGGTGAGGAGCATCAAGAATAGTTTGGTCGTTTGTATAAGAGTGAATAGTAGTCATTAAACCGTTCTCAATTCCAAAGCGGTCGTTCAGTACCTTGGCAACAGGAGCCAGGCAGTTGGTAGTACAGCTGGCGTTCGAAACACATTCGTCTTCATCGCGAAGTTCGTTGTCATTTACGCCCATGACAATCATATTGTCGATTTCGTCTTTGGCAGGAACCGTTAAAATTACTTTTTTGGCACCGTTTTTCAGGTGATCACCATAACCCCCTTTATTGCTTTCTTTTTGGCGAAAAATACCGGTCGCTTCTACAACCACATCCGGTGTTTGAGCCCATTTAATTTCGATAGGCGAACGCTCAGCAGTTACAGGAATTGCTACGCCATTCACGATAAGGTTGGATTCGTCATGCAGAACCGTTCCGTTAAACCTTCCCTGGGTTGAATCATATTTTAGTAAGTGAGCCAATGTCTTGGTGTCGGTAAGATCATTAATACCAATTACTTCTAAATTTTCTCTTTCAATGGCTATTTTGAACACATTCCGTCCGATACGTCCGAATCCGTTGATACCAATTTTAACTTTTGTCATTTTCTTAGATTTTAAATTCTTTAATAGTTTCTACAACAATAAGGCTTAACTTTGTAATCATCCATTTGGAATACAAAAATATCAATAATAAATACCCAAACCACAGGAGATAAATAGCCCATGGAAAAAAAATTTATATCTAAAGCTCTTGAAGCCAACCTTGCCGAAACCCGATATAAGAACATTAAAATACCCATTGATTGTCAGGACTTTATAAGTCTATCGAAAAAGTACTACGGAATTCATAAACGTGCAAACGATTGCGTTATTGAATATCAGCATCCTTTTTCAAATAAAAAATTCGTTGCAGAGGAACTTCGCAAGATCTTGATCACCGATTATTGGTTTTATGTGAAACTGGAACAAGCTGATAAAGCTTTTGATATTCCAATCTTGTTATTAAACAAGCTATTGAATGATGATCAGCTGGCCATAAACCTAAAGGTTTTTATGTTGCGTACCATGCTGGAATTTACCCAAAAGCTTTTTCTTGAAGAGAGGAGCTTTGTCAAAACCATCGGTAGTTGTTGTGAAAATCTTATCGGGGGTTTTGAGAAAAATAAGCACAGTTATATCGAAGCTTCCAAATATTTTAAGCGATTTCTGAAACCCCTGTCCACTGATCCTGATCTCATGGAGAAGGTTTTTATCCTGACGAAAAACATTTATGCTGCCAATATTGACTTTTGGGAGGAGGGTAGCCATATTGAAATATGGTTAGAAGAGAAGAAGAATATTCGCAAAGTTTCTAGTCGCCTGATCACCGCACAAATGGGCAAGCCTTACTTTTCGGCATTACGAAGAACGCTGGATAGCCTAAAAACCTGGGATGCGCTCATTCGGCAAATGCCCGATTATGATCAAATGGGAGAGCACTTTGCTCAAAGTATTGGCCTTTTCCCTTCTTTTATTGAAAAGTTCTATTTCGTATTTTATTTGTTGAATCAGGAAGGCTTGCAGGATCATCGCGAGCGGCTGATCTGGCAATTAAATAAAATTTTGGTTCAGACCATAGAAGAAATAGAACCGGAACATCTGAAGGAATTTATTGACCAGGTGTTCGACTACGCGGAAGGGTTAAAAGGCTTACACACTTCTTCTGTATTGGATATTTTCCTAACAGTTGGAAAAAAGGTGTTGGATATCGACCAAAGCAAGAATAAGGTGCTGGTTCGGCATGTGGAAAGGAAATTGATTGACTTTGGTTTCGAAACGCCAGGAATGGTGTATGTGAACGAAAACTGGCAGTTGCACATCAACGAAAATCATATCAAAAATATTAGGGTATGGCTCGAATTGATTGAATATTCTCAATCGGAGATGGAAAAATTGCTTTCAGCCCTAATTGTAAACCTGAAGCTTGGCGGCATTTTTATTAGCGATACAGATCTTTTCCAGCGTGAAATCACCAAAATCCTCAATTCAAACATTGCTCCTTTTTATAAAAAAGTGAAACAGCTGACTCGTATTTTCCCGGTTTATTTTAATGAGATTGGTGCTGAGGGGGACATCCGCAAAGTGACCACTACTATGGATGAAATATCTCAGCGGCAGGATAAGTTGATTCATTTTTTGCGTAAGCAGGTGCATACCGAAAGCAATAATACCCTCATCGAATTGACACGCCGCATTTTTCATTTTTGGTACGATGGCAATTTGGAAGCTTTAAAAGAGTTACTTCCGCAAAATGTTTATGAAAGCATCCAAAAAGAGGGGCCATGGTTTGCCCCGGTTCATCAAATGGTTAGGCAATTGTGCAATAAGGCTCAATGTACTTCTGCCGATCTTTTGTCGATGGACGAAAAAGCCTTCGAGCCACTGTTGGAGAAATTGTCCGAAGACAATGAAAGGGATAAAGAGCGCTTACGCGACATTAGAAATCTGTATGCCTTTTTAAAAGAAAAATATTCCTTTGAAACCGTGGATATTGTGCGCTTGTTAAAGCGATATTCCTATATTCCTGACGATAAAATTGATCAACTTAAAAAAGCCCTTGAGGAAAATGACATCGATAATTCACTGAAACTGATCTACAGTTTCATGAACCATTTGAAGGAAATTATTTATAATCCCAAACCCAGCCAAAGTTGGGAAAACATTTACCATAAACGTCATATAGCCATTGGTATTCCATCCATGTACGGGGTGTATCGTGAGCCAAAATTCGAGGCGCTGGGCTTGACATTTCGTTTGGAAAGAGTTGCTACTAGCCTGATGGAAAAAGTGGTCGAAAACATTAACCTGAATTATATTTCAGGCAAGACCTTAAAGAATATTTATGTTATTTTGGATTATTTCCGTGAAGGTTTGGCATTGGATGGCATCACCAACCAAAGCTTTAATTCCAATTTACTCATGTTAAAATATAGCCTGGTATCACAAAGTTTCTCCTTCGACCAATACATCAATATTTTTCAGTTTGTGGCTGATGATGTGAAGAAAACACTGGTAAAGTATTTTCTAAAAACCTATGAAGTCCCTTTACAGATTATCATTCCGCAACTGCATGACCTCACCAATGAAGCCAACAGTAAAAAGCGTGAAGAGCTTATCCACCGTGTGTCGGAAGAATTTTACCGGGATGCCATCGCGGAGGCCTTCCTGATGCAACCCCTGGACAATTTCATTTTAAAAATACTTGAGTCACTTCGGAAAATGGCTGATAGCCTGGCACCCGATATGATCAAGGAAGTTATGTCGTACAATTCCGATTTGATTATTGCCCGTCTGGCCAAAGCCAATCCAAGTCTTGATAACCAAGTGTTTTTGGGTTCTAAAGCCTATCATTTAAAAATATTGCGCATGGCCAAATTCCCTGTTCCACCGGGATTTGTGCTTACGACAGAGGCCTTCCGGAGGCATCATGCTATCATGAACCATCCCGAATTGCGCAAGGAGATGCATGACTTAATCAAACAGCATCTGGCATTGGTGGAGAAGGTAGCTGGCATGAAGTTTGGGAAACCCGGTAATCCGCTGCTGTTGTCGGTGCGGTCTGGTACTGCCATTTCTATGCCGGGAGCTATGGATACGATTTTGAATGTGGGGATGAATGATGAAATTACCGGGCAACTGAGCAAAATTCCCGGCTTTGAATGGTCTGCCTGGGATTCATATCGTCGGCTTTTGCAAAGCTGGGGAATGGCTTATGGTAGAACACGGGACGAATTTGATGAAATCATCAACCGGTTTAAAGCCAAGTACCATATTGAGCAAAAGGGTGATTTTTCGCCTGCAATAATGCGTGAGTTGGCCTATGCCTACAAACAGAAATTAGTAGAGTCGGACATTTATTTTGAAGAGAATGTGTTTAAGCAATTGACCAATTCCATTAATCTTGTCTTCGATTCCTGGTCGTCCGAAAGGGCTATTGTTTACCGCGAACACCTTCAGATTGCTGATGAATGGGGTACGGCTGTTATTGTTCAACAGATGATATTCGGAAATAAAAAAAGTAGCTCCGGGAGCGGTGTGATATTTACCCAAAACCCAAAAAAACAGCAACAAGGTGTACATCTTTATGGCGATTTTACTTTCCAAAGCCAGGGTGAAGACATTGTTTCTGGTTTGGTGAAACCGTATCCTGTCAGTAAGTCACAGCGAAATGGAAGGGTAGAAGATATGGTGTCACTGGAGGAAATGTATCCAAAGCTGTATAAGAAGTTACGCAGTATTGCAGTGGATTTAACCGAGAATATGGGGTATAACCCCCAGGAAATCGAGTTTACTTTTGAATCGGAAAATCCTGATGACCTGTATATTCTCCAGATTCGTGACATGGATATGGCAACCTTCCACATCCGGCACCGCTTTACTGCTCCAGTGGATAGCATGAAGCTTTCCGGCCGCGGGATTGGTATTGGTGGTGGTGCACTCAACGGACGTGTAGCCATTGATATGGAAGATATCATCCGTTTACGTCAGCAATTTCCTAATGAGGCTATTGTATTGGTGCGGCCCGATACTGTACCTGACGATATCGGTATGATTTTCGAGACGGATGCTTTGTTGACAGCCAAAGGAGGAGCTACTTCTCATGCCGCGGTTACGGCCGTGAGACTCGCTAAAACGTCCGTTGTTAACTGTACGAGCTTATTGGTTTTTGAAAGTGAAAAGTATTGCCGCTTAAACCAGGATACTTTTTATGTGGGAGATAAAATTGCCATTGATGGTTATCTTGGAAATGTTTACAAAGGGCATTATCCCATCGAAAGCGGAAAGAGTCATCAGGAATTTCGATTTTAACCTCATGAAGCTTCACCGACTATAAAATCAGTGTTTTGGACGTAATTGGCAACGCTTATATTTTCTACCTTTGCCACCTATGGAAAACATTAGGAATTTTTGTATCATTGCCCATATCGACCACGGCAAGAGTACCTTAGCAGATCGTTTGCTTGAATTTACAGGTACTGTATCTGCACGCGATGCACAGGCTCAAGTACTGGATGATATGGACTTGGAAAGGGAGAGAGGCATTACCATAAAAAGTCATGCCATTCAAATGGATTATGTAGAGGACAAAACAAATTATGTCCTCAACTTGATAGATACACCCGGACATGTTGACTTTTCCTATGAGGTTTCACGTTCTATCGCTGCTTGCGAGGGTGCTTTATTAGTAGTAGATGCCACCCAGGGTATTCAGGCACAGACCATTTCAAATCTTTATTTGGCCATCGAACATGATTTGGTGGTTATTCCGGTGCTCAATAAAATGGATTTGGATAATGCGATGCCCGATGAAGTGAAAGACCAAATTGTTGACTTGTTAGGATGTGATTATGACGATATACTAGAGGCCAGTGGCAAAACCGGTTATGGCGTTGATAAAATTCTGGAAGCCGTTATCCAACGCGTACCAGCACCAAAGGGTGATTTGCAGGCACCATTGCAGGCACTGATCTTCGATTCTGTTTTTAACCAATTTCGTGGGATCATTGCTTATTTCCGTATTTTCAATGGAGAATTGAAAAAAGGCGATTTGGTGAAATTTGTAAACACGGAAAAAAAATACAACGCTGATGAAATTGGGGTGTTACGGCTGAAGCAGGAACCCCGTGAAGTGTTAAGAGTCGGTGATGTTGGGTATATTATCTCCGGAATTAAAACGTCGCATGAAGTAAAAGTCGGGGATACCATCACCCATGTAGATCATCCTTGCCGGAATGTCGTTTCGGGTTTCGAGGATGTGAAGCCCATGGTCTTTGCCGGTATTTACCCCACTGATGCCGATGATTATGAAGAACTGCGAACGGCCATAGAGAAATTACAGCTCAATGATGCTTCCCTCACTTTTGAGCCGGAATCGTCGATGGCGCTGGGCTTTGGTTTCCGTTGTGGATTTTTGGGATTGCTTCACATGGAAATTATTCAGGAGCGTCTCGACCGCGAATTTGACATGAGCGTGATTACCACCATGCCCAATGTTTCGTATCGGGTGATAACCAATAAAAAGGAAATTATCGAGGTGCATAATCCCTCCGGCTTACCTGAGCAGAAATATATCGACCACATTGAAGAACCGTTTATCAAATCCCAGATTATTACAAGTGCAGAATATATAGGTCCCATTATCAAGCTTTGTCTGGAAAAACGAGGAGAGCTCAAAAATCAAATCTACTTGACCACCAGCCGTGTGGAACTAACTGTGGATATGCCCCTTGGGGAGATTGTTTTCGATTTTTATGATAAGCTGAAAAGTATTTCCAAAGGCTATGCCTCTTTCGATTACCATATTTCAGGATACAAGCCTGCAAAATTGGTGAAACTTGACATTCTTCTCAACGCAGAACCGGTAGATGCTTTGTCCGCCTTAATTCATCAGGACAATGCTTATAGTCTTGGTCGTAGAATTTGTGTAAAACTCAAAGATCTCATTCCGCGTCAGCAGTTTGATATTGCGGTACAGGCCGCTATTGGAGCCAAAATTATCGCACGTGAAACCATCAAGGCAGTACGAAAGGATGTTACGGCCAAATGTTATGGCGGTGATATTACCCGAAAGCGTAAACTACTTGAAAAACAGAAAAAAGGGAAAAAGCGAATGCGCCAGGTAGGGAATGTATCCGTTCCACAACAGGCATTCCTGGTTGTATTGCGGTTGAATGACTAGCTTTGCAATGGCATATTCGCCGAGTTAAAATCTGCGGGAATCCGGTAGTTTTCATAATGAGAGACCACCTATGTAAGACTTTCCTTTTGTCATCCTTGAGCAAAGCGAAGCTTGCCTGGCAAGAGATCTATCACCTTGTTGCTTGTTCGTATTTTGATATCCATTCCAGTGATTTAAGAACAAGCCTGACGTACGTATGCATGGAACACCGATTTATGAATGTAGAATTGCTGTGCATCCCTGATATAGGGCATTATTCGTTGTTAAGCCTGTCGGTGTGGGTTTTGTGGTTGAGAATGAAGGTTATTTGGAAGCCATGAAAAATGAAAGAGAAATCAATGTAGCCACGGTAGCCGTTCCATAATAAATCATTGCATAGTTAAATTTAGCATGATCATTAATGGACTTGCTCGTAAAGATCTTCCCGATTTGTGCCAAGATAAGGGCAAACAACATCACGCTGAAATGCTCCACAGACCAAAATCTTAGCGATAAAATACGGTTAACCTGTTTCACCGAATCAATTTCATATTTGTTGGAAGGTTCCATCAAGAAATACAATACGAAGCCCAATACCAAGCCCAGATATAGTAAAAAGATGAATGCATTCTCCATATAGACAAGATTCCGGGTGTAAGTTTCATTTTTAAGGAAACCTTTCACCAGCCTGAAACTTAGCAGCAGCGAAACAACCAGAAAGAGGAGGCTGGTCCAGATATGTATATTCAAAATAATTTTATACATGTCCATAATATTTATTTCCCCAAAAATACACAATGCCCCGAAATGGAGCCCGGTAGTAAAACAAACTAGATTGTCTTAGAGTACATGGCATCCGAAGTTTTAAGCATGGGGTCGAAAGCCATGGCAATATTTCGAACCACAAAGAAACCTTCTTTATGAATGCGGATAACATCCCCATCAATACTCACCAGTCCATCTTCCAGAAATGGACGCAGTTTCTCAGGTGAAAATTCCACTATTTGCCTGACCTCTTCTGGTCTTTTATGAAAAAGTTCAGCAATTTCTTTAAAATCAAGATGGCCGTTACACATTATTTCAGTGATTACCTCGCGAACCACCAAGTCTTCTTCACGAAGGATGTAAGCCTTATCAGGTGCCAGGCCATGAGCTTCTATTCGTTCCATATATTGTTGGGCAGTTTTTTCATTTTGAATATAACCGCCCCACAGTTGAGTGATGGAAGAGCTCCCAAAGCCATATACCTGCCCCGTTGTTTCGCGAGTCACATAACCCTGAAAGTTCCGATGAAGACTTTTGCTTTTTAAGGCCAGACTTAAATCATCATCGGCTTTGGCATAATGATCCATGCCAATGGCCACATAACCGGCCTCGGTCAACATGTTTAAGCCTGTTTCGAACATTTGCAGTTTTTCATCCGGGCTTGGCATACCGCGTTTTTCAAGAATTTTCTGGGCAGATTTCACCCAAGGCACATGAGCATAAGAAAAGGTAGCCAGCCGATCGGGAGAAACAGCAATGGTTTTTCGAATATTTTCGGCAAAGCTTTCTTTGGTTTGCCCCGGCAATCCGTAAATTAAATCGAGGTTTACCCCACGGAAGCCTTTTTCTTTTAAATAGGCCACCAGGTCTTTTACCGGATATTTGGAGGGGGCACGGTTGACTATCTTCAGGACATCCTCATCAAAATCCTGTAAACCCAGACTGAGCCTGTTAAAACCGGCTGCTGCCAAACGGTCAATATCTTCATATTCCAAATAGGCAGGATGACATTCCATGGCAATTTCGGGATGATCGATAAAGGTGAAATTGTCGTGAAAAGTAGCCACAATTTCTTCCACATAATCCAAATTAATGGAATTGGGCGTGCCTCCGCCCCAATGTATTTGACTAAGCCTTCGGTCTTTATCAAGATATTTCGCAACCGTTTTTATTTCTGAAATAACGGCATCTACATACCGTCTAATGGTGTCTTCTTTTTGAGAGATGCCTGTATTACAACCGCAGAAATGACATAAACGCGGACAAAAAGGAATGTGTACGTAAAACGACATGTTTTGGGGCTGCTGGTCGTTGGAACGGATGATTTGTTCAACGTATTGCTCAGGAGTAAAGCCTCCTTCGAAAAAAGTGGCTGGCGGATAACTGGTGTATCGAGGCCCCGGTTGGTTGTACTTTTTAAATAAATCGAGATTCATTATTTTCTAGTTTTTCTTTGTTTTCATCCCCACTCCTGATTTTTTACCCAATCCGTCACAAAACGAGCTGTGTCGAAAGGTGTCCCCGGAATGAAGCCATGACCTAGGTTGAAAATCCAATCTTTATGCTTTCTTCCAAATTCAAGATACTGTTTTAATTCTTCTTCTACCACCGCTTGGGGTGCGAAAAGAATCCGAGGATCCAGGTTTCCTTGCAGGCCAATCTTTGGGTCTAAGACTTTTCGTGCTTGATCCAATGACGTCAGCCAATCAATACTTACGAAGTCGGCATGGTCCGGACTAATCATTTCCAGACCCCTGCCAATCCCTTTTGGAAAATAGATAAACGGAATGCCTTCCTCCCGAACAGCTCTTGCAATTTTTTCTATAGATGGCAAAAAGAATTCCTGATAAAAATTATTGGAGATCAGCCCTGCATTGGTTTCAAACAATTGAAAGGCATCAATACCGTGTTTTATCTGTTGCTTTACATAAACGAGGGTGAGCTCTGTAACAGCATCCACCAGCTTTTTTGTAGTCTGTTTATGGGCAAACATCCATTTCACAGCATCCGAAAAATCGGAACGACTTCCCAAACCTTGAATCATAAAGCTTAGCACGGTTAGTGGAGCACCACAAAAACCAATCAATGGCGTATTAGCAGGAGGTGTTCGCTTGATTTCATCAATTGCCCGGTAGATATAATCGAGTTTTTCAGCTTGGGGATGTAAAACCTCCAACGGCTTTTCGATCATCCGAATTGGTTTTTCAAAAACCGGCCCGCTATCCGTAAAGTCGAGTCCCATTCCCATGGCATAGGGTATCACCAGAATGTCTGAAAACAAGATGGCTGCATCAACGCCCAGGTCTTCTACCGGCAAAAGAGTAACCTTTGCCGCCAGCGATGGGTCTTTCATCATATCCCAAAAAGAATGCTGTTCTTTAAGTTTCAGATATGAAGGAAGGACACGCCCGGCTTGTCGCATATACCAAACTGGCGGTCTTGCTCCCGGTTTTCCTTGCAGTGTGTCTATAAATACTGAATTCATTGCTTTTTAGAATCTAATGATTAGGATTATTTTAACTTTTTTCAGCCAATTTACGCAAGGCGATTCGATTGGCAGCGATGGCTTTGTCAATGTCGTCATCTGTATGAGCTGCTGATACAAAACTACATTCAAACTGTGATGGTGCCAAATAGATTCTGCTTTCCAGCGCAAGCTTAAAATAGTCTGCAAAGCGATCTGTATTGCATTGTGCAGCTTCTGTATAAGAAGTGATTTGATTTAAGTCGGTGAAAAATAATGTCAATAATGAGCCGATTTGGTTCACCACTGCATTTATTCCGGTTTCAGCGATATTTTTTCTGAATCCCTCTGCCAATTTTTTACCCGTATTTTCCAATTGGGTATAAATCTGTGGGGTTTCGTTGAGGAGCGTTAAGGCTGTTATTCCGGCAGCCATGGCCAGAGGATTTCCCGAAAGGGTACCAGCCTGGTATACAGGACCTTCTGGCGCAAGTTTTTCCATGATGTCTTTTCGTCCCCCGTAGGCGCCTACCGGAAGGCCTCCACCAATAATTTTGCCCATCGTTGTTAGGTCGGGCATGACGCCAAAAAGCTCTTGAGCACCTCCTCTGGCCAAGCGAAATCCGGTGATGACTTCATCGAAAATCAGCAGTGCACCATGTTTCTGGGTGATCTCCTTTAGGCTTTTCAAAAATCCTTCCTGAGGAAGTACCAAACCCATATTGCCGACTACCGGTTCTACAATTACCGCTGCAATTTCATCTTCATGGGCTGAGAATAAATCTGATACAGCCTGGGTGTCGTTGTAAGGTGCTACCAAGGTATTTGAGGCAGTGGCCTTTGTAACTCCCGGACTGTTGGGAACCCCAAAAGTCATGGCTCCCGACCCGGCACTAATGAGAAAACTATCGGCATGGCCATGATAGTTTCCTTCAAATTTTAACACCTTATCACGACCTGTAAAAGCCCTGGCCAGCCGAAGAGCACTCATGGTGGCTTCGGTTCCCGAGTTCACCATCCGGACACTTTCCACCGAAGGCATCATCTCGATAATAAGTTCTGCCATTTGGGTTTCGAGTAGGGTAGGAGCACCAAAAGAGGTTCCTTTTTCTGCCGTCTTTTTAATGACTTCCACAATTTTCTCATGAGCATGACCTAAGATCATAGGCCCCCAGGAAGAAACAAAGTCGATATATTCGTTGCCGTCGATATCAAAAACTTTAGAACCTTTGGCATGGTCGATGAGTAGCGGCGGAATGCCAACACTCTTAAATGCCCTTACCGGCGAATTTACACCTCCTGGAATGCTTTTTTCAGCCCTTTGGAATTCACGTATGCTGTTGCTATAATTCATGTTAAATTATTGTTGATTGTTGTCGTTCTGAGCAGGGCGAAGAATCTCTTAATTTACTTGTGTAAGTAGCTTGATATTTTTCACTTTGTTCAATATGACAAGATTTCGTGTGTTTTGAATAAGTTTATTGTAACTTTTCTGCAAAATGTTTGGCATGATAAGTCAGGATGATGTCAGAACCGGCCCTTTTGATGGAGGTAAGTATCTCCTTTATAATCCGGTCTTCGTCAATCCAACCTTTTTCGGCTGCAGCTTTCACCATCGAAAACTCACCACTGACATTATAGGCAGCAATAGGCATATCGAAGCGGTCTTTGGTGCGGCGGATGATATCCAGATAACTCAAAGCAGGTTTAACCATGACAATGTCGGCACCTTCGATGATATCCAATTCAATTTCACGCATGGCTTCATTTGAGTTGGCGGGATTCATTTGATAGGAATTACGGTTGCCAAATTGTGGAGCGCTATCGGCGGCATCCCGGAAAGGGCCATAAAATGCAGATGCATATTTGGCGGAATAAGCCATGATGGGCAACATATAATAGCCAGCAGCATCCAATCCTTCTCTGATCTTAAGCACGCGGCCGTCCATCATGTCACTTGGGGCAACCATGTCAACGCCATGACGGGCAAAAGTGAGGCATTGAGCAACCAGTGAGTCGAAGGTTTTGTCATTGTCGACATCGCCGTCTACCACAACCCCACAATGTCCGTGGGTAGTGTATTCGCAATTGCAGATATCAGCAATGACAAACATGCCGGGAACTTCTTTTTTTAGGGCGTCAATGGCTAATGGGATGATGGCATGGTCATGGGCAGCAATCATTCCGGTTTCGTCTTTTTCATCAGGAACACCAAACAAGATAATGGCTCGTACACCCACACCCATCAACGATTTGCACTCTTCAACCAACAAGTCGACGGAAAATTGATAATTGCCGGGCATGGAAACAATAGGATGCTTAATTTTTTTTCCGGGAACCACAAAAAGCGGCATAATCAGGTCATCAGTAGTAACTTTTGTTTCAGTTACCATGGTGCGCAAAACAGGATTTTGGCGCAATCTTCTCATTCTTGTTATGGGAAAGCTCATGTTTTTTTGTTTTTAAAAGAGTGAATAATTTCTTTTTTCAGGCCGGAAAGACCGGCTTCCTTTACAGTGATAATCCGGGCTGGAGCAAACTTTAAAATTGCCTGTGTGGTAATGGGGCCAATGGAGACAATCCGCAGGGGAATATTGCTCTTTTTAATTTGGTAATATTTATAAAAATTAGAGAAAGCAGAAGGGCTTGTAAACACCAGTAAATCATAGCGATTGTCCCAAATTTTCTGCATGATACTTTCGTTATATTCCGCTATGCCCAATGTCTGATAGGTATCCAGACGATCTGTCTTTACTATTTTGTTCAGTTCTTGCTGCATGTGTTTTGGAGCAAGATTCCCCAACACAAACAAAACTTTTTCATCTTTAAGCAGGATTTCTGAAGTAAATGCTGCCATAAATTCTATTGATGTTTGACCTGGATTGATAAAGTCCACTTTTTTGAGGTGCTTTTTCAGCGCGGATTCGGTGGTATTACCGATCACCGCTGTTTTAAGGTTTTCAGGGAAAGAGAGTCCCGCTTCAGTGAGCAATTGAAAAAAAGAGGTCACACCATTTTTGCTGGTGAAGATCAGCCATCGATAGCTGTTTAAGTTTTTTAATGTTTTCAGTATCGCTGCATCCAAGGGATAAGCTTCTGTCCGGATCATGGGCATGCTGAAAAAGGCAATGGAAACATCAGAAAGTGATTGACTCAGTTTTCGCGCTTGCTCGGCAGGCTGTGTGCTGATTACAGAAAATTCTGTAGGGATTCTATGGATATCAGAACCGTTCAATTTCTCCAATGATTTGTAAGGCACCTCTTTCCATGAATGAAGCCGCCAGTTTTTCAGCTGTGGCTACAGCATTATCAACATGGCTTTGCAGGCTGCCCTGAATAAATTTTTCTCCGTTGGGCGACAACACTATCCCCTGAATGATAAATTTGTCAGCTTCGCTATGTGAAATACAACCGATCGGAACCTGGCAACCACCTTCTAATGTTGCCAGAAATGCGTATTCGGCTCGGCCGGTAATCCAACTATTTTCATGATTGAGTTTTTGCATGAGGCCATCCATAAAAGCGTCATTTTTCCGGGTCTCAATGGCAATGGTGCCTTGGGCGGGAGCAGGGATCATTTGTTTGATGTCAACTATTTCGCTGATAACATCATCATATCCCAAGCGTTGCAAGCCTGCACCGGCCATTATCATTGCCGTGCAATAACCTGATTGCCATTTCTTTATACGGGTGTCTACGTTGCCGCGAATATCAATAATATTGAAGTTGGGATTTATCTTCAGTAACTGAGCCCTTCGCCTGACACTGGAAGTGGCGATAACATCTTTTTCGGTGAGTTCCGATAGTTTTCGGCCTTCGGTACTCACCAGCGCGTCGCGAGCCTCTCCTCTTTCAAGAACAGCCCCCAATTTTAAGGATTGAGGAAATACTGTAGGCAGGTCTTTCATGCTGTGAACGGCCAGATCGATACGACCCTCCAACAAAGCTTGTTCAATTTCCTGTGTAAATAAACCATTATCGCCAATCTTCGACAAAGCCACATCCTGAATTCTATCGCCTTTGGTGGTAATGATTTCCAGTGAAACGTTTAGCGTGGGAAATAATTTTTCCAGTTCGGCTTTGGTTCGATACGCTTGATAAAGGGCTAGCTTACTTCCCCTTGTGCCAATTATTACAGACTTTTTCATAGGAATTTAGAGTTCAAACAATTCTTCGGCCATTTCAAGTAAGTCCCGGTTCTCGGAAGTTTTGGAAAGGCTTTTCAGGTTTTTAATAAATACGCGAGCAAATTTTTCAGTGATGTGATCAGCGTATTCGTTAAGAAGTTCGTTTTCCTTGATGGAACGGATCTTCATAAATTCTTCCATCTCAGAATGATTGAGTTGTTGGAAGTTGTTTTTAATTTTTATAATTGTTGGAACCAATTCTTGTTCGTGTTTCCAACTCATGAAATTATCTTCTGCCCGGTGAATGATGCTCATAGCAGCTTCAATTTCTTTCATCCGATTTTCGTTGGTACTCTTGACAATATCTTGCAAATCGTCGATGGTAAACAAAGTCACCCCATCTAAATCGGCTACTCCATTTTCGATGTTCCTGGGTACGGACAAGTCAAAATACAAGGTCTTCCTTCTGTTGTTTCTTTTTTTAAGGACTTCTTTCACTTCCTCAAGTTTTACCAATGGCGTAGGCGAATCCGTTGCAATAAATACGATATCGCTTGCAGGCAAATGTTCATCAACTTCTTCAAGCTGAATGCTTTCACCTCCAAAAAGTTTTGCCACTTCAGTAGCTTTGGAAAACGTACGGTTAGCCACCTTCAGCGAGCCGACAGTAGCTTTTCTCAAACTGTTCAAAACCAATTGTCCTGTTTGACCGGCACCAATGAGCATCAGGTGCTGCTGGCTTAAATCGGGAAAATTTTGATGACAAAGATTTACTGCTGCTGAGCTTGCAGAGGCTGATCCCCGGTTAATCTGAGTTTCTGAACGAACCTTTTTTCCAACCTCAAATGATTTGGTGAATAAACGCTTGAGAATTTTATTAGTGGATTGAATTTCTTCAGCAAAGCGAAAAGCTTCTTTTACCTGACCAATTACCTGGTCTTCCCCTACAATGATAGAGTCAATTCCGGAGACTACTTTGAATAAGTGCCGAACGGCTTTTATATTATCTTTAAAGTAAAAATTGGGCTTTAATTCATCAGTATAGGCTTTTGTTTTGGCGAGTAGCTCCAGAATGTCACGAAGGGCTGTAGGATGATTTTCTGTATTGGTGTGATAATAAATCTCGCTGCGGTTACAGGTTGACAAGATCACCAAGGCGTTTATATTGCCAATATCGAATAACGTTTTAGTGAAATCGGCAATTTCCTCTTTAGAAAACGTAAAACGCTCACGAATCTCTATGTCGGCTGATTTATAACTGATTCCCAAAAGGCTTATCATAATCTGTTATTTTGATGACAAAAGTATACTGGGAATCTGTAGCAAATCTGAAATCAGTGTGCTAAATCGCTCAATTGTTTAATTTTTAACGATTAAAAATAAAGATGAATCCGATGCACCGATTCGATATAATCATAGGTGATTTTGAAGTGGTAATGTGTGGCTATTTTTTTTACAATGGCCAACCCTATTCCCATGAATCCTTCTCCTGAAGCCTGAGTGAATTGTTGAAATAATTCTTCGGTGGGCACATTGGGGTTATTCCCTGAATTGGATATTTCCAAGCCTTTTTCGTCCAGAAGTATATGGAGAAAACCTCCTTCAATATTATGACGTACAGCGTTTTTGATCAGATTATTCACCAATATTTCTGCCAGCGAAGGATCCATGACGATTGTTGGCTGCGGCTGTATTTGCTTTTCCAGTTCAAGCTTTTTCGATTCTATCATTGCCTGATAGTTGTCGAGGCTATTGGTAATTAGCCGTGAAAAGTCAATAGGCTCTTTTCGGGAAAATTGGTTTTTGTCGATTCGGGCAAGAAGTCCCAGGCTCCTAACGATGTCTGTCAGCCGGGTAGTAGCCGAGTAAATGGAGCCGGCGAGTTTGTATTGTTTTTCGTCTTTTAACTCTTGAAACAAGAGTTCGGTTTTGTTTTTTATTATCGACAATGGCGTTTGTACTTCGTGAAATAAGTTTCCCGTAAATTCCTTTACGCCTTTGTAATCGTGAATAAGTTTATCCGTCATTTTATTGAGGACATGATTCAGCTCATTAAACTCTATGACTTCTGATGATGACAAGGCTTCCTGACGGGGATTTTCCAAACTAAAATCCTGCATGATTTTAAGGGTTCCGAAAAAATCGGCCCATACTTTCCCTAAAATATACCGATTTAAAAAATAAGTTAAGGCCAAATATAGCAGCAGCATCAACATAATCACCATGGCGACTTTTTCGATGAGGAAGTTGGATGTGATTAGGGATTTATAGATACGAATACGATAATAATCGGAACCGCTTTTTATCACCGTGCTCAGGCGACGGTAAGGCATATATGAATTCCTGGTTTTGTTGAATAAAACAGTGTCTTGCAGTTGGAAGTGACTCAAGGAATTTGGCGTAGAAACTTGTTTTATCTCAATGGGTTCGGTTGAAATAAAATGTACGTTTTGTATTGTGTCTGTCTTGCTAAATTCGTTAAAGATGAAATGAATCCGGTTTGTAAGTTCAGCATTCACCTCTTTTTCTATCAGGTTCTGCATAATCTTATAAAGGCCGATTCCGCCAATAAAAAAGACCAATAGCGAAAGGGTAATGAAATATAAAGTGGTTTTGGTTAGTAGTTTCATCGGCTTTCAAATTTATAGCCTACTCCATAAATGGTGTGAATATGGCTCTTAGCTCCCATTTCTTTGATCTTTTTTCGCAGGTTTTTAATTTGTGCATACACGAAATCATAAGAGTAGGAAAAGTCCATGTCGTCACCCCATAGTTGACCTGCCAAACTCTCTTTGGCGATAACGCGGTCAACGTTAGAAACGAAAAACATCAACAGCTCAAATTCCTTTTTTGTAAGTTCCAGATTTTTCCCATTTACCTGCGCCTGGAATTTGTCGGGAAAAATTGTGATGTCACCGGCGGTAATCTGGTTATTCCCTTTAAAGAGCATCCTTCGCATCAACGATTTGATGCGTGCATTTAGTTCGGCCAGGTTAAACGGTTTAACCAAATAATCGTCTGCACCAAACTCCAAAGCCTTCACCCGGTCATTGATGGCATCGCGTGCTGTGATAACAATAATTCCCGCGGGTTTATTTAGCAATTTCATCTGCTGTATCAGCTGCAAGCCGCTCCCATCAGGCAGGTTGATGTCAACCAATATACAATCGTATAAAAAAGAGGTGATTTTGTCGTGAGCCTGCTTGAAATCAAAGGCCTGCTCACAAACATAACCTTCCGGCAGGAGGTAAGCCATGATAGATTCCTGAATTTCAGGATCGTCTTCAACAATTAAGAGCTTCATAGTTTGCAAAGTTATGATTTTTTATTGCTCTTTCGCATTCGCTCTTGTGTCAATCAAGCCCTGCTCAATACACAGATGTTACAAATTTCATTTTGATACCTCGATAGCTCTGCTTCGAGGTAGTTCATTTGTACGCTTGAATAATGAAGAAATTAAATTGATGGAGGAATATTGCTAATTAATCACCAATCCTGTTTCTTTATCGAAGAAATGCATCTTGTTTATCATTAGGAAAAGTGTTGTTGGCGCATCAATTTCGACTTTGGCATCTGGTTTTAATCTCGAAACAATTTCTGTATCGTTTAACTTCGTAAAGGCAAATTTCTCATGGCCTAACTCTTCAATAAATTGGATCTCACAATGGAGCTTGGCAAATTCACTGATGCTTTCCTTTTCATCTATATGGTCATGAATGCTCTCTGAGCGAATTCCTAGGATAACGGCTTTTTCCAGATGATCTTTCAGAAAATGGTCGAGGGGCAGAACAAACTGAAACGTCTTCGACAAATCACTAAACATCAATTGGTTGTTGTTTTTTGTCACGGTACCTTCAATAAAATTCATTGCCGGCGACCCTATGAAACCGGCTACAAATAAATTCTGGGGTTTATTATATAATTTAATAGGCGTGTCCACCTGTTGAATTTCGCCTTTGTCCATTAAAACAATGCGCTCACCAAGCGTCATGGCTTCCACCTGGTCGTGGGTAACATAAACAACAGTTGTTTGCAGGGTTTTATGCAATTTGGCTATTTCAACCCTCATTTGCCCCCTGAGCTTAGCGTCCAGGTTACTCAGTGGCTCATCGAATAAAAAAACTTTTGGGTCGCGGACAATGGCCCTGCCGATCGCCACTCGTTGTCTTTGTCCTCCCGACATAGATTTTGGTTTTCGATCCAACAAGTCTTCAATTTCAAGAATTTTGACGGCTTTCATCACCTGGTTGTTGATGATCTTTTTATTCAGCTTTTTTATTTTCAGTCCAAAGGCAAGGTTTTGGTAGGCCGTCATGTGGGGATATAAGGCATAGTTTTGAAAAACGATGGAAATGTCCCTGTCTTTGGGTTTCAGATCATTTACAAGTTTATTATCAATGTATAGCTCGCCTTCACTGATTTCTTCTAAACCGGCAATCATCCTCAAGGTTGTTGATTTACCACAGCCCGAAGGGCCAACAAGCACCAGGAATTCTTTGTCTTTCACTTCAAGGTTAATATTCTTTACCGCTTTTACCTTGTCTTTCCCGCTATAAATCTTGGAAACATTTTCAAATCTAATTCCCGCCATAGTTGTATTCCTTTATATATTGAATTTTGATTTTGAAATATGAGTTATTCTCGAACACAGGTCCAACTCACCCGAAGCCACAATAAAATCATCGCCATGATCTACAATACCAGTTGTAAATACCACATCCTCAATGTAAATGATTTCTGCTAATTGTTTTGTAAGTTCCGGATTTGCAGTTAATATTGGTTTTTCCATATCGAGATGGAGTATTTTCCAGGGTTCATCTTTATCTAACAAAGCCCAAAAAGTACGGTAGGTGCCAATTGTTCCCTTTTTTTCCACGCCATGAAATAATACCAGCCATCCTTTTGGTGTCAATATGGGCTGTGCCCCACCGCCAAGTTTTAGGGAAGTGGACTTACTTTTGCCGGGCCTGATAAAGGGTTCGTCAAGCGGTTTCCAATGCAATGAATCAGGCGATTCAGCAAGATTAATGGATGGCCCCGGATTATAATTACTTTGTGGAGGTGCGGCAAAATACACATTCCCCATGGGTCGTGTTAATGCATAAAATTTATCATTAATCAGGCCTTCAAATAAAAGCATGTCTTTGTTTTGATGATCCTGCACTATCCCTTCCAACGAATAATCCAGTCCGTTTTCGGAAGTAAATAAAGCCGTACCAAGTCTTTCGGAACTCACACAACAACTTGTCATATAGTATTTTTCTTCAATACGGGAGATTCGGGCATCTTCTATGCCGTATTCCTGATAGCTTTTGGAAGGAGAGATGATTTTGTCGTAATGAATTTTAACAATTTCCCGTCCATCAGTAGTAAGTTCAACGGGAAGTAACCACGATATGGAAGTTAGCGCATCAACCTGCATGGGATAATGCGCTTTAAGCGTAAAACTTCTCGGGTCGCTCGTGTCAACGTCATCAATGTTGTAGTCGTCCAGCACATAGCCTTTTTCAATGTCCCACCTTATGCTGTGAATTTTATTATCAAAAATGGGCGTTTGTAAGGCTTCTGCTATTCGTACCATGAGAATAATATTCCCATTTGGTAATCTTGACATGCCGGGATTAAAGGCACCTAAAACGAAAGTCTCAACGTCTAAGTCTTTTTTTAATGGAGAAAAGCTTAAATCAATGTCCTCCGGTTTTATTATTATTTTGTCAAAAAGAAAATTATTTTGCATAGTCATTAGGTTTAAATTGAATAGTTTGCTTCTCCTGTTAAAGGGTTTTGTGGATATTTATGACACAACTCAGTCAAAATATCTTCGTGGGTCACGGCAAGGTTCATAACAGTATCATTTCCACCATAATAAATGAAAATTGTGCCATCATTTTTTCGAACTGCGCCACAGCTGAAAACCACGTTGGGAACATGCACATAGTCATCTTCCTTCACTTTACAATCTGCTTTTGATGGAAATAAGATGGGAATATTGGCTACTCTAACTGCTTTAGGATTGTCCAGGTCATGTAAAGCAACACCTAACACATAGGGATTGCCATCCATGGTTTTTCTTACGCCGTGAAAAATATTAATCCAACCATGTTTTGTCTTCATTGGAGGAGCCCCCGGGCCAATTTTATCAGAAAAGGAACTCGGGCCGCCTAATTGTTTCATGATGGGATCCGGATCAAGACGCCATTCATTCGTCTCAATTTCATCACAGTAGCCAATTTTTATCTCTGAGAATATACCGCCCGTAACGTCCGATGTATTGTCATTAGGCCTAAACAGAGCCACATAGCTTCCGTTTATTTTTTCAGGGAAAATGACCACATTGCGCATGTCAACATCCACAACTGCCCCATAGCGTTTAACTTTTTCAAAGTCTTTTGTGATTGCCAATGAAACCCTTACTTTGTCTTTTACACTGGCGTGATAGGCACTATAAGTTATAAAATATTCGCCATCCATTTGTGTAATCCGGGGGTCTTCCACTCCTCCTCCTTCACTTTCCATGAAATATTCAACGGGATACTGAGACGAATGAAGGTCGGTTTCGGCGCATGGTTTCATAAAGGGTTCCGGTGAAACTTTCCAGTTATCGACTCCATTATCACTTGTCGCTTTGCCAATCACAGACATGCCATTACGCAGATGCGACCGGAAAAGCATCAAAGTTTTCCCATCGTATTCAGTCACCGCACTATTATGAACCGTAATTGTTTTAAGATGCGGGGCATCCCAAACTTTATTAACATCATGACAGCTAAGAATCGGATTATTTTTATATCGTACAAGCGGATTGTTTAAGTCAAGTACGTATTCGTCTTTATTTATTTGGATTGTCCGTTTCATATTTTACATTTTCGCTTTTAAAATTTGTAGCGCAGTTGTAGAAGTTTTTATTGCCTGAAGACTTAGCAAGGCCTCAATGGTTGATTCTGCACCGGAGTTATAGTTTACCTTATTTTTAGAATCTATTCCATCAAAAACCACTCCTGTTCTTGCATTGTACATCACCTGATTTGCAGGGTTGTTCCCAAAAAACCAGCGACCCAATTTACCAGCCTGAACCGCATACTTATTCAATTTTGTAATATGATATGCTTCGATGGACGCCAAAATCATAGGCCTCAGGTTATAAGCTATTTGTGGAAATTTATTTAGATTATAGGATTGAATAGAGCCGTTTACCCTCTTAATAGCAAAATCATGCAAGAAGCCCTGTTTATTGCAGTATGAATAAAAATTATCTACTTCTTTGAGAGCACTCTTTACAAAAGTCTCATTATTTAATTCATGTCCGGCTTTTAGCAGGGCATACGCCTGTGTATTGCCCCAGGCATGCCAATCATTTTTATAGCTCATAAAAGCACCGTAGGGAAACTTATCCTTGCTACCGAATTGCATGGAAACAATGGCTTCCCCCAATCGTTGCATCAGTTTTTTTATGTTCGCATTCGGATTAATTTGATAATAATTGGTGAGCCCGAGTAATATTACACTTATTTGATCCGAACCATATTTTTCCATCCAATTCGGAATTTTCAATCCTTCTATATCAACAAGTTTATATGGGGCTTGAAACAGCAGATTGATTTTTTGCGTAAGTGAATTAAGTTGACCTTTTGCTTCTAACTGTAAGCCAGTCAATTCAGTATTGTCGACTAAACAAAAGGCTGATAATGCCCAGTAAGCTCTCCATGACCAGTAATTAGGTATTGGCCTACTATTTGGATGCACCTTATTAATTTGTTTGTCGGGAAGTAGGAAATTATAATAGTATCCATTGGGCGCTTTCATATACATGATAAACTTGGACAACAATTTAATTTTTTCCAGGTTTTTCTTTTCAGGATTCACTTTATACTGTCTGCAATAAAATACCAATGCCCGTGCTACATCATCTACACAGGTATAACCTTCATCATCATCGGTAACCAATTTATAATCCGGCGCATCGCTATATATGTTGATGGTTCCCATCTTAACATTATTAATCTCAATCTCCTGAAATAAATGATCCAGGTGATTAGTATTGATCAGCGAACCATCAATGATTTGGGCATTTATGGAGTTCTGAGTGCCTGCAAATAGTAAGACGAAAAATAGCGAATATATTTTAAGCATGAGCTATTTTATATTTTTTAGTAAATCAGACATAAGTGCCTGCAATTCAACGGTTATAAAAGAGGTTGCACTATCCGACATGGCATAAGGAATAATCAGGTTTTCGCCGTGTTGGATAAGCCCACAGGTGTACACGACATTCGGCACATAACCTTCGCGTTCACTGGTGTTCGGACTTAGAAGTGGTTCGTCTAATGAGGCCAAAACTATTTCGGGATTATTCAGGTCGAGAAGCGTTGCACTTAATACATATTTTCGCATTGGCCCCACGGCATGGGTGAGTAATAACCATCCCTGCGGTGTTTTTATCGGACTCCCGCTATTCCCCATTTGGGTCATTTCCCAATGGCGTTCAGGTTTTTGAATAACCTTGAAATCATCCCAAAAATAAAGATCATCAGAATACATAATAGAAATCCATTTCCCACCTTGCCGGCTTATCATGGCATATTTTCCATTAATTTTTTCAGGGAATAATGCCATGCCTTTATCTTGTGTCGCATTACCATGTAATGAGCTTATTGTAAAAGTGTTAAAATCATCCGTTTTGATAATTTGAACACGAGTATTTTTGCCGTTATAAGCCGAATAAGTGCCTATATAAGTATTCTTATTGTTTTCTGAGAACTTCACAAACCTAACATCTTCCATCCCCATCGATTCAGCTTTTGAGGAAGGAAAAATCACTTTACTGTTTAAATCAATGTCTTTATTAAAACTAAGCTCATAATTGGTATCAAAGATCGCTTCCATTGCCTTTTTAGTCCCGTTTAGGCTAAAAAGATTTTTTCTTTTAATATCAGCTAATATTTGGTAGGCTTCCCTTTCAGAAAATTCGTCTGGCAAATAATTAAACACTTCCTGGTTTATCTTTTTATTAGATATTGCCCTTTTGTTTATAAATTCTTTTTGATAAATAACATCGTCCGTTTTTTTTGCTGCAACCATTTTATCAGAGGTCTTGTCCAATAAAACCTCGCCATCTTTAGAAAGTATGCCCGTTCTGAAGACAATGGAAGAAATATGCCCTTCGCCGGTTGCCCTGAGGCTCATAATAAACCGCAATGAGCCATTAATGCTGCCATTTTGTTCAGGGTGAATAACAATGGATGGATTAAACAAAGCCGCGGCCTCTATGGAATATTCTTTGGTAAAATATGCTCCTATTAAGTGCTTACGTGATAACGAAAGTGTCTTGGGACTGGCTACTTTTTCTGCAATTTTAAGATAATGATTAAAGATAATATCTTTAAAATCGATATGTCTGCTTTCAAATTCTTCTAACACCTGTGTTAAGGTTTTTTCCACCATATCATCATCCAAAGAAGCTACTTTTGAAGTAATCTCTTTAATTCTTTCTTTCTTTCTCAAGTCTAGATAAAGAGGGAGCACCCTTTCCGGGCTTGCTATTATCTTTATATCTGTTCTTTTAACGTCAACCATTTTAAAATCAATTTATTGTGTTATTTATTATCCTTTAATACCTGACGAAGCCATGCTCCGGATAAAATGTTTTTGAAAAATTGCATAGGTAATAATAATGGGCAAAGCGAGTAATACAGCCGATGCTAATTTAACACCTAATTGTGCTTCAGCCCTTCCACCAACGGCAAACAGCGTTACCATTTGTGGCATAGTCATTAGGTTTTCATCGCGGATTACAATCAATGGCCATAAAACATCATTCCACGAATTCATAAATGTTAATATCCCGACAGTAATTATTGTAGGAATAATGTTAGGCCATAAAACCTGGAATATAATCCTGGTTTCACCGCAGCCGTCAACGCGGGCTGCATCTATTAAATCGCCGGGGATATTCTTGAAAGCCTGCCTGAACAAGATAATGGCAAAAGCACTGTTTAATGCCGGCACAATGAGTGCTGCAAAATTGTTTACCCAGTGGAATTTGACCATTAATATATAATTGGGAATCAGCGTTATCTGAAAGGGTAAGGTCATGGTAAAGATGATAATAAAAAAAAGCAAATTACGGCCTTTAAAATTTAATTTTGCCAGGGTATAACCAATCATAGAGCCAAATATTAAAACACCTAGCGTAGAAGTTCCTGCCACGAATACACTATTTAACAAAGATTTCCATATAGGAATTTTCTGAAACATGCTCAGATAATTGCTAAAAGTGAATCCGTGAGGTATTAGAATGAGTTGGCTAATTTCTGATTCCGGAGTTAATGAGGCAACAATCATCCAATAGAATGGGTAAAGGAAGGATATTGTTGCGACAATAAGCAAGAAATATAATATAAGTTTACTGATTTTCATAGATCTAATCTTCTTTTTCGATAGTATATTTTTGGATTACCATGACGAGCATAATAATCAGGGCAAAGGACATCCCCAGTGCTGCAGAATATCCCATATGATAATATTCAAATGCTTGCTGGTATATGTACAACATTGCCGATAATGTGCTATTTAAAGGCCCACCGCTGGTCAGGATATATGGTTCTATAAACAAGCTAAACCCTCCGATAGTTGATAGAATGGTAACCATAAAAATGGTCGGGTTAATGGCCGGTACCGTAATGTGCCAGAATTTTTGCCAGGAACTTGCTCCTTCAACGTCGGCAGCCTCATAGTAGGCTAATGGAACGGTTTGTAAGCCGATCAGAAATAAGATAACATACAGGCCTACATTCTTCCAGGTAGCCATTAAGGCGATTGAAATCATGGCAAGATTAGGATTAGATAACCAGCCCACTTTACCCGCACCAATACTCATGAGAATCTTGTTTAAAAGGCCTGAATCATAGGTAAATAATTGTTGCCATAAGATGGAGACAACTACACCTGAAATAACTACAGGCAGAAAAAAAACAGCCCTAAAAAACCCACGCATAAAGAGCTTTTTATTAAGTAAATAGGCCAGTGCAAGGGCAATGATAATTTGTAAAGGTATATGTACGAGTAAAAAGACAAGGGTATTAGTAAGTGATTTCCAGAATAAGCGGTCTTGAAAAAGTCTCGCAAAATTATCGAAACCTACATATTCCATGGGTGAAATAATATTCCATTTATGAAAAGTAAGGATAATGGAGAAGATTACAGGAAATCCGATAAAGAGTATTAAATGTATCAGGTAAGGCGAAACCATTAAATATGGTAAAGCCTTGTTTTTAAAGCGGTTTATTTTCATGCTACTTCGTTTTCTTATCAATTTTCTTGCGCTTTTACAACAAATTTTGCAAATTCACCTGCTCCAATAATTTCAATAATTATCAGATTGTTCATTTTGCCCTAAGCAATACGTTTACTGCTTTTTCAGCATCTGCGATTGCTTTCTCAGGAGTCTTTATATCGTATACCACACAGGATTCATATTCTTGGGAGATAATATCTAAAATCTCGGTTATCACTTCGCTATTATCAATACCTTTTACATATTTAGCTTGATGGGCAAAAACCTTTAGACCGGGATTAGCTTTAAAAAATTTCTGAAAATAGGCGGCGGTATCAATTCCATACCTCCTCGGCAATTGATTTGTTAATGACAATAACAAAGAATCGCCATGCATATCCACCATCGTTTTAACAAATTCAAAAGCCAATTGTGGATTTTTACAGGTACCAAAAATGACTATCGACTTTGGATCACAATAAGTATAAATTGGGCCTTTGTGATTATCGGGAATAGGTATATTGGTAAAACCAAATTTCAACGTTTTAGGTTTGTATTTTTCAAGATATTTTATTTCCCAGGGGCCTGTAAACTTGGTAAACACCTTTTGGCTAATAAATTTATCCTGTGTAGCAGCCTGTTGGTCTTTGGTAAAATAGTCGTTTTTGTAGATGTCTTGTAAAAACTGAAATACCTCAATGGCATATTTATTATTAAAAGCCGCCTTGTTATTTTTAATTAAAGGTTTCCCATTTGATGCCGCCAGATACAATGGATAAAAATTAAACAGCCGTTGGTACCATAAAGGTTTTGTTGAAGTAATGCCTATCCATTGGTCAATATAACCATCTCCATTCTTGTCTTTTTTTAATTTTGCTGCTGCTTCAAGAAATTTACTATAGGTAAGAGGCCCATCACCAATATCCAAAATATTTTGTATGGATTTATTATACAAAGTCATGATGGGATTTATCTTCCATGGTATTTGATAAATATGTCCATCGTTTGATGTAATTTCTTTTATGGTTGCACTATCGCACCTTGCGTGGATAAATTTATCAAAACCTGCCAGGGTATCCAGCGGCACCAAAACATGTGATTTTGCATAGAATTCAACAGAACCTTGCCACATATTGGAATAGATATCGGCGGTGGTTTTCCCTACAACGGCTGCAAGTATAATTTCTTCACTCGATTGACCTTCAGGAACAGGCTGATAATGAACCATTTCGGTTGGATGCAAGGCGTTCCACTTATTGACCATCCTTTTTGAGAATATTATTTCACTATTGTTATTCGACGACCAATAGCTTAAGGTATGGTCATTTCCTGAGTTTTGCGAGCTACATCCTGCAAGGCCCAAAAACAAAAGACTAATATAGATTAAACTTTTTTTCATTTTGAAATTATAATCTTCTTGATAACAGACATTTTGCCTGTTTCTATTTTTAATATATACACACCGGATGGGACAGAGCCCGTGTCCAAATGAAATTGGGAAGTGGGATTATCCAGGAAGTTCCCTTTGATTATTATCTTTCCAAAGACGTCAATTAATTGATACTCTATTTTCGCTTTGGGTAAGCGGCTAAAATCAATATTTAAGTTTCCTTTAGCAGGATTGGGAAATACTTTTATGGTTTCCTGGGAACTTCTATGAAATATGGTAGAAGTAACATTATCATATATCCCCTTTATTTGAGTTGGAGAAAGCGGATGATCAAAAAGGTAAATTTCATCAAGTTTGCCTTTAAAATAAAAACCCTGATCGGGTCTGGCCTTACCAAGTACTAAATCATAAGTGGTGGTCGCGATGTCACCGCTAAAAGGAACAAAAGAGTCCAGTTGTCCGTTCAAATAAAGCTCCATATCAGTTCCGGTATACACCATGGCAAAATGATACCATTCATCGTTGTTTATCAGTGTTTTGGCGTCCAGATCTTTAGTGCCCTGATTGGTTTTTATTGTAAATCGTAATAGATTGTTAGCAATGGATACCTTCCACCTATTTTCCCAATTTCCGTGTGAAATGGGATAAGCTTCTGTACTTCCCTGGTTTTGAGAATATATCCATCCTGTTAAAGTCATGCCTGAAGTGAAATTAAGCCGGGCATTATTTTTTATGCTGACATAAGACGATGAACCGTCAAATATCGCGGCTTTTGCAGTATTCCCAAAAGTATCATATCCATAATTGATATTCAAGAATGTTGTTTCTTGTTTATAAGGGCTGTAATCATTTACATTTCCATCAAAAGGCAGGTATAATACGGGTTCACCTATTTGATAAGCACTCATATCGCGAACCATCACAATTAGGCTGTCTTTTGATGCCCCATCAATATCGGAAGCCGAACAATAAATGGTGTAATTACCAAGCGAATCAGGAGCCGTCCATTGAATGGTTTCCCCATTTCCATTTAGTTTGCCCTCTGCTGAAGACCATTTATATGTTATAGAATCACCGTTTGCATCATAAACCTGGCAATGGATAGAAGAGCTTTCTCCCTTATTGATTATTCCCGGATCTGCTTTTAAGGATGTGATTTTAGGAATAGATGGAATTCTATTTTTCACCTCAAGCAATACATTTGCGGAATCAGATATACCGGCACTTGATCTGAGCTCGCAATTTATATTGTAAAAGCCAATTTGTTGAGGTGCTTTTAGCGAAAGTACTGAGTCTCCTTGAACAGGCACACTATCCAGAGTCCAATTATAAGTAATCTTGTCATTATCGGTGTTTTGAACGCTGCAGTATATTTTTATGGAATCGGATAGAACAACCGGGTTCTTTAATGCCTTTAATGCTTTTATTCTTGGTGGATGATCGGTGATAGTTGTTCCATTATCATAATCAATTACAATGTTGTTGGCTAATGTTTTATTGCGATCGTACTTTATGTTGGCGTTAATAGGTACATATACCAATATTACAGCGTTTTTTGCCGGTACTGAAATCGTTGTGAATCCGGACACATCCTTTAGGATAAAAGCGTTTTTTATCGGATTATAAATATCAACTGTTGAATCACCTACATTTATTGATACGGTAGTGTCATGTTCATAAGGATTCCATACCAAAAAAGAGGGGTATGATGTGCCATAAAAATCAGTTTTGCATAAATCAAGCTTTAAAATTGCTTCAACATTGGTTTTGCTAATGATGCCTCCAAAATACCCTACACTTGATGATCCATAAAGGGCCAAATTTGTTGGAGCCCATCCATTTCTTATGGCGTCTCCTGTGGCAAAAGGACTTTTGCCATTTAGTGTTTCTTTCATCGCCTCATGGGCAATAGTGCTTTGAGGGTCGTTGTTTGACGCCCATGTTTCACTGTCCTGTTGATCATTGGGTAAAAACCCGGAATAAAATAGCCGGGATGCATTGGCTACATTAAGCACCCATTTACCAATTGCATTTGCATAATGTTCATTGTAGCGAACCAAGGGAACTAAAGCGGCAACTTGCTGAAAGCCATTCATAATAAAAGCATAGTCATTCCCGGCATCATTGGCTTCACCAACCAGACCCGAACAGTCATAATTGCCCCATTTGCCAACAATTGTTCCCCAACCACGCAGGCTTCCGCGATTAAAACTCCAATTAAGCATTTTTTCAATGTCGTAATTTGTTCCTATCTCTGCATTCATCCGGGCTGCGACATAGGTTCCATAAGGCAATTGAAGTTCATAGGATGGGTTTTCAGTCTGCTTGCTCAAAAATTCAAGTGCCTGCTCGGCACCAATTAAATAATCTTTGTTTTTGGTTACTACATAGGCATTATATAATAACCAGGCTATTGCCCCCGCGGCTTCGGGTTCTTTTGTTCCCACGGTAAGTGGTTTCATTTGTTTCAGGTTCCAGGCCCTGTAATTCATGTATGGAACCTTCCATGGCGTTGTGCTTCCGCCCATGCTATCTGTGGCTTCGAGCCATCTGTCGGCCACCATTTTAAACTGAGAATTGAAATCTCCGGTATTTGGATACAAGGCATTTAATTGATAAAAGAAAACATTAGGCATTGTTTCATACCACCAGTCATTTCCGCTACTTGCTGAATAGCCATTTAAATAGACATTTTCAAGATTTCTGCTATTAAAAAAATCTTCGCTCATTAGGATCCAGTTGTTGGCAAACTGATTGCTTTTGTTTATTCCTGATAATGTAGCGCCAATTAAAGCCGGCATAAAATTTATTCCTTCAGCAGAAGTGCCTATGGCTTGACCTACGTAACTAACCATTGCAGCACTTTTATGTGCAGGATAATTCACCCCGCTGTTATTTATACCGACGAGTGGTAAATATTGTCCTGATAATTTCGTGTCAAAAACCAATGAATCGTAGTTCTGGGCCACTTGTTTCCAATCGCGCATTAAATAAGGCTGTGGAATATTGGGCATTTGCTCAATTCTATTGATAATAACTTGCTGGGCAGTCAAACTTCCTACACTACAGATTAGTATCAAAATTGAAATGAGGCGTTTCATAAATTCTTTTTGGTTTTAGCGATTGTAAATGAAGCGTATGGAATTAGATTGGAAAGCATTTTTATTAATATTTGAGACCTTTACGAAACTAAATAAAATTGTCCTCCTGAACCACAAAACCCTGGGAAAAAGTTTAGCTAACGATAAATGACGTATAGCAGGGTATTTCTTCATTCATAAATCGGCGTTCCTTGTTCGATATTCATTTGATTTAAGAACAAGGATTAACGATTTTTGATTTTTGAAGTACCTGGTTTAAAACCGATTACCAAAATACGTCATTAGTAACGTAGTGAAGAATCTCTAGTTATAGACATTCAGCTATTTATGAGACCCTTCTCCATAGGAGTCCTACGGACGTTTCACTCAGGGTGACAAACAAACGGTTTTGCAAAGGTTTCTATATTACACTTAAGTTGCGTGTCCAATAGTTTAGACCCTTTAATTGAGACAATAATAAAAGGGTATCTGACATACTTTAATTTTCAAAACAATCAGATACCCTTTTTATTAAGCTAAAGAATTATCATGGCTTTTCGAGCGCGTAAATGGAAGAAACTTCCGCAGGAGTTAATACCCTGTTGTATAGTCTAAGATCATCAATAGATCCGATGAAATAGCCGCCCCAGGCTGCAGGAATGATATGATCAGTTACACCATAGTTAGTTGCAACATCAGCATATACACTTGCGCCGGCACCAATTGCCAGATCCTGCCCGGCTTCTACTTCCTGTAAGGCACCGGTAGCATCAGTCCATTGTTTCACCTGGGCCCCATCTACATAAAATGTCATTTCTCCTGATTTATAAGTTACGGCAAGGTTATACCAGACAAGCGTGTCCAATGGGGACGCATCGTTATGATCCCAAGATTTATCGGCAGTACCAGCGGTAAAGAAGGGCCTATTAGTATCATCTAGTTGAAATTTATATCCGTACCAAGACTGTAATCCTAAGAAACGGTTGTCCGCGTTAATTACATCTGCTTTTACCCATATTGAAATAGAAATTTGTTGGGGGTTTAAAGCCGATGTATAAGGAACATCAATAAACGCGCCCTTATCAAAGTGATAGGCACTATTAGCATTACCAAACCTGTCAGTGGTAAGAACAGGGGTGCCGCCACCAAAGGCAGCATTGCCGGTTTCAATCGTCCCGTCATTACCATTTCCTGTAAAGTCTTTGGCATTTCCATTAAACAACCATTGTGCAACAAGGCCATTGGTTGAAACATTTTGAATTTTTTTGTTCATAAAAGCTGTTTTGGCTGCTTCCAGTTGAGCCTTCACATTATCTATATCAGCTTGAGTAGCTGTACTCGTAGCAACAACAACTTTAGCGGCATCAATAACTGTTTTAAATGCGGCTTTCGAGCCTGCCTGGTAAAAACCCACCGAGGTACCTTCTACGGCAGCATTGTAAAGTGAATCAGAGCTGGCTATTAATGCCTGCAGGGAAGTATTATCACCTGGTGGCACTACCGTTGCGGCCTTTTTACATCCGCTTACAAAAACACTTAGTGCTGCAATAAATGCGAAAAGCACTAAAAAATTAATAGATTTTTTCATGAAAATAGTTTAAAGTAAATAATTAAAAATTGATAATATTAATGCAATTGATTTTGTTTAATATCCAAAGTTTTGTTTGATGTTTTTATTTGTTGCTATTTCCGATTGTGGAATGGGAAATACCTTATTAATATCGTAGTTAAAGTTAGGTTTGTTAGCAAATGCCTTGTCGGCATACTCTTTTCCATAACGAATGACATCAAAATAGCGCATGCATTCGAAACCCAACTCCACTCGTCTTTCATGGCGGATAGCTGCTAATAGTGCTACCGGATCAGTTGTTGTTACATCAGGCAACAGCCCTTTCGGGATTTTGCCATAACCGGGTAAGTTAACATCGTATAAATAGTTGTCTCTGGCTCTTTTTCTCACCTGGTTTAAAGGGATAAGTGCTTCTGCACATTTCCCCATTTCGCATAATGCCTCAGCCTTAATAAGCAGGACTTCGGCATAACGGATGATGGTGAAATTTAAATCGGCATCAGCCCTTGTGCTCTCAGGTATTTCTGATATTGGTTGTAAGGTTTTCTTTTGGTTATAACCGGTGGATGACCAGCTGGAGTCATAGGCTAGACCGTCGAACCAAAGATGCCCTTCTCTTCCTAAGGTATAATCAAGACGAGGGTCATAAACACTGTCCTTGGTCATTTCAAATGCGTTCACAAAATTTTGGGTAGGTTCATCAAAACCATAACCATTTTGTTCACGCGGAGCGAGCCACTGGTTCAAACTGTTTCCCTGAAAAGGGCTTTGTCCGGACATTTGCTGCACCTGAAAAATTTCCTCCTTATTGTTATCATAATTTACATTAAAATCATGTTGATAAATAGGCATTAACGAATATCCGAAGGACGCAACAGCTTCAGCAGCGGTAGCAGCGTCTGACCATTTCTTTTCAAATAAATATGTTTTAGCCAATAATGCTTTTGCCGCGCCCGGAGTGGCCCTGCCTACTTCTCCGGATGGATAAACGTTTGGGTTCTCCTGTAAGGCCTGTTCCAAAGAACTTCCGGCAGCAATAAAATCGGATTCAACCTGTGCATATACTTCCTTTTGCGTTGAATTTGCAACTTGCATATCCTTGGGTAACAAAGGCTCGGTAACGAGAGGTACATTGCCGAATATGTTCGCTAACTGGAAATAGTAATAGCCCCGAAGGAAATACGCTTCGCCTAATATTCTATTTTGAAGGGCTTTGTCCATATTAATGCCTGGCACATGCGCTAATACCATATTACAACGTGAAATGCCCTCATAATAAATACCCCAAATCACACCCAGGTTTCCGTTGTCCGGATAAATTTGAAAGTCGTCAATTAAGCCAATATCAGCTTGGTCGCCGGGGAAACCTCCTTTAACGGCATCATCAGAAACAACATCGCTTACAACCCATAAACGGTTATTAGAATTTGCAAAAGAAAGGGGTTGGTAACAAGCGTTGATAGCGAGCAACGCCTGAGGCCCGGTTTTAAAAAACTCCGAAACAGGATAGGTTCCCTGTGGTTGTTCATCGAGCATCTTGCTACAGGAAGTTGTTAAAAAAAAGAGTGCTATACTGATTACTAAATACTTTTTCATATCAATTTTTTTAAAAATTCATATTAATACCTAATGTAAAAATCCTCGCTGTAGGATAGGTTCCCCAGTCTATGCCTTTCGCCAAATCTCCTTCCTTGGTAGAATTATCACTCGTTTGCATTTCAGGATCTAAGCCTGGGTATTTTGTAAATGTGAACAGATTTTGTGCACTTATATAAATCCTCATCGACTTAATCATTACATTCTTTCGGCCAATATTACTGATGGTATAACCCAAATTAACGTTTTTGAGGCGTAGGAATGAACCATCAAAAAGGAAACGAGTTGATGGTTTTTTGTTGTTGGTGGCTCCTGACCACGAAACACGCGGTTGTGTGTTGCTGGTACCCGGTCCGGTCCACCTGCCATCATAAACCCTTTTTGTTATATTGAAAGCCCTGTAAAAGCCTTCAATATCCTGAGCCACCTGCCAATAAATTTTATTTCCGTAAACACCTTGGACAAAAAGGGCAAAATCCCATTTTTTATAAGTCAAACTCACATTCAATCCCATGGTGAAATCAGGGATTGGACTGCCCACATGCGTCCGGTCGTAAGAGTTGATTATCCCATCAGGAACACCATTTGGGCCACTTATATCTTTATATTTTACGTCACCAGGTTTTATGTTATTTCCTTGATATGCATGTGTTAAAATGTCTGTTTGGTTCTGAAAAATACCATCCATCTGATATAAATAAAAGGATCCAACGGGGTAACCCGGTTGAGTAAGGGTGGCATATATCCCATTGTCTATTCGCCCCGCAGGAATAGGACTGTCCTTGTATAGAGATAGGACTTTATTTTTAACGTGTGAAGAAATGAGTGCAATTTTATAATTCAGCAAACCGATATGGTTTTTGTAATCGATCTCCAGCTCAAGACCCTTATTTTGAATTTTTCCGGCATTTATAAAGGGAGCTAATGCATTCCCACTGCTTGGGGGAAGAGGAGCGCGTACGAGTACATTATCAGTAAGCTTATTATAATAATCGAAATAGAAGAATAGTTTATTGTTAAATAATCCCAAATCAAAACCGGCATCTATTTGTCGTTGGCTCTCCCAACGAAGATTTGCATTACCCTGTTTAGATAAATAATATCCTGATGAAGGAGTGCCTCCAAAAGGATAATAAGCTCCGGGTGTAATCAGAGAGGCAAAACTATAATTGCCAATTTCCTGGTTGCCTAATATTCCTGCGCTTGCGCGAAGTTTTAAATAAGAAACAAAACCTACACTACTCATAAATGCTTCCTTGTCGACCCTCCAGCCCAATGCTGCGGCAGGAAAGACTGCCCAGGGATTATTACTGCCAAAACGAGATGATCCATCTCTGCGTAATACGACCTTTGCGTAATATTTTCCTTTATAATTATAAGATATACGACCAAAAAAAGATAACAATGTCCAGGAAGACTGCCATCCATTTACAACTTGATTTGTAGTTCCATTTGAGAGGTATCGAAGACTTGGAATTTGGTCCGGAAAGGTTTGCGCTCCAGCAGAAAATCCAACCAAATTATTATGAATTTCCTCGAAACCTGCTAATATACTCAGATTATGTTTTCCGTTGAAAATCTTATTGAAATTCAGTGTGCTTTTCCAAGTCTGCTGCGTGTTTGTAGTCGATTTATGGGATAATGAGTTTGGATTGTTTATTCTTCCCTGATAGCCCCAGTTTTCATTAAATCTTTTGTCGTCAGTAGACATATAATCAAGTCCGTAATCAGTTCTAAAAGCTAAATGCTTGGTGATTTTCCAATTAAGGAAGGCATTCCCCAGCATTCTGTGTTCCCTTACTTTCCAGTCGTACTTTTTGGCAAAGGCAACCGGATTGTAGCCATCTCCGAAATATTGGGCTAACCTGGGATAATAATCAATATAATTTCCATGGCTATCGGTAACCGGATAGATTGGGGTCCTGAAAAATGCATAACGAACGACACTGCCTCCATTTCCTCCATAACCGTCGCCAGAGCTGCCTACTTTATCCGTAATTGCACTGGATAAATTAATATTGGTTCCTATATCAACGGTTTTTGATAATTTACTATTAAGACTTGTACTAACAGAATATTTGTCGTAACCAGAATTGAGGATAATCCCATCCTGATGAAAATAATTCCCTGAAACCAAATAGCTAATATTCTTGCTGCCACCACTTACACTCAAATTGGTAGACGTTATAACGGCAGGCCTGAATATTTTGTTCCACCAGTTTGTATTTGGTAATGTATCGGCCATTGCAGAAGAAATAAGTGGTCGCCCGTCATTTGTAGCCGCCTCATTATAGATTTCGATATATTGATCTTTATTGGCCATGGGGGTTAGGTTGCTTACTTGTTGTATGCCTGTATAGGTACTAAAGTTAAATTTCGCTTTCCCTTTTACACCTTTTTTTGTAGTAATAATCACAACACCATTGGAAGCCCTCGAACCATAAATAGACGCAGCAGCGGCATCTTTCAAAATTGAGATGGATTGAATATCAGAAGGGGGAATGGCATTTGGATCTTTGGTGGGAATACCATCGATGATAAACAGGGGCGAATTGTCGTTAATGGTACCGGTTCCCCTGATGCGAATTGATGTGCCTGCTCCGGGAGCCCCGGTATTTTGAGTGACACTAACACCGGTGGCTTTTCCCTCTAATGCCTCAGAAATATTTGATACCGGCAAAGCAGAAATATCTTTCGAATTAACAACGGATACTGCTCCAATAATATCAGATTTCTTTTTAACGCCATAACCTATGGCAACGACCTCATTCAAAGCAAATGAGGTAGCTCTCAGCGTTACATCTATCTGGGTACGGCCATGGATGGCTTGTGTAACTTTCCCAAAACCGATATAAGAAAAAACCAGCGTATCGTTCGTATTGGGGACTGATAGTGCATAATCACCGTTTAAGTCGGTAGTGGTTCCTCTTGTTGTTCCTTTCAGTACGACACTTACTCCAATCAGGATCTCCCCCGAAGCATCAGTAACTCTACCCTTCACGATGGAGCCATTATTTTGAACTACAACAGCTTGTTTTGGTATAATCACGATATGGTTTTTTACAATCTTGTAACCTAAGCCTGTCCCTTCTAAGGCGTGCGTTAAAAGTTTGTTTATATCGGTTTCGGCCGGATCCATAGTGATTTTTTTATTTAAATCCACTTGATCATTTTGATAAAAAATCTTGTATTGATCCTGTTTCTCAATATGCTGAAAAAGTTCTTGAAGCGTCCCAATAGTATCACGCTCAGAACCCTTGGCAGTAGAAACGCCTGAAAACATAACGAAAAAGAAGGTTAAGCTTATAAGCAGGAAAAACCGATAAGGTAAGCTTCTTAAAAAGTAAATAATATTCATAATTAATTGTTTAATTATTGAGCTATTTAATGATTACAGTATCATTTATAATTTCATATTTAAAAGGTGTTGTAAGTTGTATCACGCCAAGGATAAAGGCAATATTTTCTTTAGTGGTGAATGAGCCGGTATATCTATAACCTCCAACTTTCTTATTTTGCAATTTAAAATTCACATTGTATGTACGTCCCAATACCCGTAAAATGTCAGTAAACTTTTGATCTGTAAACACCAGCTTCCCACTTTTCCAAGAGGAGAACGATTTGATATTTGCAGTTTCTGATATTTTCCACTGCTTACTACACTTAATTTGAACAAAAGTTTGATTTACCTCTAAGTCTGCAATAACTTCCTTGTTTTCTGAAATAGATATTTCGCCTCGTTCGAGTGAAGCCCTATAAATGTTTTCGTCCGGATAAGCATAGATATCAAAGGCTGTTCCCAGAACAGTAACAGCTTTTTCCTGTGCATGTACAATAAACGGTTTTTTGGGGTTATGCTTGACGTCAAAATATGCTTCTCCTTCAAGATAAACTTCCCGCTTATCTTTATCCGAGAAGCTTGAATATCTTAATTTTGAATCGGAGTTAATATAAACGGTAGAGCCATCGGGCAGAAATACTTTCTTTATCTGCCCTTTTGGAACAATAATTTCATGATACGCGACAAGATCTTCATGTTTAGGTGTTGAAGTGAAATAGTAAATTGCGCCGACAAATAATAGTAGTATGCTCGCCGCTGCCGCGTATTGCCACATTTTTCTTATGAAAACAGTCCTTTTCTTTAAGGGGCGTTTGGTTTCGTTTAGATAAAGCCTGGATTTTAATTTAAGATATTCATTATTTACAAATTCACTTGAAAGCTCCTGCTTTTTAAAACGTAAATGACGAATTAGCATTAGTGCCTCAATAGCTGTCTCTTTATTTTTCGGATTCTGAGAAAGCCATTTCTCCCACTTTGTTACATCTAATTGGTTGGCATCGGTAGCATAATTGATGAATGAGTCATCAAAAACGAAATTATCAAATTTGTAATCTTCGTACCCTAGATTTTTATCATGCATATTATTAAGAGTAGAAACTTCGCGTTTCATACTCATAAATTATGATAAATTTGTGGCGATTATTGATAATGTATAGAATAACAGCAGATTAAGAATTGGTGAATTCTTTTCTTTTGTGGCTTTTCGTAATAAGCTCAATGTGCGCAGGAGTAAATTTGCAACCGATTGCTGTTTGATGGATAGTATGCTGCTAATTTCGATGTTGGAATAATTGCCGTAGAATTTTAAATAGATGATCTCTCTTTGTTTTGGCGATAAATTTGCCAGCAGATCTTCAATAATTTTTGCGTTTTCTAATTGTGTCTCTTTCTCAAGGTAGATTTCTTCGGGTGAGATATCAAAAACATAATCCTTCCCCAGGCCTTTCGTATTTTCTGTTTTAATAAAAATATCTCTGGGGTTGGATCTTAATAAGTTATTTCTTAAAGCGGCACATAAATAGGCTTTAACGTGTGTAACTTCTGATATCTTTTTTCTTGTTTCCCAAATAGTTGCAAACACATCTTGAATAGTATCTGCTACCAGGTCCTGGTTACCGGTTAACTTCAAACCATAGAAAAACAAATCCCGATAATATTTTTTAAATAAACTGCTCAATGCTGTCGCATCGCCAAGTTTCAACGCGTGCCAAAGAAACTGTTCGTCCTCAAGTGGTATGTCGTAATTTTTTTTGAGTTTGCTTTCCATGGACTATTGTTGCTTCATTAAATGCAGCAATCCAAAATGTTCACACTTTTTTAACGCTGTTGTCGGGTAAATTTTATAGAGCAAGCCGCTATCTATAGGCAGAACCTCCGTCCGTGCCTATTTTTGTGAGAAGGACAAAACAAATATTCACCCCGGCAAAACTACAAATTTTCCGCACGACTAATCTTTGGGAAACAAATAGAAGAATGAACATTACATTGGTGGGAGCTGCCAACCACCCAAGGCTGTTTCAATTTGTTGAGCCACTGCCAGGGCAACATCTTCGCGCCATGGACGAGCCACAACCTGTACACCTATCGGTAAACCTTCGGGTGAAGTTCCGCCACGTACTACTGCTGCCGGCCATCCGGTAAGGTTGTACGACATCGTATAGCTAAAGGCAGGCAACAGTTCATCGTCGAAAGTAGTTCCGTGATGCATCGCCGGGTAGGCACAAACCGGACAAATGATCGCATCGTATTTCCCAAAAAACGAAAGCATCGCGCTCTGGTACATATCCCACTGTGTCAGCACGCCACTAAACTCTGCTATGGAGGTCGGAGCGAAAGGGTGCAACATCTCCCCAAGCCGTTGAGTAAGCGGATGTATTTCTTGAGTTCCGGCCATTTGTAGTAGCATTTGCACTCCAGCGCCATCATCTATCCCAAAAAGTTTAAGTGTGAGGTCGAGTGTTTGTTCTATACTGTTTGGTCGTGCTTCCTCCAGGGTCATTTTTGCATCTTTCAAAATTCTGGTGGCTCGCTGAACCACTTTCACCGTTTCGGCAGTGGGTGAAATAATACCATTGTCGGTGTAGTACGCAATACGTAATTTTTTGACATCTACATCTTTAGGATCACCAAGAGGCATAGGGGCAACCAATGAGTCAGTCCAATCGGGGCCTGATATCAGTTTAAGGGCTAAGAATAAATCTTCGACATGTCTTGCCAGCGGCCCCACCTGCCACAATCTTCCTATTGGTCCGATTGCCGGAGGAAATGCCCCAGTTGTCGGTACACGCCCAAGCGTGGATTTGAGTGAGGTGATTCCACAGAAATGACTAGGTACCCGAAGACTTCCTGCTGCATCAGTACCTAATCCCAATGGTGAGCCGCCGGCAGCAATAATTGCAGCTTCTCCGCCACTGCTACCTCCGGAAGTGCGCGCCAAATCATAAGGGTTATTTGTACGGCCATAGATCAAATTGTCACTCTCAAAAGCCAGTGACAATTCCGGTAGGTTAGTTTTGCCAAGAATAATTGCACCTGCCGCCTTTAAGCGCGCAACAGCGGTAGCATCTTGCGTTGGTACATGGGCTGCGCGCCCTTTGGTGCCGCCGGTGGAAATAATACCAGCAGTATCAAATGTATCTTTGATTGTAATCGGTACACCATGCAATGGCCCTAAATTTTCGCCACGTGCAACGGCCTCATCTGCCTGACGAGCGTGCTCTCGAGCCTTGTTGTCTACTAGTTGTACTACGGCATTTAGCCGCGGGTTGACCAATGCAATACGCTGTAAAGAGGCTTCTACTACTTCTTGTGACGAAACTTGCTTGCTACGAATGGCCCGTGCTAAAGCTGATGCTGATTGATTTGTTAATTCTTCCATGACGGTAACTGGTTTTGTGTGTAAAGATAATTTGTCCTCCTCCAAGATAGAAATACTGCCGGAAGGTTGCAGCAGCTTTATTTTAGTGATAGGCTTGTGATGGTACACAAACTTGTAGTAGCCTGATTGGTCGTTCCTATGTAATACTTTTCCCCTGTTTCTACTGAGGACACCACAAAGGTATCAGAATAACACGCAAAAAACTAAACAGTGAATTCTTTTTTCTGTTCCTCCATTCTTTATTGAAAGAGAGGTCTGTAGGAGAATATAATTGCTTTTATACATCAATGTGTTCTTTTGAGAACATCTTTTGGCTCTGTTGATTCGTCATATTTTCAACCGCCAAAATGAATGCTCACCCAGTAGGTTCCGCACCTTACATTCAGCTTCAGATTATTTCGTAATTTTATCGGAATTCGCTCTCAGAGTTAGCACTCCGTTTTGCGGCTGCAGAAGTGTTTATGCATGAAATGATATTGCTATGATAATAAAGAAAGAAAATGCAAAGAAGAGACATTTTAAAGGAGTTTCTTTTGATGTTTTGGCAGTCGGGAAGAAATCAATGGTTACAAAGATGAATTATGTAGCTGGGAACAAAGTACCATTTCACTCACATCCTAACGAACAGAGCGGATATGTGATTTCTGGAAAGTTTAGAATAAGATATCAAAATATTAACCAAATTCTTAATCCCGGGGATAGTTATTCGATAGCTGAAGATATTAAACACTCGTGGGAGGTGATTGAAGGTGGTGAGGTAATTGATGTCTTTACACCACCAAGACAGGATTATTTATAGCCTGTTTAATAAATTAAGCAGGTACAATATGGAGATATAATTATTATCTTTAGTGAAAATTTGAATTAATAAGTAATTCTAAAATTGAGATAAACCAGATGTTGACATAACGAAGGTTGAAACGAGAAAGTTAATAGATAGCGTGTTGCAAAGATTAAGATTTCAATCCTATTTCCACAACGCTATATTTATTAATTTAGCATCTGACAATTCCGTTACATAATCCTTAAGTTATGGAAAAGAAAAAATTTGCAGTGGTGCTTTCCGGTTGTGGCGTGTATGATGGTACCGAAATCCATGAAGCTGCCCTGACCATGTTATCCATTGCTGAAGCCGGTGCTTCTTATCAATGTTTTGCCCCCGATATTTCCCAGTATCATGTGATAAACCATCTTACGGGCAAAGAGATGGATGAAAGCCGGAATGTGCTGGTTGAATCTGCCCGAATCGCCAGGGGAGATGTCAATGCGCTCAGCACATTTCAAGCTGCTGATTATGATGCGATTATTTTCCCCGGGGGCTTTGGTGCCGCCAAAAACTTATCGACGGTGGCTTTTGATGGGGCTGATGCCCGTGTGAATCCTGAAGTGGAAGATGCGATCAAACAAATGCTGGCTGTACACAAACCCATTGGTGCCCTCTGTATTTCACCGGCAGTAATTGCCCGCGTTATTCAGGGCGTGGAAGTAACCATTGGGAATGATCCTGATACGGTCGAAGCCATTGAAAAAATGGGAAGCAAACACATTGTTTCTACCCACGGACAAGTAGTTCACGATCGTAAATACAATGTATTCACTACTCCCTGTTATATGCTTGATGCTACGATTCTTGATATTAAGGGAGATGCAAGTGTTGTAGTGGGTGAGATGATGAAAGGGATGGGGAAATATTAGTGACTTTCTGTTGTCATACAATGGTTATACAGTTGTTATACGATTGAAATACATTGTCATACGGTTGCAATACAGAAGAACAGTATTGTAAATTATTTTATTAGGATAATACCTAAACGATTACAATTATGAATCTTGAAGATTTTAGAACATATAAAGATGCGATGGCGCTGGGTGAAGAAGTCTGGAATATTGTAGAAAAATGGGATAAATTTGCCACAGATACCATAGGCCGCCAATTGGTCAGGGCAGCAGATTCCGTTGCTGCAAACCTAAGTGAAGGATTCGGAAGATATCATTATAAAGAGGTTATACACTTTAGCTATTACTTCAAGAGGCTCTTTATTCGAAACCCAAACCTGGCTCACCAAGGCAAACAATAGAAAATTAATTGACGATGAGATTTTAACAAGATTACTCAGCGATATAAAAGATATTAGCGTCAAATTAAACAACTACATTAAATCAATCGGAAATAAACACAGTGACAATGGTTAGAGCTAATCTTTCATATAAATCAATGCTAAATAACATTGCGTGACTTCAACATGTTGCTTACCAATTAACGACTGTATTACAAGCGTATGACAACAGTATGACAGCAAAGCTAAATGACAATTGAAACAATTACGAATTAAGAATTACGCTATGTCAATATTTTTTCAAGCCTTCCACCATTTAACCAATGACAATTGTATAACAATGTATGACTATTGTATGACTACCGTATGACTATTGTATAACAATTGTTTGACCACTGCCTGGCGTCCAAAGAACAAATGACAATAAAAAAATAAACATCATCAAATGAACAGAATAGCCAATTTATTCAACATAAGATACCCAATTGTTCAGGGAGGTATGATCTGGTGCAGCGGATGGAGACTGGCATCAGCGGTAAGTAATGTCGGGGGCCTGGGGTTGATCGGTGCCGGATCGATGCATCCCGAAACGCTGGAAGAGCATATTAAAAAATGCAAAAATGCTACCGATAAACCTTTTGGTGTCAATGTTCCGCTCTTGTATCCGCAAACAGATGAACTGATAGATATCATCATCCGGGAAAAGATTCAGATAGTTTTTACCTCTGCCGGAAATCCTAAGAAGTATACAGCTTTGCTGAAAGAGCATGGTATTAAGGTTGCTCATGTTGTTGCCAATAAAAAGTTTGCGCTGAAAGCGGTAGAAGCGGGCGTAGATGCGCTGGTGGCCGAAGGTTTTGAGGCAGGAGGTCACAATGGATTCGAAGAAACCACCACCATGGTATTGATTCCCATGATTCGTGAAATCGCCCATATTCCGTTGCTGGCAGCCGGTGGTATTGGTTCTGGAAGGGCACTTTACGCGGCAATGGCTTTGGGTGCTGATGGGGTACAAATGGGTAGTGTATTTGCGGCTTCCAGGGAATCGTCAGCCCATACATTATTTAAAGAAAAGATTGTACAGATTGATGATGGAGATACTTACCTGGCTTTAAAGTCCCTGGTTCCGGTACGCCTTATTAAAAATGCTTTTTTTCAGCTCATTTTCAAGGCTGAACAACAGGGTGCTTCACCAGAATTATTAAGCAAATTACTGGGACAAGGCCGTGCCAAAAACGGCATGTTTAAGGGTGATTTAGAAGAAGGCGAGTTAGAGATTGGGCAGGTAGCCGGATTGATTAAGGCGGTGAAACCGGTAAGACAAATTATGGAGGAAATCATTCATGATTTTAATACAACTTCGAGCCGTTTTTCAAACCAACTGCTGTGATATTTAGAACGCTTTCAAAATAAATATGTCGTAGGTTTGTATCGGACAATAACACTTAAAAGATACAACCATGAATTTCGAATTTACCGAAGAGCAGTTGATGATTCAACAGGCGGCAAGAGATTATGCTCAACGCGAACTTATACAGGATGTTTTAGAACGGGAAGAGAAGGCAGAATTTCCAAAACGACATGTAAAAAATTTAGCTGAACTGGGTTTTCTGGGCATGATGGTACCTCCGGAATATGATGGTGCGGGAATGGATTCCGTTTCCTATGTGTTGGCGATCGAAGAAATTGCAAAAGTAGATGCCTCCATGGCAGTAATAATGTCGGTAAACAATTCCCTGGTTTGTTACGGCCTTAACCGTTTTGGAACGGAAGAGCAAAAGCAGAAATACCTTCGTCCACTGGCTCGGGGAGAGGTAATTGGTGCTTTTCTTCTTTCCGAACCTGAAGCCGGTTCGGATGCCACTCGTCAACATACTACTGCCGAAGATAAAGGGGATTATTACCTGTTAAACGGCACAAAAAATTGGATTACTAACGGTAATTCGGCCTCCACTTATCTCGTGATGGCACAAACATCGGCTGAAAAAAAACATCGCGGCATCAATGCTTTTATTGTCGAAAAGAATACGCCCGGAATCACCATTGGTCCACATGAAAATAAAATGGGCATGCGGAGTTCGGACACACATTCGGTTATGTTTACCGATGTAAAAGTTCCCGAGGAAAACCGCATCGGTGAGGATGGTTTTGGGTTTAAATTTGCCATGTTTGTTCTGGAAGCCGGCCGTATCGGCATTGCTGCTCAGGCTTTGGGGATTGCTTCCGGGGCTTTTGAAAGGGCAGTGGCTTATTCGAAAGAGCGGAAGACATTCGGAACGGAGATTGCCAATCATCAGGCTATTGCATTTAAATTGGCTGATATGGCTGTAAAAATCGAAAATGCGCGTAATCTTTGTCTTAAGGCGGCATGGTTGAAAGACCATCACCAACCCATTACCATCGCCAGTGCCATGGCCAAACAATATGCGGCCGATATCGCCATGGAAGTTACTACCGAAGCGGTTCAAATACATGGGGGATACGGATACGTAAAAGAGTATCATGTTGAGCGTTTGATGCGTGAAGCCAAATTGACCCAGATTTATGAAGGAACTTCAGAAATACAGAAAATTATCATATCACGTGGGGTATTAAAAGGTTAATTCATCTCCAGCACAAAAGAATCTACATCATCCTTGTATCGTGCCGCGGCAGGCTCCAAAGGAGTCCCTTTGGGAGATGGCAACGGTAGCCGGTGGAAGGCGGGGGCCTGGGTTTTGCAGTTGCGAGGAGGCTGACGCAGGAAGACCCCGGAGCAACTTTGCAAAACCAGCCCCCACCGACAACGCTATAGTGGACAGCCCGGTGAGGCTTGCGTTGGCAATGTGTGAAGGGCCGAGGCCGCTCAAAAAATGAATCAGCAGAAATAGCACATACGTCTTATTATTTATTCGTGAAACTCAAATTTTAAAAGCGAAGCGCATTAGAATTTGTAAGTTGAACGAATCCCGATAGCACAGCGTATCGGGATAAATGAGTATTACCTGCCAGCCGGGCAGGCTGGTACTCCGTCCGCTTGCGGCGGGGTAGTTCATTTGATGAGCGATCCAAATTATTTCTTATGCAAACGATTTCGATAAAAGTCAACAGCCATACCGTGTTGGCTTGAACAATCACCAAGGGCATGCATTAATTTCAGAAAAAAATAGTTTGCATGCGTACGATTTTAAAATGTTTTAACGATATTTGTACAAAATAAAAGAAAATTTAAACTTTATATCATGAAAATACTGGTATTAATTAGCAATGTTCCTGATACGACAACCAAGATTAGGTTTAGCGGGGATAATAAAGCCTTTGATGCTTCAGGTGTTCAATGGATCATCAATCCTTGGGATGAGCTGGCTTTAACACGTGCGTTGGAACTGAAAGAATCCGGTGGAGTGGAGTCGATTACCGTGGTTAATGTGGGGGCTAAAATTACTGAACCTACTTTAAGAAAAGCATTGGCTGTTGGTGCTGATGATGCCATCCGCGTAGACGCTGAACCCATTGATGCCTATTTTGTTGCCAGTCAATTGGCACCCCTGGCCGAGGGATATGATATCATCATGGCGGGTATTGAGGCCTCCGACTATAATGGTTCGGGAGTAGGCGGCATGTTAGCAGAAATGCTGGGAATAAATTCTGTTTCTGCTGTTTCGGGCCTCGAGCTGGAAAATGGACAATTGAAAGTCCATCGCGACATTGACGGTGGCACTCAAATGTTGGATATTCCTGCTCCTGTTATGCTTGTTGTTCAAAAGGGGATTGCCAAAGAACCTAAAATTCCTGCCATGCGGGGAATTATGATGGCAAGAAAAAAACCTTTAAATGTAGTGGCTCCCGTGGCAGCTGACGCAAGAACTGAATTTCTGGCCTATGAATTGCCTGCCTCCAAGGCTGCCTGCAAAATGATAGATGAGGACAATGCGAAAGAACTCATCAGGCTTTTACATGAGGAAGCCAAAGTGATATAATTAGTGTTAACCTTTAAAAATTTGGAAAAATGTCAGTTTTAGTATATACAGAAAATTGGGACGGTAAATTTAAAAAGCTTAGCTTCGAAATTGTTTCTTTTGCAGCAGCCATTGCAAAGGAAATGGGATGTGGTGCTACCGCCCTTTCCATTGGCCATGTAGCCGATGAAGAATTAAAAACGCTGGGCAATTATGGTGCCAGCAAAGTGTTGAACCTACAGGACAATCGCTTCGAATCATTGGATAACCAAGCTCTGGCAGATGCTGTGGCAAAAGCAGCAGAGGCCGAAGGAGCCAAGCTTATCATTTTTGCCCACAACAACGAAGGCAAAGCCATTGCTCCACGAGTATCTGTTAAATTGAATGCCGGTATGGTATCCGGGGTGAACGGATTACCATTGAGTGTAGATCCTTTTGTGGTTCGTAAAAAAGTATTTACCGGTAAGGCTTTTGCCAATATTCAAATTAAAACGGATGTAAAGGTGATTACCTTCGCTCAGAACTCTTATGAGATGCATGAACAGCCTACCGAGCTATCTATCGAAGCCTTTGATCCTCAAATTCAGGATAGTGAATTCAATACGAAAATTACGGAGACCAATAAAGTTACCGGAAAAATATTGCTTACCGATGCAGAAGTTGTGGTTTCGGGAGGTCGTGGATTGAAAGGCCCTGAAAATTGGGGGATCCTTGATGAATTGGGCGAATTGTTGGGTGCAGGAATGGCTTGTTCGCGACCAGTGTCAGACGAGGGTTGGCGCTCTCATGAAGAACATGTGGGCCAGACCGGGAAAATTATTGCCCCCAATCTTTATATTGCCATTGGTATTTCGGGTGCAATTCAGCATTTGGGTGGTGTCAACTCTTCCAAGGTAATTGTTGCCGTAAACAAAGATCCAGAAGCCCCCATTTTTGAAGCTGCTGACTATGGCATAGTGGGCGATCTTTTTAAAGTAGTTCCTCAAATGATAGAAGCAGTAAAAGAAATGAAAACTGCCGGTTAATCCAATGCCTTTATAAATAAAAAACCGGGTATCCTAAAGGGTATCCGGTTTTTATTTTATAATTATTGCCCGTAAATTACCGTGGTCAATACCTGCCCAACCGCCTTCAATGTGTTTTTGTCGATCTTATCCATAGTGTCGCCAGTGGTGTGCCAATATTCCCAGAAAGTTCCATTGGAACTGTTCGGGTCGAGCTGAATAATGTCTACCGATGGTATCCCTGCAATTTCATTCACGTATTTATGATCGTCCACAATGGGATCACCATTCTTATTTGGAAAATAATTGTCGTAACCCAGTCCGGCAGCGATGTTCCATATCTGTTTTACATAATAACCGGCATATTGCCTTGAATAATATTCTTTTAAAAAGGTAGCGTTTTTTGCTCCGACCATATCGAGTAAAATCCCAAAATTGGCAGAGTATCCGGCTTTGCGTGCGTGCTTCGACCAGTACTGAGCCCCTAAAGCCCAGTCATCTTCTGTCCCCTGATTTTTAAGATCGTTGGGCGGACCCCAATCTTCGAGATCAAATAATACGATATCGACACCTATTTTTGGATGATGCATGTGAAATTGCCGTGCTAATTCCAGTAGAACACCAACACCACTACCTCCGTCGTTGGCGGCATCAATGGGGGTGCGCCATTTTGATTTATCCTTGTCGTGATCGGCAAAGGGTCTTGAATCCCAATGCGCCATCAACAATACTCTTTGCTGTTTTTCCGGAGAAAAAGAAGCGATTATATTTTGTCCTTTACGCAAAACCTTGTCATAGGTTCGTGCTGAAAAATGTTGGGCATAAACAGTGTCAGCATAAGAGTGAAGCTTATTCACCAGCCATTGTGCGCAGGCTTTATGGGCAGGTGTTCCCGGAACCCTGGGACCAAAAGCTACTTGTTTGGCAACAAAATGATAAGCTGAATCTGCATTGAAATTTGGAATAATTGTAGCCTCTTTCTGTTTATGTTTTGCTTGGTTTCTTGTTGCCGTACGGCTGCTTTGTCCACAGGAGGAAAGGAAAAAAAGCAGGCTCAGAAGACTTATGCTCAGGTATTTCATTATTTAAATATTTATAAAAGTAGGTCATTGATTTCTTTCCGTTCTGGTATTTATCGTCCCCTTTTAGGCCAACCACAAAACGCCAGGGTTGCTCGTTGAATGCGGAAGCCGCCCATCGACCTGCTTCCAGCACTGACTGTAATTTTTCCGCTTCAACTTTTTGGTTCTTGAAAGCCCTTGGACTCCTCCTTTGACGTATAATAGGATGTATTTCAGGGATCATTATTTTGTTCATATTATCTATCACTTTCTTTATCTACAAAATTATATAAAATAAAGCTTGAGCCCAGTCCGAAAAATGTTTTTTAGTCATTGGTAACCAACTGAAGTGTATTTAATGTTGAGATTAAATGGTATGAGCATAAAACAGGCAAATACAAATATTCTTTTACCAATAGATATAACTGCCACAAACTAGTTTATTATGAGGGATTTGATTCCATTGAAGAAGCCATAACGCGTGAAAAACAGATAAAAGCCGGTTCCAGAATAAAGAAAATCAGATTAATAAAGGAGATGAATCCATTTTGGCATGATTTATATGCTCAAATTACAGATTTTAATTAATAAAACCGTGGGACAATTGCATCTGGTCTAAACCTATTTATCCGAACTTCGTCCCAAGGGATTGCCTGACCGCCGGCAGGTGGGCTTCTTCGCCCTTCCCTCAACTCCCAAACCAATGCTCATCGCAATGACGGATTGTTTTTGAGGGGATGCGTTGTTTGCTCACGCAACACATAACATCAAATAATCAGGTATTTTTAGTTCCTCCTAATTCCATTAAATAGGCTTTGATAAATTCGTCCATATCTCCTTCTAACACTGCTTCCACATTGGACGTTTCATAGGATGTACGCACATCTTTTACAAGTTTATAGGGATGTAGCACGTAGGAACGGATTTGTGATCCCCATTCAATTTTCTTTTTATTGTCTTCGATTTCTGCCTGGGCTTCCTGTTGTTTCCGAAGTTCAATTTCATAGAGTTGTGAACGCAACATTTGCAGGGCTTTTTCACGATTTTGCTTCTGCGAGCGTGTTTCCTGACATTCGATCACCAAACCGGAAGGCTCATGCCGCAACCGTACTGCCGTTTCAACCTTATTTACATTTTGGCCGCCGGGACCGCTGCTTCGAAAAGTATCCCAACTAATGTCGGCCGGATTAACTTTAATTTCAATGCTGTCGTCAACAACCGGATACACATAAACCGATGCAAAGGAGGTATGGCGCCGATTGGCAGAATCAAAAGGAGAAAGCCTGACCAGCCTGTGCACACCATTTTCACCTTTGAGGTAACCAAATGCAAACTCGCCCTCTATTTCGAGGGATACCGATTTAATACCGGCCACATCACCTTCCTGATAGTCCAGCTCTTTAACCTTGAAATTCTTTTTTTCGCTGTAGCGGATATACATCCGCATGAGCATCTCTGCCCAATCCTGGCTTTCAGTTCCTCCGGCTCCGGGATTAATTTTAAGAATAGCACTTAGGTGATCCTCCTCTTTCCCAAGCATTTGCAGAAATTCCAATTCTTCAACACTTTTTAATACCATCTCAAACTGCTCATCCACTTCCTGATGGCTGGCTTCTCCCTCGCGAAAAAAATCTTCTATCACCTTCAGATCATTGAAGGCATCTTCTGCATGGGCGTATGCATCTGTCCAGTTTTTGGTCGCCTGGATTTTTTTTAGGAGGGTCTCGGCTCCTTTGGGATTATCCCAAAAATCGGGAGCCTGGGTTTTTTCTTCATCTTCTTCAATCTCCATCAACTTTCGGTCGACGTCAAAGATACCTCCTTAAGGCCTCAAGTCGTTCGGACAGGCCTTTCATCGCTTCTGTAGTATACATTGGCTTATTGTTTTTGCAAAAGTAAAAAGAATGGGTATCAAATCTGATACATGGGTGGATTTCTCCAATACCAATGACAGGGTAGAAATTACAAGGTTTTATTTGTCATGTGGAGAGAAACGTAGGGCCGCAGAATGACAGAACCACATCTATTTTATCCCAAGCCAATCAAAGTTCACCTTTCAGGACTTTCCAGGCCAGCGAAGCTTGAAAACCTTTTTGCATGGCATATTGCACCAATTTACTTTGGCGGGTATATTCATCTTTGGCTTTTACCAATTTGTCCGACAAAATGGCTTTGAGGGTATTCAGATATTCTTCTTCTTCTATTTCACCCAGCCCGATTTGAATAAAAAGATCCGGAATTTGCTTTTGTTTGAGTGCATAGATAATTTTATTTCTTCCCCACTTATTATAGCGTAACTTTCCCAGGGCAAAGGCTTTGGCAAAGCGCTCTTCGTTGAGGTAATTCTCTACCTTCAGTTGTATTACTACCTCTTCAATGGTTCCATCGGTAGCCTTCCATTGGATCAGTTTATTTTTGACATCAAAAAGACTACGTTCCTGATAGGCACAATAATTTCGAGCCTTTTCCATTAAAAATTCAGCCGGTGGTGTCATGCTTGCAAATTTGAAATCGAAGATACGGATTTTTTTGAAAGTGGTAGGAAAGAAAGTGCCTATGGTTTTAAGGATTCAAAACGAAATCCTTTTTTAGAAAAATGTTCCAGAAACCCGGGCAAGGCATGCAAAAGATTTTTTTCTGATTTTTTACTATCGTGAAATACCACTATGTCACCGGCTTGTGTCTGTTTGGTTACAATTCCAAGACATTTTTCCGGACTAATCCTTTGATCATAATCATAACTAATGACAGACCACATGACAAGCTGGAATTTATTTTTCAGATAGCTGATCTGTGTAGGTTTTACTTTGCCGTAAGGTGGACGGAAGAACTTGGAATTCACCAAATAATTACAAGCTTCAATATCATCAAAATAAGCTGGATTGTGGGTCATCCAACCATTTAAGTGGTGAAAAGTATGATTCCCAACGGTATGTCCGGACTTTATCACTTCTTGAAAAGTATCAGGATATTTCCTCACATTGTCGCCCACGCAAAAAAAACTAGCTTTTGCTTTAAAGGCTGCAAGAATATTCAATACTTTTGGAGTGATTTCAGGATCGGGGCCATCGTCGAAAGTGAGGTAGATGATTTTGGAGGTAACATTCACTTTCCAAAGTAGTTGTGGATAAAGACGATGAAATATTTTTGGTGTCTGAAGATGCATTTGCGTACAAAGATAAGGCCTTCACCGAAAAAGACAGAAATATAATCTATAAAAATAAAGAAATGAAAAGATTGGTATTGCTAAGACACGGCGAAAGTGTCTGGAACAAAGAAAACCGGTTTACGGGCTGGACTGACGTCGCCCTTTCAGAACAAGGCATTCAAGAAGCCAAAAAAGCAGGTCAAACCCTGAAAAAAGACGGTTTTCAATTTCGCGTTGCTTATACTTCTTATCTCACGAGGGCTATTAAAACCCTTTGGCTATCACTGGAAGAAATGGGTCTGATGTGGATTGAAGAGCGCAAAACATGGCGGCTCAACGAGAAACATTACGGTAATTTACAGGGATTAAACAAGATAGAAACAGCTAAAAAATTCGGTGATGAAAAAGTGATGATGTGGCGTCGTAGTTTTGATATTCCACCGGAGCCCTTAACAGACAATGACGAAAGAAACCCACGTTTTGACCCGCGTTATGCAGGATTGACCAAAGAAGAATTACCGCTTACGGAATCGTTAAAAGATGTAATAGATCGTCTGCTTCCTTATTGGGAAAGCGACCTTAAACCGGCCTTGAACGAACAAAATGATTTGTTGGTAGTTGCCCATGGCAATAGTCTGCGCGCGCTGGTAATGCACTTAAAGGGAATGAGCGAAGAAGAAATTATTAAATTCAATATCCCCACAGGAGTTCCCTATGTTTTTGAATTTGATGATGATATGAATTTTGTTAAAGATTATTTTCTTGGCGATCCGGAAGAAGTAAAAAAGCTGATGGAAAAAGTTGCCAATCAGGCTAAAGCTAAATAATCTGAGTCTGCGAGAACCATAGGTTTAAATCACAATATTTGATTTAAGAACAAAGATTTTCCGTAGGAATGCCTTTGGCAACCGATTTTAGATTTTAGGGCAAATGCGCGAAGATATTTCAAGTCTTTCCTTCGCGATGCTGTGTCTTTGCATGAATTCTAATAGTATGCGTTGCAAATCGAATCCGTTCTTCCAACAAGCCTACACAATAATTTCCTACATTCGCAAAAGTACACTCTCAATTACTCCAACCATGGCAACTACCTGGATCATTCCCGACATACATGGCTGCTCTGAAACCCTGAAGTTAATGATTGGGCAACAAATTAAGCCCAACAAAAATGACCGGCTTATCTTTCTGGGAGACTATATCGATCGGGGTCCTGATAGCAAAGGGGTCATTGATTTTATCATGGAGTTGGAAAGAAAAGGCTATTCTATTACTGCACTAAAGGGTAATCACGAAGATTCTTGTATCAAAGCATGGGAAAGCGATCGTCAACAAAAAGATATTTTTGGATTACAAACCAAATCAATGGTACAAAAAGATTGGGAAGCTATTGGAGGAAAAGAAACCATGAAGAGTTTTGAAGCCTTTTGGCCAAATGAAATCCCCGAAAAGTATATCCAATGGATGCGTTCGTTAGACTATTATGTTGAACTGGACAATTTTATTGCAGTACATGCCGGCTTCAATTTTAATTTAGAAGATCCGTTTAGTGATACCTATTCCATGCTGTGGATTAGAGATTATCAGATTATTCCTGAAAAAATTAACCACAAAAAAATTATACATGGCCATACACCAGTAAACCTTGGGTTTATCGACTTGACTATAAACAATGATATCTTCCAATTTATAGACCTTGATAACGGCGTTTACATGACTCAACAAAAGGGTTATGGAAACCTGATCGCACTGGAATTAAACAGTATGGAATACAAAATTCAAGCTCGAGCCGACCAAATAAGGTAATAGTAGGCTCTTTCAGGCTAACTTAAAAATTCATTTCCACCAATACAGGGCAATGATCAGAATGTTTTGCCTCAGGTAAAATACCTACATGATTTATTTTGGATGCTAAACTTTCGCTGACCATATGATAATCAATGCGCCATCCCTTATTGTTGGCACGTGCATTGGCACGGTAGCTCCACCAACTATATTGATTTGGTTCTTTATTCAACTGTCGAAAAGAATCTGTAAATCCTTCATTAAGAAAACCACTCATCCATTCCCTTTCCTCGGGTAGAAAACCTGAACTCGTTGCATTTCTAACCGGATCGTGTATGTCGATGGGACGGTGGCAGATGTTATAGTCGCCCGAAAGAATCAAGTTGGGATGATCTTTCCGTAATTCCAGCACATAGGCTTGAAAATCGGCCAGCCATTGCATTTTAAAATCTTGTCGCACATCGCCACTACTGCCTGAAGGATGATAAACACTAACTACCGAAAAGCCCTCATAATCAGCACGAAGGAAGCGACCTTCATCGTCATAGCTAGGAATTCCCATGCCGACCTCTACGTGGAGTGGCTGGTTTTTACTCAATAGGGCAACCCCACTGTAACCTTTCTTTTTGGCCGAATGAATAAAGGTTTTATATCCAAGGCTTTCAAACTCAAATGTGGGAATTTGATCTGGCTGCGCCTTGGTTTCCTGAATACAAACGATGTCGGGATCAGTATCACCAAGCCAGTCTAAAAATCCCTTTTTCATGGCTGCACGAATACCGTTAACATTATAGCTGATGATTTTCATCTGTTTTTCTGTTTTTTTAATCAATGGGGAATAACCTTGGTGAAATGTCTTTAACCATTCAAAGGTATGAAGAACGAAATTGTATACGAAAATACGGAAATTAACAAATCATCTAATCTTCTCCGGGACTTTGGTTCACCTGGGACACCGGATTATGATAGTCTATCTTGTCCAGCAATGCCGTTATTCGATTATTTAGAACTACATAATCATTTTCGATTTTAAGCCCTTTATAACTTTCAGCCATTTTCATAGCGCTTTCCAACTGAAAATCTTTTTGTTCGACAGCATAATAAAAGCCCTGTTTTTTGAGACGTTCTGCCAAATACAATTGTTCAGGTTGTTGGGGAGTGGGTATAAAAACCGCATTTTTTCCCAAGGTGGCCAAATCCATCAAAGTGGTATAACCGGATCGACTGATTACCAGCTTTGCTGATTTAATCAGCGTGGCCATCTCTTCATCGGTACCATGCGATCGGATTTCCACATTCGCCTGTTTCACCACCGAATTTTCTCCGGGTTTCCCCGAAAGTATGAGTGTTTTATAAGGACTTTCTCGTGCTTGTTTCATTAATAGATTTTCAAGGATACTGCGTTGTGGCTCAGGCCCTGACATAATACAAAGAACATCAGGAGTTTCAAGCACCTGGGTCGGGGAAATAGGTTTAAGCTGTTGAAAACGACTGAGGGGCCCAATGTAGAAGACCTCTTTGATGGGCAACTTTTTCACATGCGACAATTCCCCCGAAAGAGTAGGCTCTTCCTGAAAGTCGGGAATCCAAACTTCATCGTGCTTAACGATAAAACTATAGAGAAATTTCTGAATAGTAGATTGGGATGCAGCCAGTATTCCTCGAGTCAGTATCCGTAACTGATGAGTCATAAATACTGTTGGTACCTTCGCTGACCACAATTCATAACGGTTATCAGAGATAACAGCATCAATGCCCATTTCATCAATGATCTTTTCCAACAAATCATGGGCTTTCCGCGATTCAAGCAGCATTTTGGGTAAGTCAGTGGTGATTTTTAAAGCCAGGAGACCTTTTTTTTGGTAAGAAGGCTCATAACCCGGCACACGAACACTATCGCATTGTGGGAAACGACTACGTAGGAATTCGAGCGGTTTATTGTCGGCACCCAAAACCACACGAAGCTGTCGCTGCAGCAATAGCTCAATAATTGGCACGACACGTGTGGCATGACCCAAGCCCCAGTCCATAGGGCATACCAATATCGTTTTTTGTGTTTTCATTTACGCAAAAATACTGATTTAGAAGGGGGAGATGTTAGCTTATTGTAAAATTCATCTGCCAAAACGTATATAGAAGTGCTTTCTGGGGTTTAAACCACTGGTGAATTCATTAATTTGGTTGTTCCAATATGCATGATTACATCGAAACACGATTGATCCTTCTTCGACTTTTCCCATCTTGGACTCTTTGAACAAAGACCCTTCTTACAATTTTCTTTAGATTTGATCCCTTATCTTTGCTACTTACTTTTTCACAGACATGAAAATACTGATTGTTGAAGACGAAAAAAATTTGCTGGATTCAATGGCAACCTACCTTCAGAAAGAGGTATTTGTTTGTGAGAAAGCTGCCAACTATTTTACTGCTGAAGATAAATTAGCGGCTTTTGATTACGACCTCGTTGTCCTCGACATCACCCTGCCCGACGGGAACGGCCTGGATCTGCTTCAACAAATTAAAGAAAACCATTCCGAAACAGGGATTCTTATTGTGTCTGCCCGTAATTCACTGGACGATAAGCTTAGGGGTCTTGACCTTGGTGCCGACGATTATATTACCAAGCCTTTTCATCTTTCAGAACTCAATTCCAGGATCAGGGCAATCTTAAGAAGACGGAAGTATAAAGGAACCAATGTGCTTAAATTTAATGAATTCCGAATACTGCCGGAGCAAAGGGAGGTGAATATTCACGACAAGCCCTTGTCCCTGACACCAAAGGAATATGAACTGCTATTGTATTTTATTACCAACAAAAACCATGTGCTGACACGGCAGTCCATTGCCGAGCATCTCTGGGGCGACTATATGGATTCTGCCGATCACTTTGACTTTGTGTATACACATTTGAACAATTTACGTAAGAAAATCAAAAATGCAGGGGGCAAGGATTATGTTCAGACAGTTTATGGGATTGGTTATAAATTCATTGAACAATGAAACTACTAAAAAAAATTAATAGAGATTACCTGCTCAGCTCTGCGTTGGTTTTGTTGTTTGGCTTGATGGCATCTTATTTCCTTATTAATCAGCTTGTTTTCTCAGAAATTGAAGAAAGCCTTAATGCAAGTGCGAGCCGCATTGAAAAGCAATTAAAGCAGCAGAAAAAGATACCTAACCTCTATCCTCTTATTGAAGTTAATGTAGTTAAAAACCTTCAACACATTGTCTTAAAAGACACCAGTATTTATGATCCTATAGAAGGGGAATCCGAAATGTTCAAAGAACTCAACACCTATCGAAATATTAATGGTCAAATTTATCATATAACTGTTCGTACCCTGACGGTTGAGAAAACTGATATCGTGATGAGCATTTTCCTTGGCATTACAGGGATATTTCTGCTTCTCATTGTTGCTTTGTATTTTATCAATAAAAAAACGGCATCTTCGATATGGAAACCTTTTAATGAAAATCTTGAGCGACTCAGGACATTTTCTTTGAAAGACCGAAAAAAAATAGTCTTGCAAGAAACGGGCATCACGGAGTTCGATGAGTTGAATTCCCGCATTGCAGAACTTTCTGAAAAAGTAGTATCAGATTACATCAGTCTGAAAGAATTCACCGAAAATGCATCGCATGAGATACAGACACCATTGGCGGTAATTCAAGCCAAGACAGAGAATCTTGTAAATAGCCAAAGTCTTACCAAAGATCAGTTAGAAGTACTTTATTCAATTCTGGAAAATATCAATCGCTTGAGCAAGATGAGCAGCACCCTGCTTTTGCTAACCAAAATTGAAAGTGCCCAGTTTTCTGAACCCGAAGACATTGACTTTGCCCCTTTGATTCGCGACAACATTGATGCCATGAAAGAACTGTTTGATTTGCGCCATATTAAAACCAATATTGCTCAGCCGGGGATTTTCAAAGTCAAAATGGATCGGACATTAGCTACCATACTGATAAATAATCTATTGAAAAACATATTGATGCATACTCCGGAAAAAGGCGAAGTGATTATCAAGATTCGACAGGAAAGTCTGGTTTTCGCCAACTCGGGGAAACAAGCGCTAAAAGACAAAGAAAGGATCTTCGACCGATTTTATAAGGAAAGTACAGCCGAATCATCGACCGGACTTGGACTGGCCCTGGTAAAAAAAATATGTGAAGTAAGCAATCTAAAGATTGACTATTCGTATGAAAAAAATATGCATCTTTTCATGTTAAGGAATTAATAATTCTATTGATCCTCTGGTTTCCCCTGAGCATTTTAAAATATTTTTGAACCGCTACCCAACTTTATTGGGAAAATATCATCTTATTAACATAAGACAAACTTGAAGACAAAGGACATACAAAAAATCATAAAAGGTTGTATTGACGCAAATACCAAAGCGCAACACAAGCTTTATGAATTATATGCCCCTAAAATGATGGGTCTATGCTTTAGATATACTAAAAACCAAGCTGATGCCGAGGATGTATTTCAGGAAGGCTTTATCAAGGTATTTGAAAAAATTCACCAACTTCAGAATATGGAAATGGTAGAATGGTGGATAAAAAAAGTATTTATTAATGAAGCATTACAGTTATTAAAAAATAGAAAAAAATTAAATTTTGCGGATGAATATAATTATACAAACTTAACCAACCGGGGTGCGGAGGAAATCCTAGGGAAGCTCGGAGTGGAAGAAATAACCAAAATTATTCAGGAATTGCCTTCGGGCATGCAAATGGTTGTAAACCTTTACATAATAGAAGGATTTCCACACAAGGAAATTGCCAAATTATTGGGTATTTCCGAAGGAACAAGCAAATCACAATTGCATGATGCAAGAAAAATTCTTAAGCAGAAACTCATTCAGCACTATTGATAACGAGCTGGTAATATATGGAAGAAAATTTACATAATGAATTCTTTGACGAGCTGCTCCGGTCTAAATACCAGAACCAAACAGCACAGCCGCCTAAGCATCTTTGGGACAACATCCAAAGGGCTATCCCGGGGGCTCCTGTAAGCGCAAAACCATGGTACCTATCGAAGTCTTTTATTCTTGCCTTAATCGTAACTGCTGCAATGAGCATGGCAGCAATTCTTCTTTACAATTTTTACCTGAAACCCCGTACAAACCCGATCAATAGCTGGCTCGAAAAAAATGAAATACTATTGAATAGTCCTGCACGAGAAAAGAAAACGACCCCAAAGATTATCCTTTCGAATCCTTCCCTAAAGAAAACCACCCATTCAATAATGAAAAGCAGCTCAGTTATTTCCCCATACGGTAGCAAGAAATTTGGAGAAGCAGAGGTGCCTCGAAAAATAATCCAGAACACATCAAACCAAACACAAAAGACTGTCACCCTGCTTATTAATAATACAATAGGTTTACGCCAAGCGTACGAACAGGCACTTTTAACGAAAAGGATCCCAACTTCCGTAATAAAAAGCATTTCAATTATTCAGCATAAAGGTTTGTTTTTGCCCGCACTTTCGCCAGCAGAGATTTACACTTTACGCCCTCCGATGAAAGTTAATATCATACCTCAAAAATTGGTGAAAATTGCCAAAAGACAGAAAGCGCACAAAAAAAAGAGACAAAGCCTGCCACATCCATTGTCCCTTGAATTTTACTGGATGCCCGAATATTCGTATCGCGTGCTTGCTCAAAACCCTGGCTATGCAAAGGGGGCATTCAACCCTTCCTATTTCAACAGCAGGGATCGCTATAAATTTACCTATTCTTATGGCTTACTCCTGGCCTATGAGGTACGCCCCAAACTTTATTTCGAAACCGGTTTATCCTATTATTCTTATGCTTTAACCTTTAAAACAGAAAGTGCTAACCTGATAAAAAAGGATGAATACAACATGCTTATTTACACTTCATCAGGCTCGGTAAACCTTAACATTGTGTCTTCAGACAGCCTGAGTCCCAACACATTGTTAAAGTCTTCCATGAGTCTTTCTTATATTTCTTTACCCATAATGGTGAAATACTATCCTTTTGATAATTTATTCCTCAATGCGGGTCTTAGCTTTGAATATAATATTGTTCAAAGTCTAAACTGGGATGCCGAAAATCAAAAAGGTGATTTCAGGATGACATCCGGTAGAGTCAATGGTGTTGGGAGATTCAATATTAGTTTTATTTTTGGTCCTGGTTATGAACAAAAAATTTCTAAGCACATAAGTTTCTCGATGAACCCTTCAATTCGTGTTCATTTAATGAACTTAAACCCACATAATACAGTAAAATCTTATCCTTTTACTACCGGCTTTCGTTTAAGTATAAAGTATGTATTTTGATTATTAAAACAGCGGTTGTCGACCGAAATAAAATTTATGAGTCACCAACGAGATCAACTAATTCTATATAGATACCTGCTCATATTTATTTTTTTTATGAGTTTTTTATTTTTGAGAACCCCACTTCAGGCTCAAAACGATGTGTCAATAAAGATAAAGAAACAAGCAAAAAATTATTCTATAGGATTTTTTTATGAAAACGGCTATGTTTTTCAAACTAACGCATTTTTAAGAGGAATCAATGCGGAAAAGGAGGCCATTAAAAATTATCAGGCGTTTTCGGGGCAGATTATTTTTCAGACCACAGGGAAGAAACTTTGGCAGCAGCTTTATAATTTTCCATCCTGGGGTTTAGGCATCCACGTGTCCACCTTTGACAATCCTGAAGAAATGGGCGTTCCCATTGCTGCTTATGCGTTTATTAACGGTTCGTTCCACCGATGGGGAAAATTTTCTCTTAATTATGAAATCGATTTCGGCTTAACAGCAAACTGGAAACGGTTTAACCCCATTAGTAACCGTTATAACATTGCCATTGGGGCAGGGGAAACTGTCTATATTCATGCGGGAATAAACTTTGCCTATCGCCTATCGAGACAATTTGAGGCAAGTTTTGGTGCGGGATTGTCCCATTTTTCCAACGGGGCGTTGAAACTGCCCAATTTTGGCCTGAATACATTTTCTCCAAGGGTAGAACTCAGCTATAATGTCCATGGTTTACCCAAATTTAACAGACAAAAAATTCCAAAATTTAAGAAATTTAACAGTCTGGAAATCACAATGTTCTCAGGTTTAAAGAATGTTTTGTACGACTCTCTTCAAGTGAGTATTCAGCAAAGATATAAAGGGGTATATTTCCCTATTTACGGTTTCAGGGCAACCATGAGCCGGCAAATAAGCTATAAGTCAAAGCTTGGCATGGGCTTTTCAATAAGTTATGACGGATCAGTAAATGCACGGGTTGCCGTGGAAAAGGGAAAGATTGATGTTGAAGCCAGCCCATTTGCTGAAAAACTTCGCCTGAGTATTTACCCTTCATACGAATTAATTATGGGGCGTTATGCTTTGATCCTTCAACCCGGTGTTTACCTTTACAGGAAACAATTTTCTTCTCAGGTTCCCGTTTCATATCAGAGAATAGGGTTGAATTATCATTTTAGTAATAATTTTGTAGCCGGAATTAGTTTAAGAGCTTATAATTTTCATGTTTCCGATTTTATTGAATGGAGCCTGGGCTATCAATTAAAATAGAGGGAAAGTTAACCAGAATATCATGAAACAGGAACAAGACAAAAGAAGAACTTCCTTACAAAAAGAAAACCATTTTCTTTCGGGTGTCTCAGATAGCTTATCCTTCGTTACTAAGTGGAATCAATTGGAAGATTATGTTGATAATATGCTTTCCGACACCCAGCAAAATGCGATTGATATCCTGATACGCATTAGTCAGCAGTTAAAAAATCATCAGGAATTTCATTATACTAATTTTCATGGTGAACGTGAGGGGTTTAAGAAAATATGTGATGATGATTTGAGGAAACGTGTGCAATTTGCCAGCGAAAAGATTAGCCTAAACTTTGTGTTGGGACAGCAGCAACATATTTACAGGCAAGATATCAGCTGTGAATTTGTGGCCCGCAGCTATGCCAGGCGAATGCTGGATTTACACAATCCCAAAATTTATCCCCCAAAATCATTAAGTTTTTATACCCTTTATCAGTTTATGTTTGAAGATTTTATCCTGGGTATATCCAACCAGGACGGTTTAAGGCATTTTGAAGAAATGTCTCACTAAACCCAACCATTTTTCATGGGATTAATCTTAATAGCATAACCAAATGTTTAAAAAGAAAAAATCATTTAAAATTCATTCCTATGAGAAAGTTATTAATCAGTTTAAAGGTAGTTGTGTCGGTCTTGTTAATTGTATTTGCGGTAAGTTCCTGCAAAAAAAACGTCACAACAACACCCAAAGTGAAATCTTCCAGCGTTACATTTAAGGCTACTTTAAGCAAGACAATCCTTAAAACCACTGCTGGTGTCTTAATTCCCATAAAAGGAGGAAACCTCGAGATTACTGCTGCTTGGACCAACTTTGGTAATGTAAATATTCAGGAAAACTCAGGTTTTGATGGTCAACAGACAGGGGGAACTACTGGCGGTTCCGATAACGAATCCTCCACGGAAACCAAAGATTCCGCAAATATTTACCTGCCCGGCCCTTACGCTTTTAATGTAGTTTCAGATACCATCACCCTTACTCAAGTTCAGGTTTTCCCCGGTACCTTTAAAAAAGTGGACTTAACGTTCATGGTTAAAAATGATGCTGTTTTCAATGGTAATTCCATCGTCATAAAAGGACAGTTTAAACCCACGAACGGGGCTGCAGTATCCCTAGTTCTTAATTCAAAATTTGCAAGACAGATTGAATTGAAACTTGCCAAAGGTATTACCGTTACCGCTAACAGTAAAGTTTCTTTAGCAATTGTTTTCTCGTTGAATAAATGGTTAGGTGCAGTTGATTTTACGAAAGCCACCCAAACCTCTGGTGCCATTATAATTGATGCTGCCCATAACACAAGCCTATTGAAAGCCTTTGAAGCAGCCTTGTCAAACCAGAATCAGGGTATGGAGCTTAATGAGGGTTATGGGTCTTCCACAGACACCGGAACTGAAACCAGCGACAGCAGTGGTGACAGTAGCGATAGTTCTGGTAATTAAAAGCGCTTTTTTCTTTACATAATTTGATATACTTGTCACAGCCGGACTTGAAAGAATTACGATTCAAGTCCGGTTGTTTTTTGCTATTTCAGGAAATTTGGGTATGATGAAAGATTAATAGAAATATCGTCGATCCCTAATACTTGATTTTTGCCTGGTAACCGACACTATTTAGGCAGTATTGATACAAAAACATAAAAAATACATTTTTAAACAAAAAAGCTTATATTTGTTGTGATTATATAATTAAATAGCCAGCATATTACTAACTTTACCCTTTAAAACATGATTACTTTACATTGGATAATCGTCAGTTTAATTGGCATTTACCAAAGTTATGGCCACCCTCCTTAGCTTTTCTTGTTTACAGACCAACTGATATAAATAAAGAAGAATTTATACTTTTAATATCAAATAATAATTTGGAGAAGCAAATTCTATACATTATAACATCAAGCGATTTGTTTCGTCCAAACAATTTTAAATTAAAATTTAAACACATGAAAAAAAATTACACATTACTTTTAAGCTTTTTAATGCTTTTTGCGCTCAGCAGCCTTAAGGCACAAACGGTGGTGAAAAGTGTTAACGGGGTGCCCCAATTCATTAAATTCGACAACAAAAAAAGCACCGTTTCCGTTAATCAGGGAGCTGCCCTTTTGCGTAAATATCTGCCAGCAACAAAAGACGACCATTTTGTTAAAATATCTTCCGATACCGACAAGATTGGTTTCGTACATGAAAAATTTCAGCAATATTTTAAAAACATTAAGGTAGAATATGCTGTTTACAATATCCACGCAAAAGGCAATGCAGTTAAATCCATGAACGGGGAGTTTTTAAAAATTAGTAAGTTAAATATTACTCCCAAGTTACAGGAAAAAGAGGCATTGCAAAAAGCACTGCAATATGTAGGCGCCGAAAAATACATGTGGGAAGACAAGGATAACGAAGCTTTTGCCCGCGAAACCGAAAAAAATAAAACCTTTTATCCTAAAGGAGAGTTAGTTATCGTTAGAAATTACAAAAGCACCAATAAACTTACCCATGGCCTTCCTGTGTTGGCTTACAAATTCAATATTTACGCACAAAAACCCTTGAGTAGGGCATGGATTTACGTGGATGCCCATACGGGGGAGATTGTGCAAACTGATGACATTATTAAGGATGTTAACAACGAATCGAATCATTCTCCCAGCATGGAAACTGAAATTTTTTCCAACCCTACTACTTCCTTTTATAGCCCGGAAGTTACGGCCAATGCCGCTACCCGATATAGTGGAAGCCGCAATATAGAAACACAGCTAAGCGGAAGTTCATATATTTTACATGATCTTTCCCGTGGTAATGGGATCTTTACTTATAATATGCTTACCGGCATCGATTATAATGCGGCCATTGATTTTACAGACAATGACAATAACTGGACCGCACTCGAATATGATAATACAGCAAAAGACAATGCTGCACTGGACGCACACTGGGGAGCAGAAATGACGTATGATTACTGGGGACAAAAACATGGCCGTAATAGTTATGATGGAAATGGAGCAGCCATTAAATCATACGTTCATTATGATGTGGCTTATGACAATGCTTATTGGAACGGCTCGGTAATGACATACGGAGATGGTAGCGACACCTATTTTGATGCGCTCACCGCTTTGGACGTATGCGGACATGAAATTGGTCACGCTGTTTGTTCAAGCACGGCTAATTTAACTTACTCCAATGAATCAGGAGCCATGAATGAAGGCTTATCTGACATCTGGGGAGCCTCTATTGAATATTTCGCCGCTCCCGAAAAACAAACCTGGTTAATTGGTGAAGACATCGAAAGACGTGTCGGTCATGTTGCCCTACGTTCCATGAGTGATCCTAAATCAGAAGGTCAGCCCGATACCTATAAGGGAGTCAATTGGTATACTGGTACTGCAGACAATGGCGGGGTGCATACCAACAGTGGAGTTCTGAACCACTGGTACTATCTGTTATCAGTTGGCGGATCAGGAACCAATGATTTGGGGAATTCTTTTAGTGTTATCGGTGTTGGTATCGATGTGGCAGCGGCCATTGTTTGGAGAATGGAAAATGTTTATATGACAGCCAGTTCCACCTATGCCGATGCAAGAATCTATTCAATTCAGGCCGCTGCTGATTTGTATGGAAGCACATCCAATCAGGTACAGCAAACTACCAATGCCTGGTATGCTGTAGGCGTTGGTTCTGCTTATGGGGTCCTTAATTATTGCAGTTCCAACGGACAAGATGCTTCCTATGAATGGATTGCCATGGTAAGCATTGGGAGCTTCAGTAATTCTTCAGGATCTGCAGGATATACAGATTTTACAACTCAAACTGTTAATCTTACAGCAGGAAACACCTATTCGGTGTCCTTAACGCCCGGATTTGCCAGCTCCAGTTATAATGAATATTTCAAAATCTGGATTGACCTGAACCATGACGGTGACTTTGCTGATGCAGGTGAATTAGTTTACGATGCCGGAGCACTAAGTAGTACAGCCGTAACAGGATCCTTAACGATTCCGGTTTCTACAGCTGCCGTAAAGACACGTATGCGTGTTTCTATGAAGTATAACGGGGCACAAACGGCTTGTGAATCCTTCCCTTATGGTGAAGTGGAAGACTATACTGTAAATATAACAGCCGGAACTGCCGACACCCAGGCACCAACAGCACCTGCCAATTTAACGGCCTCCAGCGTGACACAAACTTCCCTCACCTTAAATTGGACAGCATCTTCAGACAACGTGGGAGTGAAAGAATACAGAATTTATAAAAACAGCATCTTGTTAGGAACTGTAACTGGCACATCTGCTAATGTAACCGGGCTTTTGGCTGCAACAAGTTACAGCTTTTATGTAATAGCAGCTGATGCCGCGGGCAATGTTTCTGCTGCCAGTAACACACTTAACGTTACCACATCAAGTGCAAGCAGTGGAGCCCCAACTGGTTATTGTACTTCAAATGGAAGTAATGCCAGCTACGAATGGATTGATCTTGTTCAGTTAGGGAGCATCAATCATACCAGTGGTAGCGATGGTGGATATGCAGACAACACCGCACTGTCAACAAACCTGACCCTTGGTACCAGCAACACCATTTATATGAGTACAGGTTTCTCGGGATCAAGTTATACAGAATATTGGGCTGTTTACATTGACTACAACCGGGATGGTGATTTCGCGGATACCGGAGAAAAGATTGTATCAGGTTCCTCCAGCAGTTCTGCCACCTTATCGGCTTCATTCACGGTGCCAACAGCCGCATTAACGGGTCTCACCCGGATGCGGGTTTCTATGAAATACAATGCTGCGCAGACTCCTTGTGAAACCTTTAGCTATGGTGAAGTGGAAGATTACACTGTTAATTTGACCACCATAGCCGTAAATGGTTTGGCTAATTTCAGTAACCCGTCGGCTATTACTCTTGGGAATGTACACCCTTCCTACTACATATACCCAAATCCTGCCACTGATTTTATTCAGCTTAACATGATGAGTGCTGATAACGAAGTGAACCTGGCCATTTATAATATGAATGGAGAGAAAATAAAAGCCCTTCACTTAACAGGCAATCATAAAATAAATATTGCTGATCTTCCTGCAGGTATGTACACCATTACTATTAACGATGGAAGAAAACTGGATGTAAGACGTTTTGTAAAACATTAAAACAAGCATTTATTAAACCAAAGCTCCGGGTGATTCCTTTTCACCCGGAGCTTTTATTTTATGCATAAATGAAAGGGATTTCTATCCCGGTATAAGATTCCCCCATGTTATAATCAGACTACGGCCACAAACTGGAATTATGAGCATCTTCATTATCACAACAGGGAAGTCTTTACCTTAGATTTGATATTTAAAAAATTATTTATTTGAAGTTTCAAAAATATACTTATTTAATTGGTTTGTCAACTTTTGTCCAGTTAATTAGGGGGCTAAGACAAGAGGATATTAATCGTTTCAATTCCAATATGGTTCGATTAATCCCGACAAAGTGGGTTCTTGGGCTTTACTGCAAAAGTCTCATTCAAAGAGGAAGCCTGAAAAAAGATTAAACCTCAATAAGTATACGTTGCAAAGCCTTAGAACCATTAAGTCGGGACAATTCCAATATGGTTCAATTAAAAGTATAATGCAATACAGCAATGACATAGCCGTCAATACGTTTCAATTCCAATATGGTTCGATTAAAAGCAATAATGGCACCGATGGGCGTGGCTATAAACCTCAGTTTCAATTCCAAAATGGTACGATTAAAAGTTTCTATTAATTATAACCCATCAGCAACGGATGACAAGTTTCAATTCCAAAATGGTACGATTAAAAGTGATGAAAACCGAAAAGGGCTACCCATTATTGAATTGTTTCAATTCCAAAATGGTACGATTAAAAGAACAAGGTTGCCATTCAAAAATATTAAATTGTTGAGTTTCAATTCCAAAATGGTACGATTAAAAGAATATCTCCATTTGAATAAGACATGGAACCACCAACCAGTTTCAATTCCAAAATGGTACGATTAAAAGTAAAAGGATGATTTGGCCATTTATTCTTAATTTCTTGTTTCAATTCCAAAATGGTACGATTAAAAGTCTTGCAATACATCATGCAGTAGGTCGCTGTCTGTCGTTTCAATTCCAAAATGGTACGATTAAAAGCAAATGTTAATTATAATGAATCGAATTTAGATACAAGTTTCAATTCCAAAATGGTACGATTAAAAGGGACCGCAAAAATAGATGGGCAGGTGCATCTTCTTTGTTTCAATTCCAAAATGGTACGATTAAAAGCAAAAAGAGATCAAAAGTTTCCTAACAGACACAGTGTTTCAATTCCAAAATGGTACGATTAAAAGGAACGGCCATCTGTATGCCTCCGGAACCTCCAAAAGGTTTCAATTCCAAAATGGTACGATTAAAAGCGTGATGATGAGGAGCAAAGCAGCGCGTTATACCGGGTTTCAATTCCAAAATGGTACGATTAAAAGAATTCCACCGTATCAGCATTTGGTATCTTGATTGGATGTTTCAATTCCAAAATGGTACGATTAAAAGCATCCCGTTCCCCTTGCTGCTGCATAGGTTCGAAAATGTTTCAATTCCAAAATGGTACGATTAAAAGGTTCCAACCTGGTAGAATGCTACCAAGTTGTCATAAGTTTCAATTCCAAAATGGTACGATTAAAAGCTACGAAAGCACTTTTCGCCGCCTTCACCTTAATCAAGTTTCAATTCCAAAATGGTACGATTAAAAGATCTGTCGTTTTAATGCCTATAGAAAATAATTACACGTTTCAATTCCAAAATGGTACGATTAAAAGTGGGCGCCAGGGGCGCTTTCTTGATTTTGGTAATGAGTTTCAATTCCAAAATGGTACGATTAAAAGCAAAAGATGAATTATAGCCTAATGTTATACGTCAGTGTTTCAATTCCAAAATGGTACGATTAAAAGGGCGACCTACAAAAATATGTCGGCATAGATGTTATGGTTTCAATTCCAAAATGGTACGATTAAAAGCGATTTACCGCCGGGCTTTTTCAGAAACACAACTGAGTTTCAATTCCAAAATGGTACGATTAAAAGAACAGAGCATGATCACGCTTACCAATAACGTTTCTTGTTTCAATTCCAAAATGGTACGATTAAAAGTATGAAGCTTTTCGGTAGAATTCAGCATCCTCATCAGGTTTCAATTCCAAAATGGTACGATTAAAAGCCTCGACCCAGCATGGCAATTGACGGGCATCACCAGTTTCAATTCCAAAATGGTACGATTAAAAGGGGGCCAAAATATGAGATGCCTCTATTTTTTCAGGAGTTTCAATTCCAAAATGGTACGATTAAAAGGATGGATTCAAATCAGAAGAAGAAAGAATGAAGGCTGTTTCAATTCCAAAATGGTACGATTAAAAGTTTGATAACGTTAATGATAATGGAATATTTAACGCATGTTTCAATTCCAAAATGGTACGATTAAAAGTTTACTCCGAAGTTGGTATAATCCGTTTCCGGTGGAAGTTTCAATTCCAAAATGGTACGATTAAAAGTCCGTTAAACCAAAAGATTGTATGCTTGGGAGAAAGGTTTCAATTCCAAAATGGTACGATTAAAAGCAATAGGCGAACGCCTCGTAAGCTGGAAGCTTACAGGTTTCAATTCCAAAATGGTACGATTAAAAGTTTCGTTCATTTCCGAAACTGACTTACCTTTCAGATACTGTGTTTAATTCCAAATTTTATTTACATTAATTTCCATTTTTTTATATTTTTACAGAGCAGAAAGAAGGCTTTAGTCGATTCGTTGAACCGAAGTCTATCTAGTAGCGGAGATT